>Ga0196971_1000108_pt1 | contig 80935 bp, 80 predicted proteins | sample S1v_1013CmetaG_FD_148660 | JGI IMG/M metagenome (GOLD analysis project Ga0196971, IMG submission 148660) | Soil microbial communities from Anza Borrego desert, Southern California, United States - S1+v_10-13C | ecosystem: Environmental > Terrestrial > Soil > Desert | place: USA: California...
GGATTTCGCGTCGACCGGCATTGATCATCGGTTCGACCGTAAAAATCATGCCGGGAAGGAGCTTTTCCAAGGTGCCGGGGCGGCCATAGTGAAGCACCTGAGGCTCTTCGTGGAAGACTTTTCCGATACCATGCCCGCAAAACTCGCGAACTACGCTATAACCAGCTTTTTCCGCGTGCTGCTGGATAACAAATCCGATGTCGCCCAGATGTGCGCCGGGTTTGATTTTGGAGATCCCCAGCCACATGCATTCGAAAGTGACCTCGGTCAGTCGGCGTGCCAGTATCGACGGCTCTCCGACAAAAAACATCCGGCTCGTGTCGCCATGGTATCCGTCCTTGATGACGGTAATGTCGATGTTGAGCACGTCGCCGTTTTTCAGTGCCTTATCCCCTGGGATTCCATGGCAGACAACATCATTGACTGATGTGCAGATCGCTTTAGGGTAGGGGGTGTATCCCGGAGGGCAATAGTTCAATGGGGCAGGAATGGTTCCCTGCACATTGGTCATGTATTCATGGCAAAGGCGGTCAAGTTCGCCGGTGGTGACTCCGGCTTTGACGTGCGGCGCGATGAAGTCGAGCACCTCGGCAGCCAGCCGTCCAGCCACGCGCATGCCTTTGATGTCTTCTTCCGTTTTGATAGAGATGGAGCCCATATAAAGCCAGACTACGCCAAAAGACGTAAATAACGATTAATTCGAAATTATAGACGAGGCTCTGGATATCCGTCGGAGGCTAGTGAGCCGTCTTGAACGAGTTTAAAGATTTAAGGTAGAATCTTGGGTTAGCTTGGAAACGCTCCAAGCGAAACTCAATCGAAACGCGAATTCGGTCGAAAAGGGTGCTTTGGCGAGGCAGGTAACTACTGCTCCCCCAAGGTGGCTGACCGGATTCCAGACCTAACCCTGGAGAAATTATGTCCGTTACTATGCGTGAAATGCTGGAAGCTGGTGTCCATTTCGGTCACCAAACCCGCTTCTGGAACCCCAAGATGGCCCCGTTCATTTTCGGTCATCGCAACAAGATTCATATCGTCAACCTGGAAAAGACCCTGGCTATGTACCAGGAGGCGATGAAATACATTCGCCAGCTTGCTTCCAATCGCGGCACCATCCTGTTTGTAGGTACCAAGCGCCAAGCGCGCGAAATCCTCGCGGCTGAAGCTCAGCGCGCAGGCATGCCGTATGTCGACCAGCGTTGGCTCGGCGGCATGCTGACCAACTTCAAGACCATCAAGACCTCCATCAAGCGCCTGAAGGACATGGAAGCTGCAATGGAAGATGGTTCCGTGGAAAAGCTGAGCAAAAAAGAAGCACTGATGTTCCAGCGCGAAATGGAAAAGCTGCAAAAGTCCATCGGCGGCATCAAGGACATGGGCGGGATTCCTGATGCAATCTTCGTCATCGACGTCGGTTACCACAAAGGTGCCATCACTGAGGCAGCCAAGTTGGGCATCCCGGTCATTGGCGTGGTCGATACCAACCACTCCCCGGAAGGCGTGACTTATGTCATCCCGGGCAATGATGACTCCTCCAAGGCAATTACGCTCTACGCTCGTGGCGTGGCCGATGCAATTCTGGAAGGCCGTGCCAATGCGACGAGCGAAGTGCTCGAAACTATCAAGGGTGGCGCAGACGAATTCGTTGAGGTCAACGAGCAGGCTTAAGAAGCCCTGTGTCCTGATATGTCGGGCTTCAAGAAAGGGGCAACACTGGTTCGCCCCTTTTTTGTAGCCGGTTGAAACGTATTTTGATTGAACGCGTCCGACAAGACGTCACTGAATTAGGAGAAAAACATGGCGGCAATTACCGCAGCGATGGTGGGCGAACTGCGCGCAAAGACTGATGCGCCGATGATGGAATGCAAAAAGGCACTGACCGAAGCCGATGGCGACATGGCTAGGGCAGAAGAGATTTTGCGTGTAAAGCTGGGTAGCAAGGCCTCCAAGGCAGCATCCCGCGTTACCGCAGAAGGTGTGGTTGCTGCATATATTTCCGGCGGCATTGGCGCGATTGTGGAAGTGAACTGCGAAACAGACTTCGTGACCAAGAATGAAGAGTTCATTGCGCTGGCGAACACCTGCGCGAAGCTTGTTGCCGACAAGAACCCTGCCGACGTTGCCGCTCTCGGCGCGCTTCCGGTCGACGGCAAGACGCTGGAAGAAGTACGCGCAGCACTGGTTGGCAAGATCGGTGAAAACATGTCGATTCGCCGCTTCAAGCGCTATGAAACCGGTGCGAAACTGACTTCCTACTTGCACGGCACCCGTATCGGCGTCATGGTGGAGTTCGATGGCTCCGATGATCAGGTTGGCAAAGATGTGGCAATGCACATCGCGGCAATGAAACCGGTAGCCTTGTCGGGGAACGATGTTCCTGCCGAGTTGATCGAGAAAGAGCGTTCGATCGCTACGCAAAAGGCTGCGGAGTCCGGCAAGCCTGCTGATATCGTTGCCAAGATGGTCGAAGGCTCCGTTCAGAAGTACCTGAAGGAAGTATCCTTGCTTAACCAGACTTTCGTAAAGAACGATAAGCAGACTGTTGAGCAAATGCTGAAGGCGGCAAACACGACGGTGAAGTCGTTCACCATGTTCGTTGTTGGTGAAGGTATTGAAAAGAAACAGGATGACTTCGCGGCAGAGGTTGCTGCTCAAGTAGCTGCGGCCAAGCAGGCGTAAGCAGAATAAAACGGGCCGAAAGGCCCGTTTTTCTACGTAGGACAATCGATGCTAGGTAAGAGGCGGCATGCTTCAGAGGCTCATGTTCCGGAAAAGTGGATTTTCCATCTTACGCAGGAAAGGCCGAAACTTGCTATGAAACATTTTCTTACGTTGCATCAATATATAGATGCACCAAAAACGCCGGATTTCATCTACGCTGTAGCCTTACGGCAGCAAGGTTTTGATGAAAAAGGGCAACAATCGTTTTTACCCCAATCGGACAATTATTAGGAGTCCAGCCCTATGACAAAACCGGCTTATAAGCGCGTCCTTCTTAAACTCTCCGGTGAAGCATTGATGGGTGATGATGCATATGGCATCAATCGTGCAACCATTGAGCGAATGGTGGCGGATGTGGCCGAAGTAGCAAAGCTGGGTGTCGAACTGGCAATTGTTATTGGCGGAGGCAACATCTTTCGCGGCGTCGCTCCTGGGGCTCAAGGCATGGACCGCGCGACGGCTGACTATATGGGGATGCTCGCGACGGTAATGAACTCGCTGGCGCTTGCCGATGCCATGCGCCAGGTCGGCCTCACTGCCCGGGTGATGTCGGCGATTAGCATCGAGCAGGTAGTTGAACCTTATGTGCGTCCCAAGGCGCTGCAGTACCTGGAAGAAGGGAAAATCGTAATATTCGCTGCGGGAACCGGGAATCCATTCTTTACAACCGATACTGCAGCCGCATTGCGCGGCTCCGAAATCGGTGCCGAAGTCGTTCTTAAGGCGACCAAGGTCGACGGAGTATATAGCGCCGACCCGAATAAGGATCCCAATGCGACGCGCTATTCGACTATTACATTCGATGAAGCTATTTCCAAGCATTTGCAGGTAATGGATGCGACCGCATTCGCTTTGTGCCGTGACCAAAAGCTGCCCATCAAGGTGTTTTCCATCGTCAAAGCTGGCGCTCTGAGGAACGTCATCCTTGGCGAGGATGAGGGAACACTCGTACACGTATAAATGATTCTTACTCGTTGTAGAAGAGGAGAGCAGAATGACACTCGCAGATATCAAGAAGAACACCGAACAAAAGATGCATAAGTCGATTGAGACGCTCAAGGCCGACCTTGCAAAAGTACGCACTGGCCGCGCGCATACCGGTATTCTCGATCACATTCAGGTTGATTATTACGGCACGCCGACCCATATCAACCAAGTCGCAAACGTAACTCTCATCGATGCACGCACGATCGGTGTGCAGCCTTGGGAAAAGAAAATGGTTTCGGTTATCGAAAAGGCAATCCGTGAGTCGGACCTTGGCCTGAATCCCTCGACCCAAGGCGAGCTGATCCGGGTGCCGACACCGCCGCTGACAGAGGAGCGCCGGAAGGAAATCGTCAAGGTCGTAAAGGGTGAAGGCGAGGATTCGAAAGTTGCGATTCGCAATATCCGTCGCGATGCCAATGAAGCGCTGAAGAAGCTCTTGAAAGACAAGGCGTGCTCCGAGGACGAAGAGCGACGCACGCAAGATGATGTGCAGAAGTTGACGGATAAATTCGTTGCTGAAGTCGACAAACTGATCGCCGAGAAGGAAAAAGAGCTGATGACGGTTTAAGCCGGTTAGCGCGCTGGCTGGCGCTGTCTGGCAGCGCCAGCTGGATGCCCTGATGAGTTGGCAGTATCAGGGTGGCCTGCAGGTTAATCGGTACTTTGCAGCTTCATGCGTTATCCTTAGTTCGCTCCCGCTCAGGCATTCTGCGACAACCCATTCTTCGCTTTAATCCTCATATGACGCATTTAAGCTCGACGCAAGCGGTACCTGTAATCTCCTCGATACCGCGTCATATCGCCATCATCATGGATGGCAACGGCCGGTGGGCGACCAAGCGTTTCATGCCGCGTGTGGCCGGGCATGGAAAGGGAGTGGAAGCGGTCAGGACGATCGTCGAGGCTTGTGTTAAGCGCGGCGTCGAGTACCTGACGCTCTTTGCTTTTAGCTCGGAGAACTGGCGCCGTCCCGCGGACGAAGTATCGTTGCTGATGCGCCTGTTCGTGACCGCACTTGAGCGCGAAGTTTCGAAAATGCATGCGAATGATATTCGCCTCAAGGTGGTCGGCGACCTGAGCCGTTTTGATGTGAAGCTGCAGGAATTGATTGCAAACGCAGAGCGCCGTACTGCAAACAATTCTCGCCTGACAGTTACCATTTGTGCCAACTACGGCGGACGATGGGACATCATGCAGGCCGTGAAAAAGATGATCGCGGCGAATCCCGGCGTAACTGACTTCAGCGAAGATCAGCTGGCATCGCAGCTTTCGATGGCATATGCGCCGGAGCCGGATCTGTTTATTCGAACGGGGGGAGAGGAGCGCATTTCCAATTTCCTGTTGTGGCAACTTGCCTACACAGAGTTTTATTTCACCGAGACCTATTGGCCCGATTTCGACGCGGCGGAATTGGATAAGGCGATCGTTTCATACCAACAGCGCGAACGTCGATTCGGGCGTACCAGCGAACAACTGATCGAACAGAAAAAGGCTTCGTGATGCTCAAAACGCGGGTGATCACGGCCCTGATTCTGCTGGCGATACTGCTGTCGGTTATTTACTCCGGTTCCGAGCTTTTCTTTGTGCTGGTCGTTACGGCCTTTTTCGGAGCGGCTGCTTGGGAAAGCTTTAGGCTCTTTCATAGTCCGCGGCCGATGCTTGGCGCTGTGATATGGGGGGCGGCATTCCTTTTCATTGTGCTGCCCGGAAAAATGTCCAACGCGACCCTGTTGTTCGGTCTCTGCGCTGCAGTCTGGGGCGTACGGCTTGTGCCTTCGCTGGCAATCGGTCTGCCGCCGTTGGATGGCATTGCAAACCGTCTCCTCAATGGCATCTACGGTATTGCGATTCTTGGCTGCTTTGTCGCGATCATCGTTCTTTTCCAGCGCTCCCCGCTATACCTGCTCTCGGTTCTTGCAATCGTCTGGGTAGCTGATATCGGTGCGTATTTTGCGGGCAAGGCATTCGGGAAGCACAAGCTTGCTCCATCTATTTCGCCTGGCAAATCATGGGAGGGGGCGATTGGCGGCTGGTTGGCAGTGCTTCTTGTGGCGGCAGCGTCTACGACTCTTCCCGCGTTAAAAGACACTTTTGCGACGCAAATGCTCATCAGTTGGGGGTGGATCGGTCTCATTATCACACTGACAGTTCTGGTTGCGGCCAGTATTGTCGGTGACCTGTTTGAATCGCAGCTTAAGCGGCGAGCAGCGATGAAGGATAGTAGCAATTTGCTGCCGGGCCATGGTGGCGTCTTGGATCGGATCGATGCTGTTATTCCAACGCTGCCGCTTGCCGTCTTGCTTGGTTCCTGGTTTTAAATAGGTATCTATCGGATGCAACATATCACTATTCTCGGTGCCACCGGTTCGATTGGCGTTTCTACGCTCGACGTACTGGCGCGGCATCCGGAGCGCTTTCGTGTCTTTGCCTTGACTGCGCATAGCCGCATCGACGTGTTGGCGGCCCAGTGCGAGAAGTTCCTCCCTCAGGTGGCCGTTGTTGGCTCTCCTGAAGCGGCTAAGTCCCTGGAAGCCATGCTTGCCGAAAAAGGGGGGCAGACCGAAGTTGCCTACGGCGAAGCGGCGTTATGTTCCGCCGCCAGTGCTGCCGGTTGCGACGTGGTCATGGCAGCCATTGTCGGGGCGGCTGGACTGGCGCCGACGCTTGCGGCTGCACAGGCTGGCAAGAAGGTGTTACTTGCAAACAAGGAAGCTTTGGTGATGTCTGGCCGCCTCTTCATGGATGCCGTTGCTGCCAGCGGAGCCACACTGTTGCCAATCGATAGCGAACATAACGCCATTTTTCAGTGCCTTCCGCCGTCCTATGGCCGTACGCCGTCCGGGCACGGTGTGTCAAAAATTCTGCTTACCGCGTCTGGTGGTCCGTTCCTTTCACGGCCAGTTGAGACTTTGGAAAATGTCACGCCTGAAGAAGCCGTTGCGCATCCAAACTGGGTGATGGGCCGGAAAATTTCGGTCGACTCCGCCACCATGATGAACAAGGGGCTTGAAGTAATTGAGGCTCACTGGCTCTTCGGTGCGCAGTCAAATCAGATCGAGGTTGTGATTCACCCCCAAAGCGTGATCCACTCTATGGTCTCCTATGTCGATGGCTCCGTCCTGGCTCAACTGGGCAACCCCGACATGCGTACGCCTATTGCCCATGCCTTGGCCTATCCGGAACGAATCGTGTCCGGCGTAGGCCCCGTGGATCTTGCGCAGATCGGGCAGTTAGTATTCCAACGTCCGGATTTCCAGCGCTTCCCGTGCCTGAAGCTCGCATATGACGCACTTGAGGCTGGCGGGACGGCGCCTGCCATCCTGAACGCAGCAAATGAAGTTGCTGTCCAGGCATTTCTTGATCGCAAGATCGGATTCCGGGAAATCGACCGCCTCATTGCGCGCGTGATGGAATCACTGCCTTATGATCAAATAACGAATATTGGCGCATTGCTGGAACAGGACCGCTGTGCCCGTGCGACTGCGCAAGCCTTTATTCAATAGATCAGGTCTCGACTATGACTCTGCTGCATACCTTGGTAGCGTTCCTTGTGGCGCTCGCCGTGCTGATTGTCGTCCATGAGCTCGGCCATTACTGGGTGGCGCGCTGGTGTGGGGTGAAAGTCCTGCGTTTTTCTGTCGGCATGGGGAAGATCGTCTTTTCCCGGCGTATCGGCCCCGATCAAACTGAGTGGGCATTGTCCATTCTGCCACTGGGTGGCTACGTAAAGATGCTCGACGCGCGCGAGACTGACGTAAGCGGACTTCCGCCAGAGGATCTTAAGCGTGAGTTCACGCGACAGCCGGTCTGGAAGCGCATGGCAATCGTCGCAGCGGGCCCCCTCGCCAATTTCTTACTTGCTATCGCGGTGTTTGCCGGGCTGTACAGCTACGGCATGGAGGAGCCATCAACACGGCTTCGCGCGGTAGCGGAGGAAACAGCCGCATATCAAGCCGGATTGCGCGGTGGGGAGCTGGTCACGTCTGTCAATGGTGAGCCGGTTCGGACTTGGACGGATCTCCGTTGGAAAATTATGCATCTGGCACTTGAGAAAACGCCGGCGCAAATCGACGTGCAACGACGTGATCCTGGCTCATCCGTAGGCAATTCTCTGGAGTCCGTTACTGTAAGGCTGGATAGTCTGACGCCGGAAGATCTGGAAAGTGACTTTTTGTCGAAGCTGGGAATGCAGATGGCGCGTCCCCAAGCGGTATTGGGGAAAACGCTCCCGGGCGGACCTGCAATGCAGGCTGGACTGCGGGAGGGGGACAGGATAGTCGCGGTCAACGGGCAGGCAATTCCGGATGGCTTGGCCTTCGTAGAGCTTGTCCGGTCTTCACCGGGAAAGCCATTGCAAATCGACGGGCTCCGGAATCAGCAGGAATTCAGCGTAACGGTTATTCCCGAAACGCATGTCAAGAGTGACAGTGCCGTTGGTCGCATTCAGGCCGAGGTGCCGCTCGTTCCCGAAATGATCATGGCTTCCGAGCCGCCGTTGGAAGCATTGGCGAAAGCAGTGCGGAAGACTTGGGATACTAGCGTTTTAACGCTGAAAATGCTTGGTAAAATGCTGGTTGGTGAAATTTCTTTCCGGAATATTACCGGGCCCATCACGATCGCTGATTACGCAGGGCAAACCGCGCGAATTGGCGTTATCAGCTACCTTACGTTTATTGCCTTCATCAGTATCAGCCTAGGCGTTATGAACCTGCTACCCATACCCGTTTTAGACGGGGGGCTTTTACTGTATTATTCGCTGGAACTTTTGACCGGGCGGGCCCTTCCCGAGCGGTTTGGCGAGCTTGCCCAGCGTGCGGGAGTGGGCATTCTGATGGCGTTGATGGCGGTGGCCTTCTTTAATGACATCGTTCGGCTCATGTCCTGAGTCTTTGCCGATGTAGTTTAGCGTAGCGCTCGGCAAGAGCATTGATAATAAATAACCGATGAAATTACATTCCGAGCGTTTTTCCCAGCCTTTATTTTCTCGCCGTCTGATAGCCATTGCTGCATTTGCCCTCTGCACTGGGCATGCGCTGGCTGTTGATCCATTCACAGTAAAAGACATTCGTGTCGAAGGTATTCAACGTACCGAAGCAGGTACGGTTTTCAGTTATTTGCCGGTACGTGTGGGTGACATTTACACCGACGAAAAGGGCACTGCAGCGATCAAGGCGCTATATGCGACCGGTTTCTTTAAGGATGTGCGTCTTGAAGTGGAGGGCGACGTCTTGGTTGTGATGGTAGAGGAGCGGCCAGCTATCGCCGGCGTTGACTTCTCAGGTACAAAGGAATTCGACAAGGACGCGCTGACCAAGGCGCTGAAAGAAATCGGTCTCGGCGAATCCCGCATTTTCGACCGGGCGTTGGTCGACCGGGCGGAGCAAGAACTAAAGCGGCAGTATCTGTCCCGCGGCCTGTACGGCGTGCAGATCACCACAACGGTTACACCGATCGAGCGCAACCGTGTCAATATCAGTTTCGCCGTGGACGAGGGAGAAGTTTCCCGCATCAAGCAAATCAATATTATCGGCAACAAGGCGTTTTCGGATAGCGAGCTGCGTGGGCTCCTGAACCTGAGCACGCCGGGATGGTTTACTTGGTACACAAAGGCGGATCAGTACTCCAAGCAAAAGCTCACAGGCGATATAGAAACGCTTCGTTCGTATTACCTGAACCGGGGCTATCTCGAGATGCAGGTGGAATCGACCCAGGTCTCCATCACGCCGGACAAGAAAGATATTTACATCACCATCAACATTAACGAGGGCGAGAAATTTACGGTCGCCGACGTAAGGCTCGAAGGCGAAATGTTCGGCCGGGAAGAAGAGCTCAAAGCTTTAGTCGAGCTGAAGCGTGGTGATGTGTATTCGGGTGAGAAGCTCGCGGAAAGCGTAAAGAGAATTTCTGAACGGATGGGTAATTTCGGCTATGCGTTTGCGAATGTGAACGCCAACCCTGAAATCAATCGCGAGAAAAGGGAAGTCAGCTTCTCGGTGTTGATCGACCCGGGCAAACGCGTCTATGTTCGGCGAATCAACGTTGCTGGAAATACGAAGACCCGGGATGAGGTTATCCGCCGCGAATTTCGCCAGTTTGAGAACTCTTGGTACGACGGCGAAAAAATCCGCCTGTCGCGTGACCGGGTAGACCGCCTTGGGTATTTCAAGGAAGTTGGCATTGAGACTCCCGAAGTGCCGGGCACTACGGATCAGGTCGACATCAACATGACGGTTGAAGAAAAGCCAACTGGCAACATCATGCTGGGTGCGGGTTTCTCAAGCAGTGAAAAGCTGATGCTGACTGGTTCGATCCAGCAGGCGAATGCCTTTGGTAGTGGCAATACCCTCGGTCTGGATGTCAATACCAGCAAACGTAACAAGACGATCGCGCTTTCCCAGACTACGCCGTATTTCACTGATGATGGCGTGAGCCGCAGTTATGAATTGTTCCTGCGTACAACACGACCGCCTGAGGTCAATACCGGCGACTATGTAATTGAAACAAGGGGCGGCAATATTCGCTTCGGCGTTCCATTCTCTGAGCACGATACCGTTTTCTTCGGTGCAGGTATTGAGCGGACCTCAGTTGAGACCTATTTCAACGTTACGGGAAAGAATAACAGCCCGCAGATTTACCGCGAGTATGTGACAGCCTTTGGCGACGCCGCTGACCCGGACGACGAGGGTACCCACCAGGCGAACACCACGAGCTTCCCGTTGACTGCCGCTTGGCAGCGCGATAGCCGCGACAGCGCCCTTGTGCCAACAGTCGGACGCTACCAGCGCGCCCATCTCGAGTTCGCACCGGCTGGTGACGTCAAGTACTATCGAGCCATTTACCAGCACCAGTATTTCCGACCGCTTTTCCGTGTCGTTACCTTGGCACTGAATGGTGAAGTCGACTATGGTCGCGGAATAGGCGGCAAGCCGTATCCAATTTTCAAGCGCTTCTACGCCGGTGGTATCGGCTCGGTACGTGGTTACGAGGGTTCCTCGATTGGACCTAAGAGCGAAATCGGCGATCCGGTCGGCGGCGCGTCGCGTATTATCGCAAACGCGGAATTGCAGTTCCCGTTCCCGGGTTCTGGTAACGATCGTACACTACGTTGGTTTACCTTCTTTGACGCGGGTTCCGTGTATGAGGAAGGGGCCAAGATGAAGTTGTCGGACATGCGCTACTCGGCAGGTATCGGTATCAGCTGGGTGTCACCGATTGGTCCGCTGAAGCTCAGCTATGGCAAGGCGCTCAATGCGGAGCCGGACGACCGTAAGCAGAACTTCCAGTTCCAGCTTGGTACTGGCTTCTAGTGTGGTGGCATAATAGTAATTTGATTTGCGGAGAATGACCTTGAAGTCCTTAACTACAACATCAAACCCGTTCAAGTGCATCGCTCTTTTCGCGGCGTTGCTGCTGCCACTGGTACAAGCGCAAGCGCAGGAATCGAAAGTCGGTTTCGTTAGCACCGAGCGGATCTTCCGCGAAGCGGCACCAGCCAAGGCCGCGCAGGCGAAGATCGAGCAGGAGTTTTCCCGCCGGGACAAGGAATTGCAGGAGATGGCCGGCCGGTTGAAATCCATGTCGGAGAAGCTGGACAAGGAGGCTGCCATATTGTCCGAGACGGACCGGATCAAGCGTCAACGTGATTTGGCGGATCTTGACAAGGACTTCCAACGCAAGCAACGCGAATTCCGCGAGGATCTTAACCAGCGTCGCAATGAGGAGCTTGCAATCGTCCTGGAGCGTACGAACAAGGTGATCAAGCAGATCGCCGAAGCCGAAAAGTATGACATCGTGTTCCAGGAGGCGGTGTACGCGAGTCCGAGAATCGACATCACGGACAAAGTGCTCAAGGCGCTCAACAAGTAAATTTCAAAAGGGCCAGGATGAGCAATCGGCTGGGAAAATTGGTCGAACGCTTGGGAGGCCAACTGATAGGGGATGCCGAGACAGAAGTCTCCGGCATCGCACCACTGGATGCGGCAGACGCGTCGCACATTACATTTCTCTCCAATCCCAAGCTCCGTGCGGTGGCGGCACAAACGAATGCTGCTGCCCTGATTTTGTCTCCGGGAGATGATGCTGCCGTCTCGGCGACATACAGTGGCGCAAGAATCATCACGGCGAATCCCTATGCGTATTTCGCAAAGGTCGCACAGTTGTTCGCCGAACAGAATGCGATCCCTGTAGTTCCCGGCATTCACGCTAGCGCCGTTGTTCACCCTGATGCACGCGTGGCTCCGAGCGCCTATGTCGGGCCCCAAGTCACGATAGATGCAGACGCGGTCATTGGCGATGGCGCAGTGATCGACGCTGGGTGTTACATCGGACGTGGAGCGTCCGTAGGCGCCGGTACGCGTTTCCATGCCAATGTCACTTTTCACGCTGCGTGCCAGATCGGTCAGCGAGGGATCATTCATTCAGGTGCGGTGATCGGCGCAGACGGCTTCGGTTTTGCCAAAGAAAACGGGGCCTGGATCAAGATCCCTCAAACGGGACGTGTCGTAATAGGCGATGACGTCGAAATCGGAGCAAACACGACCATCGATCGCGGCGCCTTGGCCGATACGATTATTGAGGATGGCGTCAAACTCGATAACCAGATCCAGATTGGCCATAACTGCCATATTGGGGCTCATACCGCGATGGCGGGCTGTGTCGGTGTGGCGGGCAGCGCGAAAATCGGGAAATATTGCACGTTTGGTGGTGCAGCCATGGTCTTGGGGCACCTGACAATTGTCGACAACGTGCATATCTCGTCGGGCAGCATGGTGTCTCGATCGATATTAGAGCCGGGTCAGTACACGGGTTTTTACCCGCTGGCGAAGAATGCGGAATGGGAGAAGTCGGCAGCCATTGTTCGCAATTTGGGGACAATGCGTGAGAAAATCCGCGAACTCGAAAAAACAATTAAATTGCTTACCGGAAAATAGAATGAAAAGTCTCGATATCAATCAAATCAAAGAGTATCTTCCGCACCGTTATCCGCTGTTGCTGGTAGATCGCGTGCTGGAGTGGGAGTCCGGCAAGTCTATTACAGCGATCAAGAACGTTACCGTCAATGAAGAGTTTTTCAACGGTCATTTTCCGCACAAGCCCGTTATGCCGGGCGTATTGATGATCGAAGCCTTGGCGCAGACCGCAGCTTTGCTGTCTTTCCTGACTATGGGGCAGAAACCTGACGAGAATAGTGTGGTCTACTTCGTCGGTATCGACGGGGCGCGCTTCAAGCGACCTGTAGAGCCGGGCGATCAGCTGAAGATGCAGGTCGAAATCCTCCGTAACTCGCGTGGTATCTGGAAGTACAAAGCGCAAGCAATGGTCGATGGGCAACTGGCAGTGGAAGCGGAACTGATGTGCACCATGCGCAGCGCAGCGGATGCCAGCCAGCCGGCGGGGCAGTAATGACGACGATCCATCCAACCGCCATCGTCGATTCCAAGGCGCAGCTCGATGATTCGGTCGAAGTCGGCGCCTATTCGATCATCGGTCCGGATGTAAAGATCGGGGCGCGCACAAAGGTGGGGCCGCATGTCGTCATCGAAGGTCATACGACCATCGGCTGCGACAACCACTTCTATCAGTACTCCTCTATCGGTGCCGCCCCCCAGGATAAGAAGTACAAGGGGGAGCCGACCCTGCTAGAGATTGGGGACCGCAACACCATTCGTGAATTCTGTACTTTCAATACTGGTACCGTACAGGATGCTGGCGCAACCCGGATTGCCAACGATAACTGGATCATGGCATACGTCCATATCGGTCATGATTGTCAGCTGGGCAGTAACCTGATCCTGGCAAACAACGTGACTTTGGGCGGCCACGTCCACTTGGAGGACTGGGTGTTCCTCGGCGGGTTCACCACCGTGCACCAGTTCTGCCATATCGGTGCGCATGCAATGACGGCCTTTACCGCCGCAGTAAGTCAGGATGTGCCGCCTTTCGTGACAGCGGCCGGCAATCGTGCCGTACCTGCCGGGATTAACTCGGAAGGCCTGAAACGGCGCGGCTTCACGCCTGAACAGATTACTGCCATTAAACGGGGCTATAAGATCATTTACCGCGCCGGCTTGTCGCTCGACGATGCCAAAGCCGCGTTGACGAAGGAGGAAACCAATTCTCCGGCGGCCGCACAATACATCCGCCTGCTGCGCGAATTCCTGGAAAAAAATAACCGTGGCATCATCCGATAAGCTGTCGATTGCGATGGTCGCTGGGGAGAGTTCCGGCGACCTTCTCGCAAGCCGACTGTTGTCTGGATTGCGGCCCTTGCTTCCGGAAGCAACGTTCCATGGCATCGGTGGCCCGAAGATGGCCGAGTATGGCTTTCACAGCGACTGGCCGATGGAAAAGTTGTCGGTCCGCGGATTGTTCGAGGTGCTAGCGCATTACCGCGAAATCAAGGGCATCCAGAATGCCTTGCGCGATAAGCTGCTGGCGGAGAAGCCGGCTGCCTTTATCGGAGTCGATGCGCCTGATTTCAACTTTGGCCTCGAAGCACAGTTGAAGCAGGCTGGCATTGCGACGATGCACTTCATCAGCCCGTCGATCTGGGCTTGGCGTGGCGGACGAATCAAGAAAATCGCGCGTGCGGTGTCGCACATGCTCGTTGTCTTTCCCTTCGAAGAAGAGATCTACCGCAAGGCGGGAATCCCCGTCACCTACGTGGGCTATCCGTTGGCGGAAGTCATCCCGTTGGAGCCGGATGTTGCGGCGGCACGTGCGTCGCTTGGCCTGGCTAATGACGCGCCGGTAGTTTCTATCCTGCCGGGAAGCCGGATGTCCGAGATCAAGTACAACGCGGTTGCATTTATCGGTGCGGCAAAGTGCCTTGCACAGCGTGATCCGTCCATCCGGTTCGTGGTTCCCATGGCAGGGGAAAGGCAGCGGGCTTACTTTAACGAGTTGGTGGCGAAGGCCGGCCTTGGCGACGTTCCGCTTCAGGTCGTTACGGGCCGGTCCCATGCGGTGATCGCAGCATCGGATGCCGTGCTTGTCGCATCAGGCACGGCGACGCTTGAGGTGGCGCTGTTCAAGAAGCCGATGGTGATCGCGTACAAGATGATGCGCGCGTCGTGGGAAGTATTGCGCCATATGGGCTATCAGCCGTGGATCGGTCTGCCGAATATTCTTGCGCGAGAGTTCGTCGTGCCCGAGTTGCTGCAGGATGCTGCGACTCCGCAGGCATTGGCAGAGGCGCTATGGAAGCAGCTAAGCGATATGCCGCATCGCGCCCGGTTGCAGCAACGCTTCACGGAGATGCATGAGTCGTTATTGCGCGACAGTGCAAAGGAAAGCGCGCAGGCTGTCCTGAACTTGATTGGGCGCACCGCAGGCACATGAAAACGCAAGACGCAAACTTGTCGCTCTTCGATCATGCCGGTGAAGTGATCTGCGGCGTCGATGAGGCCGGCCGTGGCCCCCTGGCCGGTGCTGTCTTTGCAGCTGCGGTCATCCTTGATCCGGCGCGGCCGATTAAGGGGCTGCGCGATTCCAAGAAATTGAGTGAGGCTCGACGCACTGAGCTTGCAGAGCAGATCAAGGAAGAAGCATTGGCATGGTCGATCGCATACTGCTCCGAGGACGAAATCGACGCAATTAACATTCTGCAGGCGTCGATGCTTGCAATGCGCCGAGCCGTGGAAAGCTTGAAAGTCGTCCCGACGCTCGCGCTCATTGATGGCAACCGTTGCCCGGTCATGCCGATTCGTTCAGAGGCAATCATCAAGGGCGATGACAAGGTCGCCGAGATTTCTGCTGCATCGATTCTCGCGAAGACTGCACGCGATGAATCTTTGATGGCATTGCATGAGCAGTATCCCCAGTACGCATTCGACCAGCACAAAGGGTATCCCACAGCCTTGCATCTGGAACGCTTGCGTCTGCACGGTGTCTCGCCTGTTCACCGGAGGTCATATGCGCCGGTACGCGAGCTTCTTGCCCTTGTGCAGAATAATCCGATGGCGACATGAAGAGGATTTTGTCCCGGGATAACCCGGTATATAAGGAATTGAAGCTGCTCGCGACTAGTTCCCAAGCGCGTCGCAAAGCTGGACGAACAATTCTTGATGGCGTGCACCTGTGCGAAGCATATCTAGTCCATTTGGGCAAACCAGCGTTTTGCATCGTAAGCGAAGGTTCTCTCAATCACCCTGAAGTAGCTTCCATCTTGCGGCAATGCGAGGTCGGCTACGTGCAGAGCATTTGTCTGCCTGACACACTCTATCAGGCACTGAGTCAGGTCGAGCATGGCATCGGTCTTTTGTTTGTCGTCGACATGCCGCAGTTGCCGATTCCTTCGAAGCTCGCTCACTCTGCAGTATTGCTTGACGGTTTGCAGGATCCCGGCAATCTAGGGTCAATTTTGCGTAGCGCTGCCGCAGCCGGGGTCGAAAATGTCTTCTGCAGCAAGGGCACGGTGCTTGCGTGGTCACCAAAGGTGCTCCGCGCGGGAATGGGGGCGCATTTTATTCTCGAAATCTTCGAGAATGTCGATCTGGTCGCGCTCGTGCGATCTGCTTCTATCCCTGTTCTGGCAACGAGTTCGCATGCCAAGCAAACCATCTACGACATCGATCTGAAACAGCCGGTGGCATGGCTTTTCGGGCACGAAGGGCAGGGAGTCTCGACAGAGCTGCTCGAAGCCGCGACGCATCCAGTATCGATCCCCCATCGGGGCGCCGTTGAGTCGCTTAACGTCGCGGCGAGTGCTGCGGTCTGCTTCTTCGAGCAGTTACGGCAGCAGCTTCAGCGATAGAGTCATCCGGTCTTTTCGGCAGGCAGGCGTTGGAGGCTGGAGGCTTGGTAAACGAGACCGGGTGCCACGCAGCATTCCTCTTCATTTAATGCCATCTTACTTTCCGGCGGGCAAACTCGATCGAACTGGTAGACGCGCCCGTGAATGATGGCGTAGCGATAAATGTGCGCATCACGGTATGTACCAATTAGCTCGGCGACGCGTTCAGGGCGAACAAACTGCGTTTGGCTGCTTGTATTGAACGAATGTCGAGCATTGGGCAACATTCCTAAGGACTCGATGTCCGATTCCACATGTCCCAAGCCTTCTTTGAGTGCCCAGAAGAAGAAAAGCAAGCCTATCCACAAGACGAGCTCAATCAATACGAGATCCATTCCAGTCTCCTCAAACCTTTACTATCTTTATAATCAATTTGTAAGGTTTGTGTAAGGATTTTCTTCGGCTCGCGTCATGGATTTCGAAGAAAAAACGCCTGGATGCTTTAAGCATTCCGGCGTTTTGGAGTGCGTGTGAATAGACTCAGAACGCTCGTTTGTCCGATTTGATTTCCTGCAGGATCATCGTTGCAATTTCTTCAATGGATTTTGCGGTCGAAGACATCCAGCGAATGCCTTCACGCTTCATCATTTTCTCTGCTTCGTTCACTTCGTAGCGGCAGTTCTCGAGCGATGCATATTTACTGCCGGGGCGGCGCTCATTCCTGACTTCCGACAGGCGATCTGGGGCAATTGAGAGACCGAAGATCTTCTTCTTGAACGGAAGCAATCCGCTTGGCAGTTTGCCTCGCTCAAAATCATCCGGGATAAGTGGATAGTTGGCCGCTTTGATGCCGAACTGCATCGCTAGGTAGAGGCTGGTTGGGGTCTTGCCTGAGCGCGAAACACCAACCAGGATCACATCAGCCGCTGCAAGGTTCTGGTTCGACTGACCGTCGTCATGCGCCAAGGAGAAGTTGATTGCCTCAATCCGGTTTTTGTAGTCGTCTGAGTCGGCGATGTTGTGGCTGCGGCCGATGGTATGCGTCGACTTCACACCCAGTTCTTGCTCCAGCGGTTCCACGAATGTCTGGATCAGGTCCATGTGCATGCCTTTCGACTGGCGCACGACGGACGAGAGTTCGGCCTTCACGAGAGTTGAGAACACAATTGGTCGCTTGCCATCACGCTCAAAAGCTTCGTTGATTTCCCTGACGGCGTCGTACGCCTTGTCGAGCGTATCGACGAACGGAAGTCGAACCTGCGAAAACCGCAGTTCGAACTGCGTCAGGACGGAGTGGCCGAATGTTTCGGCAGTGATGCCTGTTCCGTCTGAAACGAAGAAGACGGTACGGTCGGCAGGGGGGAAAAGCGAGTCCGGCATAGTATTGTTTAAATGTAAATCATGAAAACTTCTAAATTGCGTCCAGCAAGAGCCCGTTGCACACTGTAAAATAGCGATTAATTATTTACCTGACATCGCGCTTATCAAGAATAACAAAAAGACTCGAGTCGCGAATACAGATATGCAGATTTCTTATCATCAAAATAGGTGTAGTTATGTCCAACGCAGTATCAACCGGGGTCACCCAGGGGGCTACTTACGTAGCATCATTTGAGGACCTAAGAATGACGGACGTCGAGTCCGTCGGCGGCAAGAACGCATCCCTTGGCGAAATGATCAGCCAACTGTCTGGTGCCGGCGTGCGTGTTCCTGGCGGTTTTGCAACAACCGCACAGGCCTTCCGTGATTTCCTTGCTCACAGCAGCACTGGCGGCGTTACGCTGGCGCAGCGTATCGCCGACCGCCTTGCTTCGCTTGATGTTGACGATGTACGGGCACTGGCACAAGCCGGTGCAGAGATTCGCCAGTGGATCATCGATACGCCTTTCCAGCCGCGCCTGGAAAAGGAAATTCGTGAGTTCTATCAGCGTCTGGTCGCGGGCTCTTCAGCGGAGATGTCTTTTGCCGTGCGTTCGTCCGCGACAGCGGAGGATCTGCCGGATGCATCGTTTGCAGGGCAGCAGGAAACCTTCCTGAACGTTGTTGGCATCGACAACGTGCTCGAAGCGATCAAGCATGTGTTTGCTTCCCTGTATAACGATCGTGCCATTTCGTATCGCGTCCACAAGGGCTTTACGCATGCGGAAGTCGCCCTGTCGGCCGGTGTGCAGCGTATGGTGCGTTCCGACGTTGGCGCTGCCGGCGTAATGTTCACAATCGATACCGAGTCCGGTTTCAAGGACGTCGTATTCATTACATCCAGTTATGGCTTGGGTGAGACGGTAGTGCAGGGTGCAGTCAACCCGGACGAGTTCTATGTGCATAAGCCGATGCTGGAGCAGGGGAAGCTGCCCATCATTCGCCGCAATATCGGCTCCAAGCTGATCAAGATGGAATTTACTGGCGAAGCCAAGGCCGGACGTTCCGTCAAAACGGTCGACGTACCGATCGAATTGCGCAATCGTTATTCGCTGAACGATCAGGAAATCGTCGAGCTGGCGAAGTACGCAGTCATCATCGAGAAACACTATGGCCGCCCGATGGACATTGAGTGGGGCAAGGATGGCCGTGATGGAAAGCTGTACATCCTGCAGGCACGTCCGGAGACGGTGAAATCGCAGCAGAAATCGACCGACGTACAGCAGCGTTTCAAGCTCAAAGGCAGCGGCACGGTGCTCGCATCCGGCCGTGCAATTGGGCAGAAGATCGGCGCGGGGCCGGTTCGCGTGATCCGCGATCCATCCGAAATGGAACGTGTGCAGCCGGGCGACGTGCTGGTGGCCGATATGACCGACCCCAACTGGGAGCCGGTGATGAAGCGGGCTTCGGCGATCGTCACCAATCGTGGCGGACGCACCTGTCACGCTGCGATCATTGCGCGTGAACTCGGTGTGCCGGCCGTCGTCGGCTGCGGCAACGCAACCGATATGCTCAAGGATGGCACCCTCGTGACGGTTTCCTGCGCAGAGGGCGACGAGGGCAAGATTTATGACGGCCTTTTAGAAACGGAAGTGACCGAGGTTTCGCGTGGCGATTTGCCATCGCTGCCGTTAAAAATTATGATGAACGTCGGGAATCCACAGCTGGCATTTGACTTCCAGTCGATTCCCAACGGGGGGGTCGGACTGGCGCGCCTCGAGTTCATCATTAACAACAACATCGGCGTGCATCCGAAGGCGATCTTGGAGTATCCGGGTATCGATGCCGACCTGAAAAAGGCGGTCGAATCGGTGGCGCGCGGCCATGCATCGCCGAAAGCGTTTTATGTCGACAAGCTCGCTGAAGGTGTCGCGACGATCGCTGCGGCGTTCTGGCCGAGACCGGTGATCGTTCGCCTGTCCGACTTCAAGTCGAATGAGTACAAGAAGCTGATCGGCGGTTCCCGCTACGAGCCGGACGAGGAAAACCCGATGCTGGGCTTCCGCGGTGCAGCACGTTATCTCGCTGCAGACTTTGCAGAGGCGTTCGAGATGGAATGCCAGGCTATGAAGCGGGTGCGCAATGACATGGGGCTGACCAATGTCGAAATCATGGTGCCGTTCGTGCGTACGCTTGGACAAGCGGAGAAAGTGGTCGATCTGCTTGCGAAGAATGGTCTCAGGCGCGGTGAAAACGGACTGCGCCTGATCATGATGTGCGAAGTGCCCTCCAACGCAATCCTGGCTGAGCAGTTCCTCGAGTACTTCGATGGCTTCTCGATCGGTTCGAACGATCTGACCCAGCTTACCCTTGGTCTGGATCGTGACTCGGGCATGGAGTTGCTGGCAGCTGATTTCGATGAGCGCGACGCTGCTGTGCGCGCCTTGCTCTCGAAGGCAATCGCCGCCTGCCGTGCGCAGGGCAAGTACATCGGTATCTGCGGTCAGGGACCGTCGGACCATCCGGACTTCGCCGAGTGGCTGATGAAGGAGGGGATTGCGTCTATCTCGCTCAATCCGGATACGGTCATTGATACATGGCAGAAGCTGGCATCGGTCAGCTAATCTTTGTTCGGCACGTAGGCCTTTGACTCACAGGAAACGCGGGCGGAAACGTCCGCGTTTTTTTGTGACGAAAAATCTGTTGTAGAGGGACAAAAAAGTGGATGTAAAACCATTTCGTTCGACTGGTTTTTGGATTAGACTAGGGCCACTTTGTTAACGAACAACAACCAAGAAAAACAGCAGTACTTGGTATATTGCGCCCCCGTCACCCATTGGGTAACGGGGGCTTTTTGTTTTCGGGATGGCCAAAAATTAGGCAAGGAGGGGAAATGACAGATTGGATGGGGTGGTTCGGCCTTGCCGGGCTGCTCGTGGTCTTGGAAATGTTTACCGGGACGTTCTACCTGCTGATGATCGGTCTCGGCTTTGCAGCCGGTGGCTTGGCCGCATTGGGTGGAGCAAGTGTCGCGGTGCAGCTCCTGGCAGCCGGTGCCATTGGCGTTATCGCTACTTATGGCCTTCGGCGCAGCAGATGGGGGAAAAACCCGAGGCCGGATGCTGCCAGTGACCCGAACGTAAACCTCGACATCGGCCAGGTTCTGAACGTCGATGCGTGGAGCGGCGATGAGGGGGAAGCCAGGACGACACGCGCAATGTATCGCGGTGCGCTGTGGGATGTTGAGTTGGCACAGGGAGGGATTGCACGGGCAGGGACGTTCGTCATTCGCGAGGTGCGAGGCAGTCGCCTGATTGTCACCAATAGCGGTTCAAAATAAACGATAAGAAAGGAATCATGATGGAAATCGGTATCGGCAACTTGAGTCTGGTTTTATTCATCGTCGCAATCGTGTTCGTCTTCAAGACGATCAACGTGGTGCCGCAGCAGCATGCTTGGGTGGTGGAGCGCCTGGGGAAGTATCACGCAACGCTGGGGCCGGGCCTGAATATTGTGCTGCCCTTCATTGATCGTGTCGCGTATAAGCATTCTCTGAAAGAGATTCCGCTCGATGTGCCGAGCCAGGTGTGCATCACGAAGGACAATACGCAGTTGCAGGTGGACGGCATCCTGTATTTCCAGGTGACCGATGCGATGCGTGCTTCGTATGGATCATCGAATTACATCGCGGCCATTACGCAGCTGGCTCAGACCACGCTGCGTTCAGTGATCGGACGCATGGAGCTCGACAAGACATTTGAAGAGCGGGAGCACATCAACAAGGCGATTGTCAGTGCGATCGATGAATCGGCGGCGAACTGGGGCGTGAAGGTCCTCCGTTACGAGATCAAGGATTTGACGCCGCCAAAGGAAATCCTGCACGCAATGCAGGCGCAGATCACGGCGGAGCGCGAGAAGCGGGCATTGATTGCTGCTTCGGAAGGCCGCAAGCAGGAACAGATCAACATCGCCAGCGGTGAGCGTGAAGCCGCAATCGCCAAGTCCGAGGGCGACAAGCAGGCCGCTATCAACCGGGCCCAGGGCCAGGCAGCTGCGATCCTGGCTATTGCGGAGGCGAGTGCCGAAGCGCTACGGAAAACAGCTGCCGCGATTCGCGAGCCTGGCGGAAGCGATGCAGTTAACCTGAAAGTCGCCGAGCAATACGTGAATGCGTTCTCTCAGCTTGCGAAGACGAATAATTCGCTAATCGTTCCGGCAAACATGAGCGATATCAGCGGCCTCATTGCCGGCGCAATGCAAGTAATGAAATCGCAGGAAAAGGTCTGACTGAACAAGTGAGGAACGGCACTGAGTTTTTAGGACGAATTCAGTCCGGTCGTGCCGTTCGAGCTGCGCCTTTACCTGTGGGCGCAGCATTGTGCCTCATCGGACATTGTCGTTGTTGCGGGCCTTGTGCCGCCGCTAAACCATCACGGCCGCGCCCGGTGCAGCAAAGTAGAAATGGCACTAGCGGCGGTGCTGTTTCATGATCGACTGTTGTTCGCGCTGCCAGTCGCGTTGCTTCTCACTCTCGCGCTTGTCGTGCTGTTTCTTACCTTTAGCCAGGCCGATCTCGCACTTGATCCGGCCCTTTGTGTAGTGAAGGTTGAGTGGTACCAGTGTGTAACCGGCGCGTTCAACCTTGCCGATCAGCTTTTTGATTTCTTCCGCATTCAGCAATAGCTTACGGGTGCGCACAGGGTCCGGGTTGATGTGCGTGGAAGCGGTAGACAGGGGACTGATGTGTGCGCCAAAGAGGAACACTTCACCTTTGCGTACAATGACATACGCTTCCTTCAGTTGAACGCGTCCGGCGCGGATGGCTTTGACTTCCCATCCTTCCAGCACCATGCCCGCCTCGAACCTTTCCTCAATGAAGTAATCATGGAAGGCTTTTTTATTATCAATAATGCTCATGAATGCGGGAAATGAGGCGGCTCGGTTAAAATTCTAATGTTCTATTTTATCAAACGGTTCATTCGCGATGGCAGTCGTGCATAAATCCGTATTGCTTGCCTATAGCGCCGAACAAATGTTTGCGCTGGTCGACAATATCGAGGATTACCCCAAATTCTTGCCGTGGTGCGGCGGCACGGAAGTGAAAAAACGTGAGGGCAATAAAGTGGTTGCCATGCTGATGATTAACTACCATGGCGTAAAGCAAACGTTTTCAACCGAGAACACGAATACGCCTCCTACCTCCATGAACATGGAGCTTATCGAAGGACCTTTCAAGCATCTCAACGGCACCTGGAATTTCATCCCGTTGCGCGCGGATGCATGCAAGGTCGAATTCGATTTGCGCTATGAGTTTTCGAGCAGGGTACTGGAGCAACTGATCGGGCCGGTATTCAACATGATCGCCAATAGTTTTGTGGACTCGTTCTGCAAGCGGGCTGAGGTTGTATATGGATGAGATCCGCGTTCAGGTGTGCTATGCGCGACCGGATGTGCAGTATTTGCGCGACGTGACTTTGCCGTCAGGTGCGACCTTGCAGGCCGCGATTGAGCAAAGTGGAGTGTTGCGCGAGTTTCCGGAGATTGACCCGGCCGTCTTTCGTGTGGGCGTTTATGGAAAGCTGAAAACGCCGGATACCGTATTGCGCGACCACGACCGTGTCGAAATCTATCGCCACCTGATCGCAGATCCAAAAGAGTCCCGGCGCAAACGCGCGGTAAAAAAGGTCGAAAAAAAAGCCCGATGAGAATCGGGCTTTTTTCTGGTGTGGACTCTATTTGCAGTCTTCCAGCGTACGGCGCGAATCGCGCAGTTCCTGGGCGCGTTGCTCATCCGTCAAGAACGTGCGCTCGCCATCTTTGTCGGTACGTGCAATACGTTGGCCGGATTCGAGCGCGCGGTTGTATTCGCGAGCACGCTCGCAATGCTTTGCCTTGTCGGCAGCATACTTCGCTTGTTCCGCGGCTTTTTTGTCCTTCTCCGCCTGCTCTGCGCGGCGCTTACGGAATTCCGCTTCCTTCTCAGCGGTCGAGAGATCAGTTTTTGGGGCTGCTGCAGTTTCTGCTTCCGGCTGTTGGCTTACCGCTACACCGCGCTGCTTGAGAATGCGATTGGCCGGGACAGATGCCGGAGGCGGCATGTCTGAATACTGTTTAACTCCTTTTTCATCGACCCATACATATTGGGCGAACGCGGTGCCGGCCAAGGCAAGTCCCATGAGGGCGGCTGCGGTGGCGGCAAGATGCCTGAAATGAAAGCTTTTCATTTAACTCCCTGAGTGTGAAGCCTGCGTGTGAAGCTATGGGGATTTCGCCATGCTTTATCTGGCATGTCAACGAAAGCATGATTTCCTTATATCGAAAACACACAGAAAAACGACGCCTATGATGGATTTCTGTATAATTCGCTTTTGCGCCTATAGGAATCACTATGCGTCTACTCCAGAAAGCACTCACGTTCGATGACGTGCTCCTCGTGCCGGCACACTCGGACATCCTCCCCAAAGATACTTCCCTGAAAACGCGCCTGACGCGCAACATCACGCTGAACATTCCGCTATTGTCAGCCGCAATGGATACCGTCACGGAATCGCGCCTTGCGATTGCTATGGCTCAGGAGGGAGGCATCGGCATCATTCACAAGAACTTGAAGCCGAAGGATCAGGCGCGTGAGGTTGCAAAGGTGAAGCGCTTCGAGTCCGGCGTAGTTCGCGACCCGATTACGATTCCGCCGACGATGCGCATTCGCGATGTGATCGCGCTGTCGGCCCAGCATGGCATCAGCGGTTTCCCGGTCGTGGAGGGAAAGGCGGTAGTAGGCATCATTACTAACCGCGACTTGCGCTTCGAGGAGGAGCTGAACGCGGAAGTTCGGGCCAAGATGACTCCTCGTGAGAAGCTGGTGTATGTGAAGGAAGGTGCAGACCTTTCCGAGGCAAAGCGCCTGATGAACAAATTCCGCCTCGAGCGCGTCATTGTCGTCAATGATGCTTTTGAGCTGCGCGGCCTGATTACTGTAAAAGACATCCAGAAGGCGACCGAGCATCCGAACGCATGCAAGGACGAGCATGGCAAGTTGCGCGTTGGCGCTGCGGTGGGCGTCGGTCCCGATAATGACGAGCGCATTGATTTGCTGGTGAAGGCCGGCGTGGATGTGATCGTGGTCGACACCGCCCACGGACATTCGAAGGGCGTGTTGGATCGCGTCAAATGGGTGAAGACGCATTATCCGCAGGTCGACGTCATTGGCGGCAACATTGCGACGGCGGCAGCTGCTGTTGCGCTGGCAGAGCATGGTGCAGACGGTGTGAAGGTCGGGATCGGCCCCGGCTCCATCTGCACGACGCGTATCGTTGCCGGTGTTGGTGTGCCGCAGATCACGGCGATTTCCAATGTGTCCGATGCACTCAAGGATATCGGCATTCCGTGCATCGCCGATGGCGGCATTCGTTACTCCGGCGACATCGCAAAGGCACTGGCCGCCGGTGCGTCGAGCGTGATGATGGGTAGCATGTTCGCTGGTACCGAAGAGGCGCCGGGCGAGGTCATCCTGTTCCAGGGGCGCAGCTACAAGTCGTATCGCGGCATGGGCAGCCTGGGCGCAATGTCTGAAGGATCGGCTGATCGTTACTTCCAGGATGCCGCCAATAATGCGGACAAGCTCGTACCGGAAGGCATTGAGGGCCGCGTGCCATACAAGGGCAGCGTGCTTGCGATCCTGTACCAGCTGGTCGGCGGTGTTCGCTCGTCCATGGGTTATTGCGGCTGCGCGACTATTGACGAGTTCCGTGAGAAAGCCGAGTTCGTCGAAATCACGTCGGCAGGCATGCGCGAATCGCATGTCCATGACGTACAGATCACGAAGGAAGCGCCAAACTACCGTGCAGACTGACGGCTGACTGCGTCGACCCAAGACACCATGGACAGCCCGGTGAGCGTTACGCAGACCGAAGCACCGGCATCAGGTGCGGAACAGACCGCGTCTGCGTTGGGCGATGCCGATCCGCAGCTGGAGCGAATTCGGCGTATTGGAAGAAGGTTATTCGACGTGGCGAATTGCGTCGTAGTGCTGGGGGAAAAAACTGCGGAGTCGGTGGGAAGTGCTTCCGCTGTCGACGCCGATGCCGCGTTTTGCTTCGCCATGCCATTGTCGAGCCAGCCCAAGGTGATCATAGATACACAGAGCCACCCTGCGTTTGCCCGGTACCCTTGGAACAATGACGAACCTCCAGTACGGTTTTATGCATCACATCCCGTGTTTGGGCAGGACAAGGCGCTGGTGGGCAGCATCAACCTCATTGACTATCTTCCAAGGCCATTTTTCCGGGATGGCGACAGGCAGATGCTGGCAGACTTGGCTGCCTTGGTGGAGCGAGAGCTTGAACTGCGGATAGTGAATGCCCAGCAGCTCGAACTTCAGAAGAAAAACAAGAACCTGCGCCGCAAGTCACTCATCGATCCATTGATCGGCACATGGAATCGCGGTGCAATCATGCGGATCCTGACCATCGAAGCGGCGCGCTGCGATAAGGCCGGTGTGCCGCTTTCACTGATTGTTGCCGATATTGATTATTTCAAGAAGATCAATGACACCTATGGCCACCCAGTGGGTGATACGGTGCTGGTGAAGGTGGCAAGCCGTTTGCGGTCTTGCATCCGGCCACAGGAAGCGCTTGGCCGTTACGGTGGCGAGGAGTTCCTAGTCGTGCTGCCTGGCTCGTCGCATGACACGGCAGTGGCGGTGGCCGAGCGTATGCGGCTTGCCATTGCAGCGCAGCCCGAGGCCATCGGCACTACGGCGCTTAGTCTGACCATTAGTGCCGGGGTGGCGTCGACCGACATGTTCCCGACGGCGACAACAGAAGAATTGATCAGCCGGGCAGACATTGCTTTGTATGCGGCAAAGGACGCGGGGCGCAACCGAGTGGTTAAAGCAACACCAGATTTATCCTGATATTAACTTGGCAATTTCCATGCACTCAAAAATTCTCATTCTCGATTTCGGCTCCCAGGTTACGCAGTTGATTGCGCGTCGTGTGCGCGAGGCCGGTGTGTTTTCGGAGGTCTATCCGTACGACGTCAGTGACGAATTCGTTCGCAACTATGGTGCAGCGGGCATCATCCTGTCTGGCGGTCCGAACTCGGTCACCGAGGGGGACACCCCGCGTGCTCCTCAAGCCGTGTTCGAAGTGGGCGTGCCGGTGCTCGGCATTTGCTACGGCATGCAGACGATGGCCGAGCAGCTCGGCGGCAAGGTTGAATGCGGCAAGGTACGCGAATTCGGCTACGCGGAAGTGCGTGCACGTGGCCATACGGCGCTGTTGAACGGCATTGCTGACTTCGTTACTGACGAAGGGCACGGCATGCTTAAGGTATGGATGAGCCACGGCGACAAGATCATTGAGATGCCGCCGGGCTTCAAGCTGATGGCATCGACGGACAATTGCCCGATCGCCGGCATGGCGAACGAGGAGCGCAAGCTGTACGCGGTGCAGTTCCACCCGGAAGTGACGCATACCGTGCAAGGCAAGGCCATTCTCGGGCGCTTCGTGCACGAGATCTGCGGATGCAAATCCGACTGGAACATGCCTGACTATATTTCCGAGGCGGTTGAGGCCATCCGCAAGCAGGTCGGCAACGATGAAGTTATTCTGGGACTGTCGGGCGGCGTTGACAGCAGCGTGGCCGCGGCCTTGATCCATCGTGCGATCGGCGACCAGCTGACCTGCGTTTTTGTTGACCATGGCCTCCTGCGCCTGAACGAAGGCGAGATGGTAATGAACATGTTCGGCAAGAACCTGGGCGTGAAGGTCATCCATGTCGATGCAACGGAACAGTTCATGGGTAAGCTGGCCGGCGTCACCGACCCAGAGGCCAAGCGCAAGATCATCGGGCGTGAGTTTGTCGAAGTATTCCAGGCAGAGGCAGGCAAGCTGAAGAACGCAAAGTGGCTCGCACAGGGAACGATTTATCCGGACGTCATCGAGAGCGCAGGCAAGGGCAAGAAAACCGCGCACACGATCAAGAGCCATCACAACGTCGGCGGGCTCCCGGAGACGCTCAACCTGAAATTGCTCGAGCCGTTGCGCGAGCTGTTCAAGGATGAAGTACGTGAGCTGGGCATGGCACTCGGGCTGCCGCACGATATGGTGTATCGCCATCCGTTCCCGGGGCCGGGGCTGGGCGTTCGAATTCTGGGCGAAGTTAAAAAGGAATACGCGGATCTGCTGCGTCGCGCGGATGCCATCTTCATTGAAGAGTTGCGTGCGACGGTCGATGAAGAAGGCCGTTCCTGGTACGACAAGACGAGCCAGGCGTTCGCCGTCTTCCTGCCAGTCAAATCCGTCGGCGTAATGGGCGATGGCCGCACCTACGAATATGTTGTTGCGCTTCGCGCAGTGCAAACCCAGGACTTCATGACCGCGCACTGGGCGCATCTGCCGCACGACCTGCTGGGACGGGTGTCGAACCGCATCATCAATGAAGTGCGCGGATTGAACCGTGTCGTGTATGACATTTCGGGCAAACCGCCAGCGACGATCGAGTGGGAATAATTGACTTACAGCGTTAAGGAAATCTTTTACACACTGCAGGGCGAGGGTACGCATGCCGGGCGTCCTGCGGTGTTCTGCCGCTTTTCGGGCTGCAACCTGTGGAGCGGCAGGGAGAGTGACCGCGCCAGCGCCGTGTGCAAGTTCTGCGATACGGACTTTGTCGGCACCGATGGTGAGCTGGGCGGCAAGTATGCCGATAGTGAAAGCCTCGCGCAGACAGTGGATTCGCTATGGCCGAAGACATACACGGCCAGCAAGTATGTCGTGTTCACAGGTGGCGAGCCCCTGTTGCAGCTGGATGCGGCGCTGATCGACAGCATGCACCGGCGCGGATTCGAGATCGCGATTGAAACCAACGGTACCGTGCCGGTTCCCGATGGCGTGGACTGGGTTTGCGTCAGCCCGAAAGTGGGCTCCGAACTCCGTGTGCGCAAAGGGAATGAGCTGAAGGTCGTCATTCCGCAGGAAGGACAATCGCTGGCGGACTACGAGGTGTTGGACTTCGATCATTTTTACGTCCAGCCGATGGATGGCCTGTTGGCCGAAAAGAACACAAAGCTTGCCATTGAGATTTGCAAGAACAATCCCAAGTGGAAGCTGAGCCTGCAGACGCACAAGCTTCTGCAAATACCCTAGAAACTATGTTAACGATTACCCGCAAGCTCGAATTCGATGCAGGTCACCGGATTCCCGACCACAAGAGCCAGTGCCGCAACCTGCACGGGCACCGCTATACGCTCGAAATCACGCTGACAGGCGCCGTCATCCAGGAGGAGGGCAGCTCCGACAACGGGATGATCATGGATTTCTCGGATGTGAAGGCGCTCGCAAAGCAGCATCTGGTCGATGTCTGGGATCATGCCTTCATCGCCTACGAGAAGGACACCGCGGTACGCGAATTCCTCGACAGCTTGCCCGGACACAAGACTGTCATCATCGACAGCATCCCGACGGTGGAGAACCTGGCACAGACGGCGTTCAATATTCTGAATGCGGCATATAAGGACCGGTATGGGACGGGATTGCGGCTGAAGAGGCTGGTCCTGCACGAGACCCCGAACTGCTGGGCTGAAGTGACCGCGGACGACTGACATCCATGCAGGATCTCATCTTCATGCAGCAGGCGCTGTCACAAGCGCACAATGCCTGGGCGCTGGGGGAAGTGCCGGTTGGTGCCGTCGTGGTCAAAGACGGCCAGGTGGTTGCAACGGGATTCAACCAGCCCATCGGGACGCATGACCCGACTGCGCATGCCGAAATCATGGCGCTGCGTGCGGCGGCCACCATCCTTGGAAACTACCGCCTGCCGGGCTGCGAGCTCTACGTCACGCTCGAGCCCTGCGCAATGTGCGCGGGGGCGATGATGCATGCGCGTCTTGCACGCGTCGTGTATGGAGCGCCCGATCCGAAAACGGGTGCGTGCGGCTCCATCGTGAACTTGTTCGAGCAGGAAAAGCTCAACCACCATACCGACGTGGTTGGGGGCGTGCTGGCCGAAGAGTGCGGTGCAATGCTCAAAGACTTCTTCGCTGAGCGGCGCCGCGCCGCCCAGCGTCCCGTCGGGACGCTGTTTGAATCTGATTAACTCACCAGAGTGATGTTGCTGTCGTTCCGTCTAGCCTGAAGGAACGTCAGGGTATGTTCGCCAGTCATCGATAATGCAAATAGGAAACTAAGTTGCTCGCGCGCCTGCGGGCTCCACTGTTTCCTCGCAGATCGCATCCTGCGAAGGAGGACGTCCCGCTGTTTCAACTCGGGCAAGGAAGAATTTTCCATTGCAGGACGACGGAATTACATTGCACTGCAATATTCCGGGGCGGCGTGGCTGTCGCCAAGCGCCTATGCCAGTCGGAAGACGCATTTCCGAAGGGCGCATGCATACCTCGCTTGGTTGAATCACAATTCACAAGCAATTCGCGGGGTTCCAGAGCGTGGCATGGCGTTTGCTCAACCTGCATGGCACGCTCGAGATGCGCGCTTCGCGCGAAAGCTTGCGAGTCATGCCTGTAGAAGGCTCAATGGTGGAACGACGCTGGCCTGTTGCGGCGCGTAGCTTTATAAAAAGGGAATGTCCTTTTGCCTATTATCGAAACAAACGGTATCCAGATTGCCTACGACGAGCAAGGTGATCCGCGCGGCGAACCGGTCCTCCTCATTGCAGGTCTCGGCTTGCAGCTTATTTCCTGGCCGGACGCATTCTGCAAGGGGCTGACCGAGCAGGGATTTCGTGTCATTCGCTTCGATAACCGGGATAGCGGGCTGTCGAGCAAGATGGACCATTTCGGCAAGCCGAACCTGCATCTGGCATTCTTTAAGACGCTGTTCCACATGCCGCTTTTCAGCGGCTATACGCTATACGACATGGCGCGTGATGCGATTGGCGTACTCGACGCTCTGAAAATCGGCAAAGCGCATATTGTTGGCGCTTCGATGGGCGGAATGATCGCGCAGATTATCGCCGCACGTTATCCCCATCGCGTCCTGACGCTGACGTCCATCATGTCCACAAGCGGGCGGCCGGGGCTGCCGGGGCCGAGTCTGGCCGCGAGCAATGCAATGTTCTCTCGCCCGGCGAATCCGCGCAATATGAACAGCGTCATCGACCACTTCGTCCATTTGTTCCGTGTCATCGGCAGTCCTGCGTATCCGACGCCGGAAGCTGAACTACGCCAGCGCGTGGCACGCAGCGTGCGTCGTAATGTCTGTGCGCGCGGTACTGCCCGCCAGATCATGGCGGTCGCTTCGTCAGGCGACCTGGTGGCGCAACTGCGCACGATCCGTTTGCCGGCGCTGATCATTCATGGAACGGATGATCCATTGGTGCCGGTTGCATGCGGCCGCGATACCGCGCGTCTCATTCCGAATGCAATCCTGCATGAGGTCGAGGGCATGGGGCACGATTTTCCGCCGGCGCTGGACGAAGTCTTATCCGGGTTGATCGGGGCGCATTGCAGGGGTACGCTCAGTCCGCAAGCGCGTACTGCGTAGAATGGGGTTCCGTATGCCGGCATGATGGTTGAGATGGGGACGTGAAATGAAGAACTCGCAATCTGCACAGCAAAATATGGAAAACATCAAGGCACCGGGCTGGTTCAAGCTGGCGTTGGAAGGACGTGCGCCGTGGGAGTTATGGGCATCGCTGCTTACCATGCCTATCCTGAAGAACACCCCGGAAGGCGATGGCCATCCTGTACTGGTCTTCCCCGGCCTGGCTACGGGCGACATAACGACGCTGGTGTTGCGCAACTTCCTGAAGTCCCGAGGATATGTTCCTTATGCGTGGGAGCTGGGGCTGAACCGTGGTCCGCGCCCCGGCGTCATCGAGACCTGTGTGGAGCGTGTGCAGCAGCTGCAGTCTGAGCATGGGTGCACGGTGAGCCTGGTTGGCTGGAGCTTGGGCGGGGTGTACGCGCGCGAGATCGCGAAGATGGTTCCCGACCATGTGCGCGTCGTTATCACGCTCGGTTCGCCATTTACCGGTCATCCGAAAGCGACTAACGCCTGGCGTTTGTATGAGTTTGCAAGCGGCCGTCGCATCGAGGACGATGCTTCCCTGGTTGATCTCAAGGCGCCACCGCCGGTTCCGACGACTTCAATCTTCAGTCGTACAGACGGCGTCGTCGCATGGCAGTGCAGCGTGCAAGAGGAGACCGACAGGACCGAGAATATTGAAGTCCATGCAAGCCATATCGGCATGGGCATGAACCCGATGGCCCTGTATGCGGTAGCAGACCGCCTCGCACAGCCGGAGGGGCAATGGCAGCGCTTCGACCATGAAGGCTTCGGCGGGTTGAAGAAGCTTCTGTACCGCGACCCTCAGCGAAATCCTCGTTTCGGTATTTTCTGAGTCGAAGACTACCTCGCAAGGGACGAAGGCGGGAACAGTGATCTAGAATAGCTTCTCGCTGAACCAATCCCTTCACTGAACAATGAGCATTCCCTTGGAAACGCGCGCCGAGGTCGGCGTGGCGATTGTCGCGCCGGGCGGCTATGCCCAGGATGAGCAGGCGCTGGCGCGCGCGCTTGAGCGCCTGCAGGCGCAAGGCTGCCGGGTACATAACTATTACGACCCATCGAGAAAGCACCAGCGTTTCGGCGGCACAGACGATAGCCGCGCCGCCCAGCTCCATGCGGCAGCAGCCAACCCTGACGTGCAAATCGTACTGGCACTGCGTGGTGGCTATGGCATGTCGCGCATCCTTCCCGAACTCGACCTGAAGATGCTTGCCGAGAGCGGCAAGTTGTTCGTCGGGCATAGCGACTTCACGGCCCTGCAGATGGCGATGCTGGCACAGGAAGCTGCGATCAGTTTTGCCGGACCGATGATCTGCGACGACTTCACACGCGAGGAGCACAGCGAATTCACGATGCAGCATTTCTGGCAATGCGTGACAGGGCCCTCGCACACGATTGCATTCCAGGCAGAAGACAATCCGTCGCTCGATGTGTCGGGCATTTTGTGGGGCGGGAACCTGACGATGCTCACGCATCTTGTCGGGACGCCGTACATGCCGAAAATAGAGGGCGGCATCCTGTTTCTCGAAGATGTGAATGAACACCCGTACAGGGTCGAACGGATGCTGCTCCAGTTGCAGTATGCAGGATTGCTCAATCAAAAGGCCGTCGTGCTTGGCGATTTTTCGAGCTATCGCCTTACGCCGTACGACAATGGCTACGATTTCGCAGCGATGCTCGATTACCTCCGGATGCGCCTCGATGCGCCTATCCTGACCGGGCTGCCATTCGGCCATACTCGGGACAAGGCGACGCTTGTGGTCGGCGCGCAGGCAACCCTGAAGTCGGATGGAAAATCCGCAGCACTGGTGATGAACGGCTATCCGTCGCTATCAGCGTCAACGCGCTTGCGTTGATGGGCCGATCAGGAATTTCGCGCGCAATGCGATGCTGTCTCCATGCGATAGATAGGCGAGACCCGGCTGGTCCGGCATGTGGAAGGCATCGATCGGATGCGTGATCGGCTCAATGCAAAAGAAATCACGTTGCGGTGGACGATAGAGCAGGGTGTAGCCATTGCAGTCCGGCATAACCATCGTGACAGAAATGCCTCGATCCGGATAATCGATCAGGGCCTTTCCGTTCCAACCCGAGAAGCAGTTATCGATCATCGGGCCATCCAGCGGTGATGGCGTGTTGTAGTCCCAGCCCGGCGGGAAATTCGTGGTGTGCTCCACTGGAATCGGATCTTCACCGGCGAGCCAGACGCCTTCCGACTTGAACTGCAATCGGGTGTCGGCATTGCGTACAAAGTAGGGGTGCAGGCCGAGGCCGTAGGGAAGGGATTTCTGCCCCATGTGCGTAACTGTCAGGTCGATCTGTAGTCCATCCGGCAGCAGCAGGAAGGTTTGCGTGCTGCGATAGTGATACGGGCTGCCGTCGAAGCCGCGCGAGTCAAGCGCCAGTTTGATGCGGTCCGAGCCGTGTTCGGCGACCTTCCACGATTGCAGCCAGCCGTCGCCATGGATCGGATAGTGTTCTTCGGTCCGGTTCGCATGGATCTGATAAAAATGACCGTCGTACTCGAATCCGCCCTGCGTAATCCGGTTGGACCAAGGGACAAGGGGAAAGCATGCGAGCGTATAACGGTCTCCCGACACGCCGTCCCAGGGGCGGAAGAGCGGAATCGAGCCTTTGTCGAGTTTCCAGTCCCAGGCGGTGACGCTTCCACCCATTACAGGGGACACCTGCAGTCGCTGCGAATCGGATTCAAGTGAGATGATGTCGGCTGTCATGGCGGGCTTGTCATCCACGGAAAAGATTGGCCGGCACGCCGGCAATGTCGATATCCAGCGCAAATAGACCACCTGCCAATGGTTCGCGTTCCAGTTGCTCGGCCGACAGCCCAACCGACGCGGTGGTAATGAACAGCGTCGTGAACTGTGGTCCACCGAATGCGCAACTGCTGACCTGGCTGCAAGGCAGATCGACCCTTCGAAGAACATTCCCGTTCGCATCATGCCGCGTCAGGCAGCTTGCGCCCCAATGAGCGATCCACAATCCACCTTCGGCGTCGGTACACATACCATCCGGTGAACCTTCTTCTTCCGTAAACTGAAGGAACAGGCGCTTGTTGCTGGCATCGCCGGTCTCGGGGTCGAAGTCGAAGGCATATACGCGGCCGTTGACGCTGTCGTTGTGGTACATCGTGCGGTAATCGGCCGACCATGCCGGGCCGTTGGTCACGATGTATCCGGTATCGACCCGGCTGCAGATGAGATCAGGGGAGAACCGGTACAGCGATCCGCTCGGCTGCTTTGCATCAAAGTCCATGGTTCCCGCCCAGAAGCGGCCGCGCGCGTCGCATTTGCCGTCGTTGAATCTGTTGCCGGGAATGTCGGCCTCCACCTGCAGCAATGGGTTCAGTTGTCCGCTTGCAGGATCGAAGGTCGCAAAGCCGTGTCGTTGCGTAATCACCAGTCCATCAGCATTTGCGCGCTCCGCCAGTGCAGAGATTTCCTGTTCGAACTGCCAGCTTCGCTGTCCTTCTTTCGGCGAATGACGGTGCAGCCGATGGTTGAGGATGTCGACCCAGTACAAGGCCTGTTCCCTCACGGACCACAGTGGCCCTTCGCCAAGTGCTGCGTGCGCATCCCAGACGCATCTCGGAACGCTTTCTGTTGCGCATTCAGTTGTGTTCATGCAGGTCCTCCTGCGTGCAGGTATAGGTATGAACTGCGCGGCTAGTGCGACTCGCGCGGCACCGGTGCACCGCTGCGGCCAACCAGGAAGTCCAGATCCGCGCCAAGGTGCGCCTGCTGCACGTGGTCCACATACAACTTGGCGTATCCGCGTGTCGGCATCTCCGGCGGTACCCAGTCAACCTTGCGGCGCTGCAGTTCTTCGTCGCTCACTTCGAGATTCAGGCTCCGTTCATCGACGTCGAGCGCAATCATGTCGCCCGTCTTGACCAATGCCAATGGGCCGCCGACGGCAGCTTCCGGCGACGTGTGCAGGACCACGGTGCCGTACGCGGTGCCGCTCATGCGCGCATCCGAGATGCGAACCATGTCGGTGATGCCCTTTTGCAGGATCTTGCGCGGCAGCGGCATGTTGCCGACTTCGGCCATGCCCGGATAGCCGCAGGGGCCGCAGTTCTTGAGGACCATGATGCAGTGCTCATCGATGTCGAGCGCGGGATCGTCGATGCGTTCGCGGAAGTCTTCGATCGATTCGAACACAACGGCGCGCCCGCGGTGCTTGAGCAGGTGAGGGGAGGCGGCGGAAGGTTTTATCACTGCGCCATTGGGAGCGAGATTGCCTTTCAGGATGGCGATGCCGGCCTTTTCCTTGAAGGGCTGGTCGATGCTCTTGATGACTTCCCGGTTGTAGCAGGGGGCATTCTCGACATTCTGCGCGAGCGTCCTGCCGTTCACAGTCAATACGTTCCCGTGCAGCAGGTGAAGAATCTCCCGCAATACTGCAGGAAGCCCGCCGGAGTAATAGAAATCCTCCATCAGGTAGTGTCCGGAAGGTTGAAGATTCACCAGGCAAGGCATGTCGCGCCCGATACGGTCCCAGTCTTCCAGCTTCAGATCGATACCCATCCGGCCAGCGATCGCGAGGAGATGGACGACTGCGTTGGTGGAGCCGCCGATGGCCGCATTGACGCGGATGGCATTCTCAAATGCTTCGCGGGTGAGGATCTTGTCCATGACGATGTCTTCTTCCACCATCTGGACGATGCGCCGCCCGCTCAGTTGCGCGAGGCGATTGCGTCGGGTGTCGGGTGCGGGGATCGCCGCATTCCCGGGAAGGGACATGCCCAGAGCCTCGACCATGCAGGCCATGGATGAAGCCGTTCCCATCGTCATGCAATGCCCGGACGAGCGATTCATGCAGGCTTCGGCTTCGGTGAACTCGCCCTGCGTCATGACGCCGGCCCGGACCATTTCCGACATCATCCATACGCCGGTGCCCGAGCCGATGTCCTTGCCGCGGAATTTGCCGTTAAGCATGGGGCCGCCGGAAATGCCAATGGTGGGAAGTCCGCAGCTCGCCGCGCCCATCAGCAGGGCAGGCGTCGTCTTGTCGCATCCCATCAGCAGGACGACACCATCGATTGGGTTGCCGCGGATCGATTCTTCCACATCCATGCTGGCAAGGTTGCGGAACAGCATCGCGGTCGGTCGCAGCTGCGTTTCCCCGAGTGACATGACCGGGAACTCCAGCGGGAATCCTCCTGCCTCAAGTACACCACGTTTGACAAATTCCGCCAGTTCACGGAAGTGGCTGTTGCAAGGCGTTAATTCGGACCAGGTATTGCAGATGCCGATGATCGGACGGCCGTCGAAGGAGTCGGAGGGATAACCCGGCTTCTGGGTCCAGCTGCGGTGAACAAAACCATCGCGGTCCTGCTTTTCGAACCATGCCTGACTGCGACGTTTCGGGGTTTTGGAGGTCATAGGATTCTCGCGGGAGGAGTTGATCGACGAGAAGATGCAGGAAAGAGGTTTCGACTTGGCATCCGTATTGATTGAGGGTTGGATCGAAAGTTCAGGAGAAAGTCATGGCGGCATCGGGCGAGTTGGCGACTTTTGGAAGCCTGAAGGGCAAGCGGGTATTCGTGACCGGAGGTGGGTCGGGTATCGGCGAAGGCGTCGTTAGCGCTTTTGCCGAGCAGGGCGCTAAGGTGGCGTTCATCGATATCGCAGTCGACCCCAGCCTTGCACTCTGTGAACGCTTGGCCGTGGCTGGCCATGAGAAGCCGATATTCCGGCAATGCGACATTCGCGATATTCCTGCACTGCAAAACGTAATGCAGTCCTTGGCGGCGGACATCGGCGATTTCGATGTGCTGGTCAATAATGCAGGCAACGACCAACGGCACAAGCCGGAGGAAGTCACGGTCGATTTCTGGGATAACTGCATTGCCATTAACCAGCGCCCGATGTTCTTTACCTGCCAGGCGGTGATCGAAGGAATGAAGAAGAAAGGCGGCGGCTCCATCATCAACCTAGGCTCCACCAGCTGGCACATCGCCAATGGCGGCTATCCGGTCTATACGACGACCAAGGCTGCCGTCAGCGGCCTGACACGTGGTCTGGCGCGCGACCTCGGTCCTTACAACATACGCGTCAATACGGTGACGCCGGGATGGGTCATGACCGAGCGGCAGCTGAAACTGTGGGTCGATGCGGAGGGCGAGAAGCTGATTGACCAGAGCCAATGCCTGAAGGGGCGGGTGATGCCTTGGCATGTCGCGCGCATGGTGCTGTTCCTTGCGTCGGATGACTCCGCGATGTGTACCGCGCAGGAATTCATCGTCGACGGTGGCTGGTCATGACAGCGGCTTGCGAACAAAACCGAACAAAACGCATGGCGCTATGTCTACCTGCAATCAATGATATCTGTAACGAGAAGCATGATCCGCCGCTGGAACCGCCATTGGAGCATGCATGATTGAACCAGGCACTACGCGCGTGGGCATCGACTGGGGCACCAGCAACCGGCGCGCCTACATACTGAACGAGCGGGGCGACCTGGTGCGCCAGCATAGCGACGAGTTCGGCATCCTCCACGTCAATGGGGATTTCGAAGGTTCCTTGCAGGCGCTTTTGAGCGCGCTTCGCCTGGACAAGGCGGATGTCATCATGTCCGGCATGGTCGGGAGCCGCAACGGCTGGCTCCAGGTGCCGTACCTGCCGGCGGACGAACCGGTAACAAGGCTGCGTAGTGCATTGATGGAAGTCGATACTGCGCTTCCCGGTATCCGTTGCCGCATTGCTCCGGGCTACCGATATGTCGACATGCATGGTTTGCCGGACGTCATGCGCGGGGAGGAAACACAAGTGCTGGGTGCGCTTGAGTCGGGTGCGCCGGGCGGCTGGTTCCTGCTGCCGGGTACGCACAGCAAATGGGTACTGGTGGAAAACGGCAAGATCACTGACCTGGTGACTTTCATGACTGGTGAACTGTTTTCGCTGATGTCGCAGCATGGCACGCTGGCAAGCATCATGAGCGAGCAGCGCTCCATACCTGATGCCTTTGCTGCGGGCGTACGCACCGCGCGGCATGGCGGCTTTACCCATACAGCGTTTTGCTGCCGCGCGCTGGTGGTGACGGACCAGATGCCCGCGCAGCATACATCGTCCTATTTGTCCGGCCTCTTGATCGGCACCGAACTTTACGAAATCCTCAGGAAAGCCGGTGATGACATCCGCAGCCCGGTGCAGGTGATCGGCAGTCCGTCTTTGACTGCCCGCTATGTCAGTGCACTGGAACTGGTTGGAATCCAGGCACGCGTCTGGCAGCCGGACAGTGTCTACGTCGCCGCCCTGAAGGCCTTGTTCGACATGAAAGGGTAAAACGCATCATGGACCTGTTTCAACCATCCCCATGCCCGCTCGTCGCAATCCTGCGTGGGCTGTCGCCGGCCGAAGCACCGGTCGTTGGGCGCATTCTGTTCGATGCCGGATTTCGCATGCTCGAGGTGCCGCTGAACCGGCCGGGGGCAATCGAGGCCATCCAGGCGCTGTTGCGCATTGCGCCCGATGACGCGTTGATCGGCGCCGGCACTGTGCTTGCTGTGAAGGAAGTGGATGCGGTAAAGGAAGCCGGCGGCCGCCTGATCGTGTCGCCGCATTGCGAGGCCGAGGTGATTGCTCATGCGGCACGGCACAACATGATCGCGCTACCCGGCGTCACGACACCAACCGAGGCATTCCGCGCCTTGCAGGCAGGTGCGCACGGGCTCAAGCTGTTTCCTGCAGAAATGATCCCGCCCCCGGCAGTAAAGGCGATACGCTCGATCTTGCCCGCCGACACGCCGCTCTTTCCGGTCGGCGGTATCCAGCCGCACAGCATGGCCGCCTATGTGGCAGCCGGCGCAACGGGATTCGGGATTGGTGGTCAGCTGTACAAGCCCGGTGTCGATGCGGAGACGCTGAAGGGATCGGCGGAGGCCTTCATGGAGGCTCGCCAAACGCTTCTGCACTCATCCTGATGTAACACGAAGGAACTGCAGATAATGCCGGTCCTGGTTGCGTGGAATGATAAAATGGCGGGTTTTTGTAATTTTCCCGCAAAAGGTTTTACCCAGTGCTTTCCACCGCAAACATCACAATGCAGTTCGGCCCCAAGCCGCTGTTTGAAAACATCTCTGTCAAATTCGGCGATGGCAACCGTTACGGCCTGATTGGCGCGAACGGCTGTGGCAAGTCGACTTTCATGAAGATCCTCGGCGGCGATCTCGAGCCGACGTCCGGCACGGTGATGCTGGATCCGAATGAGCGCCTCGGCAAATTGCGCCAGGACCAGTTCGCGTTTGAAGACAAGCGCGTACTCGACGTGGTCATGATGGGCCATACCGAGATGTGGGCGGCGATGACCGAGCGAGATGCCATTTACGCAAATCCGGACGCCACCGATGACGACTACATGCGTGCCGCCGATCTCGAGGCAAAGTTTGCCGAATACGACGGCTACACCGCCGAAGCGCGCGCGGGCGAGCTGCTGCTGGGTGTCGGCGTGCCGACCGAACAGCACAACGGCCCGATGAGCAATGTTGCGCCCGGCTGGAAGCTGCGCGTGCTGCTGGCTCAGGCGCTGTTCTCGAACCCGGACATCCTGCTGCTGGACGAGCCGACCAACAACCTGGACATTAACACCATCCGCTGGCTGGAGGACGTGCTCAACGCGCGCAACTCCACGATGATCATCATCTCGCACGACCGCCACTTCCTGAACCAGGTGTGCACGCACATGGCAGACATGGACTACGGCACGCTGAAGATCTATCCCGGCAACTACGACGACTACATGCTGGCGTCTTCGCAGGCGCGCGCGCAACAGATGGCGTCGAATGCAAAGGCCAAGGAGCGCGTGGCGGAACTGCAGGAATTCGTGCGCCGCTTCTCGGCGAACAAGTCCAAGGCGCGCCAAGCTACCTCGCGGCTGAAGCAGATCGACAAGATCAAGGTCGAGGACATCAAGCCGTCTTCCCGCCAGGAACCGTTCATCCGCTTTGAAGGCGAGAAGAAGCTGCATCGTCTGGCCGTCGAGACACAGGGCCTGACGAAGTCCTATGACCGCACGATCTTCAAGAACTTCAACATCATGGTTGAAGCCGGCGAGAAAATCGCGATCATCGGTGCCAACGGTGCCGGCAAGACCACGCTGCTGCGCTGCATCGGCGGCGATCTCTGCGGCATGCAACCCGACAGCGGCACGGCGAAATGGGCGGAAAACGCGAATGTCGGCTACATGCCGCAGGACCCGACCGACGAGTTCGCCGTCGATAAGAACTTGACCGACTGGATGGGCCAGTGGACGAAGGAAGGTGACGATGACCAGGCGGTGCGTTCGATCCTCGGCCGCCTGCTGTTCTCTGGCGACGATGTGAAAAAGTCGGTGAAGGTGCTGTCCGGCGGCGAAAAGGGCCGGATGATGTACGGCAAGCTAATGCTTGGACGCCACAATGTCTTGCTGATGGACGAACCGACCAACCATATGGATATGGAGTCGATCGAGTCGCTCAACATCGCACTCGATAAATACAAGGGCACGCTGATTTTCGTATCGCACGACCGCGAATTCGTTTCGTCGTTGGCGACGCGTATCCTGGAAGTGAAGGATGGCGAGATCATCGACTTCCACGGCGGCTACGAGGAGTACCTTGCAAGCCAAGGCATCCAGTAACAAATGAATACGGCCAAGGTAGTTCTTGGCCGTGTTTTAAGTCGGAGCAGGATAAATCGGCGCTCTTGCGCTGATGGTACCTAGAGCAGTCTCTTAGGCATTCAGCAGCTCATCCAGGCGACCTCGAACACTTTGTGCCATCTCCTTGCCCTTTGCCTTCAGCACTGCCTCGAGGTAAGGTTCGCGTAACTCGCGCAGTTCGTCGATAGAGGAAGCCTTTTCCACTTTCAGCTGCAGGCTATATCCACGCAATCCGATCGTGCTCTTGATCGTTTCCGTGTAGAAGTGATAGAGCGCCTGGAACTGGTTCGCGGTCGCTTGGGTCGGAGCCGCAGCGGCCGGAGCTGGCCCCGGTGCGGGGACGGGACCCGAAACTACAGGCGTTTCGATGGCAGCGACCTGGTGGATAAAGCCATTTGCCATTAGCTCATTGATGCTTTCCGGAGTAAAACCGAGCCCGCCGATTTTCTGTAAAAGTTCGTCCGAGCTTTGCTTGCCGTCAATCATGACAAGCAGGGTACGCATCTTGGGGGCGAGTTGAAATTTGCGTGTTGCAATTTCTTCCCGGCCTTTGTCGGTTTTGTCGAAAATAATAGTTGCCATAGGTGTCTTTCCTCCAGCGAAAATGCAATTTCACATTTCCGAATCATGAATCAGCAGCTTCGTGATTGCTTGCGTTCCTCCGGCGGGTAGCCGTCGATCCCGAGCAATCTTTTTAAGGTCTGTTTTTGGCGAAGCTGACCGCTTTTTTATTGATTGTAGTCAACATTAGTATGCAACCGATTTTTGCGCAGGTAAACAAATATGGTGGATTGCAACACAGATAAGCCACGCTCGCCGCCGTATGGTGAGACAAAATTTCACAAAAGCGAAAATCCAGCCCTCTTTGCCACGATTCACCAAGAATTCGCTTGAAAATCGGGCTGCGACCCTTAGTTGCCGGATATCGGGCATACTTCTCATTTGGCCGTTTCGCGCCAGACTAACCGCTCCAACACCATGCAGATTCAACCTATCAAAACCGTCGAATTTGAACGCCCGCAAATGGACGCGGGCACGAGCTGCACCGCAAACGCCTGGGCGCGTGTGCCGGCTGCGCTTTCTCCCGCTGAAAAGGTCGCGCTTAAGGAGCGCATCAAGCGCCTGCTGAAAGAAAAAGAGGCGGTGCTGGTGGCACATTACTACGTGGACGCAGACTTGCAGGACCTCGCCGAAGAAACCGGCGGCTGCGTGTCCGATTCGCTGGAAATGGCGCGCTTCGGCCGTGACCATCCGGCCAAGACCCTTGTGGTTGCAGGCGTGAAGTTCATGGGTGAAACGGCAAAGATTCTCAGCCCGGACAAGACGATCCTGATGCCTGATCTCGATGCGACCTGTTCGCTGGACCTTGGCTGCCCGGCCGATGAATTCGCTGCGTTCTGCGATGCCCATCCGGATCGCACAGTAGTGGTGTATGCGAATACCAGCGCAGCGGTAAAGGCACGGGCCGACTGGATGGTGACATCTTCGATCGGCCTGCAGATCGTTGAGCACCTGCATGCGCAGGGCAAGAAAATCCTGTGGGCACCGGACAAGCACCTGGGAAGCTACATCCAGAAGAAGACCGGCGCAGACATGTTGCTGTGGCAGGGTTCCTGCATTGTGCACGACGAGTTCAAGGGGCTTGAGCTGGAGCTCCTGAAGAAGGATCATCCGAAAGCGAAGGTGCTGGTGCATCCGGAATCACCGGAATCGGTGGTTGCGCAAGCGGATGTAGTTGGCTCGACCTCGCAGCTGATCGCTGCGGCACAGTCGCTCGATGCAAACGAATTCATCGTCGCCACCGACAACGGTATCCTGCACAAGATGCGGATGGCCGCGCCGGGCAAGCGCTTCATCGATGCGCCAACCGCCGGCAACAGCGCCACCTGCAAGAGCTGTGCGCATTGCCCCTGGATGGCGATGAACGGCCTGCAGAACCTTGCCGACGTCCTGGAATCGGGCAAGAACGAAATCCACGTCGATCCGGAAATCGGGCGCAAAGCCTATGTCTGCATCGACCGTATGCTGGCCTTCGCCGCGCAGCATAAAGCCAATGTGCGCCCCGGCGGCGACCTGGCAAAAGAACAAAAACTGTTTGCAGGGATTGGACCCGCATGAGCACACTGAATAATCCCTTTGCGCCGTTCGACCCGGCGCTGGTTGATGCATTTGAAGCCAACATCCAGGCTGCGCTGGCGGAGGACGTCGGCACCGGCGATGTGACAGGCAAGCTGGTGCCGGAAAACGAGTGGGTGAAGGCGCGTGTGATCGTGCGGGAGACCGCGGTGCTGTGTGGCGCCCCCTGGTTTGAGGGCGTGATGAAGCAGCTTGACGCGCGTATTCGCATCGAATGGCGCTATGCCGAAGGTGCGATGATGGAAGCCGACAGCGAAGTTTGCGCTATCCAAGCCCCTGCACGCGCACTGCTAACCGCCGAGCGTACGGCCTTGAATTTCCTGCAACTGCTGTCCGGTGTCGCGACAGTGACTCGCCAGTATGTCGATGTCATTCAGGGAACGCGTGCTGCGATCCTCGACACCCGCAAAACCTTGCCCGGGCTGAGATTGGCGCAGAAGTACGCGGTGCGCGTGGGCGGCGGCAAGAATCAGCGCATGGCGCTGTATGATGGCATTCTGATCAAGGAAAACCATATCGCCGCAGCCGGTGGCATTACTGCAGCAATGCGCGCGGCACAGGCACTGAACGCCGGTGTGTCGATTCAGATCGAGGTGGAGAGCCTGGCGGAGCTGGAAGAAGCGTTGGCTGCGGGCGCCACCTCCGTGTTGCTCGATAATTTTTCACTGGAAATGATGCGCGACGCGGTGAAGTTGACGAATGGTCGCGCACTGCTCGAGGCATCCGGCGGCGTGAATATATCTTCGGTGCGGGCGATTGCGGAGACCGGTGTCGATCGCATCTCCATCGGCAGCCTGACGAAGGATGTTCGGGCGACCGACTATTCTCTGCGGATCATCGGATAAGCGGTTTTCGCCTAATCCTGAAACCGGCCTGTGGGGCCGGTTTTTTTATGCGCGCTGCCTCTTTGCTAAGGTCTAGCGGCGTTCAGGCGACAGCACGGTCGGTAATGCCTTTGGCAGTGTTTGCGGATAATCCTGGCTGAAATGGAGTCCCCGACTTTCGCGGCGCGATAGTGCGCTGTCGATGATCATCGCCGCCACATCGACCAGGTTGCGCAGTTCCAGCAAGTCGCGTGTGATGCGGAAATGCGAGTAGTACTCGTAGATCTCTTCGCGGAGCAGGCCGATGCGGTGCTGGGCACGCTCGAGGCGCTTGGTGGTCCGCACGATGCCCACGTAGTTCCACATGAAGCGGCGCAGCTCATCCCAGTTGTGCGCAATGACGACTTCCTCATCGGCGTCGGTCACGCGGCTCTCGTCCCAGGCGGGCAGGGCGATGGTCTTCGGTTTGGGTTGTTGCTCGATATCTTTTGCGGCGGCACGGCCGACGACGAGGCATTCCAGCAGTGAGTTGCTCGCAAGACGGTTGGCGCCGTGCAGGCCGGTGTAGGCTGTTTCGCCCACCGCATAGAGGCCGGGCAGGTCGGTGCGTCCGACCATATCGGTCACCACGCCGCCGCAGGTAAAGTGCACCGCAGGCACAACCGGGATCGGTTGCTTGGTGATGTCGATGCCCAGTTCCAGGCAGCGTGCGTAGATCGTCGGGAAATGCTCCTTCAGGAACTCCGGCGGTTGATGGCTGATGTCGAGGTCGACGTAATCGAGGCCTCGCTTTTTCATTTCGAAGTCGATCGCGCGCGCGACAATATCGCGTGGCGCCAGCTCGGCACGTTCGTCGTGCCATGGCATGAAGCGCTGGCCGGCTGCGGCGCCGGCTTCCGCCGGCAGCTTCAGGACGCCACCTTCACCGCGCACCGCCTCGCTGATGAGGAAGGACTTCGCATAGGGATGGTACAGGCAGGTTGGATGGAACTGAATGAACTCCATGTTTGCCACGCGACATCCTGCGCGCCACGCCATCGCAATGCCGTCGCCCGTCGCGGTATCCGGATTGGTGGTGTACAGGTAGACCTTGCCCGCGCCGCCGGTGGCGAGCACCGTCTGGTCTGCTGCGAGGGTCATCACCTTGCCGGTATTGACGTCCTGCACGTACAAACCTGCACAGTATGGCGGGCCGTCGCCCGCGCCCAGCTTGTCCGACTTGATGACGTCAATGGCGAAATGGTTTTCCAGTACCGTGATGTTCGGGTGGGAGCGTGCCTTTTGTTCCAGCGTGACCTGTACCGCGTGACCGGTTGCATCGGCGGCATGGATGATGCGGCGCTGACTGTGCCCGCCTTCACGCGTCAGGTGAAAGCCCAGTTCCGCAGACGGGTCGCGCGTGAACGGAACTCCCTGTGCGATCAGCCACTCGATTGCTTCACGGCCATGCTCGATGATGTAGCGGGTTGCTCCTTCATCGCACAGTCCGGCGCCGGCTACCAGGGTGTCGGCGATATGTTGCTCATGGCTATCATGCGAGTCAAGCACCGCAGCGATGCCGCCTTGTGCCCAGTTGCTGGCCCCGTCAAGCAAGCTGCGTTTGGAAACGATGACTACTTTACGGGTCTGCGCGAGATGCAAGGCGACCGATAGGCCGGCCAGCCCGCTTCCGACGATGGCGACATCGAATTTCATAAGATAGTTGGGAGTTCGCTGCGAGGAATGCGACATCTTACCATTTGGAAATCGACTGCACTAAGCCTGTGATACCCTCTCACGCGGTTTTGGAGGGGACAATAAACAATATGACTGGATTATTCAGAAAAGTTGCGGCAGTGCTGGCAATGTTGCTGCTTGCAATCACAGGCACAGTGCTCTGGTATCGCAGCGCAAGTCAGCCGCAAATCGACGGCACTGTCCGGTTGGCGGGTATCGCTGCGTCGATAGACATTGTGCGGGATGCCGAAGGTGTTCCGCACATCTATGCCAAGTCTGCGGACGATGCCTATTTCGCGCTGGGTTTCGTCCACGCGCAAGACCGCTTGTGGCAGCTTGAGCTTAACCGCCGCATACCTGCCGGGACGATGGCTGAAATCCTCGGCCCGGGAGCGCTCGATGCCGACCGCTTCCTGCGCACCCTTGGCGTGCGCCGCAATGCAGAGAAAATCCTGGCCCATCTTTCACCTGAAACCCGCGCATCGCTGGAGGCCTATGCGCGTGGCGTGAATGCCTATCTTGCGAACCGCAAGGGGCCTTTGCCGCCGGAGTTCATCCTGACTGGCGCTCCGGCTCCGGCGCCGTGGGAGCCAGTGGACTCCGTCGGCTGGCAAACCATGATGGCATGGGATCTCGGGGCGAACTGGACGCAGGAATTGCTGCGCATGCGCATGTCCCAGCGCCTGTCGCTAGCGCAGATCAATGAATTCCTCGCGCCGTATCCAGGAGATCCGGTGCTGGCGACCCAGGACTACACCAAGCTGTACCGCGAACTGACCGGGACTACCGAGCAGCTTGCTGCCGTGGCGGCAATCGCGCCCTCATCCTATGTCGACGGGATGGGGTCGAATGAATGGGTGGTCAGTGGCGCATTATCGGACACCGGCAAGCCGCTACTGGCGAACGATCCGCACCTGGGCCTGTATGCGCCCGCGTTGTGGTACTTCGCGCATCTTTCCGCGCCGGGACTGAACGTGATCGGCGCTTCGCTGCCGGGCATCCCGGCCATCGTGCTCGGCCGCAACGACCGGATTGCATGGGGATTCACCAATACGGCGCCGGATGTGCAGGACTTGTACATCGAGCGGATCAACCCGTCGAATGACAGTCAATACCAGACGCCTGATGGCTGGGCAAAATTCCAGGTGCGAACGGAAACGATCAAGGTCAAGGGACAGGATGACGTCACGCTGGAGGTGCGGGAGACGCGACACGGTCCCGTAATCAGCGGCGCATTGCCCATCCTCGAAAAGGCCCCGCTTGATGCGAAGAAGCATGTGATTGCCTTTGCATGGACCGCATTGCGTCCCGACGATTCGACCTTGCAGGCAGGAATGAAGCTCAATCGCGCACAGAACTGGCAGCAGTTCCTCGATGCGGCGAGAGAGTTCGGCGCGCCGCAGCAGAGCGTCGTGTATGCGGATGTCGATGGCAATATCGGCCTGATTGCACCGGCTCGGATTCCGGTTCGCTCGGCAGAGAACGACCTCAAAGGACTTGCGCCGGCACCCGGCTGGGATGCGCGTTACGACTGGACCGGTTTCATTCCTTTCGAGGAGCTGCCGCGCGTGTACAACCCGGCGTCGCAGCGTCTGATGACCGCCAACCACAAGTTCGTCGCCGCGGATTATCCGCATTTCCTCACGAGCGAATGGACGCTGCCGTACCGTGCAAACCGGATCGACGCATTGCTCGATGCACGGGAAAAGCACAGCATGGAAAGCTTTGCGGCGATCCAGAAGGACCATGTGTCGCTTGCTGCACAGGAGATCCTTCCGATATTGCGCGAGACGGTGCCGCAATCCGAACGCGCGAAAAAGGCGATGTCGATGCTGTCAGCATGGAATGGATCGATGGATGCCGACCGTGCAGAGCCGCTCATTTTTACTGCGTGGATGCGTGCTGCGTCGCGCGCAATCTTTCAGGACGAACTGGGCGAAGCGTTGATGAAGGACTATTGGGAGCAACGCAATGTCCACCGTTCGACGGTGAATATCCTGCGGAACGAGGGCGGACAGGGCAGATGGTGTGCCGAGGCAGGCAAGGCGGGCAAGCCGCAGACTTGCGCCGATGTATTGTCATCGTCGCTGGAAACCGCACTGGACGATCTCGCAGAACGTTATGGTGTCGATATGAACGTATGGCGTTGGGGTAATGCGCATGTGGCGCGCTCGGAGCACCGTCCCTTCGCGAGGAAGGACGCACTGGCCTGGATTTTCGATATTTCCGTTCCGACGCCAGGCGACACCTTTACCGTGAACGTCGGCCGGCATAACCTGCGCGACGAGAAGACGCCGTTTGCAAACCGTCATGCCGCGAGTCTGCGCGCGCTTTACGATTTGTCAGATCTCGAGAATTCCCGCTTCATGCATTCAACCGGGCAGTCCGGTAATGTCCTGTCGCCGCTGTATCGCAACTTCAGCGACCGCTGGGCGCGGGTGGAATATATCCCGATGAAAACCCGTCGGGAAGATATCGAGCAGGGTAGTCTTGGTGTCCTGACCCTTCAGCCCTGATTCCGCGGACGAGCGTCGAAGGCTTATGCCGCCAAAACCGGTTTGACCTTCGACGCTGCTTCCTTTGCGCGACGACGTGCGGTTTCGACGTCTTCAGCGGTCGCCAGCGCCACGCCCATGCGGCGGCGCGCAAACGATTCCGGTTTGCCGAACAGTCGGATGTCTGTACCGGGCACGGCGAGGGCATCGGCAACACCCTCGAAGGCAATTGCCTTTGCTTCATGCTGGCCGTAGATCACTGCTGATGCGGCAGGCGCCTTCAGCGTGACATTGACGGGCAATCCGAGGATTGCTTTCGCATGAATCTCGAATTCGCTCTGCCACTGGCTGGCCATGGTCACCATGCCGGTATCGTGCGGACGAGGGCTCACTTCCGAGAACCACACCATGTCGCCCTTGACGAAGAGTTCGACGCCGAAGATGCCGAGTCCGCCGAGGTTGTCCGTGATTTTCTTCGCGATGTCGCGCGCCTTGGCAAGTGCCGCGTCCGGCATCGGATGCGGCTGCCAGGATTCTACGTAGTCGCCCTTGACCTGCACGTGGCCGATGGGATCGCAAAAATGCGTGGCAACATTTCCATGTCCGTCCATCGCCCGGACAGTCAGTTGCGTGATTTCATAATCGAACTCGATGAAGCCCTCGACGATCACCCGGCCTGCGTCGACCCGGCTGCCGGCCGCCGCGTAATGCCATGCTGCTTCCACTTCATTCGCGCTGTCGACCTTGGACTGTCCTTTGCCGGAGGAGGACATGACTGGCTTCACGACACAGGGGTAGCCGACTTCGATACATGCCGCCTTGAGTTCCTCAAGACTGTCGGCAAAGCGATACGGGGAGGTGGGTAGTCCCAATTCCTCTGCAGCCAGGCGGCGGATGCCTTCGCGGTTCATCGTAAGCCAGGCCGCACGTGCCGTCGGGATCACGGTCGCCTTGCCGGCCTTTTCCAGTTCAACGAGCGTTGGGGTTGCAATTGCCTCAATCTCGGGCACAACCAAATCGGGCTGTTCCTGTTCGATCAGTGCAGCGAGCGCTGCGCCGTTCGTCATGTCGATCACATGCGCCCGATGCGCGACCTGGTGTCCCGGTGCGTTGGGATAGCGGTCCACTGCAATCACTTCAACGCCAAGGCGCTGTAGGGAAATGATGACTTCCTTTCCCAGTTCTCCGGAACCGAGCAGCATGACCTTGACGGCAGTGGAGGACAGGGGAGTACCGAGGCGGGATGGTGTCTTCATGAAAATCGACTGGGGAATGGGTCTGCGGTAAGACGGCTAAGCCGCCGATTCAAGCTGCCAATGTTAGCAGAGCACGGCATCTCGCCGGACCCGGGCCAACATAAAAAAAGCCGCCAGGAGTGCTGGCGGCTTTGAAACCAGGAACATCCGAAGATGCGCCTGGGACGATTAGACGTTTAATCTGCTGCGTAGATGTCCCTGTCCTTGGTCTCTTTCACGAACAGCACACCGATCACGAAGGTCATCAGTGCGATGATGATCGGATACCAGAGACCGTAGTAAATGTCGCCCTTGTAAGCAACCAACGCAAAGGAAGTCGTCGGGAGCAGGCCGCCGAACCAGCCGTTACCGATGTGATACGGCAGCGACATGGAGGTGTAGCGGATGCGGGTCGGGAACATTTCGACAAGCATTGCTGCGATCGGGCCGTACACCATGGTTACGTAGAGAACCAGGATGACGAGGAGCAGCAGGACCATGCCCTTGTTCATCTGGGCGGGGTCAGCCTTTGCCGGATAGCCGGCTGCCTTGATCGCGTCAGACAGTTCCTTGGAGAATGCCTTGTCCTTCGCAGCGGCATCTTCCTTCGACAGGCCATTGGCGTTGTAGGAGGTGAGTTCCTTGTCGCCAACCTTGACGGTTGCAACCGTACCCGGAGCTGCGGCAACGTTGGAGTAGTTCACCGAAGCGGCAGCCAGTTTCGCCTTGACGATATCGCAGGAAGACGTGAACTTCTTGGTACCCGTCGGGTTGAACTGGAATTGGCAGTCAGCCGGGTCAGCAGTCACCACCACCGGAGCGTTCTTCAGAGCGGCTTCCAGTTGCGGGTTCGCATAGTGGGTCAGCGCATTGAAGATCGGGAAGTAGGTGATGGCAGCGATCAGGCAGCCACCCATGATGATCGGCTTGCGGCCGATCTTGTCGGACAGTGCACCGAACACGATGAAGAACGGCGTACCAATTACCAGCGAAGCAGCGATCAGCAGGTTAGCCGTTGCGCCGTCGACCTTCAGCGTTTGCGTCAGGAAGAACAGAGCGTAGAACTGACCCGTGTACCAGACTACTGCCTGGCCGGCGGTAAGACCGACCAGCGCCAGGATAACGATCTTCAGATTGTTCCACTTGGCGAAGGACTCGGTCAGCGGTGCCTTGGAGGTCTTGCCTTCTGCTTTCATCTTGGCGAAAGCCGGGGACTCGTTCATGGACAAGCGGATCCAGACTGAAATTGCCAGCAGGAACACGGAGACCAGGAACGGAATACGCCAGCCCCAGTCGGCGAAGGCGGTTTCGCCGATCGCGGTACGGGTGCCGAGAATCACCATCAGCGACAGGAACAGGCCCAGCGTAGCGGTGGTCTGGATCCAGGCGGTGTAGGCGCCGCGTTTGCCGTGCGGAGCATGTTCGGCAACGTAGGTTGCCGCGCCACCGTATTCGCCGCCGAGGGCCAAGCCTTGCAGGATGCGCAAGCAGATCAGGATGATCGGCGCGGTGATGCCGATGGAGGCATAGTTAGGCAACAGACCCACGATGAACGTGGACAGGCCCATGATCAGGATCGTGACGAGGAAGGTGTACTTACGGCCGATCATGTCGCCGAGACGACCGAACACCAGGGCGCCGAAGGGGCGGACGATGAAGCCTGCCGCAAATGCCAACAGCGCGAAAATGAATGCGGTATTGGGATCGGTGCCGGCAAAGAACTGTTTCGCAATAATTGCGGCCAGCGAGCCGTATAGATAAAAGTCGTACCACTCGAACACGGTTCCGAGCGAAGAGGCGAAAATGACTTTCCGCTCCTCTGCTGTCATGCCGCGGTCCACAGTCGTCTGAACTGTCGCCATGCTATGTCTCCTTAATAAATTTATATTTAATGAGCAAAATGTACTTTGCCCATTGATCCGCAGTGTGCGACGCAAACCTTACGGGACGCTTGCTTCAAACTTACAGAAAACTTACAGCAATGACGTGGCGAAAAAGGAGGTGTTCGGCCTGATTTTGGCGCTTCCTTCAGTCGTAAACGGGCGGTCGGCTTGACCATTTTCGTGAGCTTTTCATTTTTGCGAACGATCGTGCTAAAAATGTGATATTCTCATTTCGCACCGATTTTCGATTTGCCAAAAAACACGTATCCGGGCACCGACCCGGGCATTAACCAATTCACTCAAGGAGCCTCAAATGACTGACGCCGTCATCGTATCCACAGCCCGCACCGGCCTGGCCAAATCCTGGAAAGGTGCATTCAATATGACCCACGGCGCGACCATGGGTGGCCATGTGCTCAAGGCAGCCATCGAGCGCGCAAAGATTGATGCGGGTGAGGTTGAGGACGTCATCATGGGCTGCGCCAATCCGGAAGGCGCCACCGGCAGCAACATCGCGCGCCAGATTGCACTGCGCGCGGGTTGCCCGGTCACCGTGCCGGGCATGACGATCAACCGTTTTTGCTCCTCCGGCCTGCAGACGATTGCCACTGCAGCGCAACGCGTCATCGCCGGCGAAGGCGACATCTATGCCGCCGGCGGCGTCGAGTCCATTTCCTGTGTGCAGCAGGAAATGAACATGCACATGATCATGGAAACCTGGCTCAAGCAGAACAAGCCGGAAATCTACTGGCCGATGCTGCAGACTGCCGAGACCGTCGCCAAGCGCTACAACATCAGCAAGGAGCGCCAGGACGAGTACGGCGTGCAGAGCCAGCAACGCGCAGCGGCTGCACAAGCTGCCGGCAAGTTCAACGACGAGATCGTGCCAATGACCACCGTGATGGGTGTCGCCGACAAGGAAAGCGGCATGCTGGTCACCCGCGAAGTCACCATCTCCGCCGACGAAGGCATCCGCGGCGATACCACCCTGGAGGGCGTATCGAAGATCCGCACCGCGATCCCGGGCGGCGTCATCACCGCCGGCAATGCCAGCCAGTTCTCCGACGGCGCATCGGTTGCCATCGTCATGAACAGCAAAGTTGCAGAACAGAAGGGCCTGAAGCCGCTCGGTATTTTTCGCGGCTTCGCGGTCGCCGGCTGCGAGCCCGATGAAATGGGGATTGGCCCGGTCTTCGCGATTCCCAAGCTCTTGAAGAAGGCGGGCCTGAAAGTCGAGGACATTGGCCTGTGGGAGTTGAACGAAGCATTCGCAGTGCAGGTGCTTTATTGCGCTGATAAGCTCGGCATTCCGATGGATCGCCTGAACGTCAACGGTGGCGCGATCGCCGTTGGCCATCCATACGGCGTTTCGGGCGCCCGCCTGACCGGACACGCACTGATCGAAGGCAAGCGCCGCGGCGCAAAGTATGTCGTCGTGACGATGTGCATCGGCGGCGGCCAAGGTGCTGCCGGCTTGTTCGAAGTCGTGTAATCGACAAAATGCATGGGCGCTACGGCGCCCATGTTCGTATTGGGTGCCCATTCTCTGGCACCTGCTTCCTGATAATGCTCATTTGCGCGTGCGCCGTGATCATGACCGCTGCACGTGTGGAGGTTAATCAAGCATGCAATCGAAAATCGTATCCCGTCGCGACCTGGAGTTCGTGCTGTATGAACTGCTGAATGCCGAGGAGCTGACCAAGCGAGCGCGCTACGCCGACCATTCCCGCGAAACCTTCAACGCCGCAATGGATACCTGCGAACAGATCGCAACCGACCTGTTCGCGCCGCACAACAAGAAAAACGACCAGGATGAACCGCACTTCGACGGCGAAACGGTCCACATCATCCCTGAGGTAAAGACTGCGCTGAAGGCATTCTGTGACGCGGGCCTGATGGCCGCCGGTCAGGATTATGACTTTGGCGGCATGCAGCTGCCGTGCGTGATCGAGAAGGCCGGCTTTGCCTACTTCAAGGGGGCCAATGTCGGCACGTCGTCCTATCCGTTTCTGACGATCGGCAATGCCAACACGCTGCTCAAGTGCGGCACGCCGGAACAGATCAATACCTTCGTCAAGCCGATGATGGAAGGCCGCTTTTTCGGCACGATGTGTCTGTCGGAGCCGCAGGCCGGGTCCTCGCTCTCCGACATCGTCACGCGCGCAGAGCCGCAACCGGACGGCACCTACCGCCTCAAAGGCAACAAAATGTGGATCTCCGCCGGCGAGCACGAGCTGTCGGAAAACATCGTGCACCTTGTGCTGGCCAAAATCCCGGATGAAAACGGCAAGCTGATTCCCGGCGTGAAGGGCATTTCGCTGTTCATCGTGCCGAAGAAACTCATCAACCCTGACGGTTCGCTCGGCGAGCGCAACGACGTCGTGCTGGCCGGCCTGAACCACAAGATGGGATATCGCGGCACCACGAACTGCTTGCTTAATTTCGGCGAGGGCAAGTTCAAGCCGGGCGGCAAGGCTGGCGCCGTGGGCTATCTCGTCGGCGAGAAGCACAAAGGCTTGGCCAACATGTTCCACATGATGAACGAAGCCCGCATCGGCGTCGGACTCGGCGCGGTCATGCTCGGCTACACCGGCTACCTGCATGCATTGGAGTATGCGCGTGAGCGTCCGCAGGGACGTCATCCGTTGAACAAGGATGCTGCCCAGCCGCAAATCCCGATCATCCAGCATACCGACGTCAAGCGCATGCTGCTTGCGCAGAAGTCCTATGTCGAAGGCGGCCTCGCGCTCAACCTGTATTGCGCCCGCCTGGTGGACGAGGAGAGGACGGCAGAAAGCGAGGAAGCGCGCAAGCACGCGACCTTGCTGCTCGATATCCTGACCCCGATTGCCAAGTCGTGGCCATCGCAGTGGTGCCTCGAGGCGAACAGCCTCGCGATCCAGGTGCATGGCGGTTACGGCTATACGCGTGAGTACAACGTCGAGCAGTTCTACCGCGACAACCGGCTCAATCCCATCCACGAAGGGACGCACGGAATCCAGGGGCTCGACCTCCTTGGGCGCAAGGTGACGATGCAGAACGGCGCGGCTTTCAAGGCCTTGGGTGTGGAGGTGATCAAGACCATCAGCAAGGCGGCCGAGGTGCCCGAACTCGCTGGCTACGCGAAATCACTCGGCGCGGTGCTGCAACGTATCGAAAAAGTGACGCAGGCACTTTACGCCGCCGGCGACCTGAACAAGACGCTGGCGAATGCGTCGGCGTATCTTGAAGCCTTCGGCCATACTGTCGTGGCATGGATTTGGCTGCAGCAGGCACTGCTCTCCGTCGGCAAGAGCGGACATGATGCGGATTTCTACAAGGGCAAATTGCAGGCCTGCGCCTACTTCTTCAAGTGGGAGTTGCCCAAGGTGCAGCCACAGCTCGATTTACTTGAAAGCATCGACACCACCACGCTCGACATGCAGGATGCATGGTTCTGAGTGTGACTGGCCTAAACATAAGGAGACAAAATGAGAACCGTACAACAACTATTTGATCTGAATGGCAAGACCGCACTGGTGACCGGCGGCTCGCGCGGCCTCGGTCTGCAGATCGCCGAAGCGCTTGGCGAGCAGGGCGCGAAGATCGTCCTGTCCTCGCGCAAGCAGGCTGACCTGGATGAGGCTGTCGCGCACCTGAAGGAGCGCGGCATCGAAGCCAGCGCCATTGCAGCCGACCTGTCGCAGGAAGCAGCCGTTGCGCCGCTGGTTGCTGAAGCGATGAAGCGGCTCGGCCACATCGACATCTTGGTCAACAATGCAGGCGCAACCTGGGGGGCACCGGCAGAGGATTATCCGACGGAAGCATGGGACAAGGTCATGAACCTGAACATCCGCAGCATCTTCTTGCTGTCGCAGGCAGTCGGCAAGCAATCGATGATTCCGCGCAAATACGGTCGCATTATCAATGTGGCTTCGATTGCCGGCCTGTCCGGCAATGGACCGGACTCAATGCAAACCATCGCCTATAACACGTCGAAAGGCGCGGTCGTGAACTTTACCCGGACGCTGGCAGGAGAATGGGGCCGCCATGGCATCACCGTCAATGCGCTTGCGCCGGGATTCTTCCCGTCCAAGATGACGAAGGGTGTGCTCGAAAATTTTGGCGCGGACAACCTCGCTAAGCGTGCGCCGCTGCAACGTATCGGCGATGACGAAGACCTCAAGGGGGCGGCGCTGCTGTTCGCTTCGGATGCAGGCAAACACATTACCGGCCAGATCCTCGCTGTGGATGGCGGTGTCTCTGCGGTTCACTGATGGATACCAGCAAATCCCAAGCTTTCCCGGTCGAGATTCCTTTCCTGCACGACCTCGGCGTCGTGTTTCTCGGCATGGGCGGCGAGGCGCAGGTTGCCCTCACACTTGAACAACGGCACATGAACAGCTGGATGGTCACGCACGGCGGCATCACAATGACGCTGCTGGACGTAGCCATGTCGATGGCGGGGCGATCGCTCGATCCGGACGCGCGTGGCGGCGTCACGATCGAGATGAAGACCAGTTTCCTGCAGCCATGCGGCCACCCCGGCGGGCGCGTTGTTGCGAAGGGAAAGGCGCTTCACCGCTCCACCACGCTTTGCTTTTGTGAGGGGGAGTTGTGGTACGACGATAAGCTGGTGGCAAAGGCGTCGGGTACATTCAAGTATCTCAAGCGCCTGGATGTCGCCAAGAAGCTGGAACACGAGTAGCACCATATAACGGAAGCCCCAATGACGCGCGCACGCAGCATCATGCGGCGGCGTCGGCGTCCGTGTCGATCAATCAAAAAGAGAACGAGGATACCGTGACTACATACAAACGCATCGTGCTTGCTTCCCGTCCCAGGGGCGAAGTCTCCCCCGACAACTTCCGGCTCGAAGAAGCGCAGGTTCCTGCACTTAAGGACGGCGAAGTCCTTATCCGGAATCATTTCCTTTCGCTCGACCCCTATATGCGCATGCGCATGGAAGATGCGAAGAGTTATGCAGCGCCGCAGTCGATCGGTGAAACGATGATCGGCGGAACGGTTGGCGAAGTGGTCGAGTCGAAGAACCCGAAGTTCTCCGCAGGCGACAAGGTACAAGGCATGCTGGGGTGGGCAGAAATGGGCGTATCCGACGGTACGATGCTACGCAAGCTCGATACCACGCACATTCCGCTGTCCGCCTATCTCGGCGCGGTTGGCATGCCGGGCATGACGGCGTGGTACGGGCTGACGCAAATCATGCAGCCGAAGGAGGGCGAGACGATTGTGGTCTCTGCTGCCAGCGGCGCGGTGGGCAGCGTGGTCGGCCAGCTGGCGAAGCTGCGTGGTTGCCGTGCCGTCGGCATCGCTGGAGGCAAGGAAAAGTGCGATTACGTCACGAAAGAACTCGGCTTCGACGCGTGCATCGACTGCAAGGCGGGCAATCTCGTGGCCGACCTTGCCGCCGCAACCCCGAACGGCATCGATGCCGTGTTCGAAAACGTTGGAGGCGAAATCTTCGATGCCTGCCTTGCACGCATGAATCCATTTGGTCGCATCGCACTGTGCGGCCTGATTGCCGGCTACGACGGCGAGCCGATGCCAATCAATAACGTGCGTGCTTTCCTCACGATGCGCCTGACGATGCGCGGCTTCATCGTATCCGAGCACATGGATCTCTGGCCGCAGGGATTGAAAGAGCTGGGGACACTGGTTGCCACCGGCAAGCTCAAGTTCCGTGAGACAGTTGCACAAGGCTTGGAAGCGGCGCCGCAGGCCTTTATCGGCATGCTCAAAGGAAAAAACTTCGGCAAGCAGCTGGTAAAGCTGATCTGATCCGTCCACGATACATTGCTCAAAACATCTTTCAAAAATTCAAACAGGAGACAACATGAAGAATTTCCAGAACAAGGTCGCGGTCATTACCGGTGGTGCCAGCGGCTTCGGGCGTGAATTCGCGATTATTGGTGCGCGTCTCGGCATGAAACTCGTGCTCGCCGACGTGCAGCAGGACGCGTTGGACAAGGCGAAGGCGGAGCTGGAAGAACAGGGCGCGCAGGTACTCGCCGTGCGCTGCGACGTCCGCAAGGCAGAGCAGGTGCAGGCGCTTGCCGATGCGACGATGGAAAGATTCGGTGCCGTCCATCTCGTGTTCAACAATGCTGGTGTCGCTTCTGGCGGACTGATCTGGGAAAACTCCATCGCGGACTGGGAATGGGTGCTCGGTGTCAACCTGTGGGGCGTGATCCACGGTGTGCGCGTGTTCACGCCGCTGATGCTCGAATGTGCAAAGAAGGAGCCCGGCTATGAGGGGCATATCGTCAACACGGCGTCGATGGCGGGTTTGCTGAATGCGCCGAACATGGGCGTGTACAACGTCTCGAAACATGCTGTCGTATCGCTGTCGGAAACGCTTTACCAGGACCTGCAGCTTATCAAGGCGCCGGTCGGTGCATCAGTGCTGTGCCCGTATTTCGTCCCGACCGGGATCAGCCAGTCGCATCGCAACCGTCCGGAAGATGTGAAGATGAGCGCCGGTCCGACCACCAGCCAGATCGTCGCGCAGGTGGTTTCAGAGAAAGCTGTTTCGTCCGGCAAAGTCACTGCGGCGGAAGTCGCCGAGCGGACCTTCAACGCGATCAAGGACGGCCAGTTCTATATCTATTCCCACCCGCAGGCACTGGGCAACGTACAGACAAGAATGGAAGACATCCTCCTCACCCGTAATCCAAGCGATCCTTATGCAGCAACGCCGCAGGTACGCGAGATGCTGCAGGCAAAAATGAACGTGAAGTGATCGCATGTCGTTTCGGCCGTTCCATCAGACGAGGAGGTGAGAAATGAGCGCAACAATTCAAGACAACCAGTTTGCCGAGCTGCAAAACGGTACACGCCTGCATTACGCGAGTGCCGGCGAAAAGGGCAAGCCGCTGATCCTGTTCGTGCACGGTTTTCCGGAGTTCTGGTATGAATGGGAGGCACAACTTGCCGAGTTCGGCAGCGAGTACTTTGCGGTTGCTCCCGACCTGCGGGGTTTTAACCTGTCAGACATGCCTGCCGATGTATCGGCTTACAAGGCCAAGTACATCGTCGAGGACCTGCGCCTGCTTGCCGCCCATCTCGGTTATGAGAAGTTTGTGATGGTGGCACATGACTGGGGCGGTGCGGTCGCATGGAATTTCGCGATCACGCTGCCGCAATTGCTGCACAAGCTCATCATCGTCAACGCACCGCATCCTTACCTTTTCATGAAGGCGTTGGCCACCGATCCTGCGCAGAAATCGGCCAGCGAGTACATGAACTGGCTGCGTGCTGAAGGATCGGAAAAAGCACTGGCGAAAGACAATTTCGCGCTGCTGGAAGGCCTGCTGAACGGAATGGGCAAATCGCCGACGCCGTGGTTTACCGAAGAAGTGCGCGCGAAATACCACGCATGCTGGTCGCGCGGACTGACCGGCGGCGTCAATTATTACCGGGCGTCGCCTTTGCATCCCCCCACTGAGGATCATCCGGGGCCGCTGAAGCTGGCGCTGAACCCCGAGGATTTCCGCGTGAAGGTGCCGACCCGCGTCATCTGGGGCGAACAGGATATCGCCTTGCCGAAATCCCTGGTGGACGGGCTTGGGGACTTCATCGACGACCTGAAGCTGGAGCGCATCCCAGAAGGAACGCACTGGGTGATCCACGAGCAGCCGCAAAGGGTGAATCGCCTGATACGCGCATTTCTTGCGGAGTAGGCCTGTAGAGCGGCAGCTTGGCCGATGAGAACCGCTCCTTCTCGGCGATAATTGGCGTTCGCACAATCCTTTACTGACGATATGGCACGCGAAGACTTCTCATACTTCCATTCCCTGCGCGTCCGCTGGGCCGAGGTGGACATGCAGGGCATCGTATTCAATGGCCATTACCTGACCTACTTCGACGTCGCATTCACCGAGTACTGGCGAGAGACAGGCTTGCCGAATGTACTGCAGCAGGCACGCGATGGGCGGGAAATGTTTGCGCGCAAGGCAACTATCGAGTACCAGGCCCCGGCGCGCTTTGATGATGTGCTGGACATCGGCGTCCGGTGCGCCGGGTTCGGACGCACGTCAGTACGATTCGTGCTCGAGATTTATCTCGGCGAACAGCATTTGATTTCAGGTGAGCTGGTCTACGTGTATGCAGACACGTCGGCACGCAAGGGTGTCCCGTTGCCGGATGAGTGGCGATCCGTTCTGACTCGATTCGAAAAGATTCCTCCGGCGGCATTGTCATGAGCATGCGCATCGTGGTCGGCGATTGGGAAACATTGCGCGCGGATGCGCAGCCAGTCCGTTATGACGTCTTTGTGCAGGAACAGAAAGTGCCGCTTGAAATGGAATGGGATGAAATGGATCCTTTGTGCCGGCATGCGGTTGCCTATGGCGACGAAGGCAAGGCAATCGCCACCGGCCGCCTGCTGCCGGATGGGCATATCGGCCGGATGGCTGTTCGCGCCGAAAAGCGCGGACAGGGAATCGGTGGCACAATTCTGAGGGCGCTCATGGATGAAGCGAAGCGGCGTGGTGACAAAGCGGTCATGCTGAATGCGCAGATCCATGCAGAGCCGTTCTACACCCGCTTCGGCTTCGTCCGCGAAGGCCAGGAATTTATGGAGGCAGGCATACCGCATATCGCGATGCGACATGAGTTTGCTTGAACGTTCTAGCAGGCTGTTGAAAAACTGCTGCGCGGACCGATCCTGAGGCCTGCGGTGCTCTGCGTACTACTCGTACGCGTGCGCTCCCCAACCTCAATCTCGGACCGCTCGCTACGTTTTTCAACAGCCTGCTAGCGAATGATCCGCTCGTCCAATGCCGCAGTGCCGTCGGAATACAGCCGCGCTGTAGTCGAGGTGCGGGTACCGTATTCCGGCGACTCGATGCAGACTGAGGACAGGACGCGTTCCCATTCCATGCTGACGCCGGTTCGCGGTAACCGGCAATCGGATGCGCGAGCCGTGTCAGTCAGCATCTCGAAAAACGCTTCTTCCGGCGCACCTTGGCACAGCAGGCTTGCGAACTGCGCTTTCGTGCGGACGACCTTCGGCCATGGCGTGTCGAGGGTGCCGTTTGAAAGCCCGTAAATACCGGGTGCCAGTACCTTGCCGTTGCGCTCATCGTCTTTTGCACGATTGGAATACCAGATCATCTCGTGCTGATTTCCGACCAGCAAGTTGAATCCGTTGAAAAGTTCAGCGCGCGAGGCGATTTCTTCAATATAGTCTTCCGGCGAAGATTGGCCCACAAGGTAATCCGCAACAAGTTCGCCGCGAGACGGCGCGCCGTCTCGCTTCTCGTCTAGAGCACGGACATTCGTTATCGCGGCAAAGCGGCCCTCGCGCGTCACGCCCATCCACGTGCCGCCTCCTTGCAAGTCGCGGCCTGCGTAGACCTGCGGGTGATCGGCCCACCAGTCGGCAGGCGCCGCCGGGCGATCGTAAAACTCATCGCGGTTGGCGGCGGCAACCAGTGGCATGCCTGGAATAACCTGCCAGGCGAAGACGATCAGGCACATGAAGACACATCCAAAAAGTATTCGATATTGCGTTGGCCGTCGATCAGGGCAGGCAGCCCTGCCTGTACGACAGCGCGCTCGAGCGCTTCCGCGAAGCTATCCGGAACATCCTGATAGATTTCCATCCAGGTATGCTGGCCGTCCTTTATTTCGGGGCGGCGCTTGAGTCTGGTGACGATACCATATTCGCGCGAAAGGCATTGTTGCATGCCCCGGACTTGCGTGCAGAGCGCATGCGCGTCTTCACATCGCGCACGATAGTAGATGTATAAATCCATGCTCAATCGACATCAGCAGTGAATGCTGTTGTGAAAAAATGCGTTGATTGTCTGGCCGCTCCAGCAGCCTGCTGGGAAATGTAGCGAGCGGGTCAGATTGAGGCGGGAAGCGCACCAAGAGGAGCGCAGGCATACGCGTGGTATGCAGAGCACCGCGACCCGCAAGATCGGTGCCCGCAGCAGTAATTTAACAGACTACTAGCCAGGCAAGGTGTAAGGGAGTGTGCCGAACACCAGTTGAGGACCTTGCATGGAACCGAGGTGGATTGTGCCTTCGTCGATGGCCGCCACTTTCATTTCGACGATGCAGTCGAATCCGGCTTGCGAATTCCGCTCTGCGTTCACCACCATTCCGCAGGGCTGATCAGGATCAGCACTCGAGAATACTTCCATGCCGGCCTTGGCATCGGCAGCCTCGGCCGAGGCAAGGAGCATGCGCCGCTTCAGCTTGCCCAAGTACTGGCTGCGCGCAACGATTTCCTGGCCCGGATAGCAACCCTTCTTGAAATTGACCCCGCCGATCACTTCGAAATTGACCATTTGCGGGACGAATTGCTCCTGCGTCGCCAGGGTAATCTGCGGTATGCCTGCGTGGATGTTGGCAAGCCGCCAGATGTGCGTGCCAGCCGGAGTGAGCGTCTTGACCAGCTCTGGCCACGCTTCTTCCGCGACCGCCAACGGGGCGATCCATTGGTAACGTGGCACACCAAACGCATCCGCAACGCGGATAAGGCTACCTGCATCCGCCTCTACCTTTGCGTAGGGAGCGTTGGGCAGGAATGGGAACCACTTTGCAACGGCCGCACCAACCGCATCACCGGCAAGACCGAGGACAGCATTATTGTCGGTTGCGTCAGCCAGCTTTACCTTCGCACGCAAGATGAACATTTGCAGGCGCTTCTGTACCGCTGGCTGGATCTCGCGCGGAAGCTGCAGCATGAAAGTGTCGCCAGATTTCCACATCAGGAAGCTCGCGAGCATACGCCCTTTGGGTGAGCAGTAACCTGCCAGACGTGCTTCATTCATGCCCAAATGTTCGACATCATTGGTGAGTTGGTTGTGCAGGAAATGGGCGGCTTCATCGCCGGATGCTGCGATCAGGCCTAAGTCGGTCAAGGGTGAAATGAAGTTCTGTGGAATTGCCGTTTCCGTCGGCTGACCACCAAACCCAAGGACCCCGGGATTGGGCGCGTCATCGATGCGTGCGCCATTCCGTGTCAAAAACTGCAACCATGCGTTCATAAAGTCAGTCATAGAAACCAATTGATAGCCGTTATCATCATGGCTTGATTATAGTGACGTCTCAAAAAGAGCGTCGGAAGCCAAGTCACGAGCGTTCGTGAGTAAGTTTGTAATTATGGCAGCCCAATTTGTGAATTTAATAAAGGCACAATTTTGATAAGGAAATTTCTTCTTCTTGTAGTCGTCCTCGCGATCGCCGCCGCCGCTGCTGGAATGGCATTTTGGTCAAAACAACCAATCATTGGTGCAGGCGAGCAGGCTATCGAATTCTCCATCCAGCCGGGCAGCGGTGTCAGGAGCAGTATGCGCCAGATTGCGAGGGCCGGCGTGCCGGTCAATCCGCTCCTGTTAAGCGTCCTCGCACGGCTGACAGGCAAGAGCGCGAAGTTGAAGGCAGGACATTATGAGCTGAAGCCGGGCACCAGCCCGCTGGCTTTGATCGACCAGCTGGTGCGCGGCGAGTTTGCGCAGGAGTCCCTCGTCATCATCGAAGGTTGGACTTTCCGCCAGATGCGACAGGCCATTGCCGCGCATCCGGCATTGAAGCACGACACTCTGGCCTTATCCGACGCCGAACTGCTGGCCAAGATCACCAGCGATTACAAACAGCCGGAGGGGCTGTTTTTCCCCGATACCTATCTCTTTGCCAAAGGGGCGAGCGACCTTCAGGTCTACCGGCAAGCCCATGCCTTGCTTGAAAAACGTCTGGAAGAAGCATGGGCACGGCGTGATCCATCGTTGCCATACAAGTCGCCCTATGAAGCACTCATCATGGCTTCCATCATCGAAAAGGAGACTGGCCTGAAATCCGAACGCAACATGATTGCGGCCGTGTTCGTCAACCGCCTGAAGCGCGGCATGCTGCTGCAAACCGATCCGACGGTGATCTACGGGATGGGGGATAAGTTTCAGGGCAATATCCGCAAACGCGACCTGGAAACCGATACACCGTATAACACCTATACGCGGAGAGGGCTTCCGCCCACGCCGATCGCACTGCCCGGCGCAGAATCCCTGGCGGCGGCACTCAACCCGGCTGACTCCGACGTGCTGTATTTCGTATCGAAAGGCAACGGCTCCAGTCATTTTTCGAACAGCCTGAGTGAGCACAATCGTGCTGTAGATAAATACCAGCGATAATGCCGGGTGAGTAGAAAAGAAAAACACCCATGATGACTGTTGGTAAATTTATTACTTTTGAGGGGATCGACGGTGCCGGTAAGTCGACTCACCTCGAATTCGTCGCGAAATGGCTTACGGCAAAAGGAAAGCGTGTCGTTGTCACGCGCGAACCGGGTGGCACGCCTTTGGGGGAAAGGCTGCGGGACTTGGTGCTTCACGAGAAAATGCACCTTGAAACCGAAGCCTTGCTTATGTTCGCATCGCGTCGGGAGCATCTCGCACAAGTGATCGAGCCGGCGCTTGCGCGTGGCGACTGGGTAATCTCCGACCGCTTCACCGATGCGACTTTTGCGTACCAAGGCGGCGGCCGGAAACTCGACCGCACAAAACTCGAAGCGCTTGAGCAGTGGGTGCACCCCCATCTTCAGCCGGACCTCACGTTACTGTTCGACGTGCCGCTTCAGGTAGCGCGTGCTCGGCTCGACGCCACCCGCGAGCTGGACAAGTTCGAGCGCGAAAAGGCAGATTTTTTTGAGGCGACACGACAGGAATATCTGCGGCGTGCAGCACAGTTTCCGCAGCGGTTCCGGCTGATTGATTCCACGCGGACGATTGCAGATATTCAAGCAGAACTCGAAACGATTCTGGCTTCCCTATGATTCAAGTTGTCGAACAGTCATGATCGCTACGCTTTACCCTTGGCAGACGCACGCCTGGCAACAGCTTCAGCAACTGCGAGAGCGCTTGCCGCACGCCATTCTGTTTCATGGGCCGCAAGGCATAGGAAAGACAGAATTCGCCGAACGATTCGCGCAGGGATTGCTGTGCGAATCACCGGGTGCCGACGGACATTCCTGTGGACAATGCGCTTCCTGTGGATGGTTCGCGCAATACAACCATCCCGATTATCGCCGTGTCAGACCAGAGGCTCTTGAGGATGGCGACGTGGCTGAGGGCGAAGAAGCAGGAGAGGCTGCCGACGGCAAAAAATCAGCAAAGGCAACCAAGACGCCATCCAAGGAAATCAAGATCGACCAGATACGCGCCCTGGCCGACTTCATGAACGTATCGACGCACCGCCAAGGCATGCGCGTCATCCTGATGTATCCGGCAGAAGCATTAAACACCGCTGCCGCGAACGCACTGCTGAAAACCTTAGAGGAGCCGCCGCCAAACACGATGTTCCTTCTGGTTTCCAACAGCTTGGAGCGGTTGTTGCCTACAATCTTGTCGCGTTGCCGCAAGTTTGCGCTGGCGATGCCGTTACAGGAGGAGGCGCTGGCGTGGTTGCAACAGCAGGGCGTTGACGATGCCGATATCTGGCTGGCGGAGCAGGGCGGCGCGCCGCTTGCCGCCCAAGGCGTGGCCCAGTCCGAAGTGCGAGAAACCATGGATGATTTCCTGCGGTCCCTGGCCAAGCCCGGTGTTGAAAATGCGCTGAAAACTGCCGAAAAACTGCAAAAATCCCCGGTTGTCGATTTGGTGGCGTGGTTGCAACGCTGGCTGTATGACGTGTTTTCGCTCAAACTTTCAGGCAGAATTCGGTATTATCCGCGGTATCGGAAGGAGCTGACCGCGCTCGCCCAGCAGGTGCAAGTCGAAGACTTGTTGCGTGCACTGAAAGCGGTGAAGGACCGGCGTGCGGTTGCGGAGCATCCGTTGTCGGCCCGGCTTTTTATTGAAGACATGTTATTGGATTACGCTTCGCTCTTTTCTGCGTAGCGATTCACAACTCCTGAAGGACAGTCATGGCCGATTTGAATGTGAACACGCAACCTGGTGCCGGCGGTGCGGGAGCGGTTGCGCGTCCCTCGGTTTTGTCGTTGCCGATCAAGGAAAAAGCCGCGCTGTACGCAGCTTACATGCCCTTCCTGACGAATGGCGGCATCTTCGTGCCGACCAACAAGTCCTACAAAGTCGGGGACGAGATCTATCTCATCCTGACACTGATGGACGATCCCACCAAGTATCCGATCGCAGGCAAAGTGGCTTGGGTAACGCCGGCTGGGGCCAACAACAACAAGGCACAAGGCATTGGCGTTCACTTTTCGGCCGACGATAGCGGCCAACGCGTCAAGCTCCGGATCGAAGAATTGCTTGGTGCGGCACTGCGTTCGTCTCGCGCCACACACACACTGTAAATAATAAAAATCTCCATACATGCCTTACTCGCATCGGCTGGCTCGCTTCGAGGATCTACCGGCCATCGTAGCTATTTACAACAGCACCATTCCTTCCCGTCAGGTCACTGCCGACACTGAACCGATTACCGTCGAGTCGCGCCACGCCTGGTTTGCCGAACACACTCCGGAAAAGCGTCCTTTATGGGTCGCCGAGCAAGATGGCCAGATCATCGGGTGGCTGTCGTACTCGAATTTCTACGGACGCCCGGCTTATTCCGGCACGGCGGAATTGTCGATCTATATCGACGAGGAGGTGCGCGGCAAAGGATTGGGGCGCTATTTTCTCGCACAAGCGATCGATTTCGCGCCCAGCATCGGCGTGCATACCCTGCTTGGTTTCATCTTCGGTCACAACGTACCCAGCCTGAAGCTCTTTGAAGCATTCGGCTTTGAGCGTTGGGCGCACATGCCCCGTGTGGCGAACCTTGACGGCATCGAGCGCGACCTCGACATTCTCGGCAAACGGATAGCCTGAGCAATTGCCGGGTATTCGGCATTCTCCTGCCGCGTTCCAGCTGCGACATATCGCTTTTGGGCTAACCTTCTCTTGTCGTTTCAATACGTATTTGCGCCTGAGGGCGTAAAATGCACCGCATGTTTATCGATTCTCATTGCCATATTGATTTCCCGGAGTTATCTGTCCGGCTTCCCGAGATTTTTGCGAAGATGGGCGAGAACCGCGTCAGCCATGCGCTGTGCATCTCCGTCGATCTTCCTGACTTTCCCCGCGTGCTGGAGCTTGCGGAGAAGTATCCCAATGTGTACGCATCGGTCGGTGTCCATCCGGATTACGAGGATACGCCGGAGCCCAGCGTGGACGAGCTAGTGCGATTGGCGGACCATCCGAAGATCGTCGGAATCGGAGAGACCGGGCTCGACTATTACCGCCTGGAAGGCGATCTCGAGTGGCAGCGCGAACGCTTCCGCACGCATATCCGCGCGTCGCGGGCTACCGGAAAACCACTGATCATTCACACGCGCGCTGCCTCTGAAGACACGATCAGGATCATGCGCGAAGAAGGCGCCGGTCCCACGGCCGGCGGTGCCGGGGGCGTCATGCACTGTTTCACCGAATCCCTGCAAGTGGCCGAGGCAGCGATGGAAATGGGGTTCTACATTTCGTTTTCCGGCATCGTCACGTTCAAGAACGCCAAGGAGCTCCAGGCGGTCGCACGCGCCGTACCCCTGGAACGGATGCTGATTGAGACGGACGCCCCTTATCTCGCGCCTGTGCCGCATCGCGGGAAGATGAACGAGCCGGGTTTGGTGCGTCATGTGGCCGAATTCCTCGCGCAGCTCAAGGACATTCCGCTGGAACGCATCGCACAGCAGACGACAGAGAACTTCTTCAACCTGTTCAAGATCGCCAGCCGATGACCGAGCTGGTTTTTTCGATTCGACGAAGGCTAAGCCTCGTTGCGCTGGCGGTTGTTACCGCTACGCTCTGGATACCACACTTCGCTTTTGCCGGTGCCTACGAGGAATATTTTCGTGCGGTAGTGGAAGATAAGGCATCCACGGTCCAGTCATTACTCGATCAAGGATTCGATCCCAACACGATTGAACCTGAGCGAGGTGATTCCGGGCTTATTCTCGCATTGCGCGAGGGCTCGATGGGCGTGTTCGACATTTTGCTGAATGCGAAGGATATTGACCTGGAACTGAAGTCGCGCAACGGAGATAACGCGCTGATGATTGCCTGCTACAAGGGAAATCAACAGGCCGTCGAGGCCTTGCTTGCAAAAGGTGCGCAGGTTAACCGTCCCGGCTGGACACCAGCTGCACTACGCAGCTGCTTCAGGCCACAACCCGATCGTTCAAATGTTGTTGAATCGCTCCGCATACATTGATGCGGAATCACCCAACAAGACAACGCCGATCATGATGGCCGCGCGCGGCGGACATATCCTGACTGTCAAATTGGTTCTCGATGAAGGTGCGGATGCAACCTTGAAGAACGAGCTGGGCATGAGCGCGATGGATTTCGCGGAAAAACACAATCACAAGGATATCGCTGAGGGCTTGACGTATCGGCTGAAGAAAGCGGGCAAGCTGTAACCTCAGGGCAGATCGCGGATATCACATACCTGGTCAGCCAGCGGGATCATTGATATCGCGGCATTGGTAAAAGTTGCGGTGTTGACTGATCCTTATTGAAGTCACCCTCGACCGATTCCCCAAAAAACATACAAATGGATTAGCACAGGGTTCCTTTGCTTTTCTTGATCGTTGGCGGCCCATGCAAGTGCATCACGCATCCGGATGGCATTCTGTAATGACCCAGCGAAACCTGCACAGGTCAGGCTTCCGCAAAATCCGGATGATTTGCTCGTCGCTGTATCGGCTCTTCTTCATTGCTCCCTTTCGCTTGGGATCTATCTTTTCAAATTTGCTGTGGTCCGAAAATCTCAGGACACGTCAAGAGCCTTGGTGTATTCCTATGGAAGTTCAGATGCACTCACGCAAGCCTTTTACTCAATCAGGCTGGTCCGGGTGCTTTTGGAAATTTGTCGGGGATAGAGAAGAAAGATTAATTTTAAGGAGTCGATTGCACCAAAATTCTGAGGCTCAGTGGTGTCAATCTGATTGTTTTGGAATAGACGGATTCGCTGTTCACAAACTCCTGAGAAAACTGAATGATGCCGTTTTCTCGAGAAAAGGCAATCTTTGTATCTACTTCTTCTATTTGGTCAATATTAATCGAAATGCTGTTTAAGCAGCTTTGTGCCTGATATTTGTCTATTAGGTAAAGATTGGATCTCTGAATCTTGAAGAGAACGAGAAAGTCTTCGAGACCGGCTCCGCAGAAACCCGCCCCATGTGAATTTTTGGACGGAAGCCGTATAAAGGCCCAGAAATACTGTTGTGAGTCGAGTAAAAACGTTCTATTTGAGATAACGAGAATGGAATCCATCTGAGTGAGTATTCTTTTCGATTCTCGATCAAGGCTAATCTTCTTCTTCGCACGAGAGATTTCGATCAAATTATTTTTGGCGAAAATTCTGATTGGTTGGTTATAGGAATCCAAAAACTCCAGCCGGTATTCTGCCGCCAATACAGAGGAAAAAAGAACGAAATAAACAAGACTGACTAAAAGCAGCTTATTGGTCTTTGCCGTGGTCCGCATAAATAGCCCCTGAATATTGAACCATCAGTAGGGCCATACGTCTGGTTGATTATCTCTACTAAAAATACGCACTCATCCCACCATAAGCGAGTGCCTGTTCGATAGTTTTGGCATATTTGGCGTAATCTGCAGAAATTTTCTTTTCTGGGCATCGTGCGTATTACGATCAGCGTATTACGGATCAAACACCTGGGTGACGCAATCACAACGGTATAGTAGGGTGCGTAAAAGTCGTAGTCACTTTAGCAGCCTGACCTGTGCAGATTTGAGTGCGTATTCCAAGAAAGAGCAACTGGTTTGGGTGGCCATTGATTATGCGCGTTATTCTTGTATCTCCTTAAAATACTGGTCTAGAGTCTGTGTTCGCATCTCGGTCATTTCACGTTTGCATTCAATGCCATAGACAGCCTTCCATGCTCTTGTCCCGGTATTTAAACTCTGCTGAAGCGCACATTCAGCATCGCGAAAGACAATCCATGCTCTTTGAGCCTCGATAATTTGACTCTTCGAAAAATTTTCCTTCTCAGTATCGTTTTTAAGTTGGGCAACGAGTTTCTTGTAACTAACATTCAGCCTTACATCGGCGGCTTTTCTTTTTTCTTCTGCGCATCCAGTTGCCAGTAGCGGATCGGTAGCACCGGGCGTCTCGTATTTTTTGCATGAGTCCTGTGGATAAGACGGAATATGCAACGCGAACAATAGCGTTGCAATAATGAACTTATGAATTCGGTTATTTGTCAAAATTTGCTCCATATGTAGAAACAGCGTAAAGATCTTCTGCAAGAAATCCAAGCTCATCCTTTAACAAGCGTGCTGCGCGGGTAAATTCCTCAGCTTGTATCGGCTTTCCGTTTGGTCGCTTAGTAAATTGCTTCTTAGCTAGGGCTTCAACGGCCTTTCTTTCATCATCTGAAGACTCGAAAGGTGTGGTCAATCCTAGGCTTTGAGCAGCTTCGACGATGAGCTGTTTAGCGGCACCCCGAATTACACATGCGCCTACGTAGGCGATGCCAAGTGCACTGCGAATGTTTTGAGTAGCGCAATATGTAATAGCCCGATTCAAATACTCTTCAACAGCAAGTTCTAATTGTGCTTCCTGAAACTCTAGAACTTGGCCAGCAGCGATAAAACGTTTCTTCCATTCGCCTGCCCAGATATCTTCTTTCATGCGGTTATCGGATATTGCTATCGGTTGAACGCGCTTGCCTCGAATTTCCGTGCGAGATGAATGAAATGACTGACGAGCAGATTTTTTAAGATTTGCCCAATACTCAAGTCCCGATTGAGGAGCCGGTACGCCAAGTGATATCTCCGGAGCGTTTGACAATCCTGAGTTTGTTAATGTGAGGAGCTCATTCCAGTTGCTGCCAAATGTTGCACGAAATTTTGCTGGGGCCTTTTCATGCATGCGTTTCAGAACGCGGCCAAGTGAACCACCATCTTGTGTAAATTGTATTAACCCCCAGGATAGGCCAACATGGACCACGTGCGCATAACTCGTATCTCCAGCGCCACGAAACTCTGAATCAGCGTTAATAGATGAAAAATTCCCTTCACATACAGAGATAGAAGCTACTATTTGTAGGCGTTCATTACGATTTAGAGTTACACCTTCAAAAGTGACGACATGTGCTGTCTTTCCCAAACGCGCTTTTAGATCCGCGTGGTCAAATCTCTTCTTCTTGCCGTCCTTTTGCTGAGTTGGTTGCGCTTCGGTCTTAGTTTTTTTTGCGACACGTTTAGGGGTTAGAGTAACCTCAGCTTTTTTTTGTATTAGCGTCGATTCTGCGGCGTTATGCAGCTTTTTTATTAGCCCGTCTAAGAGTTCTATCGTAGCTACTCGTCGTTTTTCAAACCAATTTTCTGCCATCTCTTCGACATCGGCGTTATTAGAGGTTTCGTGTGGTCTTCGCCATGCCTTTGGATATTTGTCGGTATTTGCCGACGCAGGGATTAGCAACCGTTGTCCGACTTTTAGTTTATCTGGGTTTCCTATTGCGTTTTCAATTTGAAGTGCATCGACGCTTGTGTGAAATTGTTTGGCAATCTTAGTAAGACTGTCGCGGTCCTTTACAACGTATTCGATAGATGGAGGCATTTCTATCCTCGATTTGCAAGCTTTTTTAATAATTCCAATCGGACGACCGTCGCAGTCTCACTCTCTAGCAATTGAATCATTCCGTCTGAATCGCTCATACCTTCGATGGTTTTGCCATTTTTTAGCTTGATTCGATATGGGCGGTTGCAAAGCGCGAATCCTTGAGCGTCTGTCAGGACTACTTGTCTATCATATGCAGGTGAGAAATTAATGCTGCCGCCAGGTAGATTGTCAAGATTCGCAAATATACTTCCACCTCCGAGAAAATCGTGCGTAACCCCCTTGACCGAAACCGAAGAAGGGCAATGGATATCGATATTCGCTCCGGCGAGCTTGATATATCCACCGCCCGACGCCAGAAGGATTTCCTGCTTCGCCTGCAGCTTGATGCTCGCATTGCTCGATGTGATGGTGATGGTCTTGTCCGCCAGTACAGCCATCGGCCCTGTATGCGCACGTATCGATACCGGCTCTTTCGCGGCAAATGCTTTCGCACCGCCCGCATGGGTGAACAGGGACGCTGTTTTTGCGGCGACCAGGGTCACGACCTGACCTGCGGTGATGCGCGTGGCCGACGAGGCGTTCAGCGTCATGTCCTGCTCAGACAGCATGGTCGATGAGGCCGGCGTTGCGGCAACTACGGCGGCCTGGCTGTCGATCAGCATCAGCGTCTGCCCGAATGTCGGCACCTGTTGTCCATCAACGCCGTCGCTGCCGCCGACGACCTTGGCCAATTGTTGAACGCCATCCGGCGCCGAAAGTGGTAGAGCCTGATGCTGTGCTGCTGCATCCGACAAAGCCCTGGCCATATTCACAGCTGCCGTGAACTTGCCTTGCGCTTCCTGCGTATCAAGCTGGGTCGATATTGCGCCGCTACGGGGTGACGTCGAAATGAACATACCGCGCTTGGCGCGCAGCGTGCTCCAGGCATCGGTCGCTAGTTCAAAGCCGGTGCCGCGGTAGGTGCCACGCACATCGCCGTTCTGGCGGAGCAGATAGCCGACGTTCAGCTGGCTCGCAGAATAAGAGGCGGCAACCGTCTGGCGCAACTGTCCCGGTGTGTCGTCGATCATCCATGTGTTGAATCCTCCTGCCGCATATTCCTTTGTCCTGATTCCGGACAAGGCACCCGGATGATTGTCGGCGCCATGCATAGGCGGCATATCGGTGCCGTTATATAACTGCCCGGTCACGACCGGACGATCGATATCGCCGGAAAGGAATTCGATGCAGACTTCCTGCCCGATGCGCGGAATAAAATGCGTTCCCCAGTTTGCTCCTGCTGCCGGTTCGGCGACGCGAATCCAAGTGCCCGCGGTTTCATTGCCGGGCGCGTTCGATGCCATTGGATGCGAGAGCTGTCCGGAGAGAGGCCTGTCTCCTCTTTGCCAGGGAAACTGGACTTTGATCCGATGGTCTCTCTCTGTGGTGATCTCTTCGTGATTGACGCCAACGACCACACCGACCTGTGTGCCGGGAGCCATCGGCTTCGGATACCAGAACGAGGGCCGAACCGGAATGCTTCGACTAACACATGAAAATTGATTCCGATAGGTTCCGGGCTCAGTCGCAACGCGCGACCCGATAGCTTTCACGCCCCCGGAAAGGTTATTTGCGCCCTCATGCACAATGGAAAGCACAACGTATTCTCCGTCCGCATCAGGATGGCCAGATAATGAAAAGCAGGTGCCGGTTGCCAATGCTCGTGCTGAGCTTTCGCCACGCATTGCATTATGAGTAAAGGTGAGCGATTCGACGCGTGCGCGTGCGATACGTGCACTTTCAGCGTTATCCGTATAGCGATAGGCGCCGCTACCTACAAATATTTCCAGCACCGGACTGTCTCCGTTTCGTTGGACGCTGTCCTCGGTGGATGTTGCGGCAACGTTCTTGTAGTCCCAGCTACCAAGTGAGACGCTGTTCGCGTGGACTTGGCTTCTGCTCGTGAAGCGCGTGACGGTGTCATCTTTTTCTGTGACGTCTGCGCGGTGAAAGCGAATGATCCGCTGTGCGCAAGCGGAGAGGTGTGCATTGTCGTCAAATACAACCAGCTGGTGACGTGCATGCTCGATCTTGACTTCTGCATGCGTCGTGCGGCCCCCAGCCGGCGAACGGATGGTATCCGCATGACTGAAATAGAAATTCAATCCCTCTTCGGCCAGGAGGCGCTGGATGAAAGCGTAATCGCTTTCACGGTATTGGATTGTCAGCGACCGCTTGGGCAGCTCAGCTTTGACATCAAATCGGTAATTCGCAGAAGGATAATCCGAAAGGACATCTGAAATTATTTCAAGAACGGTCTTGTCCTGAAACACAAAGCTGTCACGACGTAGTGTCAGCGCATGCATCCAAGGCTCGAGGGTAAGGCTGTAGCGGGCCAGGCCGCCGTCGGCGCCCAATTGTCTCGCTCGCGTGACAATGCCATGAAACGCGCGGCTTCCACCGCCGGAGAGCATCATCCGCAAGCTGACTTCTTCCCCGACGAGTGCTTTGAGCTCAAAATGTGCCGCTGTAGCGAGGCAATCGACATCGAATCGGAAGAGGTCGGACATGCCCTCGCGCCCCGAGAATCGCTCCACGACCAAAGCACCGGGACCGAGTGATGTTTCTATCGAAATCAAGCGCGCATGCTGCGTAAGGCTTTGCAAAAAGGACTGCCGGCCGCCACCCAAAGGTGCTGGCATGGCTGAGGAGACGGGAGTTGCCTTGTCGAGTACGCGGGACATCTTTTCTGCAATGGGCATTGGAATGGAGGTCAGGGCAGGCTGATGGTGATATGGGCAAGCTTTGGCGCCAGTTTGACGACGTCGAAGTAGTTTCCAAGGATGCCGTTGGTATGACGGACCAATAACCAGTTCAGTGTCGCGAAAGCGACAATGCCGAGCAGCGCCAATGCGGCACCGATAATCCACATCGGGATTTCCGCTTTCATCATATGTTTGACTTTGTCGGGTGACTTCCAATGCGGCGCAAACTGTGCTCGCTTGCCCTTGAGGTGAGCAATTTCCTTGTCTAGCGTGGCGATCAGGTAATTGAGTTTTTCCTTGCCTTCAAGAGCGTACTTTCCCTGGAATCCCGAGAGCAGGCACATATAGAACACTTCCAACGTCTGGACGCTGGCGTGCCCGCGATGCCGTACCTGCTCCAGCTCTTTGTAGAAGTTTTCGCCTGCGAGCTGGTCGCCGAACAGGATCAGCTGCAAGGGTGCGCGTTCCCACACTTCTCGAATCGCGAGATCCGACGACAGGATGCTTTCGTCGAGCGCTGCACAGAAAGCATACTTTGCGGCGTAGACATCTTCTGCCGAAACATTCAGGCGACGTGCGTTGCGCTCGAAACTGTCGAGCAGTCGGCGAACTTGTGATGTGAAGTGGTCCGCATCGGCGGGCGCATATTTGTTCTTGAGCAGCAAGAGTAGGTAAAAACCGTCATGCATGAGATCGGATAGCGTACGTGCCTGGTGTTGTTCCTGGCGCAGCGGCGCATTGTCACCGTAGAGAGAGGGGGCTTGTGTAATCGGGGTAAGCGTGTCGGAAGTCATGGTGGTTCTCATTGCATGATGGCGAACAGTTCAAGCTTCAGGTTCTTGAAGCCGGCCGGGGCATAGATCATGATTGCGCTTGCTGCGATCATTCGTTCATACAGCGGGCCGTGCGGCTCGACGGAGAAGTAGTAACAACCCGGCCGGACGGGGATGGAGGCAGGGACTTGCGGTGCCGACATCAGGCGGACACCGGGCATGGCAGATGACACCATCTTGTCGACATCGTCCGGAGCGCCGATCTTGACGCGTTGGGGAACCGTTTCGACCAGTTCCGCCGGCGGCATGTCGGCTGCAACGGAAAGATAGTAGGACGCGTTGCTGGTAAGTTTCTCCGAGTCCAGTCTACCGAGATGGAATGCCGGCTTGACTTCGGTCAGCGCAATCGAGAAGTGGCGCGACGAGATCACGGTTTCAATCAGCTCACGAATGATGCGATCCAGCTTGATGAACTCGGGTCCAGGATCGCTATGATTGTAGACAGGCAGGTCCCCCAAGCCATATGCCTTCGAGAAAGTCAGCAGTTGGCCTGCCAGTTTCAGCATTTCGTGGAAGAGGCGCTCCGGGTGCAGCGCGGGGTGCTGGAAAAGATGCTGCAAGGATGCATACGCCGTATTCACCGTATGGAGCAGCCAGAAGGATGCAATATCCCCGGAACGGAATTCGACAATATTCTGCGACGGTTCACGGTGATATCCGTACAAGGCCTGTGCCTTTGCCTGAAGGATCTCCATAAGGCGACGCACCATTCCGAACAGCGCAGGGGACGCACGCACACTCAACACAGGTGGCACGAAAGCAGGATCGAATTCGTAGCCCCCCGATCCGTTTGGACGGATGCGTGCAATAGGCATGGAGACATACTGTTCCCGGTTGTCTCGCCCCGATAGCAAACGGAGAGACTTTTTCAGGACCGTCAAATCGGACTCAGTGGCATCTGTATAGAGATCCGGCGCAGGCTCCTCGTGCTGGCTGTAGCGGCAGGCCTGCGATGACGCATCCGGTTTGGCTGTGAAGTTTGGCCCGGCTTGCCGCAGGTAGGGAAGCCCGATAAAAATAACGAGGCCGTTCCCAATGTCATCTACTGATGCAAGATTGATCGGCTCGGGCAGGTCGTCACCATCGGGGGCATTGAGCATCTCGCCGTCGGGCAGGATGCCGCGGATGGCATTCACGCGCAAAATGCCCGTTGCCAGCGCATCTTGATCGAAGCCGAGTGCAGCGATGCCCCAGAGGTAGGGATGAGCTGTACGTCCCAACTCAATCAAACGGCTTTCATGGTAAAGGTCTTGCCGTTGAAAATGTTGGGGGCGTAAGAACAGGCCTTCGCCCCAAAGTATTTTTGCTGAACTGATCATCATTAGGACTTACTGGAAGGTGGCGGGCACTATCGGCATTGGGTTGCCGACAGCAAAGCGCTTTCGTTCAATGTCATCCCCACCGGGGCAAGCGTCGTCGCAGTGAGAGCGCACGTATGCGCCCCGACTTTGATCACCGGTCCGCCTGAGGGTGGTGCGGTAAAAGTGAACCGCCAGCGATTGGCGGCAGGATTGCGGAACAACGCGACGACTCCAAGGTAAGGCGCATCGCTTGGCATCTTTTCCTTGATTTCCATCGTCTTGCCAGGGAGTAACGTGAGCTCCTTAACTTCAATGACATCTCCTCCGAAGGCGAGCCTTTCCTTTTCCGGCGTGGAAAAGTGCGTATATGGCGCTGCCATGAAGGCGGCGTGGTCGCGCAGCTTATAGACCTTGGCTACGGTTGGAAGGCCTTGACCGTCCCCACCCGCGTTGAGGTCTTTTGCTGCTTCAACGTACAAGGTAAGCCAGCGTGGGGCTTCTGCCTTGTCGGTACTCTTGACGCCAATTGCAGCCAGTGCCAATTCGGTCACCTTATCCGTTGCTGTTTCGGCTGGACTCCCGCATGAAGCAAGAAGAAAACAGAAGCCGAGCAGACATACTTTCTCTCTTGCTTCCATCAGCCCCCTATTGTCGCCATCGCCGCCTAAAAGCGAGCTAATTACGCTGGCGGTAGCAGAGGCCAAGACAGCGAAAATTGCCTTTTTAAGATGCCGCGAAGTCATAAGCTGTGGGGGTAAGTGTCGAAAAAACAATTGGCAGACAGTCAATGTTTCGGCTAGTATAGCTGATGTGTTGCAACATTGCTAATTAAAGCGTGGCAACTGTAAGCAGAATTCTGGGGCGTGTTCGTAATGCAGAGCGAACCTGTTTCCCGGTGTCGCCCGGAGGGGCTTTGAAAGGACTGAATGTGGACTACATCGAAATTTCCAATGTGCAAAAGCGGGGCCGATGCGGAACTCGCCTGATTCTTTGCGCTTTCGCGCTATCGCTGACCTTGTTAGGTGCCGGATGTTCTACAACCGGCGCCGGGGGCAGTTCAGGCAGGGACTCAATGGAAACCCTTCTCAAGGATGCTGACAGCGAGCTTGCTGCCGGTCAGCATGAAAAGGCAATTAATGTATTGAGTTATGCAGCAAAGGAGCATCCAACAAGTGCATTGCCGTGGATGAAAATGGCCAACATCTGGTTTGAGAAGGGTAACTATCCCTCCGCGATCCTCGCCGCAAGTGAAGTCCTCCAGCGCGACGCAGGGAATCAGGAGGCGAAAAGTCTCTTGGTCGTTGCAGGTTTGAGAGTGGCGGCTGGCGCGGTCACCGAACTGAGACCCACCGGATCGGTTAACGCGGCCACACGCGCTGAGGCGGAGAACCTTACCAACTCCCTGCGTGGTGCATTGGGCGAGAAGGTACTTGTTCCAGCCGGTGAGGGGAAGTCGGGAAATGCTGTTGCTCGCGCCAAGTCCAGATCGACACCCATGGCACGACCGTCAGTCACGCCTGAGGTACCCGCCCCAGTAGTTACGGCCGTAAAGCAAGCTGCTCCCAGCTCCGCATCCCCGGACCCATTCAAGGCCCTGAAGTAGGTCGCATCGTCATATCCAAATCGTCATCTAAGGAAACGCACATGTCCAAAAAAGAAAGCGTGCAGAAAAAGCTGCAGCGCATACGTCCTCCGCGAGTTCAACTGACATATGACGTGGAGATCGGCGATGCCATCGAACAGAAGGAAATCCCGTTCGTAGTCGGTGTCATGGGGGATTTTGCGGGCAACTCCGGGATCCCAAGTCCGAAGCTGAAAGACCGCAAGTTCGTCAACGTTGACCTCGACAACTTCGACGACGTGATGAAAGGTGTAGAGCCACGCGCCGTTTATCGCGTGAAGAACACACTCAACGACAAGGGCGGAGAATTTGCCGTCGAGCTCAAGTTCAAGTCCATCGATGATTTCAGACCGGAGTCCGTTGTGCAGCAGGTAGAACCGCTGCGGAAGCTGCTGGAGGCGCGTAGCAAGCTCTCGGACTTGCGCAATAAGCTTGCGGGAAACGACAAGCTCGAAGACGTGCTGAGCGAAGTTCTAGCAAACACCGAAAACGTACGCCGCCTGGGCGAAGAAACCCAGCACAAGGAGGATTGATATGGGCGCACAGGCACAAGTGTTAGACGCAGGAATGCCCATTGCGACTGAGAGCTTGCTGGACAAGGTCGTCAATGAGAGCAAAGTGGCTCGCTCCGATGCGGAGCGGGTTCGGGCCAAGGACCTGATCGGGGAGCTGGTTTCGCAGGTGCTGGACGGCACCGTGGTCATTTCGAGCAATTTATCAGCAACATTGGATGCACGGGTCGCGGAGCTGGATGCGCTGATTTCGGCTCAACTGAGTGAAATCATGCATGCGCCGGAATTCCAGAGGATGGAAGGCGCCTGGCGCGGCTTGCATTACCTGTGCAAGCACACATCGACGGGCGAAATGATGAAGATCAAGATGCTCAACGCCCCGAAGAAGGATCTCGTCCGCGATTTCAATAACGCGATCGACTTTGATCAGAGTGCTTTGTTCAAGAAAGTCTACGAAGAGGAATTTGGCACATTCGGCGGCGCTCCATTTGGTGCACTGATTGGCGATTACGAAATTACCCGCCAGCCGGAAGACATGTATTTCATCGAGCAGATGTCCCATGTCGCTGCAGCAGCACACGCACCGTTCATTTCCTCTGCATCGCCGGAGCTGCTGGGGCTGGATTCTTTCGCGGACCTTGCCAAGCCTCGCGATATGGCAAAAGTTTTCGATACGCTGGAATACGCCAAATGGAAGTCCTTCCGCGAATCGGAGGATTCACGTTATGTGGGCCTTGCCATCCCCCGATTCCTCGGACGTATGCCGTACCACCCCAAGGAGGGCACGACCGTCGAGGGCTTCAACTTTGTTGAAGATGTGGATGGTACTGACCACAGCAAGTACCTGTGGGTTAACAGTGCCTATGCGTTTGCAGCACGCCTGACCAGCGCATTCGAGCACTACGGTTGGTGCGCTGCCATTCGCGGCGTGGAAGGCGGCGGTCTGGTCGAAGACCTGCCGACGCATACCTTCAAAACGGATGATGGTGAAGTCGCCCTGAAATGCCCGACAGAGATTGCAATTACCGACCGCCGCGAGAAGGAGTTGAGCGATCTGGGATTCATTCCGCTGGTGCATTGCAAGAACACGGATTACGCCGCTTTCTTTGGTGCTCAGTCGGTGCAGCGTGCAAAGAAATACAACACCGACGCTGCCAATGCCAATGCTGTTCTCTCAACGCAACTGCAGTACATCTTTGCATCCTGCCGCATTGCGCATTACCTGAAATCGATGATGCGAGACAAGATTGGCAGCTTCGCGGCGGCATCCAATGTCGAGCAATTCCTCAACAACTGGCTGGCGCAATACGTAGTCATGGATGACTCCGCTTCGCAAGAAGTCAAGGCCCAGTACCCCTTGCGCGAGGCATCGGTCCAAGTGTCCGAAGTGCCTGGTCGCCCGGGTGTCTATCGCGCAGTTACGTTCCTGCGGCCTCATTTCCAACTGGATGAATTGAGCGTGTCCTTGCGCTTGGTGGCCGAGTTGCCGCAGTCGGCAAAGGCGTAGTTTTTTATCTGCGGTAGTTGCAACCCCGTCAGCACGCAAACGTGCGTTTTTTAAGGAGCTATGAAGCATGAAAGATATTTACCTGAAGTTTGAGGGTGGCGACACCAAGATCGAAGGCGAGTCTCGCGACGAAGCCCACCCGAAATGGCTTGAGGCATTGTCGTGGAACCATATGATTCGCCAGCCGAAGTCGGCGACTGCCAGCACTTCCGGCGGCCATACGGCGGAGCGCTGCGAGCATGGCGACATGATTTTCACCAAGGATATCGATTCGACCAGCCCATCGTTGTGGCTGGCCTGCAGCCAAGGCGATACCTACAACAAGGTGACGATCGAATTCATGCGCGCAAGTGGCAAGGAAAAGGTGAAATACCTTGAAATCGTCCTGAACCATGTGATCGTTTCGTCCGTCACGCCATCCGTGCGTGAAGAAGGCCTGCCGACCGAAACCGTTGCGCTGAAGTACGCTTCCGTGAAGTGGACTTACACGGTGCAGGGTATCGACGGCAAGAAGGGCGGCAGCAACCCGCAGATGTGGAGTCTGGCGAAAAACAAGGCCACGGAAGCGGTGTAAGCGTTAAACCAATCTTCCTTCACGTGATTGCGGCGACGGCAGTTCGCCGCAATTTTTTCGCCCTTATTCTTTCCGACTGACTTGTATGACTTCCAATGCTTTGTTCTCCAAGGCAAAGTATCCGCCGACCTTATTCGAGCGGCTGGCGGACGACTCGCCGCGGGAGCTAGAGGAAAGGCATCCGCTAAGGCTGGTCACAGCGGAACAATTGAAGGAATCGGTGGCTAAGGATCTCGAAGCATTATTGAATTGCCGTTGCGCCTATGGGCCGGAGATATTCGAGCACTTTCCGGAGACGCTGCGTTCAATGTGCAGTTACGGAATGAGTGATTTCGTCGGCCTGAGCCTGGCCAACCCCGCAGATCGCAACTACATCTGTCGTTCGCTGGAGCGCACCATCGACACGCATGAGCGTCGGCTTCGACAAGTGCACGTTTCCCTGGAACTGGAGGAGGGCGCTGTGAACAGGCTTAAGTTCGCGATACATGCGCTGCTCATCGTTCATCCATCCACTGAGCCGGTATTCTTTGACGCGCTCTTGCAGCCGTCAACGCTGCAATACTCCGTCAGTAAAGCCAGGCGTGCCGTTTCTTCCTGAATGAACATGGATGCATTGCTGCCTTATTACGAGCGCGAGCTGACCTATCTCAGGCGGTTGTCGCATGATTTCGCGAATCGATACCCGAAAGTTGCAGGTCGCCTTCTCCTGTCAGGTGAGGCATGCGAAGACCCGCATATAGAACGACTGGTTGAGTCATTCGCATTCCTCGCCGGACGCATACACAAGAAGCTCGACGATGAATTGCCGGAAGTTACAGACTCCCTGTTGCAGGTGGTCTACCCCCAATACCTTCGCCCATTTCCATCGGTGTCGATTGCTCACTTTGATGCCGGCGGGGCATCGGCACAACTCACGAAAGCGGCGCGCATACCAAGAGGCACGACGCTGAACACGCGTGCCGTGCGCGGAGCTCCGTGCAAGTTCAGTACGGCATTCGATGTCGATATCTGGCCGGTGAATATCGTCCAAGTGGC
>Ga0196971_1000109_pt1 | contig 80818 bp, 89 predicted proteins | sample S1v_1013CmetaG_FD_148660 | JGI IMG/M metagenome (GOLD analysis project Ga0196971, IMG submission 148660) | Soil microbial communities from Anza Borrego desert, Southern California, United States - S1+v_10-13C | ecosystem: Environmental > Terrestrial > Soil > Desert | place: USA: California...
GGAGACGCTTCGTGACCTTTGGGCTGATCTTCGCGCCTTCGTGTTGAAAGACACGAACGACACGAAAGGACGTCACGACGACCACGAAGACGGATTCATCGTTGAGGAAGTACGCGGGGAGGGGATGCTCGGCAGAGGTCCGGCCCTGGCGGCGAAGCGAACGACGCCTGCATTGCTCACGGGGCATGAAACCGTGAGGTCCAGGATTCATCGGAGAGTCCTGACGCGCTGCACCGGTGAAATCTGGTGAATTCGGGCCTAAGGCCCCTCGGCGGTTTCCCTCGAGGTGAGCAGAGCAAGCCCTATCCCAGTCCGGGAATAACGGCCGACAACGGGGCGCGCGCAGCGCGCGGCGCGATGCAGAGATGGATCGCGCAGCTACGAAACGACTGAGCGCGGATCGCGCGCCCCGTCTCCCAAGTGGGAGTAGGGAATTGGGAATAGGGAATTGGGGTCGCTCTCAACGCGCGATGATCACGCGCGTCCAATACCCTATTCCCAACTCCCAATTCCCAATTCCCTTATTCCCCCAATTCACCAAGGAGAAATCGCATCCGCCGCGCGCTGGCCCCAGTTCGGACGCTGCACGGCGCTGATCGAGCCGCGGCCGCCATAGGAGATGCGGGCCTCGGCGATCTGGGTGTGATTGATCTTGTTGTCGCTGGTGACATCTTCCGGGCGGATCACGCCGCTCACGGTCAGCTGGCGCAATTCGCCATTGATGCGCACTTCTTGGCGTCCGGCGATGACGAGATTGCCGTTCGGCAAGCGGTCGACGATGACGGCCGCGACGGTGAGTTCGATCTTCTCTTCGCGATTGATCGCGCCTTCGCCGCGATGCTCGGACTCGGCGTCGGCGCTGATCAGATTGGAGGGATCGAAGGCGCTGTTGAAGATTTGTCCGGCGACCTGTTCGAGGCCGAAGAAATTGCTGACGCCGGCGCTGGTTGACGCTTCGCGCTGGCGGTCAGTCGAGTTGGAAAGCTCGGCGCTATCGTCGATCTCGATCTCGACAGTCAGAATGTCGCCGATGCGCGAGGCGCGCTGGTCGTTGAAGAAGCTGCGCGAGCCGGCGCGCCACAATGAATTGGGCGCCGCCGGCTCGTAAGCCGTCGGCTCGGGATAAGGCATGGTGTGCTGTTGGCCGCCCGTCAGCGCGGCCGGCGTGCCGACAGGGTGCAGTTGCGGCGGCGCCAGCGAACGCCGCGCAGCGTCGTAAGCGACGCCAGGCGCGGCGATGGCGTCTTGCGCGAAGTCGCCGGGGCCAGCGCTGGCGCAGCCGGTGACGCCGGCGGCGAGCGCAAGAAGGGCGAGTGTGCGCATGAGATGATCCTGGTTCATGGGTTTGCCCGCGCTGCGCCCGGACCGGTGACAACGGCATCGATCGTGCGATTGGAAGATGTGTTGACGAGACGCACGCTCTGGCCGACAGCGCCATCTTCCAACGCGCGTGCGCGCATTGTCAGCGACATGCCCGGCGCTTCGTAGATCAGCGTCACGCTTTCACCGCGGCGCACGGCGGCGTCGGCGATGCTGCGTCCGCCGCCCGAAGCAGGCACTGTCGCCCGCGCGCCGCCGGGGCGAACAACCTGAACGCTGTTCACGCCAGGCGGCGGCGTAAAATCTAACCCCGCCGCCGAGGCAGAGGCTACGAGCACGGGCATGGAAATGCTCGTAACCTGCCCGGCAGGCGGGGAAGGGGCGATCGCACGGCCGGCGATCTCGGCAGGCGCGCCATCGAAGACGTCGCCCATCGTGATAGCCGGACCGTTCGCTTCCACGCGCGCGCGCAACGTGACCGTGTCGGCGTGCGCAGTGGAGGCGGCGAAAAGAAGGTAAGTGCAAGCGGCGAGGCAGAGCCAACGGAGCATGTGTCAGTCTCCTCAGCGCATCTGCGTGGTGGATTGCATCATCTCGTCGGCGGCGGTGATGACGCGCGCGTTCATTTCGTAGGCGCGCTGCGCCACGATCAGCGCCGAGATTTCCTCCACCGCGTTGACGTTCGAGAGTTCGAGATAGCCCTGCATGATGGTGCCGAGGCCGGGCGAGCCCGGGGTCGCCGTGTTGGCCGTGCCGGAGGCCGGCGTTTCGAGATAAAGATTGTCGCCGATCGCCTCTAAGCCGGCGGCGTTGATGAAGCTCGCAATCTCGATCTGGCCGATTTGCTGCGGATCGGTCTGTCCGGCCAGCGTCACTTCGACAATGCCGTCGCGGGTGATCTGCACCGCTGTCGCTTCTTGCGGCACCGAGATCGATGGCTCTATCGGATAGCCGTCCGCGGTGACCAACTCGCCATCGGCATCGACCGCCAGATTGCCGGCGCGGGTGTAGCCCGTCTGTCCCGAGGGCAGCGTCACCTGAAAAAAGCCGCGGCCGTTAATGGCGAGGTCGTAGGGATTTTGCGTCGCGCCGATGCCGCCTTGCTCGGTGATGCGCCCCACCGCATCCGCCCGCACGCCGACGCCAAGCTGAATGCCCAGCGGCAAAATCGAACCGGACGCGGACGAGGTGGAGCCGGGACGCTCGATGTTCTGGTAGAGCATGTCCTGGAATTCAGCGCGCTGGCGCTTGTAGCTCGTCGTGTTCATGTTCGCGATGTTGTGCGAAATGACATCGACGTTGAGCTGCTGGGCTTGCATGCCGCTGGCGGCGATCGAGAGTGCGCGCATCTTGGGACGATCCTATCTTTTAGCGGCCAAGCCGTTCGATCGCGCGCTGACGCAAGTCGTCGGCGCCGGAAACGATCTTGGCCGCTGACTGGTAAGCACGCGAAATTTCAATGAGACGGGTGAGCTCAAGGACGGGGCGAACGTTCGACCCTTCGAGCGCGCCTTGCAGCACGACGCCTTGAAACTCACCCGTCGCTTGTCCCTGCGCGTCCCAAAGGTTGTCCCCGACCTTTGTGAGCGCGCCCGGTGCGGCAAAGCTCGCCACGCCGACGCGGCCGGCTTCGACACCGGCCACCTTGATAGCGCCGTCGCGGCCGATCGTCGGGGCTTGCCCCTGCGGATCGATCACAATCGGCGCCCCCCCGGAGCTAAGCACGGCATAACCATCGCTGGTCACCAGCCGTCCTTCCCCCGTTAAACTGAACGCGCCATCGCGCGTGTACATGGTCCGCCCCCCCGGCCCCTGCACCATGAAGAAGCCCTGCCCCTCCAGCGCGAGATCAAGCGTATTGCCCGTCATCGCGATCGGACCTTGCTCCATGTTGTGCATAACGCCGATGTCGCGCACGAAACGGATTTCGCGCGGATTGTCCTCCGCGTGCGCCGCCGTGCGGTCGGCTTCCTCCAGCAACATGCCGTCGGCCTTGAAGCCGGTGGTGGCGACGTTGGCGAGATTGTTGGCGGCAAGGTCCATGCGCCGTTGCAGGACGCGTTGCGACTGCAGGCCGAGCATGAGGGCGTTATCCATGGCGATTAACCACGCAAGGCCCGTGCCACATGGTTAGCGCGTTGATTTTCAACGCTTGCGGTATTTGGGCGTGGTGAATGTAGCCGGCTATTTCTGCCGTTCGTCGGCAAGTTTTGCCGAGTTGCTACCAATCCTTAACCACGCCTTGCGCACCAAGGAGGACGGTTAGAGCGCGGGCGATTCCATGTTCGGCAAAGGCAAGAAGAAAAAAGACGAAGCGCCGGCTGAGGAAGCCGAAGGCGCAGCGCCGCCTGCGGAAGGCGCCGAGGGCGCTGAAGCTGAAGGTGCAGCCAAGAAGAAGATGTCGGGCAAGAAGCTTGTCCTCTTCATCATCTTGCCGGCCGTGCTTGTGCTCGGCGGCGGCGGGGCGGCGGCGTTCCTGTTGCTCGGCGGCTCCGGCGGCGAACAACACGCAGCCGCGGATTCCGGCGGTCACGGCAAACAAAAGAGCGGCGGTCATGGCGCTGAAGGCGCGGCTGGCGAAGCTGTTCCGGGGCCGAACGGAACGATGATCAGTCACGGCGAGAACGTCGTCTTCGTTGCGCTGCCGGAAATGCTGGTGAACATCACCGGGCCGGACGGGCGTCCGGCGTATCTGAAACTCAAGCTCACGCTGGAAGCGCCGAACGACGAGACTGTGACTGCGCTGACTGAGCACGTGCCGCGCATCAGTGACCAATTCAACGGCTTCCTGCGCGAAATGCGCACCGACGATCTCGCCGGGTCGGCTGGAGCTTATCGCTTGCGGCTCGAATTGCTGCGGCGCGTCAATCTCACTATCGCGCCGCTGCAGATCAACGCGGTGCTGATCGAAGAAATGCTGGTGCAATAAGCATGAGCGCCGATCCTGCAGAAAAAGACGAGGAATGGAGCGCCGATATCGCGAACGATAGCGGTATCGACGCGCAGGCGGCGGAACGCATCCTCAACCAGGATGAGATCGATAGCCTGTTGGGATTCGGTCTGGGGGATGACGCCAGCAACGACAAGACCGGCGTCCGCGCCATCATCAATTCGACGCTCGTCTCCTACGAGCGCCTGCCAATGCTGGAAATCGTCTTCGACCGCCTGGTGCGCTTGATGACGACGAGTTTGCGCAATTTCACCAGCGACAACGTCGAGGTCAGTCTCGACCAGATCAGCTCGGTGCGCTTCGGCGATTATTTGAATTCGATCCCGCTGCCGGCGATCATCGCCGTGTTCCGCGCCGAACAGCTCGACAATTTCGGCCTCGCCACGGTCGATTCCAATCTGATCTATTCCGTCGTCGATGTGTTGCTCGGCGGGCGCCGCGGCGCCGCGGCGACGCGCGTGGAGGGGCGGCCTTACACGACGATCGAGCGAATGCTGGTCACGCGCATGATCGAAGTGGTGCTTCAGGATGCGCGCCAGGCGTTCGCGCCGCTGACCGACGTCGAATTCAAGCTCGATCGGATCGAGACAAATCCGCGCTTTGCCGCGATCGCGCGGCCGCCGAACGCGGCCATCATCGTCAAATTGCGCATCGACATGGAGGATCGCGGCGGCCGGCTCGAATTGCTGCTGCCGTATGCGACACTCGAACCGATCCGGAAAATGCTGCTGCAGCAATTCATGGGCGAGAAGTTCGGCCGCGACAATATCTGGGAAGGCCACCTCGCCAGCGAACTCTGGGCCACCAAGCTCGAAGTGCGCGCCGTGCTCGATGAGACCAAGCAGCCGCTGAAAACCGTGCTTGATCTTAAGGTCGGCGACACGCTGATGCTCGACGCGCCGCCGGATTCACCGGTGACGCTGAAGTGCGGCTTGGTCGATCTTGTCGAAGGCAAGGTTGGCCGCATGGGCCATTCGCTCGCCGTCCGGGTCGAGCGCCCGATCACGCCTGCTACTCAACAAGCTGTCATGAAACTTGGAGGCCGACCATGAGCCCCGTCACGCTCGCCATTGAAGTCGTACTCGCGCTGATGCTCGCGGCATGTCTCTATTATTTCTGGCGCTTGGATAAGCGTCTTGGCGCGTTGCGTTCCGGACAAGACGGCGTGCTGCGCGCCGCCGCCGAACTCGCGCAAGCGACGGCTCAGGCGGAAGCCGCGGTGCGCTCGCTGCGCGCGACAGCATCCGAGGCGGGTCGTGATCTGCAGTCGCGGATCAACGATGCTCGGGCCACCGCAGACCGACTGGGGCTCGGCGCGGGCAGGGTGCGCACCAGCGTCGATCTTGGCGTACGCGGGCGGATTTGATGCAGTTTCTAAAACTCTTGCAAAGCAAGCCGAAGGCCGCAGCTAAGCCGAGCGGCGGCGTGAGGCTGATGCCGGCGGCGATGGCGACGGTTGCGGTCGTGCTGGGACTGAAGGCGGTGGCGATGGCCGAAGTCGTCGCCGAAACCGCGAACGCCGATCACGCGTCTGCAAATGATCATGCGGCGACGACGGCAACACCGGCCGCGGGCGCGGCGGCGCCGACGAACCAGTGCGCCGCGCCGACGCTCGCGGAGATGGCGGGCTTGAGCGCTTCGGAGGTGCAGGTGCTGCAGGCGCTGCAGGCACGCCGCCTGGAGCTGGAAAACCGCGGCGAAGCTTACGAAACGCAAGATGAATTGATGCTCGCCGCCGAACATCGGCTGAACGAGCGGCTCGCCGAACTGCGGCAACTCGAAACGCACGTGAACGATCTGCTCGGCCAGCTTGACGAAGCGCAGGAGCAGCGGCTCGCGAGCCTGGTCGATGTCTATCAGCGCATGCGCGCCAAGGACGCTGCGACGGTGTTCGATGGGCTCGATGACGAAGTGCTGGTGCAGGTCGCAAGCCGCATGCGCCAGGCAAATCTTGCCGAAGTCATGGGCCGGATGGAGCCGGAGCGCGCGCGTGCGCTGACGCAAATGCTGGCCGATCGCGCCCGTCCGCCGACCGGCGGCGACGATCTGCTCGCCCGCTCGCGCGGCACGACGCCGCCCGCGCCTGCGCAAAGCGCCGGCCGCTAAACCAGCGCTTAACCGCATCGCAAGGAGAGTAGGTCAGCGCCAGCCGAATGAAATCTCTGCGCTCCCCTTTGGCGATCGCGACTGCGGCACTCATTGCGACGCCGCCGGCGACAGGTCAGCCGATGCAACTCACGCCTCCGGCGGAGACGCAGACGGCTGCGCCAAACGCTGCGGCCGCGCCCGCGGTGACGCCTGCGCCGCCTGATCCGGCCCCAATCCGTGGCGCAACGCCATTGCCGCCCGATCTGACCATCGCCGAAGCGACGACATCGCCTCCGCCACCTTCTCCGCCACCACCACCGCCGCCGGCTGCGCCGACGCCGCCCCCCGCTCCGCCGCCTGCGCCACCGTCGCCGCCGCGCATGGCGTCGGTTCCGAGCGCGACCGTTACCGTTGGCGCGCAGGAAGAATACACGCGCCTTGCGTTCCGCTTTGAAGGCGCGACTACGGTGACGCCATTGCAGCAGGGCAGCCGGCTTGAGCTGCGCTTCTCGCGCGCCGCCGACATCGACATTGCCGAGCTACGCGCGACGCCGCCGCGCTTCGTGCGCGATGTGCGCCGCACCAGCGCCGCCGGCGCGCCGGTGCGGCTCGCGATCACGCTTGATCCCGGCGTGCGTCAGCGTCACTTCGTGGACGGCAACCGTGTCGTCATCGATTTGCTCGCGCCCGATGAGGCGACACAGGCGGCGACGCAAGCCGCACTCGCGCGCGGCCAGGAGCCTGCGCCGCAGCCATCGTTGACGCCCGTGCGTGGCGCGGCGCGTGTCGAGTTGGTGGAAGGGGCCACGGATACGCGCATCGACGTCCGCTGGCCGGCGCCGACGCGCGCGGCCGCGTTCCGTCGCGGTGAAGCGATCTGGCTGTTATTCGATGCAACGGGCAACGTGGATCTTTCCGGCGTCGCGCGCGCTGGCCGGCGCCACCGCGATATCGAAGTTGTTCGCGGCGAAGGCGTGATCGGGCTGCGCATCCCGGCGCCACCCGATGTGCTGGTTTCGGCCATTGCCAGTGAAAACACTTGGAGCTTCACGCTTGGCGCGCGCGCTGCTGCGGGCGATCCCGCGCCACTGCTGCGCGAGATCGAGAGCGACGGACGGGCTGAACTGATCGTCCGCTTTGGCCGCGAAGGCTCGGTGCGCTGGATCGTCGATCCGGACGTCGGCGACCGCATCGCGGTTGCGCTGATCGGCGGGCCGTCGCGCGGTGTCGATACGCGCCGCGCGACGATTGAGGCGGCCATTCTTCCCGCCGCGCATGGCGCGATCGTCGAACCGCGCGCAGATGGCGTTACGGCGACGTTCAGCCAGGGCAACCTCGTGGTCACGCGTGGTTCTGGCTTGATCGCATCCGCGCCGACGGAAGCGGCCGCGAACATGAATGCGGCGATGCTGGAAGCGGCGATGGAGGGCGGCGCGTCCTCCGAATCCGCCACATCCGACGGCACGATGACGCTCGAACAAGTGCGCGAGCGGATCGATGAGCTGACGCGGCGCGCTGCTGACGAAGGCGTGCGCGAGGGCGCACCGGTCGAGGCGCGCATGGCGCTTGCGCGTTTCTTGCTGCAGCACGAATTCGCGCCGGAAGCTCTCGGCGCGCTACGTATCGTCGAGATCAATCAGGGGCAGATGGTCGAACTCGATCCCGAGTTCAGACTGATGCGCGGCGCCGCCAACGTCATGATGGGCCGTACCGCTATCGCCGAGACCGACCTTAGCGCCTCGGCCTTGGCGACGAATCCGTCGGCCGCGCTGTGGCGCGGCTATGCCGCGGCGCTGCGCAAGGATTGGAGTATGGCGCGGCGCGAACTCGAGCGCGGCGCGGGTGGGCTCGAGGAGCATCCGCCAAGCTGGCGTGCGCGGTTTCAGTTGGCGTTGGCGGAAGCGGCGCTCGAGCTCAATGACCACGCCGCCGCGGAATCTGCGATGCGCGCGGCGATGGGCCAGGCGCCCAACCCGCACATGCGGCTGCAGGCGCGGCTAGTTGAGGCGCGGCTCAGCGCGGCGCGCGGCGACAATGCAGCGGCGTTGGCGCTGTTCGATCAATTGGCGCGGGTGCAGGACGAGGAAGTGGCGGTGCGCGCCAGCCTGGAAGGCATTCGCGTGCGCCGGGCGACAGGCGCGATCCGCGCCATCGATGCTGTCGAGCCGCTCGAAGCGTTGCGTTTTCGCTGGCGCGGCGATTCCACCGAACTCGCCATCGTCAGCATCCTGGGTGATGTCTATTCCGAACTGGGCCGCTGGCGCGAGGCGTTGGCGACGATGCGCATCGCCGCGGACCGCTTCCCGATGGACCCGGCCTCGCGCCAGTTGCGCGCGGACATGACAACGCTGTTCGAGCGCCTGTTTCTCGATGGGGAAGCCGATCAGATCGAGCCGATCCAGGCGCTAGGGCTATTCTACGAATTCAGCGACTTGACGCCGGTTGGCCCCAATGGGGACCGTATCGTCCGTTTGCTTGCGGGCCGGCTGGTGCATGTCGATCTCTTGGAGCAGGCGGCGCAATTGCTGCAGCACCAAGTTGATGAACGTCTGCAAGGCGTCAGCAAAGCGCAGGTGGCTGCGGATTTGGCCGCAATCTATCTGATGGACCGCAAGCCGGATCAGGCATTGGTCGTTCTCGCATCGTCGCGCCAAGCCGGCGTCTCCGCGACATTGCAGGCGGACCGTCGTATCCTCGAAGCACGGGCGCTCTTGGACCTCGGCCGGCTCGATGGCGCAGTGGAAATGGTGGAGCGCGACCGCAGTGAGGATGCGCAGCGTATTCGTGCGGAAGCGGCGTGGCGCGCACGCGATTGGGATCGCGCAGCCGTTGAGCTGCGTGCATTGCTCGGCGCGCGCAGCCGCGCGCAACCGCTCGATGAACAGGCCCGTCAAGTCGTCCTGCGCGCGGCGGTGGCGCTGACGCTGGCGGGCAATGAAGACGGTGTGCGCGCGCTCTATCGCGAGTACGCCGGCGATATGGCGAACACGGGCGATGCCGTTTCGTTCGAAGTTGTGGCGTCTGGCGTACACGCCGAAGGCGCTGCGATCCGCGATGTGGCCCGCGCCGTGGCTCGCACGGACTTGTTGGACCGCTTCATGCAGCGGCTGCGCACCGCGATGACGGCGGAGGCGGCGCAGACGGCGAGCGCGCCGGGTTCCCCGCCGGCGAGCGCGCCCAATCCGGCCCCGCCGCAGGCTGCGCCTCCAGCCAATCGCCCCAGCGAAAACGCCGCCGGCGCTTAGGTCTATGCGCGGTTAAGCACGAATTTCGCGGCGCGCGGGCCGGCTTTGTGGCAATGATGCGCGGCCATGATGATCTCGGTCGTGATCCCGACGCTGAACGCAGCGCCGCATCTGCCGCGTGCGCTCGCGCCGTTGGTGCAAGGCGTGCAGCATGGCCTGATCAAGCAAGTGATCGTCGTCGACGGCGGCTCGGCCGACGAGACGCTGGAAATTGCCGAGGCCGCGGGCTGCGATATCGTCGTCAGCGCCCCGGGCCGCGCCAAGCAGATGCGCGCCGGCGCATTAGCGGCGCGCGCGAACTGGCTGTTGTTCCTGCACGCCGATACGGCGTTGGGAAGAAATTGGGTCGCCGAAGCGCAGCGCCATATGAGCCTGCCGCAAGCACGCAAGCGCGCGGCGACATTCCGGCTCGCGCTTGATGACGATTCCGCGGCCGCTAAGCGTATCGTGTTCTGGGCGCGGGTTCGAGCGCGGGTGATGAAGCTGCCATACGGCGATCAGGGCTTGCTGATCTCGCGGCTCTTGTACGATGCCCTGGGAGGTTATCCCGACCAGGTGTCGATGGAGGATGTCGAGATCGCGCGGCGCATCGGCCCCAAGCGCCTGGCGGTGCTGAACAGCGAGGCGACAGCGAGCGCCGAAAAATATCGTAACGGTTCTGAGCGCCAAGCTTGGCGCAACCTCACGCTGGTGGCGCGTTACTTTCTCGGCGCAGATCCGGTCGAGTTGGCGAAGGCCTCGAACGCCGCGCGCTAGAGGCGACGTAGGAAGCGCGCCGGGACGGCTTCCGTGAGCCAGACGCCGTTTTCCGTTACGAAGAACGCATGACCCGCTCCGGCCATCGCGGCGGCGTCGATCTCCAGAACGACGGGCGCGCCGCGACGAGCGCCGACACGCTCGGCCGTGCGCTGGTCGGATGAGAGATGGACGTGATGGCGCCGCATCTTGCTCAAACCTTCCGACAGGATGGCAGACAAGAAGCGATCGACAGTGCCGTGGTAGAGTGCAGACGGCGGAGTTGCCGGCGTGAGGGCGAGTTCGATCGCGATCGAATGGCCCTGGCGGGCACGGATGCGGGCGAGATCGGGTGTCAATTCGAAGCGCTGCTTGTCGTTGTTCTCGACCACATGCAGCAGGCTGTCGATGTCGCCGGGGAGGCCGGCGCGGGCCAAGCTCGCCAGCACGGCGTCGGTATCGGTCCAGCCTTGCGCATCGAGGATGAGCGAGGCTTCGCCCGGCTTGTGGCGGAGCCAATACGAAAGCGTCTTGGAAATGCGGACAACGTCGGCCATGTGAACGCTCATGGCACAAGCTGAGACGAAACTGAAAGGCCGCGTCCTGATCATCGCCGGCTCCGACAGCGGCGGCGGCGCGGGGATTCAGGCCGACATCAAAACTGTAACCGCGCTCGGCGGCTACGCGATGACTGCCGTCACCGCGATCACGGTGCAAAACACATTGGGCGTCACCGCCGTGCATGAAGTCCCCACGGACATCGTCAAAGGCCAGATCGAAGCGGTGATGGGCGATCTCGGAACGGAGACCTGGAAGCTCGGTATGCTGGGCTCCGCCGCGCACGTGCGCGCGGTGATGGAAGCCTGGTACGCCGTCGGCGCCGGCGCGCCCGTCATTCTCGATCCGGTGATGATCGCCAAGGGCGGCGCTTCGCTGCTCGCCGAGGATGCGATCGCCGTGATCCGTGATGAGCTGATGCCGGTTGCGGCGATGGTGACGCCGAATGCGCCGGAAGCGGAAGCGCTGACTGGGATCGAGGTGCGCGATCTCGATGGTCAGATCAATGCGGCGGAGATTCTGGTCGAGCAGCTCGGCGCTTGGTCGGCGCTGGTGAAAGGCGGGCACATCGAAGGCGACATCGTCCGCGACGTGCTGCTGACGCGCGAGGGCTACCGCGTGTTCGAAAGCCCGCGTATCGAAACCCGCGCCACGCATGGCACCGGTTGCACGCTTGCATCCGCCATAGCGACCTACATGGCGCTCGGCCAGCCGCTCGAGCCCGCGGTGGAAAAGGCGCGGGAGTACCTGATGCAAGCGATCCGCCACGCGCCGGGCTTCGGCCAAGGCCACGGTCCGCTCGGCCATAACTGGCCGTTGATGCAAAGCTGACGCGGCTTTCGCCTCGGACGCGAGCATTGCGCACGCTTAACCGGTGTTGAAGCTGGCGGAGCGCGGCGCGAGCAGCCATATCTCGCCGTCATTGCAGGGCAAAATTCGCGGCGCGCATGAAAATCTGGATCGTCCACGCCTTTACCGACCGCGTGTTCACCGGCAACCCCGCAGGGGTGGTGCCGTTGGAGCGCTGGCTGCCGGACGCGGTGCTGCAGGCGATCGCGACCGAGAACAAGCTGTCAGAAACGGCATTCGTCGTGCCGACTGGGCTCAAGGGCAATTACCAGCTGCGTTGGTTTTCGCCGACGGTCGAGGTGCCGCTTTGTGGGCACGCCACGCTGGCGGCGGGCGCCGTGCTGTTGAGCGAAATCGAACCTGATCTGGGCATCGTCGTGTTCGATACGCATGCGGGCGCCCTCGTTGTGCGCGAAACGCAGGAAGGCTACACGCTCGATCTGCCGCGCAAGCAGCGCACGCCGTGGACGCCGGAAGACAGCGTTGGCGCGGCGCTCGGCGGTGTCGAGATTTATGACGCGTTTATCGGCGAATACGCCAACATTGTGCTCGAAAGCGAAGAGCAGCTGCGAGCGATGAAGCCGGACATCGCCGCGATCAATCGCGTCATCCGTGGCCCGCGTCAGGGCATGCTGGTCGTCAGCGCGCCGGCGGACGAGGGCAGGCCCTACGATTTCGTGCAACGCTTCTTCTGCCCCAGCGTCGGTGTCGATGAAGACCATGTCACCGGCTCTGCGTTTGCCGATGCCGCGCCGTATTGGTGCGACCGACTCGATCTTGAAAGCGTAATCGGTTTTCAGGCCTCCAAGCGCGGCGGCTATATGCGCGCGGTGCAAACGCTGTCGAGCGTGCGCCTGTTGGGGCAAGTGGCGATATTCCTGCGCGGCGAACTCGATCCGTCGATCGGTCGCATTCACAACCGCATCGACTCCCACCCCGAAGCGCCGCAGCGCAAGAAGCGCCGTTCGCGTAGCGCCAAGGCGTTGCCGGCCATTTTCGAAGACCCGATGCTGCCGGGCCTCGAAGTGGAGAGCGCGCCCGCAGAGCCCACGCCGCTGGCGCCGCCGACCTCGCACCCCGCGCCGCCGGAAGAGCGCGAGGCTCCGCCCGCGCCGCGCATTGTCGTGACCGGCGAAGGCTAAGACATTAAGCCCCGCTAACGGGACGCTGCGCAGAGAGCGCATTGCATCAAAGCCCGAACTAGCGCACCACGGTCGGCGGGCCATCCGCTCCCAACGGCGGACGTCCATCTGTGAGGATGGGAGATACGTTGATGAATACCCCCGCCAAGCCAGAGCTGCGTCCGGCTGACCCCCGATTTTCTTCGGGACCCACCAAAAAACGCCCAGGCTGGACGACGGATGCGCTGAAAGGTGCAAGTCTCGGCCGCTCGCACCGGGCCAAGCCCGGCAAAGCCAAGCTCAAAGAAGCGATCGACCGCACCCGCGCCATCCTCGGCGTGCCGGCGGACTACAAGATCGGCATCGTGCCGGCGTCCGACACGGGCGCGGTTGAAATGGCGATGTGGTCGATGCTGGGCGCGCGTCCCGTCGATATCTTCGCCTGGGAAAGCTTCGGCGAAGAATGGGCCACCGACGCCAAGCAACTGAAGCTCGACTTCAGGGCGCACACCGCCGGCTACGGCGCGCTGCCTGATCTCAGCGCCGCGCGCAAAGAGGCCGACGTCATTTTCACGCAGAACGGCACCACGTCCGGCGTGAAAATTCCGAACTTCGATTGGATTGCGGCGGATCGCGAAGGCATCACCATCAACGACGCCACCAGCGCCGTGTTCGCGCAGCACATCGATTGGTCGAAGTGCGATGTGACGACGTTTTCGTGGCAGAAAGTGCTGGGCGGCGAGGGCGCGCACGGCATGCTGATCCTCAGCCCGCGTGCGATTGCTCGGCTCGAAAGCTACACGCCGGACCGTGCGCTGCCGAAAATTTTCCGCCTGACCAAGAAGGGCAAAGTCGATCTCGAAATCTTCGAAGGCTCGACCATCAACACGCCTTCGCTCCTGGCGGTGGAAGATTATATCGATGCGCTGAAATGGGCGGAATCGATCGGCGGTCTCAAATCGCTGCAAGCGCGCGCCAGCGCCAACACCAAAGCGATCGCCGATTGGGTTGCGCGCACGGACTGGATCGATTTCCTCGCGGCTGATGCCGCGACGCGCTCGAACACCAGCGTGTGCCTCAAAGTCGTCGATTCGCGGATCACTGTCTTGAACAATGACGCGCAGGCGGAGTTCGCCAAGAAACTGGCGTCATTGCTGGAAAAAGAAGGAGCTGCGCTGGACGTCGGCTCCTATCGATCGGCGCCGCCGGGCCTACGCATCTGGTGCGGCGGCACGGTCGATGCGTCCGATGTCGAAGCGCTGAGGCCCTGGCTCGACTGGGCGTTCGAAACGCTCGCCAGCGAACTCATTTCACAAGCTTGAACCACCATCGTCATCCCGGGGCTCGCGCAGCGAGAACCCGGGACCCAGGGGCAAACGCACAGCTCTACGATCCCCTGGGTTCCGGATCGCGCGGCGCGCGTCCGGAATGACGAAGCTAAAAACCTTCAAGGACTCACCAAAATGCCAAAAGTTCTGATCAGCGATGAACTCAGCGAAGCCGCCGTCGAGATTTTCCGCTCGCGCGGCATCGAAGTGGATTTCCATCCGCAACTCGGCCCCGACGCCGCGAAGCTGAAGGAGATCATCGGCAACTACGATGGTCTAGCCATTCGCTCAGCGACGAAAGTGAAGCCTGACATCATCGCCGCCGCGAAGAGCCTCAAAGTCATCGGCCGCGCCGGCATCGGCGTCGATAACGTGGACATTCCCGCCGCCACCGCGCGCGGCATTGTCGTCATGAACACGCCGTTTGGCAATTCCATCACCACGGCCGAACACGCCATCGCGCTGATGTTTGCCGCCGCACGCCAGATCGCGGCGGCGGACGTCTCCACCCAAGCCGGCAAGTGGGAAAAGAACCGCTTTATGGGCGTTGAGCTTTACGCCAAAACGCTGGGGCTCATTGGCTGCGGCAATATTGGCTCGATCGTGGCCGACCGCGCGCTCGGCCTCAAGATGAAGGTGATCGCCTACGATCCCTTCTTGTCGCAGGAGCGCGCCGTGCAGATCGGCGTGGAGAAAGTGGAACTGGAGGAATTGCTGCCGCGCGCGGATGTTATTTCGCTGCACGTGCCAATGACGGAGAAGACCAAGAACATTCTCTCGCGCGAAAATCTGGCCAGGACAAAGAAGGGTGTGGTCATCGTCAACGCCGCGCGCGGCGGGCTGGTGGATGAACAAGCGCTCCGCGAAGCGCTTGAACGCGGTCATGTTTCGGCTGCGGGGTTCGACGTGTTCACCATCGAACCCGCCAAAGAGAACGTGCTCTTCGGCGCGCCGAACTTCATCGCCACGCCACATCTCGGCGCCTCGACGAACGAAGCGCAGGAGAACGTTGCGTTGCAGGTCGCCGAGCAGATGGCCGACTATCTGCTCACCGGCGCCGTCACCAACGCGCTCAACATGCCTTCGATCAGCGCCGAAGAAGCGCCGCGTTTGAAGCCATTCGCGGCGCTGGCGGAAAAGCTGGGCGCATTTGCTGGCCAGATCGTCGATGAGGGTCTCGAGGCGGTGGAGATCGAGTACGAGGGCGATGTCACCAAGCTCAATATGAAGCCGCTGACCGCATCGGCTCTGGCCGGCATGCTCCGGCCATTGCTGCAAGACGTGAACGTCGTTTCTGCGCCTGCGCTGTTGAAAGAGCGCGGCGTGCCGCTCACGGAAAGCACCCGCGAAACCAGTCCGATCTACGACAGCCTGATCCGCATCAAGGTGCAGACCGGCGGCAAGTGGCGCTCGCTCGCGGGCACGGTCGTCGCGGGCGCGCCGAAGATCGCGGAAGTGAAGGCCATGCAGCTTGAGGCCGCGTTCCATTCGGTGATGTTGTTCGTCAACAATTCGGACAAGCCAGGCTTTATCGGCGCGCTCGGCACCATGCTGGCGGAAGAGGGCGTGAACATCGCCACCTTCCATCTTGGCCGCGAGACCGCGGGCGCGGACGCCATCGCGCTGGTCGGCGTCGACCAAGTGATCTCCGAGGCGCTACTGGCGCGCATCAAGGCGTTGCCGCAGGTCCGCTACGCCAAGGTGTTGCGGTTCTGATCGAGGTGTCGTGGCGGTAAGCTGGGGAACCAGCGGCGGAACCCGGCGTTTCCCGGCATGCGCCGCCGAACGCGGCAGCCTGCGAGGGGATCGCGATGAAACTGAAGCTATTGTGCTCGACGCTGTTGATGGCGGCCGCCGGCCTACTGGCGGCAGCCCCAGCGCATGCGAAGGTCGACGAAGTGCGCCTCGGCGCCGTCGGCAATATCCGCTCCGACCACGGCGACATCGTCGAGGGCAAGCAGGAAGGCACGAACATCGAGCTTGAGATTGTGTCGAGTTCGCCGGATTTCCTGAATTTGATCGGCTCGCCGCGGCCCTATCTGATGGGCTCGTTTGCGACCGATAATGGCGGCGTGTCATTCGGCGGCGTCGGCCTCTTGTGGCGCTGGGAATTCGCCGAAGGCTGGGCGTTCGAGCCGGGCTTCGGCTACATTGTTCATGACGGCGAACTCGACAATCCGTTCGCACCCCTCTCGCCTGAAGGGATTGCGTTCGAACAGGAACACCAGCTGCTCGGCTCGCGCGACTTGTTCCGCAGCTCGTTCGCGCTGGAGCGGGAGTTCGGGGCGAACCACGCGCTGCAGCTTTATTGGCAGCATATGAGCCACGGCCAGATCCTGGACACCGGCCGTAATCAGGGCCTCGATTATGTCGGCCTACGTTACACTTACCGTTTCGACCCCGATCCTGCCGATGACTAAGCCGCTTTCGCGCTCCGCGCGGCCGGGCTAGGTTCGCCCGCCTTTCGGGGGAGAGAATCGATGCGTGGGACGGCAGCTGGAGTGGCGATTTTCGGCGCGGCCATGATGTGCGCGCCGGCCGCACAAGCGGGCGTCGATGAGGTTCATGTCGGCGTGATGCAGCACAATATCTGCGTCATTAATTGCAAGAACGCCGACAAAGAAGATGGGCCGAACCTCGAACTCCAAGTTTCATTCGACTCGCCATCGTTTCTAAGCTGGGCCGGCTCGCCGCAGCCTTATGTGATGGCTTCAGTGAACACCGCCGGCGACACCAGCTTCGGCGGCTTCGGCCTCGAATGGCGCTGGGACTTCGCCGACAACTGGGCGCTGGAGCCGGGCGTCGGCTATGTCATTCACGATGGCGAGATCGAGAATCCTTTCCCGAGCGGCTCGCCGGAAGCAGCCGCGTTCGCCGCTGAACACGTGCAATACGGCTCACGCGATCTCTTCCGCACTTCGCTCGGTCTCACGCGCGATTTCGAGGGACCGTGGGAAGGTCAAATCTTCTACGAGCATTTGAGCCACGGCCAGATTCTCGGCACGGGCCGTAATCAGGGCGTCGATCAAATCGGCATCCGCTTCGGCTATCAGTTCGGCGAGTAAACGAAACGCCCCTGAACTAGACACGCGCGGATGCGCGCGTAGCATCGCCGCGCGAGTCGTCGCAGGGGAGAGCGTCGTGACCACAGATCCAGTCAGCACTGGCACGCCGAATTTGATCGAGCGCGCCAAGAACATCCTTCTGCAGCCGAAAGCGGAATGGGAGCGTATCGCCGGCGAGCCGGTGAACGTCAGCCAGCTCTACACGGCCTACGTGCTGCCGCTGGTTCTGATCTCGGCGATTTGCTCGTTCATCGGACTTTCGCTCATCGGCGTGTCGATACTCGGCGTCACCGCCAAAGTGCCGATGATGACCGGCCTGGTCACCCTTGTGCTGCAAGTCGTCATGGGCGTCGTCGGTGTTTACGTGCTGGCGCTGGTGGTGAATGCGCTGGCGCCGACCTTCGGCTCGGTGAAGGATGAAGGGCAGGCGCACAAGCTCGCCGCTTACGGCAGCACCGCCGGTTTCCTCGCAGGCGTGTTCGCGATTTTCCCGCCGGTCGCCATGCTCGGCATTCTTGGCCTTTATTCGCTGGCGCTGATCTTTTTGGGGCTGCCGCCGCTGATGAAGGCGCCGGACGACAAGCGCGTCGGCTATTTCATCGCCATCATCGTCGTGATGATTGTGGTGTGGGTCGTGATCGGCGCCATCCTTGGCATGGTCCGCGCCTCGATGGGCGGCATGGGCGTCACGCCCTACGCGATCGGCTAGCTGAGACGCTCAGCCGCTGGCGTTTCAGCGGCTGGGCGCTTGCCTGAATCCCGGATTGGGGCCACGAACGCGCACGGCGGGCGAATAGGCCCGGCGGAGAATTTCCATGTCTGCTGTAGTGGTCGTCGGCGCTCAATGGGGTGACGAAGGCAAAGGCAAGATCGTCGATTGGCTGTGCAACCGCGCCGACGTCGTGGTGCGCTTTCAGGGCGGCCACAATGCGGGCCATACGCTCGTCGTCGGCAACACGACCTATAAGCTCGCACTGCTGCCGTCCGGCGTGGTGCAGGGCAAGCTCTCCATCATCGGCAATGGCGTCGTCGTCGATCCTTGGGCGCTCGCGAGCGAGATCGAAAAGATCGAAAAGCAGGGCGTGAAGATATCGACCGAGCTGCTCGTTCTGTCGGATCAGGCCTGTCTCATCCTGCCGTTCCATCGCGATCTCGACGCTGCGCGCGAAAAGCAGGCGGGCGCATCCTCGATAGGCACCACGCAGCGCGGCATCGGCCCGGCGTATGAAGACAAAGTCGGCCGCCGCGCACTGCGCGTCGCTGACCTTGCCGATCCAGAAGCGGTGGCCTGGAAAATCGAGCGCCTGACCGCCCACCATAACGCGCTGCGCAGCGGCCTTGGTTTGCCGGAGATCGACGTGCCGGCGCTGAAGCGCGAGATTGCGGAGATCGCGCCGAAAGTGCTGCCCTATGCGCAGCCAGCGTGGCGTGTGCTGAACAACGCGTTTCAGGATTCCAAGCGGGTGCTGTTCGAAGGCGCGCAAGGTGTGCTGCTCGATGTCGATCACGGCACTTATCCGTTCGTGACTTCATCGAACGTTGTCGCAGGCCAAGCGGCCGCGGGGGCGGGCGTCGGCCCGCGCGCGATCAGCTATGTGCTAGGCCTCGTGAAGGCTTACACCACGCGCGTCGGCAGCGGCCCGTTTCCGACCGAGTTGCATGACGAGACCGGCAAGCGCCTGGGTGAAGTCGGCCATGAGTTCGGCACCAACACGGGCCGCGCGCGCCGTTGCGGCTGGTTCGACAGCGTGCTGGTGCGCCAGTCGATCGCGCTTTCGGGCGCCGATGGCATCGCGCTGACTAAGCTCGACGTGCTCGACAGCTTCGACGAAATCAAAATCTGCACCGGCTATAAGCTGGGCGACAGAATGCTCGATTATCTGCCCGCCAGCGTGAAGGACCAGGCCGCATGCGCGCCGATCTATGAAACGCTCGAAGGCTGGAAGGAAACCACGCGCGGCGTGCGGTCCTCGAAAGACCTGCCGGCCAAGGCGATCAAATACGTGCGCCGCATCGAAGAGCTGATCGGCTGCCCAGCCGCGCTCGTCTCCACCAGCCCCGAGCGCGATGACGTCATCCTGATGCGCGATCCGTTCAAAGCGTAAGGCAGCAGAGGCAATCTGCAGGGGCGAGAGCCCCGTGCGCGAGCTTGGTTGACTCTGCAGCCCACTGCCTATTGCCTACTGCCCCGGAGATTCAAATGTCGGCCGACAACGAGAACCATCCGCGGGGCCACCGTTTCAACGTGGAAGACGCGCGCGCCAAGGCCGAGCAGGCCTATCGCAAGTCAGAGTTCATCCTCTCGCGCGCCTACGGCTTGTTGCGTGAACCGAACAAGGAATGGCAGCAGATCAAGGCGGAAGAGACGACGGTCCCGCACATTCTGCTTGGCTATGTCGCGCCGCTTGCCGCCATTCCGCCGGTTTGCGATCTGATCGGCTCGACGCTGTTCAACCGCTTGCTGGTGATTGAGCCGGGCGAAGCCGTCATTCGCGCCGTGGTGACATGGATCGTCACGGTCGCGCTCGTGTTTCTGCTTGGGCTCTTGATCAACATGCTGGCCGATCAGTTCGAAGCCGATCGCGACGATCTCGCGGCGCACAAGGTCGCAGCGTACTCGCTAACGCCGGCGTTCCTCTCCGGGGTGTTTTCGCTGTGGCCGCCGCTTTGGTGGCTGTCGCTGTTTGCGCTCGGAGCGATGGTCTACATCATGTATCGCGGACTGCCGATCCTGATGAAGGCGCCGCAGGAGCGGGCGCTGAGCTATGCGGTATCCGTGACGATCGCCGCGATGGTGGCGGGCATCGTGCTGTTCGGTCTGGCGAGCTGCGTCACCTGATCGGACGATTTGCGTTGGCCTTGCAGGCGCGCGGCGCCTAACATCCCTCCGTCGTGACACGGGGGAATGGACATGACGATCGAGCCAGCGAACCTGGAGGGCCAATCGCTCATTGAGCGTGTGAAGGCGGTTCTGATGCGTCCACAGGCTGCGTGGGACGCGATTGCCGCAGAGCCAGCTGAAGTGACGCCGCTCTACAAGGGCTACGCGCTGCCGCTTGCGGCGCTGTCCGCGCTCTGCCTCACGATCGGGCTCCTGCTATTTCCCTGGAGCGCCGGCGGCTTCACGGCGCGCATCGGCCCCGTTGACGCAGTGCTGAACGGGGTTTTCCAAGTCGCGCTGTCGCTGTTGTCGGTCTATATTATGGCGCGCGTGATCCTCGCGCTGGCGCCCAATTTCGGCGCCGCCGCCGATCCGGTCCAAGTGCACAAGCTTGCCGTTTATGCGTCAACGGCGGCGTTGCTGGCCGGGATTTTTTCGCTGCATCCCGCGATCAGCTGGCTTGGCGTGGTCGGCCTCTACTCGCTGGGCTTGCTCTATATCGGCTTACCGCGCCTCACGCAGACGCCGGAGGAGAAGCGGGTCGTCTTCTTCGCGGCGATTGTCGGTGTGACCCTCGCGGCGACACTGGTGGTTTTCCTGGTCTTCGGCGCGGTCCGTCAGGCCGCTTCCAACGCGCTGGCGAACGTGCCGGCGCTGCAGTTCGCGCAGGAGGAAAAAGCGCAGGCCGCGGCGGCGCAGATCGCCGAACTCAATGATGTAGAGCAGCACGCGCAACGTTATCTTCGCACCGGTCCAGCGATCGATCCGGCGCGGCTGCTTGAACATTTGCCACAAACGCTGCCCGGCAGCTTCCGGCTCGCGACTTCGTCGAGCTCCACCGCGATGGGCACAGCGCAAGCGAACGGCGAATACCGCAACGGCGATGCGCGCATCGAGGTGATGATCGTGCATCTCGCCGGCGATGGCGCCGTAGCTGCGCTTACGCCGGTGGCGGATGTGCGCGAAAACCGCTTCGACGCGAATGGCTATGCGCGTGCGCAGCGGATCGATGGGCGTCTCTACGCCGAGCAGGTCAGCATCACAGAACAGAGTGCGACGTATTCCGTACTCGGCCGAGGCGTTGCGCTGTCGGCGCAGGGAACCGGTGTTACAGCAGATCAAGTGCGCGCGGCCGTCGAGACGATCAGCATTCAGCGGCTGGAACGCGGCTTTGGCGATTGATTTTGCGCAATGTTAGTGATCGGGCCATCTCCAGTGCTAAGTTGTCTTGGCCAGCGCGCGGACTTGCCGCGATGCTGAGCCGCTGCTGCAAGCTCAACCGGAAAACGCCATGACCGCAAAACGTTCAAACGGCGCCCATGCGACGCCAGACACCACGCCCTTCATGTTCGCTGTGATGCCGAATCCGGCGCTGCATTCCGTCGTCGCCAGTCAGCGCGTCGCACTTGAAGCGGCGCGTTTCTGGGCGCGGCGCATGCACGCTTACGCCGATCAGATGGAAATGCTGGCGCGTTGCGCCTCGCCGAAAGACTTCGCCCGCGTGCAGACCGACTTCATCGAGCGCATGCGCGATGATTATGCGGAGGAGACCAAGGCGGTGCAGTCGTTGTTGGCGCAGCCGGCGCGCGATGGCGAAGCCGGGCCGGAAGCCTAGACGTCGAGCAGGGCGTAGGGCCGTTCACACGTGCGCATGAGCACGGGCTTGGCGACGTTGTAAACAGGCACGCCCTTGGGCGTCGCGCCGCGGAAAACGCCGCGATGCGCGTGACCGTGTAGTGCAAAACGCACATTGTCGAAGCGGTCGATCGTTTCGGCCAGCCGCGCATTGCCGAGGAACGCGAAGATTTCCAGCGGCTCGCCTTCAAGGGTCGTGGCGACTGGCGCGTAGTGAGTGACGGCGATGGCGCGGTCCGTGCGCAGCATGCGCAAGCCCGTCTCGAGCTTCATCGTCTCTTCCAGGCAGGCCTGGACGAACGTTTTCACCGCGGGCTCTCCGAAAGAAGAAAGCATGCCGCGGGCAAAGCCACCCATCGCGCCCATGCAGCCGGCAAAGCCTACGCCGAGCACTTCGACGGCCTCGCCATTGTCGAGAATTTTCACGCCGGCTTGCGTCAAGATGTGCTTCACGTCGTCGACGCAATTGGACTCGTAGTCGTGGTTGCCGAGGACGGCGACGATCGGAATGGCGCAGGCGTGCAGGTCTTCCGCCAACACGTGCGCTTCGCTCGTCTTGCCGTAATTGGTGAGATCCCCGCACAGCACGAGGACATCAGCCTCAGAGCTAATTTGCGCGAAGACGTCGCGGTAGGGGCGCTGCATCGTCTCCGTGACATGCAGGTCTCCGAGCGCCGCGACGCGCACGCGAGAGGCTTCAGGTAACTGCGTCATGGCGTTCGTCCAGCCCCTTGCCGACCATGTCGGCATAGCCCCATTCGCTGATATCGGTGACGTAGTCGCGCGCGCTGAACATGCGGCCGCGGCAGACCTTTACCTTCGATGGCGGCATATCGAGGTGCCCGCGCATGCGATCGACCAGCTCATCCATCACCCATCGTGGAATGACATCGCGTTCGCTGGGGTAAATGTAGCGGAAGTTGAGCAGGTGGGTGAGCAGCACCTCCCAGTGCACCTCCATGTAACGCAAAAGCCGCGGCCAATCGATGGCGTCGTGCTGCTTTAGAATGACGTGCGCGACATCGGCGCCGTCATAGCGATAGCGGTCCTGCACGAAAATCTTTGACCAGATCAGTTCGGTCGGTTTGATGATGCGGACCTTGGTGCCGTAAACTTCGATCTCCGGCGCGCCCTCGAACCATTCGTCGGTGATGGCGATTTCGGTCGCGCGGCAACTATAAATCACGTCGAAGAAGTACCGATCCTGAAACACCTTCGCGAGCCAGCGTTCGTCTTCTACGGAAATCTCGTAGCCCTGATCGCGGAAGAAGGAGAGGATGCGCGGGTAGTCGCTGGCCTTGCAGAAGATGTCGAGATCCTTGGTAGGACGCACGACGCCGGTATAGGTCGTTACCGCGTAGGTGCCGCAGAGCAAGAACGGCACATCGCTTTGCGCGAGCAGCTTCAGCCCTTCGATGTAGAATTCCTCCGCCTCGGGCGGCGGCTGAAATATCTGTTCGGAGAAGCTGGCCATGGCGGTTGTGAACAGGCGAGGTCGAGCGCCTGTTCCCTAGCCTTCGGTGGTCTCGCGGGCGCGACCCGCCAGAAGCGCCGCACAATTCGCGTCTTCGGCGAGGCCGGGATCGACGAAGGGGAGCACTGCTGCGATCGGCGCAACGAGCGATCCAAGCAGCGCGGCGAGGCCGCCTTCTTCGGCCGCTTCAGCGATATCGACGCCCAGTTGGGGAGAGCGCAACCGGCCCTGGATCGTGATCGGCGCGGCGACGCGGATTAGGCGCGCTTCCTTCGGCTCGCCCTCAAGCCGTAAGTCCATCGTCTCGCTGTCGAGGCTGATCGTACCGCCGCCGCGGATCAGCATGGTCTCGGTGTCGAACACCATCGAGCGCGCGTGCAGAACGCCGCCACGGACATTGAAGCTCGCCACGCCGCAGCGGACGTCGATCTTGCTCTGATCGTCGCTGAGCAAAAGACCGAGGCCGCGGGTGACATTTATGCCGGTGAGTTCGGCAAAGGCTTCGCGGATTTCGCCACGCGGCGTCACCAGCGTGACGTCGCCGCTGGCGTTGGAAGCCGCCTCGCGGACGGAGGCGCCGCGGCCACTAAGCCGCGCACGACCGACGAGTGAGCCCGTAATCGGCGGATTGCCGCCAACGGCGATCAGGTTCTCGATCCGCGCGCCGGTCAAGCGCACATCTATATCGACTTGCGGGGTGTCTTCGCGCGCATTGATCGCGACAGCGCCGCCGACACGGCCTTGACGCAAATCCAGCGTCATCGGATCGAGTTGCAGCAAGCCTTGGTCCAGGGAAATGTCGAGCGACAGACCACGTAGCGGGAAACGGTCGCTGCGTACGCGTGCGGCGCGATAGGTCACGTGCGCGTCCATGTTGCGGACGCGGCTAATATCGAGTGTGGCGTCGGGCAGAATGCGGCCTTCGGCGGCCATATTCGCCGCGATGGCGCGCTGCGTATCCGATGCGGTCTCGCCGCCGCCAGTACTTGGAGCGCCGCCTAGAACAGCCATCAAGTCGTCGAAGTCGAGCCGGCTGGAGACGAAATCGCCATCGAAAAAGAGCCGGCCGGTACGGGTATTGGTTGTCGCCGTGAACGCGCCGCGCAGGTCGGTGTCGCCCACGGTCCCGGCGAGTTCGCGCATGCCGTAGGTGCGGCCGTTGCGGTGGACGACGCCGCGCACCGTGTAGGGCGGCGTGTTCGGAAGTGTGAGGCCGATCAGGTCATAAAGTTGCGCCAGGTCCGGGCCTGAGGCGATGACACTGGCCTGCCAGCGACTGAAATTGAATGGGCGCGTGATCGCGCCGTTCGCTTGAATGCGTGTGCCGCCGGCGCGCACGTCGGCAACGAAGGGGTAGGGCCGGTTGCGGCGCACGTTCAGCAGCGGATCGCCGGTGAACACGATCGTGAACGGCCGGTTGTTGATCTTTCCATCGCCGGTCAGCGCGAACTCGCCCGGATTGCGCGGATCGGCGCTCTCGCGCGTGGTAAATTCGGCGTCGAGCACCATGGAGCGCTTTTCGTCCTCGAAGCGCACGTGACCGTCTTGCAGCGAGAACTCGCGAATGTCGGGAAGCTCGAGCGGGCGCTGCCCCTGCCGCGGCGTCGAGGCCCAGTTCGCGTCGCCAGCCTCGTTGCGATAGAGGTTGAGATCCGCGCCTTTGAGGTCGAGACGCACGATCTCGAAGCGGCCGATGAAAAGCGGCAGCAGTCGCACCGCGACTTCCGCATCGGCGATTTCTGCAAACTGCCCGCGTCCCCTGAAGCGCTGCTGATTGCCGATACGCAGGTTTTGCACCCGCGCCTCTGGCGTGAACGACCACGGATCGACATCGAGATCGCCGGCGATGACAATTTCACGGCCGGTCGCCGCCGACGCCCAGCGCGAGATCGGATCGCGCATCGCGTTCCAATCGGCGAACGCTAAGAACAGCACCAAAGATGTCGCTAGCACGCCGAAGACGCCGCCGGCCCACAGGCCGATATGCTTCCAGGGCCATGCGGCAGCGCGTCCGCTCGCCCATTTTGCGCCGCGATACGCGCGCGCCGATTGCACCGCCCCCCAAGCGCGGAGTGCGGTAAGGCGCGCTCGCAGCGCTTCGGAAAGCTTCGGGCCCTTCATTCTCGTTTTGGCCCAACGTTCGCCTGTGACAGGCGTTCCCGCGTGTTTCCGGCGCGCTGCGTAGCGTTAACAGCTGGAAACGGTTATGGATTTACCGCGGCCAACAGCGCACGCGGCGGTAACCCTTTCCATGGTGCTTCTCACCTTCCTGCCCGAGATTGCAGCATTCTTGCTGTTCATCTGCATGGCGACGCAGGTGCCGCAGATCGGCGCTGTGCTGATCCTCATGGAGTTCGCGCTCGTCGGTCTGCTCTTCGTGTTTCGCACCACCGCATTCATCGATGTGCTGAAGCGCTGGTGGTGGCTGCTGCTGATGCCGTTGGTGGCGATGCTGTCAGGGCTGTGGTCCGATACGCCGTCGCTCTCCTTCCGGTATGGCGCGCAGTTCCTGTTCACCTGCTTTGTCGGTGTGCTGATCGCCTGCACGATGTCGCCGCGCCGTTACATCGCGACCTTGCTGGTGGCGCTGTTCGTATTTTGCCTGCTCTGCATCGCGTGGGGCCGGCAGGGGACGTCCGCCGACGGCATGGTGCTGATCGGACTGACGGGTTCAAAGAACCAAATGGCCTACGCGGCGCAGGTGCTGCTGATGGCCGCCAGTGCGCTGCTGCTGATGCCAAGCATGAATTTGGTCCTGCGCGCTCTCGCCTTCCTGTCGATCCCACTCAGCGTCTATCTCCTGGCCGGCACCAATTCAGCGACGGCGGTGTTGATGGCGTTCGGCGGCTCAGCCGTCCTGATCGCGCTCTGGTGGTCGCAACGTTTGCCGCCAGGCGCGCGCTTGGGTGCGCTGATCGCGGCGGCCATCGTACTTGCGCCGCTCACTTTGCTGATCCCCGAAGCGATCGAGTTCACCAACCACTTCGTTTTCGACACGCTCGGCAAGGACCCAACGCTCACCGGCCGCACGATCCTGTGGCAGCATGCGGACGCGCTGATCGAGGAACGCCCGTTCCTCGGCTACGGCTACCAGGCGATCTGGATGGGCGATTCCTCCGAAACCATTGGCCTGAAGCGGCTGATGGATATCGAGGACGGCCGCCAGTTCCATTTCCATCACGCGTTCCGCATCGTCGCCGTCGATACCGGCATTCTGGGCTTGGCGCCGTTCGTGATCGGCATCGTGATGGTCGGCTTCAGCGCCGTGAAACAGATGCTGCTGCGGCCAAGCGTCGAGACGTCGTTCTTCTTCGTGCTGTTCACGCTGATGGTGACGCGCGGTTTCACCGACTCGATTATCGCGCCGTTTTCGGTCCACACGCTGCTGTTTTACGGCGCCTGCGTCTATGCGTTCTGGAATGTGCAGCAATCGGCCGAACAGGGCGCGTCTGAGCAGACGCCGCCGGCTTGGCGGCGGCGGCGTCCGGCGACGCCCGCTTATTAGGCTTCGGCTTCCGCCAGCAGACCGCGCGAAGCGGCTTGCTTTTTCATCGCCTTCTGCAGTTTCTCGAATGCGCGCACTTCTATCTGACGCACACGCTCGCGGCTGACGCCGTATTCCTTGGAGAGATCCTCCAGGGTGGCCGGGTCGTCTTTCAAGCGGCGTTCTTGGATGATGTGGCGCTCACGCTCGTTGAGTTCGCCCATCGCCTCTTGCAACAGAGTCATGCGAGCGCCGAATTCTTCGCTTTCGGCCAGGCGCGTTTCCTGTGTGCCTTCGACTTTGTCGTCAGCGAGCCAATCCATCCACTCGCTGTCGCCTTCGCCGGCGGCGCCGCCGATCGGGGCGTTGAGCGAAGCGTCGCCGCCGCCGCCGAGGCGCCGGTTCATCGAGATCACCTCGTCCTCAGTGACCGCCAGTTTGTGTGCGATGGTGGCGACGTGTTCAGGGCGCAGATCGCCTTCCTCGAGCGCGGCCATTTCGCCCTTCATCCGGCGCAGGTTGAAGAAAAGCTTTTTCTGCGCGGCGGTGGTGCCCATTTTAACGAGCGACCAGGAGCGCAGGATGTATTCCTGGATCGAGGCGCGGATCCACCACATCGCGTAGGTGGCGAGGCGGAAACCCTTGTCCGGGTCGAACTTCTTGACCGCCTGCATCAGGCCGACATTGCCTTCGGAGATCACTTCCCCGATCGGCAAGCCATAGCCGCGGTAGCCCATGGCGATCTTCGCGACGAGGCGCAGGTGTGACGTGACGAGCTTGTGCGCGCTCTCAGTGTCCCCATGTTCCTGCCAGCGCTTGGCCAGCATGAACTCGTCTTCCTTCGTGAGCATGGGAAACTTGCGAATCTCGGAGAGATATCGTTGCAGCCCTTGCTCAGGCGATAGGGCGAGTGTGAGCGCGGTAGATGCCATCGTGTAAGAACCCCTCGTGCGGCGGGACGTTTCCGGGCCCTCTGACATACGTCCGAGGGGCGGCTCCGGATGCGCCGCGATCTTTAATATAGGGAGCTGTTCAAGCCCGTGCCGCGACCGCCGGATGACGATTTCGCGATTCAGAACATAACAAGAACTAAGTGATTCGCAAGCTGAAACGAAAACAAAGTCTAGTCCTCAAATGCGGAACATTTGAGGACGGACGCTAGAAATAGTAGTTGGGATCAGTCCGCAGCGAGGGGTTGTCGCTTGAATGTTTCGGCTACGGCCCAAACGCACAATCCGGCCACGAACCCAGCCAGGCCCCACCGCAGCACCACATCGAGGGCGCTCAAATAGACCGGCTCGTGATTGCCCATGAACTGGAGCCAAACGCCATAGACCTGGCCCTTCCCGGAATCCGGCGAACGCGGCAACACGCTGAACATGCGCGCTTCGTTGAGCGTGAACAGCAACAAACCCAGCACTGACGCCAAAATGCGTTCTGGCCGCGCGAATACGTCAGACATGAAGCTCCGCCCCCAATTGCCGCGCGAGGAAGCTAGCTTGGAGTCAAAACCGGCGGGAGATGCGCGCTGCAGTTTCAGCTGCGGAACTCAGAGCTTCCTGAGCGCGTCCAGCAGCGCCTTCATGTCGGCGGGCAGTGGGCTCTCGTAACGCAGTTCGAGGCCCGATACCGGATGTTTGAAGCCTAGAACGGCCGCGTGCAGCGCTTGGCGCGGAAACGCCTCAACAGCCATGGCGGCCTGGGCTGCGTGGGGGCCATCGGCCTTGAACGCGCGCTGCTTGCCGTAGAGCGGATCGCCGACCAGCGGGCAGCCCAGATGTGTGAGATGGGCGCGGATCTGGTGCGTACGCCCGGTGTGCAGCCGGCACTCCAGCAGCGCCGCCGCCGCGCGGCCGGCGGAGGCACCGGCCTGCTGGCCGTAGCTTTCGATCGTCCAATATTGCGTGATTGCGATCTTGCCGGCTGCTGAATTCGGATCGCGCGCGACGACGTATTTGCGGCGATCTTCGTTTGAGCGCACCAGCCGGTTCTCGATCGTTGCGCTGCGTTCCTTCGGCGCGCCGCGCGTCACGGCGTAATAGACGCGCTCCAGATCATGTTTCGCAAACAGCTTCGCCAAGCCCTGATGCGCCGCATCATGTTTGGCGACCACGACGAGCCCCGTCGTGTCCTTATCAATCCGATGCACGATCCCTGGCCGCGCCACGCCGCCAATGCCGGAGAGACTATCGCCGCAATGGGCCAGTAGCGCGTTCACCAAAGTGCCGCGCATCGAGCCCGGCGCCGGATGCATGGCCATGCCCATCGCCTTATCGACGACGACGAGATGCTCGTCCTCGAAGACGATATTGAGCGGCAGGGTTTCCGGCTGCGGCGCCGCCGGCTCGGGCGGCGGGAGCACCAGTTCATAGGTCGCGCCGGCGCGCGGTTTGTCCTTCGCATGCGTCACCGGCGCGCCATCAACCGTGAGTTTGCCGGCCCCGATCAAGCCTTGCACGCGCGAGCGCGAGAGGTCCGGCCAGAGCTTGGCCAGCCACGCGTCGACGCGCTCGCCCGCGCCGGTTTCGGCGACGGCGGTGCGGATTTCGCCGGTTTCGGGATCATCGTCGTTGAGGGACATCCGCTTCTCATTAGCCGCTTGCGTGGCCTCGGCCAGCCCCCATAGTGCCGCGCGAAAGTAGGGTCAGGTGCTCAAGCGCGCGCTTATCATTCTTGGCATCCTGGCTGCGGTGGTCGCGCTTTACGTAACGGCGTTCCTAATCGTGAACCACCAGGTCTCCGCGCGCGCGGACGACATCCAGCGCACCGCAGGAGAAGACCTGCCGGAAGCGGACGACACGCTCGACATCCTGATCTGGAACGTCGGCTATGGCGGCCTCGGGGCCGGTAGCGATTTTATCGCCGACGGTGGCGAGCATCTCTTCCCGCCATCGCGCCGCGCCGTGCGTGACAACGTCGCCGGCATTGAAAGCTTTCTGATTGGGCAGAACGACGCCGATGTCGTGCTGATTCAGGAAATCGCCCGCGCCGGCCCGGTGAATTACTGGATCGATGTCCGCGCCCGCGTCGAGCACGCGCTGCGCGATCGCGACAATACGTTCTTCTCCGATTTCAAGACGCGGCTGATTCCGCCACCGCTGCGCCTGGTGCATGGGCAAGCGCTCTATTCCGCACTTGCTGTGCAAGACGCCGACATTGTCGCGCTGCCGGCGGAGGATGGCGGCTTTCTTGGCGTGCGCCGCCGGTACGCTTCGCCGCTGATCCGTCTCGGCGGCGATCAGAACTGGACCATCGTCAGCGTCCACCTTGCGGCATTTGACGAAGACGCCTCTGTGCGCACGCGGCAATTGCGCGAACTGATGGCGTGGGCGCAAGCGGAATACGAAAGCGGACGCCGCGTCGTTATCGGCGGCGATTGGAATTTCCAGCTCGCTGAAACCGATTTCGCGCATACGACGGACGAGCGGTTCCTGTTTTGGCTGTTTCCGTTCCCACAGGACGCTTTGCCCGAAGGCTGGCGCATAGCCGCCGACGCCGCGATCCCCAGCGTGCGCACCAATCACCAGGCTTACGTTCCTGGGGAAAACTACGTCACCACGATCGATGGGTTTGTCGTCTCGCCGAATGTCGAGGTGGTCGATGTCCACGGTTTTGACCTTGGTTTCGCGCACACCGACCACCAGCCGGTAAGACTGCGCGTCCGGGCGCGCTAAAAATCCCTTGGCGGGCGGGGCGCGAGTGGGCTCAAATGCACGCGTGGAGGGATCACCCATGACCAAGCGGGGATGGACGCGCCGTGGCGCGCTGGTTGCGGCGACGGGTGCGGCGGCGGCATGCGCGCCAAATGTCGAGACGCCGCCCTATGAGGGCGTGGTCGCCTTCAACCATGGCGTAGCCTCAGGTGATCCGAAGCAGGACCGCGTCATCATCTGGACGCGCGTATCACCTGAGCGGCCGGGTGAAGTGCCGGTGCGCTGGATCGTGGCGCGTAACCGTGAACTCACCGATGTCGTAAAAACGGGCGTCATCGCCACAGGCGAGGCGCGGGACTACACGGTGAAGGCGGATGTCACCGGCCTTCGCCCCGGCGCGCCATACTTCTACGGCTTCCGCGCCGGCCAAGCTTCGAGCTCCGTCGGCAAAACCCGTACGCTACCGCGCGGCCGGGCCGACACCGCCCGCCTCGCGGTCGTCTCCTGCGCTTCTTACGCGCACGGCTTCTTCAACGCCTATAGATCTCTTGCTGCGCGCGACGACATTGATGTCGTCGTTCATCTCGGCGATTATATCTACGAGTACGGCCTCTCCGGCTATGGCGGTGATGTCGCCATCCAACTCGGCCGCGTGCCGGCGCCGGAAGTAGAATGCGTCAGCCTCAACGATTATCGCGCGCGCCACGCGCAGTATAAAACCGAAGCCGAGCTGCAGGCGGCGCACGCTATTGCCCCCTGGATCGTGGTCTGGGACGATCACGAGACCGCCAATGATAGCTTTTCCACCGGCGCCGAAAACCACAATGAAGGCGAGGGTCAGTTCGCGGCGCGCAAGCAAGCGGCGCTGCAGGCCTATTACGAATGGATGCCGATCCGTGATCCGCAGCCGGGCCGCGCCTTCGAGGCAATCAACCGTTCGTTCGAGTATGGCGATCTCTTCAGCCTGATCATGGTCGAGACGCGTCTGCTCGCGCGGACTCAGCAGCTGGATTATGCGACGCAGTTGCCGGTGCGCATGCAGCGCTGGAATTTCACTAGCGAAGCTTCCGCTGTCGCCTTGCGCGATCACGAAGCCGATACGCCGGCCATGCGCCGCTTGCCGGCGATCTACGAGGAGGTTGGCGAAGAACTCCGCCCTGTACTCGACTGGCGCCGCGCTGGACCGATGGCGCAGAACCTGCCCGTTCTGCCGAGCGGTTTCTATCTCTCGCCTGATGTCGATGCGATCAACGCGCTCTTGAACGCACCCGAACGCCAGCTGATGGGCACGGTGCAAGAACAATGGCTCGCGGATGAACTTAATCGCTCGACGCGCAGTGCGACCTGGCAGGTGATTGGCAACCAAGTGCTGATGGCGCGCATCGATGCACCGGACCTTTCAAAGACGCCGCCGCAGCTCTCTGCGGCATTGGAGCGCTTGCGGCCGGGCGTGACGCAGCTGCTGAAGCTCACGCGCTTTCCTTTCCCGCTCAACACCGATGCGTGGGACGGCTATCCCGGCCCGCGTGCGCGTGTTCTTTCCACGGTCCGCGCCGCGGGCGGCAACACATTGGTGCTTACCGGCGATACGCACACTGCGTGGGCCAATGAGATCGATGACGGCGAAGGCCGCGTCGCCGTCGAATTCGGCGCAACTTCGATCACGTCGCCGAGCGATGCGGAATATTTCGCGCCGGCCGGCGTCGATTTCAACGCCGGCGTCCGCGCCCGCAATCCGCACGTAAAATACAGCGATGGCCTTCACCGCGGCTATCTCGTTCTGACGCTGACGAAAGAGCAGGCGACGGCGGAGTTCTTCGCGGTATCGACGATCCTGTCGAAAGATTACGAAACGTCGCGTGCGGCCGCGTTTACGGTGACGCCGGATGCAGGGCCAGGCGTGGGCGCAATCACTGTTGCGGAGTAGCGCGCTTAAGGAGCGTGCAATATGGCGCTCACGCCTTGGGTGCGCCCAACCGGTTAACGTCCCCGCGCCGGTGGGGCCCGAACGCTTCCAACTCTGGCGACGGCGCGCCGTTCAGCCATTCTTCGGCTAGTTCGCCGAACACCGGCGCATATTTGAAGCCATGCCCTGAGCATGCGGAAAAGAGCAGCACGCGGTCGTGGCGTGTGCTCGGCGCGATCAGAAAATGCTCGTCCGGCGTCACCGTGTAGAGGCAGCGCTGCAGGCGTACGGGCTCGGGCCTGTGCCGCGGCAACAACAACGCTGCTTGCTCTGAGAGAAGCGCCGCGTCCTTCTCATCCGGCTTGCGCACGTGATCGGGATCGCTATCGCCGCCGACGGCATGAAGCCCCAGCTTGTAATAGCCGCGCGGCGCCGGCATGCCGAATACGCCTTCTTCGTTGTCGAGGCAGATGATGGGCAACAGACGCGGCGCCTCGGTTTCAAACCAACCGACCACGCGCCGCTTTACGGCCAGCCGTCCTGCAAACTCTGGCAGTAGCTGTCCTGCCCAACCGCCGGCCGCCACGATCACTGCGTCGAAGCGCAGCGTTTCGCCGCCGATGCGCAGCTCCGGGCCTTCGAGCGGTCCGTCGATCCGCTTGCCATGCGCCAACCGCGCGCCCCACTTGACCGCCTGCTTTAGCAGAAACGCCCGCGCTGCATCCGCCGCAATGACGCCGGCGTCTTCCTGGCGAAATACGTCCCATTCGTACGGCATCGCCAGATAGCCGCGCGTTAGCGGATGGATGGCATCGCCGCGGAGGAGCGCCGCTGGTTGCCGGCTCAAGCGTTGGCTCGCTTCGACGAAGGGCGAACCGCGCGGACCCGCCATCAGGCCTGTTGTCCATTCGACGAACGGCCGCCCGGCCAGGCCCTCCCACGTGCGCCACGCATCGACCGCGCGCCGCGCCATCCGCACATAGACTTCGCCTTCGCCCGGCGTCGCTCGCATGATTCGCGTGTCGCCGTGCGAAGAGCCGTTCTCGTGCATAGGCTCGAATTGCTCGAAGCCGAACACGTCGTGGCCAGCCAGCGCCAGGCGCGCGGCGATGCTCAGTCCCGCAATGCCAAGGCCGACGACGGCGACTTTCATGGTCTAGGCTTACAACCGCACCGCCGCGGACGCCAACGTGCAGTTAACGTGCAGCCCCTCCGCAGTGTTCTGGGAATTTGGCTTGGACCTGATGTGGACGCGTGCGGCGTCCACTAGCATCACCGCATGAGTCTGGAGGATCGGATCAAGCGCCAAGTGGCCGCATTCGACGCGTTCGCCCGGCCATGGGCGGAACGATCGAAGTGGAACGGCTGGGCTTATGAGTGTCTGCTGTTCGGCCTGAAACAGGCCTGGGCCTGTCTGTTCGGCGCCCTGATGCTGGCGCTCTTGCTTGGCACGCACCTGTTCTGGCCTGATGATTGGCAGCTCGCGCGCTACGATTTCCTCGTCATCGCTTCGGTTGCGATCCAAGCCGCGCTGCTCGCCACCAAGCTCGAACGCTGGGACGAAGCCGCGGTCATCCTGATCTTCCATGTCGTCGGCACGATCATGGAAATCTTCAAGACGGCGCAGGGTTCGTGGATCTATCCGGAAGAGAGCCTGCTACGCATCGGCGGCGTGCCGCTGTTCTCCGGCTTCATGTACGCCTGCGTCGGCTCCTACATCGCCCGCATCACGCGGCTCTTCGACGTCCGCTTCGTCGATTATCCGCCACTCTGGACCACCTGGACGCTGGCGATCCTGGCTTACCTGAACTTCTTCACCCATCACTACGTGATCGATATCCGCAACGCGCTGTTCGGCTTCTCGGCGCTGATCTTCTGGCGCACCTGGTTCGTGTTCACGCCGGACCAGAAGCCGCGCCGTATGCCGATGCTGATCGGCGCGCTGCTCGTTTCCCTCTTCATCTGGTTCGCGGAGAACCTCGGCACCTTCGCCGCCGCCTGGGTCTATCCCAGCCAACGCGACGGCTGGCACATCGTGCCGATCGACAAGATGGGCGCTTGGTATCTGCTCATGTTGCTGAGCTTCGTACTGGTGACTTTGGTGCACAAGCCGGAGCGGACTCAAGCCCTGGCGCGCGAACCTTCACAAATGCGAGAGACAAGGCCTCAACCAATCACGTCGGAGTGAGACGCGCGCCCGCCCGATTGCAGCGCGCGACGTCATCAAGCAGCCTGTCTCTTCGAGGGAGGGTGACATGTTCATGCGAGGCTTGCTCATCGCGGCGGCGTTGATCGTCGCATCCATCGGCGGCGCTTTCGCCCAAGATGAAGCAGAGGAGATTATCGTCACCGGAGCGCGGCTGGAACGCTACGAGAGCCTCGTTCTGCCCGCCGTGACGATGACGCGCCGCGCCGATGCGGTTCTGGCCAGCGCCACGATCTGGTCGGACTCTCGCGATCTGCAACTGCGTTCGCGCGAGATCCGCGCCACACTTGAAGATATGGCCCGTCGCGCCCGCGCCAGCGACGTCACCATCTCGCTGCAGCAGGACGATGTGCTGCGGCCCTTCACGGTCGACTTGGCGATGCGGTTGCTGACCTATGGCGGTCGCGCCGATTCAAGCCAAGTCGTGGTGCAGCTGCGCACCGCGACACGCGGGTCGAGCGACACGCTCGATGCCGCGCGCGGACGCTTCAATCAGTTCGTCGAATCCATCGCCGAAAACGGCCGCGCCAGCGTCGACTTCGACGAGGACGAACTCCAGCTCACGGTGATCGATCTGCCGCAATATCGCGCGCCGCTGATGCGGGCGATCGTCGCCGACGGCCGTAGCGTCGCAGCGTCGATGGGCGAGGGTTTCCGCCCGGAAATCGCCGGTCTCGAAAGCCCCGTCGCCTTCCGCCGCAGCGGCGATCTCGATCTCACGCTATTCATCAACTACACGCTGCGGGTTGTGCCGGTGCGCTAGGTCCCGATGAAGTGCGCCGCCACCTCGCGTGTGTACGGCGCGCTGCGGTGTTCGAACAGGTAAACGCCCTGCCACGCCCCCAGCAGCAGGGCGCCGCTCTGCATCGGGATGGACAGATGCGTCTGCGTTAGCGCCGTGCGGATGTGCGCCGGCATGTCGTCAGGGCCTTCGGCGTCGTGAACGTACGGCCCATCCTCCGGCGCTATGCGCTCGAAATAGGCGGCGAGGTCCGTCCGCACGTCCGGATCAGCATTCTCGTTGATCAGCAGCGACGCCGATGTGTGCCTGCAAAACAAAGAGAGCAGCCCGTCGCCGAACTGCTCCCGTTTGATCCAGGCCCGAACCTCGGGCGTGATGTCATAAAGTCCCTTGCCGCGCGTCGCTACGCTCACGCGGTGGAAGGCTTGGCGCATGGCCTCAGCCATACCCCGCCAGCTTCAGAAAGCGGTTCCGCAGCTCAGCGTCATCCTTGAACGCGCCGGTGAATTGCGTCGTCACCGTCGTCACGTCCTTGTGGTGGACGCCGCGCGTGGACATGCATTGATGCTCGGCGTCGATCAGGACGGCGACGCCGCGCGGCTTTAGCGTTTGTTCGATCGCTTGCGCGATTTGTGAGGTCATCGTTTCTTGCGTTTGCAGGCGCTTGGCGAAAATCTCGACCACGCGCGCGATCTTGGAGATGCCAACCACCGCATCCGTGGGCAGGTAGGCGACGTACGCTTTGCCGAGAAACGGGGCGATGTGGTGCTCGCAATGGCTCTCCACGTCGATCTTCTTCAGCATGACCATGTCGTCATAGCCGCTGACATCCTCGAACACGCGGCTGAGTTCGTCTGCCGGGCACTCGTCGTAGCCGCGAAACCACTCGCGGTAGGCCTCGACCACGCGCTTGGGCGTATCCTTCAGCCCTTCGCGTTCGGGATCGTCACCGGCCCAGGCGATCAGCGTGCGCACCGCTTCCATCGCCGCTTCGCGCGAAGGCCGCTTTTGCTCGGCCTCATCGGGCGAGCGCCATTTCAGGATTTCACTCATGGGAGACAGGGTCCTCGGGTCTGAGGGACGGAGGTCGAGCCGGGAGGGTTCGCTGGCCCGAAGGCACTGCGACACCCGGTCTTAACGCCCGCCCGAAATTCGCCTCAGGCTGCGGGACCCCAAAATTGGCCCCAGAACGGATATGGAGTGTAGCACGCCCTGCCGCTAGAACCCACCCCGTATGAAAATCGCTCTCACCAACACGTTGACGCGGCGAAAAGAGCCGTTCGCCCCCGCCGATCCTAAGCGGGTGACGATGTATGTCTGCGGGCCCACCGTCTACAATGTGGCCCATATCGGCAATGCGCGCCCGCCCGTCGTGTTCGACGTGTTGTTCCGGCTGCTGCGGCGCGTCTATGGCGAAGAGGCCGTCATTTACGCGCGCAACTACACCGACATCGACGACAAGATTATCGCCGCCTCGATCGAGCGCGGCGTGCCGATCGAGGCCATTACTCGCGACGTCGAGCGCATTTACGAAGAGGACATGGGCGCGCTCAACGTGCTGACGCCGACCTTGCGCCCGCGCGCCACCGAGAATGTCTCTGCGATGATCGCGGTCATCGAAAAGCTGATCGCGAAGGGCGCCGCTTACGCCGTGTCGAGCGGCGTCTATTTCTCCGTCGCCGCCGATGAGGACTACGGCAAGCTTTCCGGCCGTGCTCAAGACGATCTCAAAGCCGGCGCCCGCGTCGAAGGCGAGGACGACAAGCGCAGCTCGTCGGACTTTGCCCTCTGGAAATCCTCTAAGCGCGGCGAGCCGTCATGGGATGCGCCCTTCGGCGCTGGCCGGCCCGGTTGGCACATTGAGTGCTCGGCCATGATCGAGGAAGAACTCGGGTCGCCGATCGATATTCACGGCGGCGGCATCGATCTCATCTTCCCGCATCACGAAAACGAAATCGCCCAGAGCGAGTCCGCGCACGGCCATCCGTTGGCGCGCGTCTGGATGCACAATGGCTTCCTGACGATGGACAAGGAGAAGATGTCGAAGTCCATCGGCAATATCATCACGCCGCGGGAATTGCTGAATGAGGGCTGGCAAGGTGAAACCATCCGCTACGCGCTTTTGAGCGCGCACTACAAGGCGCCGCTCGATTGGAACGACGAGTTGCTGGACCAAGCGCAGAAGAGCCTCGATCGCATGTACGGCGCGATCCTCCGCCTAAAGGACGCGCCCGCAGCGGACGCCGACGCGCCGTCCGCGTTTGTTGAAGCGCTGGCGGACGATCTCAACACGCCCGCGGCCATCGCCGAACTCTCGACGCTCGTCACGAACGCCAACAACGCTAAGAAGCCGGCCGAGCAAGCCAAGGCCAAGGCGGAGTTGCTCGCGGCCACGAAGCTGCTGGGCCTGTTGCAGAGCGATCCCGAGCATTGGTTCCGCGCCAGCTTCGGCGCCGAAGCGGTCGAGATCGATCGCCTCGTCGCTGAACGCGTCGCCGCGCGTGCGGCCAAAAACTACGGAGAGTCGGATCGTTTGCGCGATGAGTTGGCTGCGCGCGGGGTTGAGGTGATGGACAATTCCAACGGCTCGACCTGGCGTCGGAAAAGCTAGTTTGCGCTTGCCTTCGCTGCGTGCTGGCCCACGATGCTGGCAGGGACCAAACCGGAGGGGACGCCATGCGCTTGTTCGCTATCGCCGCCGTTTCATTTCTTGCAATGAGTTCCACGGCGTTCGCGGCGTGCGATCTCGGGCCGACCATCGGTGCGCCCGCCGAAGCGCGCGCAAGCCAGGATATCATGATCACGCTTGCGGTTGAAAACCGCGGCGACACCAATTGTCCCGGCACGATCGAAGCGCCGCCGAACGCGAGCTACATGGTCGACATCTTCCTCTCGACCGACCGCGCCGGGCCGGCGAGTTGGGCGGTGTACAATTCAACCTGGCGCGAAGACGTGCTGTTGCGCGGCGGTCGCGTGTCGCGCACGTATAGCATGGGGCCAGGCGTTACCGTGCGCTACGGCGCGCCGAGCTACGAAATCGGCCCGATGACATTGCCTGCCGACATTCCGCCGGGCGATTATTTCCTCTGCGCCGGCGTCGATCAAGGCAATCGCGTCGTGGAATCGAATAAGCGCAACAACGTCGCCTGTAATCCGATCCGCATTCTGCCAACGCTGCGCATCGACCCGCGCCGCCCGCCCGTGATCCAGCCAAGGCCGCGTCTACCGGGGCAATAGCGCAGGAAGAGGCCATGGCAAAGCACCGCATCTATTCAATAAGCTTTGCGAGCGTTTATCCGCACTACATTGCCAAGGCCGAGAAGAAGGGGCGTACGAAGGTCGAGGTGGATGAAATCGTCCGTTGGCTGACGGGCTACACGCAGAAGGGGCTTGAGGCGCAGATCAAGAAACAAACGAACCTTGAGGATTTCTTCGCCAAGGCGCCGCGGCTCAATTCGTCGCGGGTCCAGATTACTGGCGTTATCTGCGGCGTGCGGATCGAAGCGATCGAAGACCCGCTGATGCGTGAAGTCCGCTACCTGGACAAGTTGATCGATGAACTTGCCAAAGGTAGGCCGATGGAGAAAATCCTGCGCAAGTGAGTTCGCCCGGCTTCCAGCCGGCAAGAAGCACCGTATGCCGGCTGGAAGCCGGCGGCCCTCGGAGTCATTTCCTTCGCCCGCCGGTCCACACTACGCCTGGAAAGCCCTTTAGCGGTCCCAGCTTTTCGCCGAGATAAGTCCAGTCCTGCAGCTGATCGATGCCGATATGATAACGCGGCTCGCGGCCGACGCCGCTGCTGAAGAGCGCGCGAGGAATGTTTACGTGCTGGGCTGATCGCTCGTAGAGCATGGGCGTCCCGCAACGCGCACAGAAGCTCCGCGTCGCGCCGTCCGCTTCGTAGCGGGTTAGGCAATCTTCGCCTTGGACAAACCGAAACCGGCTCTTCCACGAGCCAACATAAGTCGCATAGGCTGCTCCATGCGCCCGCCGCGCTGGGGCCGAATGGTCGTGCCAAGCCCATTGCGCCGGCACGGCGATCTCCACCACGACATCGCCGCATGCGCAGCGCGCCTCCGCCCGGCTAGGCGCTTTTGCGCGCACTTTTTCAGTCGTTTCAGTCTTGTTCACACGCGTGCTCCGGCTTGCGGTCACGCGAGATTAGCATTCAGCGCTGACGCTGGGCTTTATGATTCGCTATCCGCGCCGCTACTGGTTGCTCGCTGCCGGCATGTCCGCTGTCGCTGGCTTTATCGACGCCATCGCGTTCGTGCACCTGGGCGGCTTCTTCGTGTCGTTCATGAGCGGCAATTCCACCCGGCTTGGCGTCGGCCTGGCCGACGCGCCGCAGCAGGCAGTGGTGGCGGCAAGTCTCATCGCAGCGTTCGTTGCCGGTGTCGTCCTTGGAACCTTCGTCAACCGCAATGCTGACGAGCGTGGCGGGCCGCGCGTCCTCCTCACGGTCGCGGCAGTGCTCGCATTGGCGGCCGCGTTCGCCAATCTGCACGTCGAAGCGCTGGCGATCGGGCTACTCGCCGCCGCGATGGGCGCTGAAAATGCCGTCTTTCATCGCGACGGCGAAGTCAGCATCGGCGTCACCTACATGACCGGCACGCTGGTGAAGCTCGGCCAGCGGATCGCAGCAGCGCTGCGCGGCGGGGATGCATGGGCCTGGCTGCCTTATTTCTTGCTCTGGGTAGGGCTGGCGTTGGGCGCCGCAAGCGGCGCCGCGGCGTTCGCGCGCCTGGGTCTCAACAGCATTTGGTTCGCCGCGGTGGGCGCGGCGGTTCTCGCTTTGGTTATGCACCGAGTGATCGACACATCCCAACGCAGCGACGCGCCTTGAAGCCGCCGCAGCGGACCGGTAAGTCCGCGACGGGGAATAGGACAACGCATGCGGATAGCTTTTCTCGTCATCGCCGCCGCCACACTTGCGGCGTGCGCGACCGGCGGCGCCGAGCCGGACGTCGATCTTGGTCCGTCGCCCTTTCCGGTCGAGCGTGGCACAGCACCGCCGCCGCCCGTCTCGAGTGCGCGCCACACTGCGCCCCCGGAAGGGCGCAGCAGCGGCGGCGTCGATTTCGCGCAATGGCGCAGCGCCGATCCTGCTGCGTATGCGCCGGCGTTTCAAACGCAGATGCGCGAACGTTTTGACGCGCAAGACGCCGCGCGTATTCGCGCCGATCTCGAAGCTAACGGCTTCGCCTGCGAAGATGCGCAGCGACTCGATTGCCGCATCCAGATCATGGTGCGCGATTGCGCCTATGATTGGTATGTCGTGCTTGAGCGCGGCCGCGATGCGATCGTCGCCGGCTTCGACAGGATGTGTCTCGGCGCCCGCGGCTGATTACTGCGCAGGGCCCGCCGCCTCGGGGCTGGCCGGGATACCTAAGAAGCCGGCGATACCGGCTGGATCGAGCACCAGCATCGGCTCATAGCCGGCATTGATCACCACGTGGTGCTCGCGTACGCGCATCAGCGCGGCGCGTCCGTTCATTGCGACGCGCGGCGTCGCCGGACCCAAGCGGCGGTTCAGCAATTCGGCGCTGGTGAAGATCATCGCCGTGTGTCCGCCCGGTACGGCGCCTAGCCGCGGCTCAGCATCTCGAGCGTCGGACGCCATCACCAGCAAGACATTGCTTTCGAGAAACTGTTCGCGAAATTCCGGCCGCGCCGCCTCGCTCCGGTAGGCGGCGACGAACGCCTGTTCGAGCGCTGTCTGCGGCCGGATCGGCTGAAGTTGCGTCGGCGTCGTCTGCGCCAGCACAGGTGCGGCGGCAGCGGCGAAAACGAGACCAAGCAAAATGCGTCGCGGCATAAAGGGCTCCCCTGGGCGAGGCGGTTGCGTGCCTTGCAAGGAAGGCCACATAAGGGCGGATGGAAGACCTCTACCACCCCCGCATCATGGAATTGGCCGCCGACATCCCGCACGTCGGCCGGCTAGATGCGCCGGATGGGGCGAGCACCAAGGTGAGCCGGGTCTGCGGATCGGTGGTCACGGTTGAACTGAATGTGCGGGACGGCGTGGTCAGCGAGATCGCCGTGCATCCAAAGGCCTGCGCCCTTGGCCAGGCCGCTACGGGCGTGCTGGCGATGAACGCGGTGGGGGCGACGCCCGCGGAAATTCGCGAAGCGCGCGATGCGTTGCAGGCCATGTTGAAAGATGGCGCGCCGCCACCATCAGGCCGGTTCTGGGAGCTGCGGCACCTCGAAGGGGTGCGCGATTATCCGCCCCGTCACGCCTCCACGATGTTGGCGTTCGACGCTGCGTGCAACGCGTTGGACGCCGCGGAGACCGCGGCGTCCAAGCAATTGCGTCAGGGTTAGGCCGTCGGCCGGCGGCGGAACATGCCGAGGATCGCCAGCAGGACGATCGCGCCTACCGCCGAAACCAGCAGGCTGCCCCAGAAGCCGGCAAATTCGATGCCGAGCGCGCCGGCGATGAAAGCGCCGAGGAACGCGCCGACGACGCCGACAACGAGATTGGTCAGAAGGCCGTGCTTACGGCCCATCACTTGTTCCGCGATCCAACCGGCGGCGATACCGATGATAATCGCGGCGAGGATTGAGACTTCATTCATAAGCTGTGCTCCGCGTGTGTGGGTGCGCGGAAAACAGCTCGCAGGGCGAAGTCGTTCCTAAGAAACGCGCTTTGTGGATCGCAGTAGCGTGAAGATGGCCTGGCGATGCGAGATCGCCCAATAGCCAAGCCCGCCCAGTCCGCCCGCCGCCAACAAACGGACGGCTTCTTGCCAAGATTCAAACATGCGTTGTGGTCTCCCGCAGCAACTCGCGCTCATATAAGACGACGGCGCTGAACGCCACCTGAGACGGCAGCGGCGACACCGCGCGCCGCATGTGGTAGAGAACGCTGCATGAGCGCTTCTGCAGCCTTGAAACATGCCGGCGCCAAGACACTGCGCAAGGCCGCGCTCCGGTACCCTGAGACGATCGAAGATTTTCCGTGGGGTCACTCCGCCTTCAAAGTCGCGGGCAAGAAGGCGTTCTTGTTTATGAGCGCAGACGAGAAGGGCGGCTTCAGCTGTTCGATGAAACTTCCATTTCGCAATGAGGAAGCGCTGAAGTTGAAAGGCGCGGAACCGACCGGTTACGGGATGGCCAAGTCAGGCTGGGTGACGTTCAGCTTCAGCGCGAAATCGAAGCCGCCGATGAAGAAGCTTGTCGATTATCTCGATGAATCCTGGCGCGCCGTTGCGCCCAAGAAGCTTTCAGGCAGTTTCGAGCCGCCGAAATAGCGCTGTTCGGCGCCGAGGATTGCCGCTAGCCTCGCCGCTTCATCGGTGGGGATGCACACATGATCCGAGTTCTAATCGCGCTCATCGTTCTAGGTGTCGCGGCGTTCTTCACGAACCCCAAGCCGGACGCGTACGAGACCAAGGCGCGCGACACGCTTCAGGCCGCCACACAAGAGGATCTGGGGCAGCTTGATGTCGGCGGCGTCATCGGCAACGCGGCTGCGCAATTAAGCGATGGCGAATACGAGAATTTCTTCGTCGCCTCGCGCTATTCGCTGCCGACGGCGGCAGATGCGCGTGTGCAATGCTACGGCGCGTTCACGTTTGTGAATTGCAGCCGCACCGCTGCGAGCTGATCAGGGCGACATGGACGCAGGTTCAGCGTCGGCTTCCTCAGCCGTCGCTTGGAGTTTTGCGGCGATCCTAGCCCGCCGTTCTTCAGCGCGTTTGCGCGCGGCTTCAACTAGCGCCTTGAACAGGCGGCGGAACGGTGTGCGATAGATCAAAAACTCCGGATGGAATTGCGCGCCGATCCAAAAAGTATGCGCGCGGTCTTCGATCGCTTGGATAACGCCGTTCGGCTCTCGCGCGCTCACGGTGAGGCCCGCTCCGAGGCGATCGATCGCTTGGCTGTGAATCGCATTTACGCGCATCGTCGACGGACATTCTGTCAGGTCGGCAAGATGTGATCTCTTCCGCACCCGAACCTCGAAGCGCTGAAAGAAGCGCTCGAACGCGGTGCGCGCGCGGCCATGTTTGAACTCAGACAAGTCCCGGTGCAGCGTGCCGCCAGCAAGCACGTTGAGCATTTGCGCCCCGCGGCAGACGCCCAGCACCGGCAGTTCGTGACGCCGCGCCGCCAGCGCCCACGACGCCTCCATGTCGCCCCGCGCGAGATCGTAGCGATAGCCTGGCTTAGGCTGCGCCTGATAGCGCTTGGGGTAAACGTCGGCACCGCCGCCGAAGATCAGGCCATCGATCGTGTGCGGTTCGCGCGGCGCCCGCGCCGTCACCTTCACCGGATCGCCGCCTGCCAGCCACACCGCGAATTTCATCGCCAGAAACGCGAGCGTGTCGCCGGATTCGGGCTTGGTGATGCCGATCACGGGACGTTTGCGCTCGGGCGGCGCTTGCGGTTCGGCTTCTGGGTTGTCGGCATCGTAGGTGACTTCTGGCGGCAGCTTGCCGTGGCGCACCAGAGAGGAGAGCACGAAAAGCGCGCCCAGGCCGACAAGGGGATCCTTCGCTTCGCTCAATTCGCTGGGCGCATCCTTCAGGTCGCGCAATGTGTGGCGCAGGTCGCGCGTGGCGCGCGCCAGCGAGAAGCTTTCCATCATCGCCTTGCCGGCATTCTCGATCGCGCTTACGACGGCGCCCGATTTCATTCGCCGCTTGGCCTTGCGCCATGCGTGCGAGGCGGCGTTGAAGTGCGGATCGGATGCTGCGACATCTTCGATCGCGGCTAGGAGCCAGGCGCCAGTCGTTTTCGTAGTCGATCCGATCTCTGCTTCGTCTGCGACGCCTATCTTTTCGCCAATGGTCTGCCGATACAGCAGCCACGGAAAGTCGACGCCGGATTCCATCGAATGAAAGATGCCTGCCCAGAAGCGCGCATTCACTTCGATCAACTTCGGGGCATCTGTGGCGTCGCCGCTCCAGCGGAAATCGATCTGTGCGACGCCGTCCCACTGAGTCGCCGCCAGCAGTTTCTCCGCCTCGGCGCGGAACGGCTCGGCATCCACGGTCTCGCGCACGGCGCCGGCGCCGGCTTCGCGCGGAAACGTGGTCACGTTGCGATACGCCATGATCGCTTTCAACTCGCCCGCGCGTGCCAGCACGGCGACGCAATAATCCTCGCCGTCGATGCATTCTTGGATCAGCGGCGGCGGCGAAAAGCCAAGCTCCGCCGCGTGCGCATGCACCTCTTCGAGCGTGTCCAAGCACGCGACGCCGCGTCCGCCTGCGCCATCCGTTGGCTTGACGATGACCGGGAAGGTGAGTTTAGGCGCTAGCTTGCGCACCGCTTCCGGTGAATCGACGAGCCAAGTCTCCGGAATGTCCAGCCCATGCTCCTGCGCCAACTCGACTAGGCAATGCTTAGGCGTCACCAATTCGATGCTCGAAATCTTCGGCGCCGCCACCTTGATCAGCGGCTCGAAGCGTTTTCGGTTTCGCGCGATCAGATCGATCTCGCGAAACACCGGCATCAGCACATAAGGGCGCCCGTCGGCCGGCGCGTACTCGAGTGCGGCCGCCTCCATGTCCTGCAGGAATTGCTCCGGATCCTTGTCCCAAGCCGCGACCGTGAAGTTCTCCTGCACGTGGCGCGAAAACGAGCACACGGTCAGGCCGACATCATCGCAGGCGATCACTTCGACACCGCGCTCGGCCAACGAACGCGCAATCACCAGAGCCATTAGGCTGCGGCCATAGGTGAGGATTACGCGGCCGGGGGTGCGCTCTGCGCTCATGCGCGGCGACAATGCCGGCGGCCGGGCCTGGTTCCGTTGCGCCGGAACTAGTGGCAGGGGCGGGACCGATATGTTATCTGTCCCTTATGCAACGGCGCTTCGCGACCACGACGACTACTTATTAAAGCCGGCGGCGCGGGATCGGGCGCGCCGCAGCGGCAGCGTTTGCATCCCGGTCTAAATCACTCCAATCGCATACAATCCGATGTCGCCGAGCATTCCTGCGCGGGGCCTTTTGGGCCTTATCCAGCTCTATAAGTGGACGCTCTCGCCCTTGATCGGGCGCGATTGCCGCTACCTGCCGACCTGCTCCAGCTACGCCGCGGACTCGATCCGCAAGCATGGCGCATGGGCCGGCAGCTGGATGGCCGGCGCCCGCATCTGCCGCTGCCACCCCTGGGGCGGCCATGGTTGGGACCCGGCGCCGGAAACGGTGCGCGCGAACTCCTGGTGGCGGCCCTGGCGCTACGGCGATTGGAAAGGCGGCTATCGAGCGCCGCCACTTTCATCCTCCCACGCAAGCGGGGGAGGTGCTGAGCGAAGCGAAGCGGAGGGGCGCGTTGACGACTTCCCCCTCAGTCTCGCCGTGCTCGACAGCTCCCCCGCACGCGGGGGAGCACAAGAAACGGACAAACCATGAGCATCTCTCTCCAATTTCCCGATGGCGCCTTGCGTGACTACGACGATGGCGTCACGCCGCTCGCAATCGCCGAGGGGATTTCCAAATCGCTGGCCAAGAAGGTCGTCGCCGCCAAGGTCGATGGCGCTTGGTGGGATCTGACGCGCCCGCTCGAAAACGGCGGCAAATTTGAATTGGTCACGCGCGACAGCGCCGATGGCCTTGAAGTCTTGCGCCACGACGCGGCGCACGTGCTGGCGCAAGCCGTGCAAGAACTCTTTCCCGGCACGCAGGTCACGTTCGGTCCGGTGACGGAAGACGGCTTCTATTACGACTTCGCCCGCGAAGAACCGTTCTCCACGGACGATTTCGAGCGGATCGAAAAGCGCATGAAGGAGATCGTCGATGCCGATCTGCCGATCATCCGTAAGGTCTGGGAGAAGGAAGCCGCGATCGCGCACTTCAAATCCATCGGCGAAATCTACAAGGCCGAGACGATCGATGAAGTGATCAAGCCGGGCGATGCGATCACGGTCTATTCCCACGGCGATAAGTGGGGCGACCTTTGCCGCGGCCCGCATCTGCCCTCAACGGGCAAGCTCGGCAAAGCCTTCAAGCTGATGAAGCTCGCCGGCGCCTATTGGCGCGGTGATCAGAACAACGCACAGCTCCAGCGCATTTACGGCACGGCTTGGGCTGACGAGAAGCAGCTCGAAGACTATTTGCATCGCCTCGAAGAGGCCGAGAAGCGCGATCACCGCAAACTCGGTCGTCAACTCGAACTCTTCCACATGCAGGAAGAGGGCAAAGGCATGGTGTTCTGGCATCCGAAGGGCTGGACGCTGTGGCGCGTGCTGGAAAACTACCTTCGCCGCCGGCTCGACGATTCCGGTTACAGCGAGGTGAAAGCGCCGCAGATTCTCGACCGCTCGCTGTGGGAGAAGTCAGGCCACTGGCAGAAATTCCACGCCAACATGTTCACGTGCGAAACGGTCGAAGGCGAAGTCCTGGCGGTGAAGCCGATGAACTGCCCGGGCCACATCCAAATCTTCAATCAAGGCCAGAAGAGCTATCGCGATCTGCCGCTGCGTTTGAGCGAGTTCGGTTCGTGTCACCGCTACGAACCGTCCGGCGCGCTGCAAGGGCTGATGCGCGTGCGCGCGTTCGTGCAGGATGACGCGCACATCTTTTGCACGGAAGAGCAACTGGTGCCGGAGACGATCGCCTTCTGTAAATTGCTGCGCTCGATCTATGAAGATTGCGGCGTTGAACTGCACGCCGTGAAACTCGCACTGCGCCCGGAGCTGCGTTTCGGAGAAGACGACATCTGGGACAAGGCCGAGCGCATCCTGCAAGAGGCGGCAGAAGCCGCGGGCGAGAAACTGGAATTCCTGCCCGGCGAGGGCGCTTTCTATGGGCCGAAGCTCGAATTCCACCTGCGCGACGCTATCGGCCGCACGTGGCAATGCGGCACGCACCAACTCGACTTCGTGCTGCCAGAGCGCCTCGACGCAGAATATGTCGGCGAGGATGGGGCCAAGCATCGCCCCGTCATGTTCCACCGCGCCATCTTCGGCTCGTTTGAACGCTTCCTCGGCATTCTTATTGAGCACTATGCCGGCGCGTTTCCCCTCTGGATGTCGCCGGTGCAGGTAGTGGTGGCCACCATCACGTCTGACGCCGACGGCTACGCCAACGAAGTCGCCGACGCGATGCGCAAAGCGGGGCTGCGTGTCGAGCTTGATCTGCGCAACGAGAAGGTCGGCTACAAAATCCGCGAGCATTCCTTGCAGAAAACGCCGGTCATCGCCGTCGTGGGCAAGAAGGAGGCGGAAAACCGCGCCGTGGCCCTCCGACGTTTTGGCGGCGAGGCGCAAACAGTGCTGAGCCTCGACGAAGCGCTCGCTGCGCTCGCCGAAGAGGCGAAAGCGCCCGACCAGAAGCGGGTTTGAGCTCTTGGGCCGCCGTCGCTGCCGGACGGGCGGCGGCGGTCCAAGCTAAACCCTAGGTAACAAGCGCGTTTACAACGCCGGAGCGCCACAACCTGCTCTAGACGCCGCCACAACCTCGCGACAGACTACCTGGAGTCGAAGCGACCCACGGAAGGGTTGAGGGGCGGCGGTAAGGCAGCGTGGACAAGTTTCCAACCCCCGCGCGATCTGCAGCGACAGCGCTGGAGCCGCGCGTGAGCGCGATCGTGGTCGCACAAAGGCTGCGCGCAACCGACGCCGCGAAAATTCGCCTCGACCTTTGCCTGCGCAGCGCGCTGGTCGAAACGCTCACCGACGAGTTGATCATCGTCGATCTCGGCAACGACAACGATATCTCTTCCATGTTGCGCGCCTTTCAGGCGGACCGGCGCGACGTGAAGCTGGTGACGCTGGAGCGGGGCGCCAGCGCCGCCGCAGCGGCCAACGAAGGCGCCAAGCACGCGCGCGGCCGCTGGCTTTTGTTTCTCGATCCTGACGTGGTTTTGCAGCGCGGCTCGGTCGCGCGTCTGGCCTCGGCCGGCGGCAACGCCCGCACGCCTTGCGTTCTAGGAGGACGCCTCACCGATCTCGAAGGCCGCGACCGCGCCGGCGCGCGGCCGGGCGCGTTGAACGCTTTCAGCGCCATCGCTGTGGCGATGGAATTGCCCCGCGCTAAGCGCGCGCGGCGTAGACGCGGCGTTTCCGCAACGCCGGTCGCCGCCGTCTCGGGCGCATTCATGCTGATGCAACGCAGCGACTTTCTCGATCTCAAAGGCTTCGACGAGGCATTCGTCAGCGATGCGGCCGATCTCGATTTGTGCCGCCGCGCCGCCGATGCGGGCGGCAGCGTGATCTTTCATCCGGCCGCCGCTGGGGTTCAGTTCGAACGGGCGCCGCGTGCGCGCGCGCAAGCGCAGGGCTTGGCGCTGTTCGCCAGCAAAAGCGCGAAGACAGGCGTCGAGCGCGCCTTCGCCGCAATTGCGCGGCCAGCGCTCACTGTGCTGCTGGCGCTCAAGGATTTCGTGGTCGGCCGCCCGCCGCTTCGCTGACCGGCTCCAACGCCGTTACCGCGCCGACGAACAGGCGCACATGCTCGCCGCGCCCCGCTGCGATCCCTTGCGCCGGCGGCTCTGCCGGCAGGAACGCGAGCTGGCGCACCGCCAATTGCGCGGCCACCGCCTCCAGCTGCCGGCCTTCCACGACCATGGCGTCGCCGATCTCCGCCTGGGCGCCAGCGTCTTCAGCCGTCGTCATCCGGATCGAGGTGCGGGTGAGGAAAACCAGGCTCGTTTCGTTATAGCCCACGACCCAGAGCGGCCGGTCGTCGCGCGGCGTGAGCCGGGCCCGTGTCAGCGCCGCCACCGCTTCGTTGCTGACGAAGAGCGTCCGCGCTTCCGGCAGAAGCCGCTCGCGCAAGCTGAACGACAGCGCCAGCGCGCAAATCACCAGAGCGGCCACGCGGGCAGCCGGGCGACGCATCATGATCAGCGCTGTAAAGCCCGCCGCTACGATGCCGATGCCAATCAAAGCGGTTGAAATCGCGCGCCGGAAGTCGGCGGCGAAATCACCGGGCATGAAGGTCGCGCTCATCGCGATCAACGTCACCAATACGACGCCGGATACAGCAAAAAGCACGACCCCCGCCGGATGCGCTGTCCGCCAAGGGAAGCCGCGCATCGCCGCAAGGCCGCAGCCGCAGAGCAGTGTGATGGCTGGATAGGCGGGCAGCACGTAGTGCGCGAGTTTGGTCGGCGCGAGTTCGAAGAAGAGGACCGTACTTGCCGCCCAGGCGATCAGGAATCGGATCGAAGCCTGAGCTTCGTCACTGCGTGGCGCGCGCAACGCTTCCAGCGCAACACGCCCTGCCGCCGGCAGCGCGTACGTCGCTGGAAAGATCAGAAAGGGCAGCAGAAAGGTGTGAAAGCCCGGCAACGCGAACTGGCCTTCCTGGCCGCTGAGCAGCTTTGGAAAAATGTCGCCGCCAAACATGCCGGCGAAGAAGCGGCCTTGCGTCTCGAGCGAAATCGCGATCGCCCAAGGGGCCACGATCAAAAGAGCCAGTAACGGCGCAGGCCAGAACAGCAGCGGCTTCATCCACGCCGCGCGCCGCTCCCAGAGCGCCAGTGCGAGCAGTGTCAGCGCCACGACCAATGGCGCGACCGGCCCCTTGATCAGCACGCCGCACCCAAGCGCCGCCCAGAACAGCATCGAAAGTTCTCTGGAGCCCAGGATGCGCCGCTCGTCCGGCAGCGTCCGCAACCGCGCCAGCGCCGCCATCGCCAGAGTCGTGAAACCCAGCAGCAGCGCGTCGGTCTTCGCAGTCATGCCCTCGAGCCCAGCCAGCACGCCCGCCGCCAACAGCGCCGCGCCAAACAGCGCTGCACGGCGTCCCACCAGCACCGCGCCGCCCCAGAGAGTCGCCACGGCCGCCAGGGCCAGCCCTAGCGCCGAGGGCAGGCGATACGGCCAAATCGCGTTGAACTTGCCTGTCAGCGGCTCGAACAGGGTCACCGACGCCGCCTGCAGCCAGTGCACGCCAACCGGCTTCACGTTGCGCTCGGCGTCCTGGAGCCGGATGCGGACATAATCGCCGCTTTCCAGCATTTGCCGCGTCGCCTGCGCGTAGCGGGCCTCGTCTGGATCCAGCACGGGCACCTGGCCCGCGCCGAACAGGCTCGACATCAGCGCAATCAACGCCACCAGCGCGTAACCGCGCCAGCCGCGGGCGAACTGGTCGAACAGCGAGGGTTGGTCGGTCTCGGCCATCAGGCAGGTGATACCGGGTTTCGGCGGGCAAGAGCCAATCCCATGCAGGACTTGCGCCCTCGCATCGGCGCGGACGAACCGCTAAGAGAGCCCGCCCAAGGCGGAAAGAGGCGAGAACTTGCCGGAGACCATCGAATTCAGCGTCGTCGTGCCGATGCACAACGAGGCCGGCAACGCCGCCAATCTGGCGCGCGAGATCGCCAGTGTGCTCGACGGCCGCTCCTACGAAATGATCTTCGTCGATGACGCCAGCCGCGACGACACGCGCGCGGAACTTGCGGGGCTAAAGGGCGAACTGCCAACACTGCGCATCATCGGCCATCGCAAGAATGCCGGCCAAAGCCGCGCCGTCCGCACCGGCGTCCTGGCCGCCCGCGCCCCTGCCATCGGCACCTTGGACGGCGACGGCCAAAACGATCCCGCCGACCTGCCGCGTCTTCTAGCCCGACTCACCCGCGCCGATGCGCCCGCTGATCTCGGCATGGTGGCCGGAAAACGCACCAAACGGCAGGACAATTGGAGCAAACGCACCGCCTCCCGGATTGCCAACAACATTCGCAAAACCGCCCTCAAAGACGGGGCGGATGATAGCGGCTCAGGGATCAAGGTGTTCAAACGGGAGGCTTTTTTGCGCGTCCCGTACTTCGATCACATGCACCGCTTCATGGCCGCCCTGATGTTGCGCGAAGGCTATGCAGTGGAGTTTTTGGAAGTTAATCATCGACAGCGGGGCGCGGGACGCTCGAAGTATACGAATCTCGGCAGACTGGCCGCCAACATGACCGACCTTTGGGGCGTCATGTGGCTCCGGAGCCGGGCCCGGCTTCCGGGAGGGACGGACGAGCTATGAGCAGAAATCCGTTAGGCGCTGCAGGTCTGGCCGCTGCGAGTAGAAATCGCCGGCCCGCAATTGAGGGGAATTCCATGGGGGCCATTTTCAACGTTTTTCCGCTGATCCTGATTCCGGTCCTCACCTACAACATCTGGGCTTTCAGCGCCTCGATGGGCGGAGGCGATGCGGCCGCGGTTGGCGCGCATATTTTGGGTGAACTAGAGAACTTTCAGAGCCCAATTCTGAACATCCCGATGGCTTCGGGCGCCCGCTGGGTGCTGACGATGGGCGATTCCATCATCCTGATGTCGATCATCCTGCTCTTCATTGAGTTGCTGAAGTCGACCTCGACCGGCACCGCCGCGATCTTCAATCACGCGCTGTCGATGCTGGTCTTCATCATCTGTCTGGTGGAATTCCTGCTTCACCCGGCGTTCGCGACCAGCGTCTTCTTCATCATCATGATCATGGCGTTGCTTGACGTCCTCGCCGGCGTCGTCGTGACGATCATCTCCGCCCGCCGCGACGTGGAGTTTGCGGGGCAGGGCTGAACGAGCGAATAGGGAATTGGGAATGGGGAGTAGGGTCTTTCCCTATTCCCAATTCGCTATTCCCCATTCCCTCACAAGCACCACATCCCCACAGCTAGCGCGATTGAGAAGTCGAGCCAGCGTGCGAATCGGGGAAAGATGACCAGTTCCATGGTCCTGCGCCTTCTGCACGAACGGCGCCGATCGCTTCGCGGGTGACCGAATGTCCCTGTTCTTCGACGCCGAGTGGTTCGACGCCAAGCTGGCCGCGCGCCGGCTCGACCGCACCGCGCTGGCTATCGCGCTGGGCATCGATCCCGCCGAACTTCATCGCATCTTCGTCAATGAACGCGCGCCTACGGCCGAAGAACTCGCTCTCTGCGCCAATGTGCTGGAGACGGATCTGGTTGAAGTGACGCTGCGAAGCGGTGTGGCGACGCGGGGAGCAGCGCTCAGCGAAAATCCAACCGACCGTCTCGACAGTATCGAAGCTCGCCTCGACGCGATCGACAGCTGGCTCGCCGAACTCGAGGGCGGCAAGAAGAGCGCTTAAGCGCTGACGTTCACCACAACGCCCGGGCGCATCGTCGGCTCCGCGCCGTAGCCGCCCGTGTGTGTCGCTTCACGCGGCGTCACCTGGTTCACCAGTGTCGCCGCGAACAGCGTGTCGAATTTCGCCCGTGCGGCGCGCCGATCCTGTGCGCGGCGGTCGCGGCGGCGTTCGTCCGCCATCGCGACGAACTCGGCTTCGATCACCTCAGACGTGAGACGGGCGGGGCTCATGCCCCCGGCACTGCATTGCACGTGCCAAACGAAAATTAACCGCTATCGTTGGCGCGGGAGACGACGATGCAAGACTATGCGGATTATGACGGCCTCGGTCTCGCGGAGCTGGTGCGCAAGCGCGAGGTGACGCCAGGCGAAGTACTCGACGCCGCCATCGCGCGCATCGAACGTCACAACGACAAGCTTAATGCTGTCGTTCACACCGCGTTCGACGAAGCGCGCGCTGCCGCAGAGAGCGCTTTGCCGGACGGCCCGTTCAAGGGTGTGCCATTTCTGATCAAGGATCTCGGCGTCAGGGTTAAGGGCTGGCCGCGCACGTCGGCGAGCCGCTTTGCGCGCATTGAGGCCGACGCTGAAGATTCCATCCTCACCCAACGCTACCGCGCCGCGGGCGTCGTGCTCCTAGGCAAAACCAACACACCGGAATTCGGCATCCCCGGCGTCACCACATCGGCGCTGCTCGGTCCGTGCCGCAATCCCTGGAATCCCGACCACATCTCCGGCGGCTCGTCCGGCGGCGCGGCGAGCGCGGTGGCGGGTGGCATGGTCCCGCTGGCGCACGCAAGCGACGGCCTGGGCTCGATCCGCATCCCCGCCGCCTGCTGCGGCCTCGTCGGGATGAAAACGACACGCGACCGCAATCCCAATGGTGAGCATGACACCGACCGCGCCATCGGTTTTTCGGTCGATCACGTCGTCACCCGCACCGTGCGTGACAGCGCCGCCATGCTCGACGCCACCGGCGCGCCGCAACCCGCCAGTCCTTATGCGCATCCAAAGCAAGAGCGCCCATATCTCGAAGAGATCACGCGTTCGCCCGGCAAACTGCGCATCGCCTTCTCCAGCGAAACGCCCACCGGCAAGCCGATCGATCCCGAAGTCCGCGACGCGCTCGAACGCACCGCCGAAACGCTTGCCTCGCTCGGCCATGATGTGCGCGAGGAGGGTCTCGGCATCGATTATCGCGCGCTCTACCAAGCGCAGGGCATGGTCTCCGCTTCGGCGTTCGCCGCTGGCATGAAGCGTTGGATTGAACTCAAGGGCCGCGAGCCCGGCGACGAAATCGAAGGCCTCGCCCGCCGCCTCTACGAACGCGGCATGGCGATGAGCGGGCAAGACGCGATGTGGGGCTGGCAGCAATTGCGCCTGATGAATCGCCAAATCCTGCAGCGCTTTGAAAATTGGGATGTCTATCTCACCCCGGTGATGAACACGCCCGCGCCGCGGGTCGACTATCTCGATACGCTGACCGACGATCTCCGCGAATTCGACAAACGCCAAGCCGCAACCTTCGGCTTCACCCCGCCCTTCAACATGACAGGCCAGCCTTCGCTCTCGCTCCCCCTCGCGCAAAGCCAAAGCGGCCTGCCGGTCGGCATGATGTTCACCGCAAAGTACGCTGACGAAGCGACTCTCTTCCGCCTCGCCGGCCAACTCGAAAAGGAAATGCCGTGGAAGGATCGCAAGCCCATCGTCTGGGGCTGACACAGCACCGCATGGACGCGGGCGATCTGCTCGACGCGCGCGGGCATCTGATCGCGCGCGGCTATGCTATCAGCGAGGTGCGCAAATATGCGCGCGACGCGATCAAGGCATGGCCGCTGCGCATCAAGGAATGGGACTATTATTGCGTCCTGACCGATCGCTATGGCCTCGCGCTCACAATCGCCGACAATGATTATCTCGGCTTCCTCGGCGCCACTTGGCTCGATTTCGAAAAGCGCACGTACGTTAGCGAAGAAGCGCTGCTGTCCTTCCCGCTCGGCGGCATGAGTTTGCCCGAGAGCGCCGATGCCGGCGACATTGTGCAGGAGCACGCCAAGCTCTCGATCGCGTATCGCCACGTCGAAGGCGGCCGCGAGATCAGTGTTGCCGCGCCGAAGTTCGCAGGCGGAAAGGGTCTCAGAGGCAAATTCTTCCTCGCGCAGCCGCCGATGGACCGGATGGTGATCGCAACGCCGTTCGCCGATGCGCCGCGCTCATTCTATTACAATCAGAAGATCAATTGCCTGCGCGCCAGCGGCGCCGTCGTCATCGGCGATCAGACCTTCACGTTCGAACCCGAGACTGCGTTCGGCGTCCTCGATTGGGGCCGCGGCGCCTGGACTTATGACAACACCTGGTACTGGGCTTCCGCCTCGGGCATCGCCGAAGGGCGCTCGTTCGGCTTCAATGTCGGCTATGGCTTCGGTGACACCAGCGCCGCCACCGAAAACATGCTCTTCGTTGATGGCGTCGCTCACAAGCTGACGGATGTCGCATTCCATCTGCCCGCTGGCGCGCCCGATTCCGCACCTTGGCGCTTCACCAGCAGCGACAATCGCTTCGACATCAACTTCGAGCCGCTCGTCGATCGCGCCGCTAACACCGACATCGGCCTCATCAAATCCGATCAGCACCAAGTCTTCGGCCGCTTCAGCGGCCGCGTCATGCTGGACGATGGGTCAGCCATCCGCGTCGAAAACCTGATCGGCTTCGCCGAAAGGGTGCATAATCGCTGGTGAGGGCGCCCAGATCGCGTCCCGGAACAGCCTTATCCCTTACGGAGTTGCGCCGGCCATGACTCACACCACTCACACCGCTACCTCGGAAGATACCGAAAACCGCTCAGCATCGGCTATGCTGCCGGCGGTCGGCTCGATCATTCTCACCGTGATCTGGGGCGGCTACACGCTGCTTGTCGCGTTTGAAATCTTCTCGACTCCGCTGCCGGGCTGAGTCAGGCCGTAATTTCAGCTTCACTTGCTCTGCAATCTTAGGTTGTGTTTATTTCCCTCGTCGGTGGACGGAGGGTTTGAAATGCAGAAGATCGCAAAAGTCTCGAAGGTTGAGGTAATTCAGGCGCCGACGCCGTTTGGCGACCTCACCTTCATCGCTGCCGAAGGAGTCGTGCCGACGTCCGGCTGGTCGGGCTTCCAGCTTTCACCGCGCTATTACATCACCCCACCAGCCGATGGCGTTTGGGATTTTGATTTTTACGGCGATCCGCCTTCTGGCGTAGCCGTTCAGGTGGAGCGTCCGGCCTTTGCCGCGACCCACATGATGGCGCCGCCCTGGTGCAAGGGTGTGAGAGTTCACGCCAGCACGAACAGCATGGACGCGAGTGTCACGAAGGCAGCGCCGGTTGTCGTTACACCTGACGCCAAGGACGTCGCAGGGCGCTTCAAAGCCAAACGCGTCGACTCGGTCATTTATCGGCGGGAGATCGCGGCGTTCGACGACAGCTTCCAGCCCATCGGCATGTGCAGCACGTTTTCGGTGCGGATGAAAAAACTACGTCACACGCTTACTCTGGTGATCGAAGGGCCGGATCAAAATCAGATCGAAAAATGCGTGGAGCAGGCTCTGCACGCCGGATTAATCGCGGCCGTGATCGCCGTTTTCGCCACCGGGGGCGCAGCTTTGCAGGCAGCGGCTTCGGCATTCATCAGCGCACTGACCAACTGCCTCGGAAATAGCTACGAGGTCCGCATCGAAGATCGGTCTCACTGGATCGAGTGGTGCACCTGATCGATTTGAACTGCGGCCTCAGCTCTTCCCGCGCGCCATCGCGTCGAGCTGCTTTTGCATCGCTTCCATCTGCTTGCGCAGCAGAGCGAGCTGTTCGTCCTTGTCGCTATCGTCGATGTCAGCCGGCGTTTGTGGCGCGACTGCGCCCGGCATCACGCCCGGCATGCCGGCGGCGAACGGCGCCCACACTTTCAGCGCCTGCTGGAACATCGCCATGTTCCGCTGCGCCTGTTCTTCGAACGCGCCCAATGGCGTCGCTGCCCCGAACGTGCGCGAGAAGTTTTCGCGCATTTGCTCCTGGCCCTTCGAGAAGCTCTCCATGCTCATCTCGAGATAAGGCGGCAGGAAGCCTTGCATCTGGTCGCCGTAAAAACGGATCAGCCGGCGCAGGAACGATACCGGCAGCAGGTTCTGGCCCCGGCTTTCCTGTTCGAAGATGATCTGAGTCAACACCGAGCGGGTGATGTCGTCGCCGGTCTTGGCGTCGAGCACGATAAAGTCGGTCCCTTCGCGCACCATCTCGGAAAGGTGGTCGAGCGTCACGTAACTGGATGCCGCCGTGTTGTAGAGCCGACGGTTGGCGTATTTTTTTATAATGACCGGCTCGACCTGGGCTGTTTCCGCGCCGCCGGGATCGCCCGCTTGCTGGCCGTTCGCATCCGCCACGTTGTGCTTCCTTGAATTATGGCGCCCGCGAAGAGCGGACTTTCAAATAGAATCCCGCTTCCTTCGCCGCAATGCAAGACAAAGCCTCCGTTTTGGGTCGGACGCGGCCCGCCTCTGCGTTGGATTTCGCCCGCCGCTTGTGCGATAGGGGCCTTAAAGTCCTCCTTTCCGCCCAACGCGTTCGCGCCCCAGGAGCATCTCCGACATGACCGACATCGTCATCGTTTCCGCCGCCCGCACCCCCGTTGGCTCCTTCCTCGGCGCGTTTGCTGCAACGCCCGCGCATGAGCTCGGCCGGACAGCGATCACAGCTGCGCTGCAGCGCGCAAAAGTCGATCCCAAAGACGTCTCGGAAGTCGTGCTCGGTCAGGTGCTGACCGCCAACCAGGGTATGAACCCCGCCCGCCAAGCCAGCCGCGCCGCAGGCGTGCCGGACGAAGCTCCGGCCTGGTCGCTGAACCAGGTGTGCGGCTCAGGTCTCCGCGCCGTTGTCGTCGGCTACCAGCAGCTGAAAGCGGGCGACGCGCGCGTCGTCGTCGCCGGCGGGCAGGAGAGCATGAGCCTCTCGCCGCATGCGCAGACCATGCGCGGCGGCACGAAGATGGGTCCGGTCGAATTTGCGGACACCATGATCAAGGACGGCCTGACCGACGTCTTTAATCAGTATCACATGGGCATCACCGCCGAGAACGTCGCCGAGAAGTGGCAGATCACGCGCCAACAGCAGGACGAGTTCGCAACGCTGTCGCAGAACAAGGCCAGCGCCGCGCAGAAGGCTGGCAAGTTCAAGGACGAGATCACCGCCGTCACCGTAAAGGGTCGCAAGGGCGATACGGTCGTTGAGAACGACGAATACATCAAACACGACGCCACGCTCGAAGGCGCTGCCGGCTTGCGCGCCGCGTTCAAGAAGGACGGCACCGTGACCGCCGCCAACGCCTCCGGCATCAATGACGGCGCCGCCGCGCTCGTGCTGATGACGGCCGACGAAGCCAAAGCGCGCGGCCTCACGCCGCTCGCGCGCATCGCCTCGTGGGCCTCGCGCGGCGTCGATCCCGCTGTGATGGGCACGGGGCCGATCCCCGCCTCGAAAGCCGCGCTCGAAAACGCGGGCTGGAAAGTCTCCGATCTCGATCTCGTCGAAGCCAACGAAGCCTTCGCCGCGCAAGCATGCGCCGTGAACAAGGACATGGGCTGGGATCCGGACATCGTGAACGTCAACGGCGGCGCCATCGCCATCGGCCACCCCATCGGCGCCAGCGGCGCGCGCGTCCTAACGACGCTGCTCTACGAACTCCAACGTCGCGGCAAAAGCAAAGGCCTAGCCACCCTCTGCATCGGCGGCGGCATGGGCATCGCGGTGTGCGTGGAGCGCTAGTCGCTAGCAACTAGCTAACGCGCGTCGAAAATGGCTGTGTGAACCACGCGCCAGCCCTGCCGCAGCGCTCCATGACCAAATGGATGTGCGTGCGCCGCAGCGCTTCATCGTCGCTGCGAGAGGAGCCTCTGCTTTAATCCAGAACTTGAAAGCACTGGCCGCCCATGGCCCCCATCACGGTCGATCCCTCCAAAATCAAAACCTTCAAGACCGGCGATGCCTTCTATGCGTGGTTGGCGAAGAACCATGCCAAGGAGCAGGAGGTGTGGATCAGAATCCATAAAGTCAGCTCCGGTCTTCAATCGATCACGCCGAAAGAAGCTGTCGACGCCGTGCTGTGCTGGGGCTGGATCGATGGCGTGCGCAAGAGCCTCGACGATAAAAGCTTCCTGCAGCGCTACAGCCCACGTGGGGCGCGCAGCATCTGGAGCCAGATCAATGTCGAGAACGTCGCTCGTCTTATCAAAGAAGGGCGCATGACCGAAGTGGGCTTGAAGGAAGTGGAGCGCGCCAAAGTCGATGGCCGGTGGGCCCGCGCCTACGCCAGCGGCCAAAAGCTCGCCATCCCCGACGATCTGCAAGCCGCGATCGACGCTGAACCCAAAGCCCGCGCCATGTTGAAAACGCTAAGCGCGCAAAACCGCTACGCCATCGCCTTCCGCACCCACAACATGAAAACCCCCGCCGGCCGCGCCAAAAAAATCGCCACGATCGTCGCCATGCTCAAACGCGGCGAGACGTTCTATCCGCAGGGGAAGAAGTAGCGGTTTCGCGCTACAATGCGCTCGCCGCTGCACCGGCCCGCTCCGCCTGCAACGTCGCCGACGGCAACTGCTCCGTCGCATCCAGCAGCCGCCGGCGGCTATCGCGCAGTTCGACGTGCACATGATTGGTGATGCCCGGATAGCGCGCGCCCAGATCTTGCGCCGCGCCGATTTCCTCGCCCGCCACGACCACATCGCCTACCGCCACGGTCGGCGCCACGTAGAAGACCCGCGCCGTGAGCTTCGTCTCCGGATCGACGATCTCGACAATGCGATAGCCGCCGACGCCGCGATACGCATAGCTCAGCCGGCTCACTTCGCCGCTAATCGGCGCACGCACCGCAGCGCCAGCGGTGGCGACATAGTCGACGCCATGGTGCCTGCGTTTGCCAGCATCACGGCGTGCGCCGAAATCGCCCGAGCCGAACGCGTCGATGCCGCGCACGCCGCCGTGGGTCGGGTTGGCGAAATCGGCGACGCCGTCGCCGTCCGTATCGATGGTCCAGATCATGGCCGGCGCTTTCGTCAACGCCGTCGCTTCCGCCGTGGGCTTGGGTTCCGTAACGCCGGCGTCCGTCAGCGCGCGCAGCGCGCCGTCAGCGCCGCCAAGATTGACGAAAGCAAACGCCAGAGCAACGAATGAAAACTGCGCCAGCACGCGCTTTGCGATGCGCGTCACACGGCGGGTCCGAGCATTCGATTCCGCGGCAAGCCGCGTGTTGCGCTGGCGCGCGGTTATGGCGTGCGTCACGATCAACATCTCGTCAGTGGAAAGGTGGCGGCCCAGGCGGCGCAGCGAGCGCGTTACACTGAAATCGCGCGGCCATTTTGTGACCCGCATCGCGCGTTTTTCGCGCCCACGACTTCAGGGATAGGCGCGCTCTTCCGTTCGGAATATTCGAACAGGTACGATGCGCCCGCTTTCGTGAGTGACGTCGAGGCAGAGCAATGGAACCGCGCTATTCTTCTTCGTAACCCAGCCGCCGCGCCCACTTGTTCAAAAGCGGCGTTACGGCCGCCAACTCGCGCTCGTAGCGGCGCCAACGCGCAATCGATCGGTCGTAGATCGGATCGATCACTTGACGCGCGCTAGCCGATGAAATCGCGCGTCCGCGCGCCGTTTCGTTGAAACGCAGCATGGTCGGCTCGAACGGAACTTGGAGGAATGACGCCATCGCTTGCGCTTCGCGCTCTAGGTTCGTGACCACGTCGCGATATTCCACCTGAAGCAGATCGAGCTTGAGCTTCCGCCGGCATGCGAGCATCAGGCCCATCACCGCGTCGAAATAGTCCGCTGCGCTCTCCAGTTCCCAGAACTGGGCCGTTGCGACATTGGCCCCGAAACATTGCTGGAAGCACGACAGCACGACATCGCGGGGATCGCGTTGTGAGAGGATGATCTTCGCGTCTGGCCAAATCTTGTTGATCAGCGGCAGCAGCGTGATGTGCAGGGGATGCTTGTCGATGATCATCTTGCCGGCGGCGTCCGGAAAGTCTGCGCCGACCATCGCCTGATAGGCGGCGCGCACGGTTTCGATTTCGGCCCTGGTGAGAGCGGCGGCGCGCTCGAACAGGTCGCCGTCCTTCAACACGACCGACAGTGCTTCAAACAAATAATCGGTCTCGCCGAGGCAGACGATGCCGGTGTGCGATGCGAGCACCTGCTCAAGTAAAGTCGTGCCCGACCGCGGAAAGCCTATCAGGAATCCCGGCGCCGGCGTTGCAAACCGCGTTTCGGCCACGGGCGCTGGCATGCGTTCCACCAACTGCGTGAGGTGACGGGCGTTCTCAGGATGCGCCGGGTGATGCCGGTACTGCGCATCCCCATGATGCCGGCGCATGATCTGGTTCGCCTGCGCGAACGCCTTGAACGCGGCCGCTGCATCGCCGCGGCGGTCACGTGCTTCGCCGATCAGTGCCCAAGCCAGCGCACGGTCGTCAGCAAGCGCCCGAGGCGCCTGCGTGGCCGCCAATGCTGTGCGCTCGGCATCTGCGAAGTTCTGCTGCCGCATGAAAACGCGCGCGAGCGCTAGCGCCGCAATCAGATTGTTCGGATCGCCGCGCAAGGCCCGCTCCGCATGCGCCTTCGCATCAGCCAGTTCGTGTCGGCTCTCCAACAGCTCCGCGAGTTGGGCATGCGCGCCGACATCGTTCGGTGTGAATTCCAGAACCTTTCGGTAAGCCTGGGCAGCTGCCGCCTTGTCGCCGCGTAGCGTCTCGAACTCAACCAGACGGCGCCAAAGCGCCGCGAGCGCGGATTGTGCGTCTCGCAACCCGCCGTCGTTTGGGTTGTGCCGCGCGCTGGGCAGACCGGGAAGGCCGATCACTTCGGATGTCTGCAACACAGCATCGCGCACAACCGTCAAATGTTTGCGCGCAGCGTCGAGTACGTGTTGCTGCATGTCCTGCGCGCGGCCATTTTTCGCGTCATGCGCGCGCGACAACGCGGCGGACGCAAGCCGCAAGTGCTCGCGCAAGCTTTGTTGCGTCATCGTCGTGGTTGGGTTTGTGCGCACGCGGACAAGGCTAGGTGTTGCGCATGTCGAAGAGCAAAGCCGTACGTCGAACGCTTTCGCTTGATCGTCTCAAATGTTGGAGCATCGCTTTTGTCTAGATTGCGCGCGAAAGCGCACGCCGTTATGAGCGGCGCACCTTACCGTGCGGAATGGGCGCCAGCCTCCTCGAGGGCCAGCCCTTAGTGTAGCGAAGATTACATAATCTCGTCACGCTCTTTGATCACATCGCCGTTACTGCGATAGTCGATCCCATGGGGGACGAACCGGACACCGACATCGCGAGCTTTCTCCGCAAGCAGGAGGAAAGGGCGGCGCGCGAAGCGGCGGCGCCCAAATCCGCGGGCTGGCGCTGGAGTCGGAGCGGTTGGGGCGATTGGCGCGCTCAGAAACGGGACGCCAGCAGCGAAGCTTCATCGGACCCCGCCGACACGAAAGACTAGGGCGCGCTCACGCCAGGCCCAAAGCCCTTATCACCCCGCCCTGATCGAAGAACGGCCGCTCGCAGACGATCTTGTCGCTGCCAGGTGCGAACTCGAAGCTTGCGCTCATGCGCACGCGAAAGCTCTTACCCGTGGGGGCGATGGTGCGGCCGCCGAACTTGAGCGCGCCCAGGTGCGTGCCCGTCAGCCAGAACTCGACCAGCACCGTGTCGCCGTCGTGGGCGATGGCGATGATCTCGTTGCCCTGATCGGGGAACGGGGTGCGCGACGCCGCGAAATAGCCGCGCACAGCCGCTTCGCCATCGAACACCTGGCCCCCGCCATGCATCTCATAGCGGGGGTGAGCGAAGGTTGCGATCACGGCGTCCCAATCGTGCGCGACCTCGAGCGCCATATGGTCCCGAACGGTCTGGATCCGCGCTATGGCCAGGTCGTCCACCTTGCCCTCCGATATCGGTTCATCTTGCATGCACCATTCACCTTTGTCTCGATTTCTTCCAGCGCTGCGCCGACGGTGGAGCGTCTGCCGGAGGCTTATCGAACCGTGGGATTGCGTGCTGGCTGCTCAGGCCATGAGGGACGAAAAGATCGCTGCAACGGCCGTCCCACGCTCTGGTAGCGCTTGCCTCGCGCGCGAAGTCGCGCATGGTGGAGGCTAATTCGCATCAGACGAACTTGGGAGGCACACATGGCTCGCGTTGCTTTGGTCACCGGCGGCACCCGCGGCATCGGCAAGGGCATCTCCGCGCGGCTGAAGGCCGACGGATTCAAGGTCGCGGCGAATTACGCCGGCAATAGCGAAGCCGCTGACGCCGCGGCGAAGGAACTCGGCATTTCCGTTTACAAGTGGGACGTCGGCAGCGCGCAAGCGTGCAAGGACGGCATCGCCAAAGTCGAAAGCGATCTCGGCCCGGTCGATGTGCTCGTGAACAATGCCGGCATCACCCGCGACGGCTTCTTCCACAAAATGAGCGCCGAGCAATGGGAAGAGGTGATCCGTGTCGATCTCTCCTCGCTCTTCTATATGACGCGCCCCGTGATCGACGGCATGCGCACGCGCGGCTTCGGCCGCATCATCAACATCAGCTCGATCAACGGCCAAAAAGGCCAAGCCGGGCAGGTGAATTATTCCGCGGCAAAGGCCGGGATGATCGGCTTCACCAAGGCGCTGGCGCAGGAAGGCGCGAGCAAGGGCGTTACGGTGAACGCGATCGCGCCGGGCTACATCGATACCGACATGGTCGCCGCCGTGCCTGAAGAGGTGCTGAAGAAGATCATCTCCACAATTCCGGTCGGCCGTCTCGGCAAGGCCGAAGAAATCGCGCACGCGGTTTCATTCCTGGCGTCCGATGGTGCGGCTTTTATGACCGGCGCTACGATCACGATGAATGGCGCCCAATACATCGCCGGCTGAGCCAGGGCGGGAACTTCAACGCGTCGATCCACGTTTCTCTCAATCACCACAAGGAGAAACGCATGGACAAGGAACACGCCAAAGGCGCGGCCGATAAAACGTCGGGCGCGATCAAGGAAGGCATTGGCGATCTCACGAACGATTCGTCGATGAAGGCCAAAGGCAAGATCGACAAAGCTAAAGGCGAAGCGCGTGAAGCGCTTGGCGACGTGAAAGACGCCGTGAAGGGCAAGGATCGCGACGAAACCCGCCATTGAGGCCCGCCATGAGACCAGATGAAAACAATCGCGCCGACGAGCGCAAGTTCGGGAAGGACGATCCCAAACCGGGCGACCCCAAAGAGGCGCACCGTGATTACGTTAGCGGCGGCAAAAACCTGAACAAGGATAGCCGCGAAGAATTGAAGAAGAAGCACTGAAGCAAGGGCCCGCACAAAGCGGGCCCTTTAGCTTTCATGGCTTGAACACGTATTCGAGCTTCAACCCATCCGGATCGGCGAAGAATACCGCGTAATAGCCCGCGCCATAGCGCGGATAGTCGGTAGGCGCATCGAGGATTGTCGCGCCGATCTTTAGAAGGTGTGCATACATCGCATCCACATCCGCGCGGCTCGCGGCGGTCCAGGCGATGTGATGCAGACCCGGGCTGTAGCGATCATGCTGGCGGCCGGCGTTCTCACCGCGCGCGCTCAGAATGCCGATCGAGCAGAAGCTCTCGCCCTCGCGCAAATCGAAATCGTAACCGTTCGGCGGCGCATCACTGATGTCCGCAATCGGGCTGGAATAGCGATAGCCCATAAAGCCCAGCACGCTCTCGTAGAATGCGCGTGAAGCGTGCGCGTCTTTCACCGTGAGATCGATATGGTGGATGCCGCCGCGCATCAGCGGTTCGCGCCTGGCTTCCAGAGGATGTCCGCCCGCCCGCGGTCGTTGCACCAGCGCGCCGCCACGAACAGCAAGTCCGAGAGCCGGTTCGCGAACTTCACGGTTTCGGGCGAAATCGTCTGCTCCGCCGCCAGCGCGACGATCGCGCGCTCCGCTCTTCGCGCGACTGCGCGCGCCACATGCAGATGCGCGGCTGCCGCTGTGCCGCCCGGCAGAATGAACGATGTCAGCGGCGTCAGCTCTGCATTGAGCTGGTCCACCTCCGCTTCGAGACGATCCACCTGGCTCGCTTGAATGCGCAGCGGTTCGAACTTCAGGTCGGGCGAATCCGGCGTCGCCAGATCAGCGCCGAGGTCGAACAGATCATTTTGCACCCGCTCCAGAATCGGATCGAGCACCGCATTGCCAATCGTATGGAGGCGCGCGACGCCGAGCGCCGAATTGGCCTCGTCCACCGCACCATAAGCGGCCACCCGCGCGCTTGCTTTGGAGACGGGTTCACCCGTCGCCAATCGCGTTTTGCCGCCGTCGCCGGCCTTGGTGACGATTTTGTCGATGCGAACCATGTCAGCCGCTTTGCTGTTTAAACCACAACGCCGCAACCAGGATCAGGATCGCGACAAACTGAGCCACAACGCGCATGCGCATGGCCTTGTTCGACCACGAGCGTCCGAAGTCCCCGCCGCGAAACATGGCGTAGATGCCAAAGCACAGAATGACGAAAACGACCGCCAGGGCGACCGGAATCAAATAATCGAACGGGTCCATGAGGCCGGAATCTACGCCCAAGGCGGCCTGTCCGCCATGCGCCTATGGAGCGCGGGGCCCCCGCGACGCTGGTTGGATGCCTGTCCAGGCCCGCTACGCGGGCGGGACGCGCGCGCTCCATGACGATATCCTGCCGCAATGATCGAATCACTACTGCTTCTCCTGGCCGTGGCCGCCATCGGCGCCGCCGGCTGGTTCGCCTACCGCTCCGCCGGCGTCGAGCCGATCCGCGCCGAGCGCGACCGCCTGCGCGCCGAACTCCAAGACGTGCGCAAACAGAACCTCGAACTCGCCACCGGCCTCGCCGCCGCCAAAGCGCAAAAGAACGAGCGCTCGGAATCGGAGGAAGCTCGCTTCGTCGAGATCGCCACCAAGGCGCTGCAGGCGTCGCAAGCCAGCTTCATGACGCTGGCGAATGAGACGTTCGAAAAGCACAAGCAGGCCGCCGCCGGCGGCGTGAAAGAGGTGCTGACGCCGGCGCAAGAAGCGCTCGCGAAGTTGGCCACCTCAGTCGAAGCGCTCGAGAAGGCGCGTCTGCAAGATAAGTCCGCGATCAACGAACAAGTAAAGCAGATCGTTGACGCCGTCGGCACGACCAACAAGACCACGACGCAGCTTCTCTCCGCCCTTCGCGCCTCGCCGAAGATGCGCGGCCGCTGGGGCGAGCAGACCTTGCGCAACGTACTCGAACTTTCTGGACTTTCCGCGCACGTCGACTTCAAAGAGCAATTCTCGACCACGGACGGTGAGGGCGCGCGCCTCAGGCCCGACGTGGTGATCAACTTGCCGGGCGGGCGCTGTATCGTCGTCGATTCAAAGGTCGCGCTGTCGGGCTATCTCGACGCAGTCGAAGCCACCGATGACGCTACACGCGAGCTGCATCTGAAAAAGCACGTCGCCGAACTCAAGGGCCACGTGAAGAACTTGGCCTCGAAGGAATACCAAAAGCACGTGCCGGATACGGCCGAATTCGTCGTCCTCTTCGTACCTGGCGAAAACTTTCTCGCCGCCGCCGCCGAACGCGATCCGAATCTGTTCGACGACGCCTTCGCGCAGAAAGTCATCCTCACCACGCCGACGACGATGGTCGCGCTGGCGAAGTCGATCGCTTACGGCTGGCGCCAGGAAGACAGCGCCAAGAACACGCAAAAGATCGCCGACCTCGGCCGCGAGATGCACGCCCGCATGGCGATCATGGTCGATAAGATGGCCAAGGTTGGCGACAGCATCGAAAAATCGGTGAAGAGCTACAACGAACTGGTCGGCTCGGTCGAAAGCCGCGTCTTGCCGCAGGCGCGCAAGTTCAAGGAGCTCGGCGCCGGCGACGCCGGCATCGAAATCGCCGCCGCTGACCCGATTGAAGTCGCGCCGCGCGCACTCGCCCCGCCGGAACAACTCGAACTGATGCCGCCGCCGCAAGCTAAGCGGGTGCGCTGAACTCGCCTCCTCGTCACCTGGACCAATCCACCACCCTCTGCGATCCCCAGGAAGACGGATCGAAACGTTCATTCGTCGCGCGACGGGTGACGTTCTCCGCGCGGCGCGCTAGCAGCAGGCCAGGAGGGACCACGCTATGAAACATATCCTCGCCGTCGTCGCCGCGCTCGCACTCGCAGCCTGCAATCAGCAAGCTGCGGAAGCGCCCGAGCCGGCAATCGTCGAAGTGTCGCCGGATGCCGCCAACATCGTCGCCGCCGTTGCCGACACACGCCGTCCGCAGGCCGACCGCGACCGTGACGCCCAACGCCGTCCCGCCGAAATGCTCGCCTTTGCCCGTATCGAGCCGGGCGACCGCGTCGGTGAAATCTTTCCGGGCGGCGGCTACTTCACGCGCTTGTTCGCTGTCGCCGTGGGCGACGAAGGCCGTGTCTATCCCACCATTCGCCCCGACGGCGTCGCCGGCGAATATGAAACGCCGGTTCTGGCCGTCGCCGCCGAATATCCGAACGCAACGATGGCGAGGACGCCCTACGATGCGCTGGCTTATCCCGAACCGCTCGACGTTATCTTCACGGCGCAGAACTATCACGACATGCCGCTCACCGCATATGCGCTGGGCGATCGCAACGCCATGAACCGCACCGCTTTCGCGGCGCTGAAGCCAGGCGGTTATTACATCGTCATCGATCACTCCGCCGTCACTGGCGCGGCCATCGAAACCGATGCCGCGACTACCATTCATCGCATCGACGAAGCGGCCGTGCGCGCCGAAATCGAAGCTGCCGGCTTCGTGTTCGACGGCTCGAGCGATGTGCTGCGCAATCCCGCGGACACGCGCACCGTAAGCGTCTTCGACGATTCCATCCGCGGCCGCACCGATCAGTTCGTGCTGCGGTTCAGAAAGCCGGAGTAGAGCGACAAACAAACTCAAGTCATTCCAGGCGGAGGCGCGTCAGCGCCGTAGACCCGGAGCCCACGGTCACGAACTCGTCGTTTGCCCCGGGTTCCAGATCGCGCTTCGCGCGTCTGGAATGACTCGAGGTTTTGAACCCAGCGCTCTAATCATGCTCCCGCACCCGTCCGCGTTTGGCTTTCACGTCACCACGCTTCGCTTTGCCCTCGAGTCGCTTTTCCTTCGCCGCGCGCGGCACCCTGGTTTTCTTGCGTGGCTTCGGCCGGTGTGACGCTTGCTCCACCAGCGCCACCAGCCGCGCCAGCGCTTCTGAGCGATTGCGGTCCTGCGTGCGATGTTCATCGGCGCGCAGCACGATCTCGCCGTCGAGCGTCAAGCGCCGGCCCGCCAGCTTCTCCAGCCGCGCCCGCGTATCGTCTGGCATCTCCGTGAAGCCGCGGACGCGGAAGCGCAGCTCCACCGCGGTCGAGACCTTGTTGACGTTCTGCCCGCCCGGCCCGGCGGCGCGGATGAAGCGCTCTTCAAGGTCGCGTTCATCGATGGCGAGGGTGGGGGTCACCGGAATCATCGCGCCATCCTAGCGAAAGTCGCTTTCCAATCGTTCACTTCGTTCCGAAACGGAAGACATAGCGGCCCTCGGCCGTTACAACCCGCCGCACAAGGGAGGACGGCATGCGCAAACTTTTGACCGGACTGGGTATTGCATTGTTCATCGGCGCCTGCGCCGGGGGCGCAATTCCAGGCGTTATGATGGCCACGCCGGCGCCGGTCACGGCGACCTCGCCGCACGTTCTCGCCGCCGTCGCCGATCCGCGCCGTCCTGCGGCTGACCGCGAGCGCGACGCGCTGCGCCACCCCGCTGAGATCATGGCCTTCACCGGCATCGAGCCCGGCTGGCGCATTGCCGATGTCGGTCCGGGCGGCGGTTATTATACGCGCTTGTTCTCGGTCGCTGTCGGCCCGGAAGGCCGTGTCTATGGCATTGACCGCGCCGGCACGGCGGAGCGTCCGCGCCCGCTCACGGCGATTGCGCCGGAATACGGCAACATCACGCATCTCACCGCCGGCTATCAGGGCTGGACGATTGATGAGCCGCTCGACGCCGTGTTCGTCAGCCAAATCTACCACGATTGGTTCTATCCGCAGCTTGGCATCGATGTGCCGGCGCTGAACCGCGCCATCTTCGATGCGCTGAAGCCGGGCGGCGTTTACGTCATCATCGATCACGCCGCCCAGCCAGGGCACACGATAAACATCGCCGACCCGCAAGCCGACATTCACCGCATCGACCAGGCCCAGATCATCCGCGAGGTCACCGCCGCCGGTTTCGTCCTCGACGAGGAAAGCGCCGTCCTGCGCAACCCGGAAGACAATCGCAGCCTCCGCGTCTTCGAAGGCGACATCCGCGGCCAAACCGACCAGTTCGTGCTGCGGTTTAGAAAACCCGCTTGAGAGGTTCGAAAGATTCGAGTCATTCCAGGCGGAAGCGCGCCGCGCCGTAGACCTGGAACCCAGGGCCACAAGCTCGTCGTTTGCCCTGGGTTCCAGATCGCGCTCCGCGCGTCTGGAATGACTCGCCGTTGAAAGCAGCGCGCGCCCATGCTCCTCCCAGACAATCCCAACGCCTTCACCCGCTCGCCGCTCGATCGCGCCGGCCATCACCGGCGCGACAAAGCGTGGCTCGACGCGGCGCTCGCCGCGGATACGACGCTGCTGATCCCTTTTCACCAACACCGCCCATTCGTAACGGAAGCGAACGGCGTCGCTGCGCCAGGCTGGCTCAGCGCCCATGCGCGCACGAGCATTGCCCGCGCCGATGCGCGCCTCCTTTTCCTCGGCCTCGACACCAAGGGCGCTGCGCACTTCGCTCTCGACGTCGACGACGAGGCCAAGCTCGAGGGGCTCGGGCGCTTCGACGATCTCCGGGCGCTCGGGCCGCGGCTGTCGCGCGACGATCTCGCCATCTTGGGGCCGGCCAAAGCCGTGTTCGAATGGCATACACGGCACGGCTATTGCGCCAATTGCGGAGCGCCGACGCTGGTCGTCGAAGCCGGCTGGAAGCGCGAATGCCCAATCTGCTCGGCCGAGCATTTCCCGCGCGTCGATCCCGTTTGCATCATGGTGCCGACCTTTGGCGAAAAATGCCTGCTCGGGCGCCAAAAGATGTGGCCGCGCGGCATGCATTCGGCGCTTGCGGGTTTCATCGAGCCCGGCGAAGCGATCGAAGAGGCGGTCGCGCGGGAAACGCTGGAGGAGGCGGGGCTCAAAGTGCGCCACGTCACCATGCACTCGACCCAGCCCTGGCCGTTTCCGCATTCGCTGATGATCGGCGTCCTCTGCGAAGTCGAAGGCGATCGTGAGACGATCGATACGTTCGAACTTGAAAGCGGCCGCTGGTTCACGCGCGACGAAGCCAAGCTGCTGATCGCAGGAAAGCACCCGGACGCTTTCGCCCCGCCGCCCTTTGCGATCGCGCATCAGCTGCTGAAGAGCTGGGCAGAGCAATAATCCTTTCGCTCGACGGAGCCTCAGTCGCACTCCGCGCAATCGTCGCGCTGCGTGCGCTCCACCTGAAGCGTGACGTGGGCGATGCCGAAGCGGTGCGCGATCTCGTCGGAAATGCGCGCGAGAAAGCCGTCGTCGCTGCCTTCGGGGCGGACGAGGTGCGCCGTCAGCGCCGGGGTTGCCGCGCTCATCGCCCAGACGTGCAGGTCGTGCACCGCCGTTACGCCAGGCTGCGCCGCCAGGAAGGCGCGCACCGCGCCGACATCGATATGCGATGGCGCTGCATCGAGTGCGAGGTCGAGCGACTCGCGCAACAGACCCCACGTGCCCCACAGGATCAGCAACACGACGCCGATCGAGATCGCCGGATCGATCCAGCCGGACCCTGTCAGCCAAATCGCCGCGCCGGCGACGATCACCGCGGCTGAGACGCCTGCGTCCGCGAGCATGTGCAGATAAGCGCCGCGCACATTCACGTCGTGCTTGCGCCCGGCCAGAAACAGCATCGCCGTCGCGCCATTGATCAGCACGCCGACGGCGGCGACGGCCATGATGAAGCCGGGCTCCACTGGTTCGGGCGCAACGAAGCGCCGCACCGCTTCCCAAAGAATGCCGCCGCAAGCGATCACCAGCACCAGAGCGTTCGCCAGCGCGGCCAGCACCGTCGCCTTGGCGAAGCCGTAAGTGCGCCTTTCGCTGGCTTGCTGCTTGGCGAGCCACGCCGCCCCGCCTGCTAATGCAAGGCCAAGCACGTCCGACAGGTTGTGCGCCGCGTCCGACAAAAGCGCGGTTGAGTTCGCCATGAATCCGGCGGCCGCCTCGACGGCGACGAAACCGACATTGAGAACGATTGCGATTGTATAACGTTTGTCGGAGAGCGGCGCGTCGTGGTGGGCGTGACCGTGGTGATGATCGTGAGCGTGCCCATGGTGGCCGTGCATGCTTAGGGCAATAAGGCAATAAGGCAGTAGGGCAAGAGGGTAAGAGCGCGCACCAGGCGCCGCTGTTTACAGCGGCATGAAAATGACCCGGCCGCCACGTTCGGCAGCGAGCGTGCGCGCCACGCGGCAATCGCTTTCTTGCGGCTGCGCATCCGGCGGCACACCTTCGATCCAGGCGCGGCAATAGCCGCGACGCGGCAGCGCCTCCGTTGGCACGCCGGTGAAATCGTTGCGGCCTTCGTACGCCGCCGCTTGCACAACGCCATCTTCGGTGTGTTCCAGCACCGCGCCGCCCCAACGTTGCGCGACCCAATGTGCGTGTTCGCATTCCATCGCTGCGGGTTGGCGATCCATCGGCAGCGCCTCGTAATGAATGCGGCACTGGCCGGCAGTCAATTTTTCCGCGTGAACCGCAGATGCGGCGGCTGGCTGTTGTTGCGCCGCGCCTTGATCGTCGCGCAACGCGAGCGCCGACCCAGCTAGCATCGCCAGCGAGAATGCTGTGGCCAAACTGGAGGCGGCTAATTTCGTCATGGCTCCCTAACTCCCCGCGACCAAGGGTCGTTTCCTGATCACAGGATGAATGTAGGAGCGCTTGCAGATGCGCTGCGTGACCGTGGTCACGGGAGAAAAACGGTTCGATCACAAGCTGTTGAGCGGCGGGCGCCGGGTGTGCGGGATGCAGGCGAAGCTGGAACGGCGGTGGATAAGCCCCGTTAGCACGGCCATGACCCAAAACGCGAAACCGCCCACCACTGAACAACTTCGGCGCGATATCGACAGCGGCCGCACGGGCGATAAAGCGCCTGGCCTTGATCCGGCGGCCGCCCCGCTCGGTACGGACGAAGAAGCCGGCGGGGCCGGCCCCACAGCGGCGGAGATCGCCCAAGCGCGCGCACTCGAACGGCGCAATGCGCGGGGCGACAACGCCGTCGATCCGCGCAAGACGCCGCAAGGCGGCTGAGATCAGGCCCGCGCTGGCTCGCGCTTCAGCGCCACGATCTGCAGTTCGGCGAACACGCCGACCGCCACCGCTTGGGCGATGACGAACGCGTAGCCGAGCAAGCTGGGCGAAAACGTCAGCAGCACGGCGATGGAGCCCAGCACCCAGGCGAGGTTGACCGCAACGACGCCGCGCACGGCGTTTCGCGGCATCAGCAGCGCGCGCGAGAGTACAAGCAGCGATAGCATCCAGGGGATGAGCGCGAACCCGGCGATGATGAGCAGCGCTGACGGCAGCTGCAAGATCGGAGCGAGCAGGCTGGCGCCGGCGATCATGACGATGCCAGCTGCGCCGGAAACGAGCGCGTCGGCGAGCAGAACGCGGCGAAGAAAGAGCGAGTCCATGTGATCCTCCGTGGGGTTGACGGAGGCAAGGTGACGCGATTGGCCGGGCCAGGCGATTACGTCCGAGGTAATGGCGGCGGCTATCACTGCGGTTATGTTCGGGCGCATGCAGAAAGCTCAGTCCTTCGGCGATCATCTCCGCACTTGGCGCCAGCGCCGGCGCATGAGCCAGCTCGATCTCGCCAGCGAAGCGGGCGTCTCGACCCGGCATCTCTCCTTCGTCGAAACCGGCCGCGCCGCGCCCTCGCGCGAGATGGTGCTGCAGCTGGCCGAGCATCTCGAATTGCCTTTGCGCGAACAGAATACGCTGCTGGTCGCTGCGGGCTTTGCGCCGCGCTTCGGTGAGCGGCCACTTGAGCATCCGGATCTCGCGGCTGTTCGCGCGGCTGTGGACATGGTGCTCAAGGGACACGAGCCAAACCCAGCGCTGGCGATCGATCGGCGCTGGACGCTGATCTCCGCCAACGCTGCCGCGTTCAAACTGATGGGAGCGATTTCGCCCGCTCTGCTCTCGCCGCCGGCGAATGTGCTGCGCGCGAGTCTGCATCCCGAGGGCCTTGCGCCGCGCATCCTCAATCTGGGCGAATGGCGCGCGCACATCTTCGCCCGACTCGAACGCCAGATCGAAGCCACCGCCGATTCGGCGCTGGCTGAATTGCTGGCCGAGCTGCGCCTCTATCCGAGCTCCGGCGCACATGCCGCGCCGCTGCTCGAAGCTGCGCCGGTGATCACGCCGCTCAAGCTGAGAACAGAGGCGGGCGTGCTTTCGTTGTTCGGCGTCACCAGCGTGTTCGGCATGCCGCAGGACGTGACGCTCGACGAGTTGGCGATCGAGACCTTCTTTCCGGCCGATGCCGAAAGCGCAGCGATGTTGGCGCGGGTTTGAGTTGAGCATGGACGTGGCCTCGCGTTCGCGCTGCCGAGGGCGCGCGCGTTGAGCCTGATCAGTGCGCTCCCAAAAGGGAGACGGGGCGCGCCGGACGCGCTGAGGTAGTCTCTAGGGTGCGCCGTTCGATCGCTCGAACAGCGCGCGCGTCGAACGCGCCCCGTTGTCGGCCGTTATTCCCGGACTGGGATAGGGCTTGCTCTGCTCACCTCGAGGGAAACCGCCGAGGGGCCTTAGGCCCGACTTCACCAGATTTCACCGGTGCAGCGCGTCAGGACTCTCCGAAGAATCCTGGACCCTGCGGTTTCATGCCCCGCAGGCAATGCAAGCATCGTTCGCTTCGCCCGATGGCGTGTCGTCTGCCTCGGACTTTCTCAACGATCCGCCTTCGCTCTTCGAGCTTCGGCGGATCGAAGCGACGCCTGCCGCGCCGGCCGCTGTCGCACATTCCAAAGTTTCGGACGTCTTCGAAATCTCCCGTGTGCGACAGGGAGGAGTGTAAGGCAGGTCTCACGCGGTCGGATAGATTTCGCGAAATTTTGTAGGTTGGAGCGCGCGGTTCCGCCGCGCACGGGCGCTAGGACTTGAAAACGCGGTGCTAAGCGCGGCGGAGCCGCGCGGTCCAACCTGCAGGCGTTGGCGCTTTTTGGGGGATAGAGGAGCGGTCTATCCACCCATTCGCGCCTCTCATGCGTAATCATCACACACAAGAAAAGCGCGGAGGTTGCCCTCCGCGCTTAGTGTTCCAACCCAAATTCAAACCATCACTGGCAGGCGAGGCATTCTTCGTAATCGGTCTTTTCCGTCGTCATCATGGCCGACGTATCGATGTCGGCCTTGTTGTCTTCGCCGGCGAAGCCTGCGCGCTGCACGCTCTTGGACCGGCAATAGTAGAGGCTCTTTACGCCGCGCTCCCAGGCCATCCAGTGCAGCATGTGGAGGTCCCACTTATCGACATCGCCGGGGATGAAGATGTTGAGCGACTGCGCTTGGCAGATGAGCGGCGTGCGGTCCGCGGCGAGTTCGATGATCCAGCGTTGATCGATCTCGAAGGCGGTCTTGAAGATGCTCTTCTCATCGTCGCTGAGGCAATCGAGGTGTTGCACCGAGCCTTCCTTCTTCAGGATCGAGCTCCACACCGCTTCGGTGTTCTTGCCTTTCTCTTCGAGCAATTGCTCCAAGTAAGGATTCTTCACCGCGAACGAGCCGCTGAGCGTCTTGTGCGTGTAGATGTTGGCCGGGATCGGCTCGATGCCGGCGCTGGTGCCGCCGCAAATGATCGAGATCGACGCGGTCGGCGCGATGGCGAGCTTGTGCGAGAAGCGCGCCATCACGCCGGCGTCCTCCGCATCCGGGCAGGCGCCGCGCTCTTGCGCTAGCTTCACCGACGCCGCATCCGCGCCGCGGCGGATGTGACGGAAGATCTTGTTGTTCCAGACCTTCGCCATCGCCGATTCCATCGACACGCCTTGCTTCTGCAGGAAGGAGTGAAAGCCCATCAGGCCCAAACCCACTGAGCGTTCGCGCATCGCGGCATAGACGGCGCGCTCCATTTCCGGCGGCGCACGCTCGATGAAGTCCTGCAGCACGTTGTCCAGGAAGCGGAACACGTCTTCCATGAATTGCGGCTCTTTCTCCCACTCGGCGAACGTTTCCGCGTTCAGCGAGGAGAGGCAGCAGACGGCGGTGCGCTCGCGGCCATTATGATCCATGCCGGTGTGCAGCATGATTTCCGAGCACAGGTTCGATTGGCGCACCTTGAGGCCGAGCTTCTTCTGGTGGCTCGGCATGGCCTTGTTCACGGTGTCGGAGAAGATGATGTAGGGCTCGCCGGTCTGCAGGCGCAGCTCGAGGATCTTCTGCCAGAGCTTGCGCGCATTCACGTGCTTCAGCGCTTCGTTGTTCTTCGGGCTGCGCAGCGCGAACGGCAGGTCGTCACGCACCGCGATCATGAATTCGTCGGTGATGTTGATGCCGTGGTGGAGGTTGAGGCTCTTGCGGTTGAAGTCGCCCGCGGGTTTGCGGATTTCGAGGAATTCCTCGATCTCGGGATGGTGGATGTCGAGATAGACGGCGGCCGAGCCGCGGCGCAGCGAGCCTTGGCTGATGGCGAGCGTCAGCGAGTCCATCACGCGCACGAACGGAATGATGCCGCTGGTCTGACCGTTCTGGCCGACCTTTTCGCCGATGGAACGGACGCCGCCCCAATAGGTGCCGATGCCGCCGCCATTGGAGGCGAGCCAGACGTTCTCGTTCCAGGTGTCCATGATGCCGTCGAGTGAATCGCCGACAGCGTTGAGGAAGCACGAGATCGGCAAGCCGCGCTCGGCGCCGCCGTTCGAGAGCACGGGCGTCGCCGGCATGAACCAGAGTTTGGAGATATAATCGTAGATGCGCTGGGCGTGGCCGATATCGTCGGCGAACGCGGTGGCGACGCGCGCGAACATGTCCTGATAGGTTTCGCCCTGCAGCAGGTAGCGATCGTTCAGCGTGGTCTTGCCGAACTCGGTCAGCAACGCGTCGCGGCTCGGGTCCGTAACGACCTTCTCTACGACCTTCAGCGGGCGCAGCGGCTTGGGCTTGCCGCGATGGACCTCGCCCATGCGGTGAACCCCTGCTTTTTCCGCCCGTGCCTGCATCGCTTTCGCCCCCAAATTTAGCTCTGTGTTAATCCGACTCGGCTCCCGACCAAACCACATGCCCTAGGGCCGGATCGCGAACCTCACCGCTATATGTAGTGATGCCATCGGTTAATTCAGGGTCAATGGCCTAGCGCGTTTCAGCCGGATTTTTCCGGGGGCAAGCTGTTGAGAGGGCTGTGGGTAAGTGGCGCCGTTAACCATGACGATCCGGTCAGAACCGGCCTCGTTTCGGTGTTTCCGGGGTGGGCCGTTTACACTTCGGCCGGACCTGAAATTCCCCTTTCTGGACTCAAAAAAAGACCCCGCCACGCCCTGGCGGGCCGAATCTGGCCGGACGACTGGACCCCGAGTCGGGCGCGCGGCGGAATCGCTGACGGGGAGCGCCTGTGAGTTCCGCTTTTCGGGCTGTAATCCGCGGTCCGGCGCCATAAGCGATGCGCGGCGCTAACAGGGGCGGTCAGTGAACGGCAAAGCGGCGATCGCGGTATTGGTGGGCGCGGCCCTGATTGGGCTGGCGCCGATTGGCGTGCGGCTGTCGGACTTGCCGCCGGTCGCCACCAATCTGTGGCGCTTCGTGTTCGCCCTGCCGATCCTGGCGCTCTGGGCCGCCAACGATACACGTGGCGACGCCAAGGATCAGCGCCTGTTGTTGGTCGCGGGCGTTTTCTTCGCGCTCGAACTCAGTCTTTGGGCGGCGTCGCTGACGAAGACTACCGTCGCCAACGCGACTTTGCTCACCAACATGACGCCGATCTTCGCCGCCCTGTTCGGCTGGCTGCTGCTGAAAGAGCGCATTGCGCCGAGCGTGCTACTCGGCGGGGCGGTGGCGTTGGTTGGCGCGGTATTGTTGGCGATCGGCCGCGCGCCGGCCGCCGTTGCGCCGGCGAGCGCGGACGAAGGCTGGATCGGCGATCTGATGGCGACGGGCTCTGCGTTCGGCTACGCGGCCTACTTGTTGATGGTGCGCTCGATCGGGCGGCGCGTCGGGGTTGGCGGCGTGATGTTCTGGGCGGGCCTGAGCGGCGTCGTTGTGACGTTTGCGCTGGCGCTCATGCTGGGCGAGCCGCTGCTGCCGCATTCGCTGCGGGGCTGGCTCATTCTGATCGGGCTGGGCGTGGTCGTGCAGGTTGGCGGGCAGGGCTTGATCGCTTACGGCGTCGGCCGTTTGCCGATCTTGGTATCTACCGTGCTGTTGTGGATGCAGCCATTGGCGGCGGCGGTGTTGTCGTGGCTGATCTTCGGTGAAGCGCTGGGCCCGATCGCGTTCCTCGGCGCCGCGTTCATTCTCGCCGGTCTTTTCATCGTCCAACGTGCGAGATCTGCGCCGCAGGCTCAGTGATGCAGCGGTCGTAACCAGCGCGGCATCGAACACGTAAACGTCGCATCGCGCTCGCACGCATCGACGCCGGTTGCATAAATGATCTCGGCGCGGCCGATCAGGTTTTCCATCGGCACGACGCCCATGCCGTCCCAGCGGCTATCGAGCGAATTGTCGCGATTGTCGCCCATGAAGAAGAGCTGGCCATCGGGCACGCGATAAGGGCCGAAATTGTCGAACTGGCCCGCCGGCGTCAGGCTATGCACGGCATGCGCTACGCCGTCCGGCAACAGCTCTTCGGAGCGCTGCGCCCATTCGGCGGCGTTTGGATAGGCGCGGCGGCGCAGCAATTCGGGTTCGGAGGCCGATGCGGCTGCGCCATTGATGAAGAGCGCGCCGTTGCGCAGTTCGATCACGTCGCCCGGCAAACCGATCAGGCGCTTGATCATGGTTTCGCCGCTGCGCGGATGGATGAACACGGCGACGTCGCCGCGCCGCGGCGAACGCCCGAACAGGCGCTGCGCGCTCGCCGGAAGCAGGCGCCCGGCCTCGAATGGCAGCGAGTGGCGGCTGTAGCCGTAAGCGAACTTGGACACGGTGACGCGGTCGCCGACCTCAAGGTGCGGGACCATGCTCTCGGACGGGATCTCGAATTGCGCGAACGCGACGGTGGTGAAGCCGACATAGGCGAGGAAGGCGCCGGCGATGGTCTTCACCCATTCGCGGCCCTCGGCCCACCAAGCCGGCTTCTGCTGCTCGCCCACATCCGTCATAGCAAATCTCCTGGGCGCCGAGGCTGTGCGGCGAATAGGGTATCGTCAAGTCGGATGCGGCGGAGGGTGTAGTGACGCGAGCAATGGCGGCGATCCTCGGCGGGCTGAAGGACGTGATCTTCGGGCGGCTGACCTGGCTGGCGCTGATCAATCTCGCGCTCGCCGTCACGTTGACGATCGTCGCAGCCACGACGCTGATCCGCTACGTGGTGCCGCTAATCCCGGACGGGGCCGGCTGGTTCGCCAACGTGACGACGTTCGGCGAATTCATGGCGAGCGTGCTGGTGGTGGTGCTGGCGATCGCGCTGTCGCCGGCCATCTCGATGCTTGTCGGCGGCGTGCTGTTCGATTTCGCGGCGGAGCGGGTGGAGAAGAAAATCGGCGCGCCAAAAGCGCGGAGCGTGCCGCTGCATGAGGGCGTGCTGAACGGTGTGCGCATCGCGCTGCCGGCGCTGCTGCTGAACCTGCTGGCGATCCCGCTCTATTTCATTCCGGGCGTGAACGCGGTGACGTTCTATACGCTGAACGGCTTCCTGATGGGGCGCGAGTACGCGACCATCACGGCCGCGCGGCACATGTCTTATGCCGAAGCGGTGGCGCTGCGGAAGCGCAACGGTTTGAGCGTCTTCTTTGTCGGCCTAGCCTGTTCGGTGATCCCATTCTTTGCGCCGCTGGTCGGCGCCAGCGCGATGACGCGGCTGGTGCAGTCGATCCGTTCCAAGTCCTGAAACGCCAGAAGCGGCTTGCACGCCGCGATCGCTTGGTTTAATTGTAACCGTATGGTTACAAAACCACGCCCGCGGACGGACGGCGCATTCGGCGCCATCGCCGATCCGACGCGGCGGGCGATCCTCGATCTTGTGCGCCATCGCGAAATGAGCGCGGGCGACATTGCGCGGCGTTTTTCCGTGAGCCGGCCGGCGATCGCCAAGCACGTGCGGGTGCTGCGCGAAGCAGGACTGCTGCGCGAGCGGCGCGAAGCGACGCAGATTTTCTACACGCTCGATCCCGACGCGCTGCGGACGGTGGATCGCTGGCTTGCGCCTTACCGATTGTTCTGGGCGGCCAAGCTGGTCGATCTGAAGCGTGTGGTTGAAGACGACGCGAAAGCGAAGAAGGGGAAGGGCGAGGCATGAGCGAGCTGAAGCACGAGTTCACTTGGAAGCTGTCGGCGCGGCCGGCGCGCGTCTTCGCCGCGCTCACCGAGGCGGATGAGCTGAAGCAATGGTTCGCGGAGCATGCGGAGGTGGAGCCGCAAGTCGGTGGCGCCTATCGATTCTGGGGCAGGCACACTTTGGGGGCGCCGACGCGCGAAGAGGCGAATGGGCGCATTACCAAGTTCGCGCCAAGCCAGACGATCGCCTACACTTGGCGAATTCACGACCGCGATAGCGAGGTTGCGTTCGCGCTGGAGAGCGATCCCGAAAACGCCGAAGGCACGGTGCTCAAAGGGACGCACAGCTTCGAAAAGGCCCCCGCGATCAATCGCGCCAAGGAAATGATCGACGATCTTTGGCGCTTCAATTGGGGCAACTTGTCCGCGCATATCGGCGCCGGCACGGGCAAGATGATGATCGACTATGCCGATCCGAATCCGAATGTTGCGCTCTCCATCTATATCGATGCGCCGCCGTCCGCCGTGTTTCGCACGTTGATCGATCCGGAGAAAATCCAGCAATGGTTTGGCGTCGCGGCGGCGGTCGATCCGCGGCTCGGCGGCGATTGGCATCTGAAGATGGAGTTCGAGAAGGAGGGCAAGAAGGTGACCTCGCCGCCCTGCACGATTCTCGAATATGTCGAGAACGAGCGGCTGGCGATCACCTGGCCGGATTGGCGCGGTGACAAGAACGTGCCGGATCAGCGCGTGCTCTGGAAGCTGAGGCCGGAGGGCGAAGGCACGCGGGTCGATTTTCTGCACGATGGCTTCGTGCGCGCGGTCGATGTCAGCGATTATCCGTTCGGCTGGGGTTGGTTCCTGTCGCGGATCACTTCTGTCGCGGAAGGCAAACCGCTGGACGCATCGGCGCATTCGGATTGAGGGAGTAGAGCATGGCGAAAGTTCTCGGCGTCGGCGGCGTGTTCTTCAAGGCGCGCGATGCAGATGCGTTGCGCGCCTGGTATACGCGCGTGCTCGGTCTTGAGTTCAAGGATTGGGGCGGCGTGGTGTTTCTACCCGATGCGCTCGCCGCCCATCCCGGCTCTGCGACGATCTTCACACCGATGTCGAGTGCAGAGCAGATGGCGCCATCGACGCACGAATGCATGTTCAACCTCGTCGTCGATGATCTCGATGGGGTGCTGGCGCGCTGCGCCGCCGAAGGCGTGGAAGCGATCAGCCGCGAGGATTCGTTCAACGGGCGCTTCGCCCACATCATGGATCCGGAAGGGCGGAAGGTCGAACTGTGGGAGCCGAAGCCGTTTTGAGGGAGGGCGATATGAAACTTGTTCGGATTATTCTAGGAATCATCGCGGGCGTCGCGCTGGGGCTTTGCGTCGTGATGGCCGGCGATGCGGTGAACATGATGCTGTTTCCCGCGCCGCATCCGTCGCAACTGGCGGACTATATGGCGAATGCGCCGGTCGCGGCTTTGGCGGGACTGCCGATTGCTTATGCGCTAGCGGCTCTCGCGGCGGCCTTCGTCGGCGCGAAGATTGCAGCGCGCGTGTGGGCGGGTTGGATTGCGGGCGGCTTACTGACGGCGGCGACGTTCGCCAATCTTGTGATGATCCCGCATCCGCTGTGGTTCACGATCGCCTGCGTCTTGCTCGTGCCGCTGGCGGCGTGGTTCGGCGCCAAACACGGAGCCGCGCCGCGTATTCAGTCCTTGACCCAATAGCTGTAGCTATAGGCGGTTTCGAAGCCGTCGCTGGCGTAGAGCGCGACCGCGGCTTCGTTGCTTTGTTCGACCTGGAGATAGGCGGTGTGGGCGCCGTGCAGCGGACCCCAGCCGCAGAGCGCGCGGACGATGTCGCGCGCGAGACCTTGGCGGCGGGCGTTTGGCGCCGTGCGCATGAGGTAGAGGCCGAGCAAGCCGTCGGTGACGTCGCCGAAGCCGATCGCGGCAGGCTGATGCGCGAGACGCGCGATTGCAAATGTGCGCGGCGCCTTGGTGCGCATGACGATGTCGGCGCGCTCGGCGAAGTCCTCGGGGCTCGGCGCGGCGAGGCGAAGCGGAGTCCAGAAAGAGTCCGTCGGCTCGTCATCGAGCGTGACGGGACGATCGGCGGGCGGCATGGCGCCTA
>Ga0196971_1000110_pt1 | contig 80377 bp, 74 predicted proteins | sample S1v_1013CmetaG_FD_148660 | JGI IMG/M metagenome (GOLD analysis project Ga0196971, IMG submission 148660) | Soil microbial communities from Anza Borrego desert, Southern California, United States - S1+v_10-13C | ecosystem: Environmental > Terrestrial > Soil > Desert | place: USA: California...
CGGCTTCCAACGCCCGTTCCACCAGGCGTTGGGTCAGCTGTTTGAGCAAGCCGTGCTCACCCAAAATGTCCTTGGGATCCGAATAGCCTTTGAGCAACTCGTCTAACAGGGCGTCTTGTTTGGCTGTGTCACTGGTCATTCTTATTCTCCTTTTTGTCAGATTATATAAACCAGTTACACAGTTCTTTTTACACCCTCCCGGGACCTGCGGTCCGGTTCGTCTTCGGGGCCATTACCTCGCTTAAAAATGCCGGGTCTCGTTCCTCGATCCAGCCTACCGCGCTCCAATGCACCTTGTACGCATCCTCTTGCAGACCGTAGGATGCGGTGAACGAAGTGAACCGCATCGTTCGCGATTGATGCCCGTCCTGAGTCCGGTCGAAGGGCGGTTCGTACCTTACCGCATCCTACGAATTTCGCTTTACCATCCGTTACAGGAGCCTGCCTGAGTTAGAGGGGCAGACTTTTATTTCTTTCTCCCGCTCGAACCCTAACAACCAAAAACAAACAACAGTTGCCTGACCCTTTACCCTTCACGTTGCGCCGACTGGAACCAACGGATCGATCGGGGATTCAAATATGGAATTTCGATCGATTTATCTCCGATGAAACGTCCGCTAGGAGGCATTATGCGATTCCGGAACAAGGCGATTTCAGGTAGGGCCGTCCGTCTATGGTTCGGCGGCCTGATTCTTCCCGTGGCGGTAGCCGCCGCCGCTCAAACTGGCGGCAAACCGTTCGATGCCGCGGCCGAGGCGCAAACGCCGAAAGCCGCCCCCTCTGACCGACCGGAGTCGCAGAAATCCGATCATGACCGGTCCGGCGTTTTTCAGGCCACCGGCGCCCAACCTGCCTCGAACGCCCTCGGCAGCCAGCCCGATCAGGGCAAGGTATTGGGTTTCGAGTTTTACCGCGATCCCCTCAATGCCAAGAAGCCCATGCAGACTTTCGAGGAGATCATGCAGGCGGACAAGGCGGCCAAAGCCAAGATCACCGCCGATCAACGGAAGTTGCTGGAAAGCCGCTACGATTTAAGTCCGAAATTCGATCCCGAGGCGAAGATGTCGCGGGGCAAGCGGGTTCCGGTGGGTCCCACCGCGCGCTTGCGCGATGGCGTGACTTGGGACTCGCTGGCCGGGATGACGCCTGAGGATATTCGCAAAAAGGGCGTCTTCCCTTATCCCGCCCTGCCGCATCCCAAGCAAGCCACCGGCGGCCAGATCTTCCCGAAAATGCAGATCGAGATGTTCCCGCGGCTGGAGCGCTTCGATGTGGAATTCGACCTGCCAGACGCCTTCCTCCCGGAATTTCCGCCCGCCATCTTCCTGCAAAACCGGCCGGAACTCGGCGACGTATCCCGCGGCGAGGTCGTCTCGATCAACAACTTCTACCGGCTGTTTAAGGACATCCTGACCCCGGTTCAACTCGACGGATTTCGCCTTCTGCTCACGCCGTTTCCCCAGGAGGAATTCAATCCCACCGACGACCGGAAAAGCGAACAGGCGAGCCTCGGCGTCACCTGTCTCGACTGCCACATCAACGGGCACACCACCGGGCAGTTCCACCTCAACCCGGACGACCGCCCACAGGAACGGCGCATGCGCCTCGACACGGTCAGCCTGCGCGGCATGTTCAACCAGCAGATCCACGGCTCTAAGCGGAGCCTCCGCTCGGTCGAGGACTTCACCGAATTCGAGTTCCGCACCGCCTATTTCAACGGCGATCCCATCCACGCCATGAAGAAAGGCTTCACCATTTTCGACCGGGTGCAGGTCTCGCACATGGCGCAGATGCAGAACATGTTCGACTTCCCGCCGGCGCCCAAGCTCAAGGTCGCCACGGCCCGGCTCGACCCCGCCAAGGCCACCGATGCCGAGCGCCGCGGCGAAGAAGTGTTCTTCGGCAAGGGCCAATGTGCCGCCTGCCATTTGCCCCCGACCTATCTCGACCACCAGATGCACGACCTTCACCTCGAACGGTTCGTCAACGAGGCGCCGCTGGGACCGATGAAGACTTTCACATTGCGTGGCATCAAGGACAGCCCGCCCTATATGCATGACGGGCGTTGCCTGACCCTGGAGGACACGGTGGAGTTTTTCAACCTGGTGCTGGAGCTCAAATTGAACTCGCAGGAGAAGTCGGATTTGGCGGCGTTTATGCGGACGCTGTAAATCCTCGTTTTTCGCTCGTTCCCAATCTCCGGATTGGGAACGCCGCTCTGGAAGCTCCAGCTTCCAGAGACATCGTTTGTCCTGAAAACAAATAACAAAAGCCTGACCCCTTCGGACCCCTTCGGACCCCTTCGCAAGCCTGACTCCTTCATGACCCCTTCACTCTGACCCCCCTTCGTTTGAGCGCTCACCGATTCGCTTTCTTGTTTTCTCCTTCACCGTTGGCTCGGGCCAACACCGCACGCCCCGAATCGGATCAAGGCTTCGGGGTTTGAGGCGGCGATTGGCTGTTGGTCCGGGCCAACAGCCGTGACATCGGCCATTCTTGCGGCACGATTTTTAAGTTATTGAATATAAATAATAAATCTGATTTGGCACGGAAAATTCAATATCCGGAGTACGGTGCGAAACAACGCTTCGCCCTGAACTGAAGAGCCTTAAACAACACACCATCCTTTAGGAGTACGATCATGCAAACGAAAATCGCCAAGAACCTGACTGTTTTCACCTTCACCTCCGCCATGGCTTTGCTGTCCGGGGTGCAGAGCGCCAGCGCCAACTTCAGCACCCCGTCCGTGGTACAGGTTGCAGGCGGCCTGATAATCGAAAACGCTCCCAACGCCACCAAGGAGGAAGATCATGTGGCCGGCGGCGTGATACTGGAGCGGGAAAAAAGCCCGAGCAGTGCGCGGGATGGTGATGGACACATCGCGGGCGGCATGGTGCTTGAAAATGCCCCCAACACCGCCAAGGACGCGGATAACATCGTCGCCATTATCGTTCAGTAAGATCGGACAGGGGCAGGTGGCGGCGGTGAGTTCCGCGGCCGCCTGTCCCGTTACCGCCACCGAAAGGTGAACACATCGGCCGTCACGGATTCCACACCGACGCTTCGACCGCTCCACGCCGGTTCGCGGGACCGGACCGTCACCTCCGCCTCAAGAGCTGTCAGCAGCCGTCGGGCGGCTTCCCCGCAAGAGTTCCATCAAAGCATCCATAACCGGGCACGTTGTCCCTGGATTCCTCAACTGAATGCAAATGCCATTATTTGATCAAAATTCGGCATCATTGATCATGGATCGGTCTCCGAGCTGATGCCGAAACCCGCCCTGTGGAGGGCGGCAAGCAGCGTTGCCCGCTCGGCCTCCGGAAGAGGCCATAGAGGCGGCCGCGGCGCGCGCCACGCGGGATCGCCCGTCTGTGCGGCGCGAATTGCCTTGAACGCGGGTACGAAAGGGTAGCGCAAGACGATGTCCAGAAATGAGCGGATTCGCGCCTCGTCGTCCGGGCTTACGTCCGGCTTGAGCAACGCGGCGACGAGGTCTGGAAAGAGGTTCGCGACGCCGCAGATCGTTCCGGCCCCGCCGGCGCGCATCAGCCGCGGCAGGTGCGGCTCGTGGCCAGCCAGGATCGAGAGTTGCGGCACGCGTTTCAGCAGCTCGGCGGTATGCTCGAAATCGCCGCCGCTGTCCTTCACGCCCGCGATGATGTCGGGATAGGCGGCTGACAGCCGGGCGACGACCTCCGGCCGGATCGGCACGGCCGAGATCTGCGGGATGTGGTACAGATAGACGCGGAGACGCGCATCGTCCACCGTATCGATCAAGCTCGCGTAGTAACGGAACACCGCCTCGTCGGTCAAACCTTTCCAGAAGAACGGCGGCAGGACCAGACATCGCGGACAGCCGGACTGCAATGCATGCCGCGTCAGCGCCACGGCGTCGGGGAGCGCGGCGGCTCCGCTGGCGGCGAGCAAGCGTTCCGGCGCGATGCCCGACGCCAGCAGCGCGTTAAGACCCTCGGAGCGCTCGGCGACCGAGAAGGAGGGGCCTTCGCCTGTCGTGCCGAACGGCACCACACCGTCGACACCCGTCGCGAGCAGTACCCGCGCATGCGCGGCGAGCCTCGCGTGGTCGACGCCGCCGTCCTGATCGAGCGGCGTCAGTGTCGCGCACCAAAGTCCGCGTATGGGAGCGGGTTCCGTCATGGCGAAGTCCTCCTCAGAATCCTAGTGGGGCACCCATGGCCGCTGTATCTCGATCGACGTGCATGGCATTTTGCTTCGGGCTGGCGACTCATCGACGCAAGCGGCGAGCAGGCACCGGGCAAGGTTACCCAGGAAGCGCGGGGAAATCCATGAGCGCCGCGCCAGCGGAGCCATCGGAGAGCTTCCCGGAAAGGAAAATGGATCTGCGCGGATTCCGGTTGTACTCAGACTACGCGTTCGATCGTTTTGGACAATCATGCATTTTTTGAGGCAAAACCCATGAGCGAGAATGAGGGAAAGATTACCGTCTATTACGACGGCGCCTGCCCGCGCTGTGTCCGGGAACGCCGTCGCTACGAGTGGCTGGCGGGGAAAAGCCGTGAGAAGGTCCGTTGGTTCGACATCACGGGACACGAGGAGAAACTCCGCGACGCCGGCATCGATCCCCATAAGGCCCTGACCGAACTGCATGTCCGCGACGAGACTGGGCGGATCGTGTCCGAGCTGGATGCGTATATCCTGTTGCTGAAGAGAATCCCGCTTCTAAGACCCTTGGCCTGGCTCATCGGATTGCCGGTGATCCGTCCGCTATTGGCTCGTCTCTATCACGGAATGGTCACCCGGCGTCTAAGAGCGAGTGGACGGCTATAGTGAGCCGGTCGGGCTGCCATAGCGAGCGTGACCATGACTATTAAGAATGTGATTTACCGGATTAATCTGCAAATCGCCGCTGGATTATCTATTGTTGCCCCGGACTCAGATTGAAGGTTAAGGGCTCAACGAATGAGAAATATCCCGTTGCGTTCTGAATCAATAATTTAGAAAAGCCTGCCGTATTCTCTTCGACCGCGAATACTTCAATGGCACCGGTATTGTTCTGGAGGCCGAGGTTTGATACGTCGAGGATTTGTTGCTGGTATCCCTCAAGGGTGACGTTGTTGCAATTACGTTCAGGACTCTGACTCGCTCGTACGCAGACCTGGTATGTGGTCGTCGTCTCCGTATCGTTGCTTAGCACGAGGGACGACGTCATGCCGTTTACATTGGAAAACACAACCGGGTAATAGTCATACGCTTCGAGAGAAATGATATCGGTGATGCCAGGTCTGGCACCTAAGACTATCAAGATGAGGGAGGCGAGCACCGTGGCTAACAATCCTCCGACGATACGCTTGTTCATACACAATCCCTCCATAGCTGTTTCTTCGTAAAGCACTTTGTCTCAGCTGAAAGTTCGAACTCACTGGGCTTTCCGGTTCCCTCTCCGGGCAAGCTGCAACAGTCGTGTTCGGCTGAGAATCTTTATCATGGCCCTGCGGATCGATTCGTCGGGCTGTAATCGTTTGACGCTTACGGAAGCTTGTCTTTTGCATCACCTTCAATTTCCCAGACAACGGTTTCCGTAGGGATTCGCAATGGCTGCGTCGGCTTGGATAAAGCCACATCCGCTCGCGAAATCGAATCCGGTATCAAAATCCGGGGTGAACGGGTCATCCATGTCGATGGCCGTATTTGCCATGGCGGTATAAATATCCCAGGGCGACAATGACGGATCGGCTTGCAGCATCAACGCCGCGACTGCCGCGGCATGAGGCGCTGCCGCCGAGGTGCCGGGAAAGTTCGGAGCGCCGTCGGGTTCTGTATCCTGCCCCCCGAAGAAGCTTGTGTTGATGTCATCGGGTGCCACAATCAGGGGCTGAAAGCGGAATTCCGGGCTCGCCTTCCGGTTTCCGGCCGTATCGAACAAGATCGGCGTGCCGCCCGCCGAAGAGAACTCCCTCAACACGTGCGGAGTATGGTAAGGGGCGGCCCCGACCGCTGCGGCGCCTGCCGCATTGGCATGGCCGATAACGGTACTGCTGTGGGTATTAAACTGATCGATCGTTCCGTCCCAGAGGACATATTTCATCAGTCCGGGATTAATCACTTCCGGATTGGGCCCGGGGCAATTTGTGATTTGTACGTTAAAACCGGAAGTCCCCGATTCGGGAAGGTTAAAAAACCTCAAAATTTCTTTGGGATCTGAACCGATATTAATGTCCTTGGTTTCTGCAACGAGCGTTCCGGCTTCGTCGTACAGCAAGACATCAATGTCGTTGGGCGCCCCGGGCGGTCCGCTGACCGAGAAAAAAGGCGCGTCCCATTGAAAAGACATCGTAAGCCCGCTACCCGGGGGCACGGTGATATGCTGGAAAACGTTGATGTCAGGTCCCGGGTCAAAATCGTGCGCCTCGCAAATAAATCCTCCACCTTCGTCTATGAGGGTCCCGCTCGGCCTAAAAGGCGCTTCGTAGGACGAGCGGTTTTCATTGCCTGCCGAAGAAAAGTACGCGACTCCCTTGGCAACGGCTTCGTCAATAGCCTGAGCGCTGTGTCCGTCCTGGAACATGGGCTCGTCGAAGTAACCAACGTCATCCACGATGATCTTGGCTCCGGCGTTGGCTAAAACGATGACGGCATCGGCAAATTTGAACTGATCCTCGCCGTCCGTGTGGAATAGAATCTGGGCACCCGGCGCCACATCATGGATGATCTGCATCATGGCGCGGCCTTCGTCAGTGGTCGGAACGGTGCCCGGCGGGCAGAGGTCGTCGTCCTTCAGTACCGTGATTCCGGACGGTAAATCGCCGCTTGCGATGTCATTCTCCGCACCGCCTAAGCAGTTGTAACTGTTGGAAAGGACGCCGATGGCAATGCCGTTGCCGTCGACCCCGAAGCTCATGCGCGCCGTATTCGATCGCATCGCCGCGTCGCCCTGGCTGTCGACCGATCCCGAGCGTTTTATCGGGGGATAGGCAGGTCGGACGAATTGCAGGCCGGGAACTGCTTCCAGCTGTCCGATGGCCGGTATGGGGAGCCATCCCGACACGACTCTGCCGGATACCGTAACATCCTTCATTCCGAGTTTTTCGAGGCCGGCTCGCAACACGCCCGAGTCATTCGATGCGACGGCATATATGGCGACATAGTTGCCACGAACCTGCACCATCTCGGTCCGAGGCTGAAATGTTTCGGGCTTTGCATGCGTGTTTGCCGCGCGTCCCTGGAAGGCTCGGTATTCGTTATGGAGCTTGCTTAGGGTCTGGCCCACCTTGGCCGATACCGAACCCTTGGGGGCTTGCATTTGGTTTGCGGCGCCTTCTCCGACATTTTGGAGCTGGACCAGTTTGGGCGATGTTTCGTTCTTGGCCTCGGGCGCTTGGCTTGTTGAAAAAGCCGAAAACGAAGGCAATAAAAGACAAGAGATAAGGCTTGTAGCTTTCATCATTTCCATGATCGATCACCGTCTTGGTTGCTCTAACGATATTGTTTTCAGACCGGATGCGCGTCTCGTAACCCGCCGTTCCGACTAAATGACGAGCATCGAGCTGCGGTACGTACCCGATCCCTCTCCTGTAATCGATCGTGAGCTTATCCCTATAGCTGCAGTGACGGCTGCCGTTTCTTCGATGCTCCGCACGGCGTACTTGCTTAATGAATGAGACTTATCGTCAGGAAGGGGGTTGCGCGGGGCGTCGCCTAAACTCAAGAAGTCGGCGATGGAGTAGGAATGGCGCGGGATCGAGATTTTATTTTTTACGATTGAGAGTCGTGGCGCGGTTTCCCAACACAATCCTCTGCAAAATACGTAGCAATGAACGGACCGTGCAGCGGTCGAAGAAGAGAGCTCATTGTTAACGTGTCCTTGGATTGGAAGATGAAGCGGTATGGATTGCCATGCACGGGTTGGTTATTGGCAATCGTCTTGTGGTTCGTAACGTTCGCCTGCGAGAGTAGAGCAGATATGACCGCTTTTGTCGGCGCGACCTTGGTCGATGGAACCGGCGGTGCTCCACGCGCCGATGCCGTGATTCTCGTGGAGGGCGAGCGGATTGCCGCGGTGGGAAACCGGGACGAAATACCGATTCCTCCGGAAGCCCGAGTAATCGACGCGAGCGGCAAATGGATCGTTCCCGGTTTGATCGATGCGCACATCCACTTCTTTCAATCGGGCGGTCTTTATACCCGGCCGGATGTGATCGATTTGCGGGATGTTCGCCCTTATGCGGACGAGATCGCCGGGATCAGGCAACGCATTCCCGACACCTTGGCCCGCTACGTCGCAAGCGGCGTGACCTCGGTGGTGGATGTCGGCGGCCCGTTCTGGACCTTCGAAGTACGGGATCTCGCGGAGCGGACCAAGCCGGCGCCGCGCGTCGCGGTGGCCGGGCCGCTAGTCGCCACCTATCTTCCCCCGGAACTCAAAACCGATGACCCGCCGCTGATCAAAGTCGATTCTCCCGAGGAGAGCCGGGCCACGGTGCGGGAAGTTTTGGCGCGAAAGCCGGACGTCATCAAAATCTGGTTCATTCCCTTGCCGGGCCAGGGTCTTGCGTCACAGACCGCCGTGGTGCGGGCCGCGATCGAGACGAGTCATGCCGCCGGTACGCGGGTCGTGGTGCATGCGACCGAACTGGAAGTCGCGCGGGCGGCGGTGCAGGCGGGTGCGGACGTTCTCGCTCACAGTGTGGAGGACCGCCGGGTCGACGAGGCTTTTATCAAGCTCTTGAAGGATCGGAACGTGGTGTATGTGACCACGCTGGTCGTCAGCGAAGGCTATCAGGAAGTTTTGGGACGGAAGGTCCGGCTGACCGACATCGAACGCCGCCTCGGCGATCCCGAAGCGATCGAGACGTTCGATGATCTGGCCCGACTGCCCATCTGGAAAAAGCCTTGGGCCTTTCAATGGTTCAGCCGGGATATCGCATTCTGGAATTTGAAGCGCCTGCAGGAAAGCGGCGTGACGATTGCCGCCGGGACCGATGCCGGCAATATCGGCACCTTGCACGGGCCGGCATTGCACCGGGAGTTCGAACTGATGGCCGAGGCCGGTCTATCGCCCCGCGAGATTTTGACGGCCGCAACGCAAGGCGGCGCTCGCGTCATGGGCCGAAGCGCCGAATTGGGAACCGTCGAAAAGGGCAAACTCGCCGATTTCTTGCTGCTCGATGCCGACCCGCTGGCCGATATCACCCACTTGCGCCGCATCTTCCGCGCTGTCAAAGGGGGAGCGATCTTCGATCCCCAAGCGTTGGGCGAGCGACGCCCATCGACACAAACCCGGCCCTGAACGAATCCGGCAAATTACCTTGCCACATTTCCAGGAGGTATCCATGGAAGCTAAACCGAAAATTCTCGCTTTCGCCGGTAGTTCGCGAGAACGCTCCTACAACAAGATGCTGGTCCGGATTGCCGCGGCGGGCGCTCGACGGGCCGGTGCCGAGGTAAGCGTGGTGGATTTGCGCGATTTCCCGATGCCGATCTATGACGGAGATTTGGAGGATCGGGAAGGCATTCCCGCCAATGGCCTGAAATTCAGGCAACTGATGATGGCGCATCAGGGACTCTTGATAGCTGCTCCCGAATACAACAGCTCGATTACCGCGCTCCTGAAAAACACCATCGACTGGGTGTCCCGCCCGGTCGGCGGCGAGGACGGTCTGGCGCCGTTCCGGAACAAGGTCGCCGCCCTGCTCGCCGCTTCGCCGGGTGGCTTCGGAGGCCTCCGCGGTTTGGTTCACCTGCGGGCGATTCTGGGCAATATCGGCGTCATCGTCCTGCCGGACCAATTGGCGGTGGCCAAGGCTCATGAAGCGTTCCAGCCCGACGGCATGCTGATCAATCCGAAACAGCATGCCGCAGTCGAAGCCTTGGGGGCCAATCTCGCCGGCATCTTGGCGAAATTGCACGGACATACCCTGTTGCCCGAGCCGGAGGAGCGGCGGCACGATCTAAGCCGAATCGAGTAAATTCCGGCGATAGGAGGAAGACTGCCGGGCGACCTGCCGTAGCTCAAGTCCGACGTTCTATCGGGTTGTAACGTTGCGTCAGCTTGCAAAGCCGTAAATACGTAATCTTACTTACGGTAATGTTCTTGTAGTGCGCTAATGTTGTTCAGAAGCGCCTGTCCAGCCGATTTGCCCCTTCTGTTTTGATAATAAAGACATAAAACGAAATCAGGAGATCTTTATGGTAGGGCTTTATTCCCGAAATGCTGGACAAAAGTGCCATTTGCCCATCGTAGCCGATACTTGCACCAGCCTCCTAAACGGTGGATCGATATCGGATCGTTGCCGGCTATCTGATCTTTTACAGGGCGTCTCGATACTCGCCAGTCTTCGCTCGTACTCAGCGCGTATAGAACTTTTTGGCTTGGGCTTCTATCGAGCCGATATCTGCCGTGCGCTTCGATAGGCATTGAGCTCGGTCCGAATCCGCCTGAAATAATTCAAGAATATCAAGATGGTTGATGGTCCACGCCGACTTGGTAGCGCCCACGCTTCGGCCAAAAAAACGTATCTGGTCATCACTCTCTTCGTCGGAATCGTGCTTTGCTTGCTGATGCTCGATCTGATACGCGCTGAGATACTCAATTCGGTCAGAGCTTATGTGGTGGGCGAGAGTCTTTGGTCCAAAGGGCAAAAAGATGCTGTTCAACACTTGATTCGCTATTCGGCTTCGCATGCCGAGGCGGACTATCAAGCTTTTCTAAACGCTATCGCCATCCCCTTGGGAGACCGTCAGGCACGCCTCGAACTGGAAACACCGGAGCCCGATCTGAACCGCATTTATCAGGGCTTCGCCGCAGGGGGTAATTCCCCGGAGGATGCGAAAGCTATGGCGGTATTCTTTCGCCGATATCACCGGATCGACCATGTCGCCCGGGCGATTGAGATCTGGGCCGAGGCCGACCGCCGGATTGCAGCCTTGCTTTCATTAGCCGATAGCCTGCACACAGCCCTATCGTGGGGTTCTTTAACGGCTGAACAGGTTTCGGATATCCAGAAAGGGCTCACGGCGGCGAATCGACATCTGGCCCTATTGGAAGAGGAGTTTTCTCGTACCTTAGGCGAGGCGGCCCACTGGGCTAATTCGATTACACAACAACTCATCTACTTGGCCGTAGGGCTGCTCCTCAGCCTGGGCACCCTCGTTTCTCTATGGGTAATCAAAAGCATGACGCGCGCCGAGACAGCCGCGCGCGAGAGCGATGAACGCTTTCGGTTATTGGTCAAGAGCGTCAAGGATTACGCCATTTTCATGTTGGATCCCGACGGACGGGTAACGAGCTGGAATTCCGGGGCACAAGCCATCAAAGGCTATCGGGCCGAGGAGATCATCGGCCAGCCGTTCTCCCGGTTCTATACGCCGGAGGATACTGAAGTTGACATCCCTCGGAAGACGCTCGCCGCCGCGGTGTCTCAAGGCCGCCTCGAACAGGAGGGCTGGCGGGTGCGAAAAGATGGCTCCCGCTTCTGGGCCAATGCCGTCCTCACCGCCCTGTACGATGATGGCGGACGACTTCGTGGCTTCGCCAAAGTCATGCGGGACATTACCGAGCGCAAGCATTCGGAAGAGCGATTCCGATGGGCGGTGGAAGCCGCGCCCAACGCGATGATCCTCGCGCGGGAGGACGGCCGGATCGTTTTGATCAACGCCCAGGCCGAGCGTCTGTTCGGCTATTCGCGGGACGAGTTGCAGGGAGAACTCATCGAGCGGCTGGTGCCGGAGCGCTTCCGCGTCCAGCACACCCTCGAGCGGCTGAATTTTTCGGCGCTGTCCCAGACCCGGCCCATGGGGGCGGGGCGCAATCTATGCGGGTGCTGCAAAGACGGGCGCGAGGTGCCGGTTGAGATCACGCTTAATCCGTTCGCCACGTCTGAAGGTACGTTCACCCTGGTTTCGATTATCGACATCACCGAGCGCCAACTCGCCGAGGAACGCTTGCGGCAGGCCGCGACGGTATTCGAAAGTACGGCGGAAGGCGTAATCATCACCGATGCAGACATCAAGATCATTGCCGTCAACAAGGCCTTTACGACTATTACGGGGTATTCGGAACAGGAGGTTTTGGGCCGCAACCCCCGGGCATTCCGTTCCGGACGCCATCATAGCGATTTCTACCGCGACCTGTGGACGAGCATTCTGGAGAGCGGCAGTTGGCAAGGCGAGATCTGGGATCGGCGCAAGAATGGCGAGGTCTATCCGAAATGGCTCACTATCAGCGTCATCCGTGACGAGGCGGGCCACGTCATCAACTACATCGGCGTCTTCTCCGATATCAGCCAGATCAAGCGCTCCGAAGAGCAGTTGGCGCACCTGGCGCATTACGATCCGCTGACCAATCTCCCCAACCGCTTGCTCCTGAACAGCCGATTGTCCCACGCGCTCGAACAGGCCAAACGGCAAAACCGGAAGGTAGTCCTCCTCTTCCTGGATCTTGACCGATTCAAGACCATCAACGACAGCCTAGGGCACCCGGCGGGCGATGAGTTGCTGGTGGCGGCCGGCCGGCGTATTCGGCATCGTTTGCGCGAGGCGGATACCTTGGCCCGCCTGGGCGGCGACGAGTTCGTCATCTTGCTCGAACATCTGAACCACTGCCAAGCCGCCGCTATTGCCCAGCACGTGCTCGTGGCACTGAGCGAACCCTTCCGTCTTGCGAGCGGTCATGAGGTATTCGTCAGTGCCAGCATCGGCATCAGCATATTTCCGGATGATGCCCAGGATAGCACTCAGCTGGTGCGTAACGCCGATGCCGCCATGTACCAGGCTAAGGAGAGCGGCCGTAATACCTACCACTTCTATACCGAGGCACTGACCCATAGCGCCAATCAGCGGCTTGACCTCGAAAGCAGGCTGCGCCGGGCTTTGGAGCGGAAGGAATTCATCCTCCACTATCAGCCGCAGGTGGACATCGCGACCGGCCGGATTATCGGCGTCGAGGCCCTGGTGCGTTGGCAGTCTCCCGAGATGGGGCTTATTCCGCCGGCCCAGTTCATCCCCCTGGCGGAGGAGACCGGTCTCATCATACCGTTGGGCGAGTGGGTGCTACGCTCCGCCTGCGCTCAAACGAAAGCCTGGCTCGAGCAGGGATTGCCGCCGTTAACAGTGGCGGTAAATTTTTCGAGCCTTCAATTCCGCCAAAGCGATACAGTCGAACGGGTCCGCGCGATCTTGGAGGAGACAGGATTGCCTGCGGCCCAGTTGGAACTGGAGATTACCGAAAGCGCCACATTGGAGCAGGGCGAACACGCGCAAGCCACCTTGCTGGCCTTGAAGGCATTAGGCGTGCGGCTCGCTATCGACGACTTCGGCACCGGCTATTCTTCGCTGGCTTACCTCAAGCGCTTCGCCTTCGACACAGTCAAGATCGACCGGAGTTTCGTAAAAGACCTTTCGGAGAGTCGGAACGACGGAGAAATCGCCGCCACGGTCATCGCCATGGCGCGCAATCTCCGTTTAACCGCGCTGGCGGAGGGCGTTGAAACCGAGGAGCAACTCGCCTTCCTCCGGGATTTGGGCTGCGATACTTATCAGGGCTATTTTTTCAGTCGCCCGCAACCGGCGGAGGACATGGCCGTACTCCTCAGGACTGACGAGAACAAGGCATCTTCCAGCGCCGGAAAGTGCTCGCTGACCTGCCAATAGTTATTGAGTTCCAGAGTTCCGAACGCAGCAGCTGCGAATGATGCATCCGGGATCACTCGGCACCGGCTGGGTAAGCCGTCGCTCCGCGTCAGGATGCATCGCTGCGGTTGTCTCACGCCGGAGCGGTAGCTTTATGGCCGGTCGGGTTTTTCAGCGTATTGATCAGAGTAATCAAGGCCCGATCCATCAGGGGAATGGCGGAGCCTTCTATGATGCGAGCAGTGTTGTTATTAAGACGTTTGGCCAATTCAGAAATACTGATCTCAGCCACTTTGACGCCTTTACGGTTGACGAAGACACAGGTTGATGTCAGCTGGCTCTTCCAGGAAAGCTTGCCTCGGCAGGTTTTGTTCCGATGATCGATAAACTCGATCCATTCGCCCACTGCCAAATCAGTTGCCTTGCGCAAAGACGCCGTATCTATGATTTCGTCGTCTTCACCCGTACGGACATGAGTCTTTGGAGTCCGGTGTAAATCCTCAAAGCTGAAGTTTTGGATGTCCGGTAAATTTCCTCTTATGTCGATGATGGCCTTGGATATTTCCGGATCAAGGATTTGAATAGGCTGATTTTCCTCGATGCTCTCGGGTGGCGTCGGGTCTTCATTACGGAAAGCTATGGGTAGCTTGGGTTCCGAGCTTCTTAAACAGCTCGCGTGACATTTCTCTATTTCCTTTAGCGCAGTGGATACTTGAGCGGGATCCAGCGAGAGTCCTTCCAGTTTCGCGCGAATCGATTCGATCAGGGACGGAACTGCACCGGCGATTTCTTGGCGCGCTGAATTATCCGCCGGCGGCAGTACGCTCAAGATGACCTGATCCACAAGCGCAAGCGCTTCGTCCCAATCGCCCGGTTGTTTATCCCTTCGTAGATGGGCTAAGACGAGTACATCTTTCCATGTGTTGTAAAGAAACGAACGGGCTGCGGCCGGAACGGCTTTTCCCTGCAAGCGTACGGCGATTTCGTACGCTACCTTGCGCTTCGTTAGAAGCAGTTGCTCCTTGCTTTGAGTTACTTGGCGAGTCCGCTCTTCTGCGATGCCGTTACGCTGATTTTCCCTATCCAGGAATGCCGTGAAATCATCCAATAACTCGGAGAACAAACCGATGTCCTGGGCAAACTCATTTAAAATCCGGCTAACGATCGTCTCAATCTTTTGAAACACCGGATTCGCTGAAGTAGCGTCCGCAATTTCGAGACCGAGACCTGCTTGTGCGAGATTGTTTAATAGAAGCCGGACGGGATGATTCTTCCTCCCAAAAAACGATTTCTCAAGGATTGCGACTTTGATTACCGGAATCTGAAGGCGCGCGATCAGTGTCTTGACCGGGTCGGACAAATTGCGATCTTCGAGGATGAAGTCAAAGATCATCCCCACCATGTCGATGATGTCTTCTTCAAGCCGGCCCATCGGCCGGCCTTCGTTATTGTGGTGAAGAGCGCGTAATTGATTCGCAACGTAATGTTTCAGCTGATCCGCGGATACCTGGTTTCCAGCGGCGAGTGCGGATCCGGTGGAGGGGGCCTGCAATACATTCAAAGCAGACAGGACCTCAGCGGTTTCGAAAGCAGGGCCATTGCCAAATGTGTGTGTGAATGAAGTAGGCAACCCCAGTTGGCTGCGCCAACCTTCCAATAGGGATTGCATCGTCAAAAAAACCTCGAAATACACTTGATTGTCGGCTTCCGGCGTGCTTGGACTTCCGGGAATCGAATGACCTCTTGAGCTAGAGCCGACCGGCTTGGGAGACGTTAAAGGCGAGGTGGGAGATCGTTTTATTGAATTGATGATTTTCGGCAAGATGCCTTCATTAATGAGGAGAGTGTTCAACTCATAATATAAGCCGCCAAAGGAACTTACGACCGCTCGATCAAATAACTTATAGATTAATAGTTTGGTCGCTAGGTCAAGCTTTAGTGGTCTTAATGCATCGGAAAACGCATAGCACAACGTATGCGGCGCAACCGGGTTGTCCTGAGTTTGTACTTCTTTGTCATTGCTCAAGACACCGAAGCGCTTATTCAGCACATGTAGATCGCCCTGGAACAAGTTGTTTCCTTTCTCGATCATGGCTGAAACGGCTAACTGTTCCTCAAGAATTTCGTTCTCAACCAGAGAGAAGGCCTCTGCTTCGAAGCTGTTATCTTTATCGTTTGTTCCGGACGAAAAAAGCCTTGATTTGTTTCTCCAGAACTCGTCGTAACGCTTCAGAACATGCTGAATGTACTGTGTCTTTACTGAATTCCATTCCAGCCGAACGTAGCGCATTGCTTCAAAATACTGCGACTGGAGAGTCATGTTCTCCGCTTTGTCCGAGAGTTGAAATAACTCGTCGTCGACAATACCTGAAAACTGTTGCATCAACTCGCTCAAGTGCCGCGAGCATAACTCTCGGGACCGGGTAATGATTTGGTTTGCAACCCCTTTTGCACTCTCCTTCTGCTTAGCATGAGCCATTTCAAAGTTGATGATTTTAAGATCTTGCATTGCCATGGTCATATCCTCAGCGCGTACAATTCGTTTTGCCCGAAGCTGTTGAGCCCTACTTTAAAGGGTAAGCATTTGTAGCCCCAAAGATCGTGATTTGGCCCACAAAACTGAAAATGTGCGGGTAGTTTTGACGGCGCATCCGACAGGCAAGACAAATTCTCAGTGATTCACGATTCAGTTTAGAACATGAAAATTATTGACGATTGGTTGGCGAGCGCGAGACGGGTAGATAGCTGCAACTGCGATGACCGGCCGGACGTAAGGGATATCTCCGTTGTGGTTATCCATTGCATCAGCTTGCCTCCGGGAGAGTTTAGCGGCGAGTGGATCGACTGTCTGTTTACCAATGCCTTAGAAGCGGCCGCCCACCCTTATTTCGAGGGCTTGCGCGGCTTGCGGGTATCGGCCCATGCGCTTATTCGTCGAGATGGCGAGATCGTCCAGTACGTTCCGTTCCATCGGCGCGCTTGGCACGCCGGAATCTCCAATTACCAAGGGCGGGGATGCTGCAATGATTTCTCGATCGGTCTCGAGTTGGAGGGGGCGGATGATATTCCCTATACCGAAGTGCAGTATGAGCGCCTAAGCGATTTGCTCGTCGCGTTATTCAAGAAGTACCCCGGATTGTCTCCGGATCGGATTGTCGGTCACAGCGACATCGCGCCGGACCGCAAAACCGACCCGGGGCCGAGCTTCGACTGGGGAAGGCTTTACAGCTTGTTATCGCTGAGAGGATTTCAATCGGACCGGATGAGGCGAAGCTTGTGATCTAAGCCCAATCGCTCTCCGTTGATCGTCGCGGCCTTATGGAATCTAAAAGCAGCATCGCCACACCTACGGTAATCGCCGAATCGGCCACGTTGAAAGCCGGCCAGTGCCATTCCCCATAAAACACGTCGAGAAAATCGATGACGTATCCGTAACTGATCCGATCGATGAGATTGCCCAGCGCGCCACCCAAAACCAGCGCCCAAGCCGCAGCCTCCCAGCGTTGGTGCTTGTCGAGTCGTCTTAGCCAATAACAGATCGCGCCGCTAGCGACGATAGCGAGACCGATAAAGAACCACCGTTGCCACCCCCCCGCCTGGCTGAGAAAGCTAAACGCGGCACCCTGATTGCGCAGATACGTGAGCTGAAAAAAAGGCAGCAGTTCGATGGACTGGTAAAGCTGCATCGATTGGTCGACCAGCCGTTTCGTGAACTGGTCCAAGGCGATAACCAGTGCGGAGAGCCAAAGCCACTTTAACATGGGCGTCAGGCGTAAAGACGGATTTCGCCTTGCCCGGCGACGTTCTCGACGCAGCGGCCACAAAGCTCGGGATGATCGGAATGCTTGCCGACATCGTCACGATGATGCCAGCAGCGAACGCATTTCGCTTTGTCGGATGCTCGAACTTTCAGCTCTAGTCCCTCGATTCCTGTCGGAAGCGTATCGGCGCTCCCTTCGGGACGCAGGCTTGCATACGAGGTGATGAACAAGAACCGAAGCTCGCTTTCGATCAGCGAAAGCCTTTCGAGAACCGGCTTGCTGCAGTAAAGCTCGACTTCGGCATCTAGGGACGAGCCGATTTCGCCGCGGACTCGCAGTACCTCCAACTCTTTGCTTACGGCTTCGCGGACCGCAAGCACGAAGTCCCAGAACTCCCGGTTCAAGGCCGATGATTCGTCCAGTGGGAACAATCCTTCGTACCAGGTTTCCAGAAACACCGAATCGCCCCGCTTGCCCGGCAGATGCCGCCAGACCTCGTCTGCCGTGAAGCTCAAAATCGGAGCCAGCCAGCGGGTTAAAGCTTGGGCAATGTGGTACATCGCCGTTTGCGCAGACCGCCGCGGGAGACTGTCTTCCCGGCAGGTGTACTGGCGGTCTTTTAGCACGTCGAGATAGAAACTGCCCAAATCCACGGAGCAGAAGTGATGCACCTTCTGGTAGACCAGGTTGAACTGGTAAGTCTCGTAAGCCGCGATCACTTCCTGCTGCAGCCGGTAAGCCCGGTCGACCGCCCACCGGTCGAGTGCCAGCATTTGCTCGGGCTGGACCAGATGCCGGCTCGGTTCGAAACCGTTCATGTTCGCCAGCAGATAGCGGGCCGTATTGCGCAGTCGCCGGTAAACGTCCGCCGTGCGTTTCAAAATCTCGTCGGAGACGCTCATTTCGGCCCGGTAGTCGGTAGCCGCGACCCAAAGCCTCAAAATATCCGCTCCTAGGTTCTCCATCACTTTCTGCGGAGCAACCACATTACCCTTGGATTTGGACATTTTCTTGCCTTCCGCATCCACGGTGAAACCGTGGGTCAGCACCTGCCGGTATGGCGCGGCGTTGCGGATGGCCACGGAGGCGAGCAAAGACGACTGGAACCAGCCGCGATGCTGGTCCGAGCCTTCGAGGTATAAATCGGCCGGCGAATGCAGGTCTTCCCGGCGATCCAGTACGCAGAAGTGGCTGACACCTGAGTCGAACCATACGTCCAGCGTGTCGTTTATCTTCCGGTACTGCGCGGCGTCTTCTCCCAGCAGTTCCGCAGGGTCGAGATCGAACCACGCGTCGATTCCCCGTTCCTCGATCCTCTGCGCGACCTGCTCGATCAGATCCGCTGTGCGGGGATGCGGAGTCCCGGTTTCGCGGTGAACGAACAAGGCGATCGGCACACCCCAGTTCCGCTGCCGGGAGACGCACCAGTCGGGCCGGTTGGCGACCATGCCTTCGATTCGCGCCTGTCCCCAATCGGGTATCCATTCCACTTTTCGGATTTCTTCCAGGGCTTGGCGGCGAAGATCGTTCTTGTCCATGGCGATGAACCACTGCGGCGTGGCTCTGAATATGACCGGCGTCTTGTGCCGCCAACAATGCGGATAACTGTGCTCGATGCGCGCTTCGTGCAGCAGTGCGCCGCGTTCCTTGAGTACGTCGACCACATGGCCGTTGGCGGTCATCACGTGCTCGCCGGCGAACAGCGGTGTGCTCGGCAAAAACTTGCCGTCATCCGCCACGGGATTTTCGACCGGCAGTCCGTAGCGCTGACCGACGACATAGTCTTCCTGGCCATGGCCGGGCGCCGTATGGACCGCGCCGGTACCGGTTTCGAGCGTCACGTGCTCGCCGAGAACGATCGGCACCTCGCGCTCGTAAAATGGATGTTGCAGCATCAATCCCTCGAGATCCGAGCCTTTGCAATACGCCACGACACGGTAATCGTCGGTGCCGCAACGCATCATGACATCTTTCATCAGGGCCTCGGCCACGACTAATCGTTCCGCCGGTTCCCGACATTGCACCACGGCATAATCGAGATCCGGATTGAGCGCCACGGCTTGGTTGGCCGGCAGGGTCCAAGGGGTCGTCGTCCAGATGACGACCGAAAGCGGGCCTTCTCCCGCATGTCCCGGTACCGAATGACAACGCTCGATCAGCGCCGTTTCGTCGAGCACTTTGAAGCGCACGTCTATGGCGATCGAGCGCTTGTTCTCGTATTCGACTTCGGCTTCGGCCAGCGCGGAGCCGCAATCGGTACACCAATGGACCGGCTTTGCCCCTTTCACCAGATGGCCCTGTGCAGAGATACGGCCCAAAGCGCGCAGAACGTCCGCCTCGAAGCGGTAATCCATGCTGAGGTAGGGATTTTCCCAATCGCCGAAAACGCCGAGCCGGATGAACTCACGGCGCTGGATATCCACTTGCTCGGCCGCATAGGTGCGGCAAGCCTTGCGGAAGTCGGAAGCGTTAACCTGCACTCCGGCCTTGCCGATTTTCTTCTCCACCATCAATTCAATAGGCAGACCGTGGCAATCCCAGCCCGGTACGAAAGGGGCGTCGAACCCGCTGAGGCCCTTGCTTTTGACGATGATGTCCTTCAGTACTTTGTTTACGGCGTGGCCGATGTGGATTTCGCCGTTGGCATAGGGCGGTCCGTCGTGGAGTATGAACTTGGGTCTTCCTCTGAACGTTTCGCGAAGTTTCCGGTAAAGATCCATGCTCCGCCAGCGTTCGAGCTGTTCCGGCTCGCGTTGGGGCAGATTGGCCTTCATGGGAAAATCGGTGCTGGGTAAATTCAGGGTCGGTTTGTAATCCGTGCTCATGGTGCAGAGGATAATATTGAATTTGAAATGGCGAAGTGGCTTCTTGCCGCTGCGACGTCCCGCTTGATCTGAGCCTGCAGTTCGGCCAAACCGGCAAAGCGCCTTTCGTCCCGGAGCTTGCGGTGAAAAGTGATTTCCACCTGACGTCCGTAGAGGTCTCCGGAGAAGTCCAGCAAAAAGGTTTCCAGGAGCACCATAGGTCCTCCCGCTACGGTTGGGCGGATGCCTATGTTCGCGACTCCTGGCAAAGGATGTTCGCTTATTCCGGTCATTGTAACGGCAAACACCCCTTGGACAGGAGTGTTTTTCCGTCTCATCAATATGTTGGCGGTGGGGAAGCCGAGGGTTCGCCCGAGCTTCGCGCCGTGGACGATACGTCCGCAAACCGAATATGGACGCCCCAAGAGTCGCGCCGCTTCACCAAGATTGCCTGCCGCCAGGGCTTCGCGGATCGAAGTGCTGCTAACACGCAGGCCATCCACCAATACCGATGGTGTGTCGACCACCTCAAAGCCAGCTTTTCTCCCGGCCTGCTGCAACAAGGCAAAGTTGCCGAGCCGATTTTTGCCGAACCGAAAATCGTCGCCGACCACCAGGTATTTCGTCCGCAACCCTTCGATAAGAATGTCTTGGATAAATTGCTCGGCCGGCAACTCGGCGAGACTCCGGTTGAAGCGCAGCAGCAGCACCCGGTCTATCGGTAGTTCCACCAAGTGAGCCAGTTTTTCGCGGAGACGGGTCAATCGGGCCGGGGCTTCGTGTGGAGTAAAATATTCCCGCGGCTGCGGTTCGAAAAGAACGACTACGACCGGTAAGTTTAGTTTTCGCCCCGCTTCCGCCAGCCTTTCGATCACCTGTTGGTGGCCGACATGGACGCCGTCGAAATTCCCGACGGTGGCGACGCAACCCCCTTCGGAAGGCTTCAGATCGGCAAGTCCTTGAATCAAGCGCATGCGATAGTCCTTAATGCTCAGATGCTTTCCGGAACGAGCATATGCCTTGGACGCAGCCCGGTCAGCGTAAGGCAAAAAATATAGGTCGCAAACCCCAGCAGGACCCACAGTGCAAGATTTGAAATTCGATCGCTCACTGACCAGGACTGCCACGGATAAGCATTAGACGCGTAGACCAGGATTAAAGCCATGACGCCGCTAGCGAGCACCACACGCAGGAGAAAGATCGGCCAGCCCGGTTCCGGTCTGTAAATCTGCTCTTTCAAAAGCTTGGAAAGGAGCAGTGCTGCATTGAACATGGCTGCCAGCGCCGTCGCTAACGCGAGACCCGCGTGGCCCCAGCCGATAGGAGCAAGTTGAAAGATCAGGGCCAGGTTCAGCACGAGGTTGGCGACAATGGCGTAGAAACCGTATCGGACCGGGGTGCCGAGATCTTGTCTTGAGCTGAAACCGGGAACCAGCACCTTGATTGCGATGAAGCCCAGAAGGCCTACGGAGTAAGTCATTAGGCTTCGACTGGCCATCTCGGCGTCATGCGAAGAAAACTGATCGTATTGGAAGAGGGTGAAAATCAGCGGTTCGGCAAGAAGCGTAAGCCCCAGCGTGGCAGGCAAGCCGATCAGGATCACCCAGCGGAGAGCCCAGTCCAGCGAACAGGAAAACCCGTCCCGGTCACGGTTTACATGGTTTTTCGACAAATGGGGCAGTATTACCGTGCCGATGGCGACGCCGAAAATGCCCAAGGGGAATTCCACGAGCCGATCGGAATAGTAAAGCCAGGATACGCTGCCGGAAACCAAAAAAGACGCAATTAACGTGTCGATCAAAAGATTCACCTGCGTCACCGAAACGCCGAAAATCGCGGGTCCGATTGTTTTCATGATGCGGCGAACGCCGGGGTCGTGAAACCCGTAGCGAAGTCTCGGCAGCAGGTCTGCCCGAATGAGCGCCGGAAATTGAAATGCGAGTTGTACGATGCCAGCGGCAAGCACACCCCAAGCCAAGGCCGTAATCGGAGTGGGCATGTGAGGAGAGAGCCAAATCGCCGCGCCGATCATAAGGAGATTTAGAAATACCGGCGTGAATGCCGGTACGGCGAAACGTCCCCAGGTGTTCAGAATGCCTCCGGCGAATGCCGTAAGGGAAATGAAGAAAAGATACGGAAAGGTGATGCGTAGCATTTCCACGCTGAGTTGGAATTGCGCCGCATCTCGATAGAAGCCGGGCGCAAATAACAGTATCAAAACCGGTGCGGCGATAATTCCGACAAGGGTCATTAGCAACAACGCTACCGACAGGCTACCGGCAGTGCGATCCAAGAACAGCCTGAGCTGGGTTCGATCGTGACGCTCTTTGTAGTCCGACAGCACCGGCACGAAAGCTTGGGAGAAGGAGCCTTCCGCAAAAAGACGACGCAAGAAGTTGGGGATTCTGAAGGCGACGAAAAAAGCGTCGGTACCAAGATCTGCTCCGAAATAACGGGCGATAACGACGTCTCGAATGAACCCTAACATACGGGAGACAAAAGTCATCCCGCCGACGGCCACGGTGGATTTCAGTAGATGTTTGCTCAGACCCTAAAACCAGTGCTTTCGTTGAATAAAAGGCCGTAGTATAAGGAATTTGCCCGGTTAAGACACTGTTGTAGGAAGACCCGTTATTCGGTTTAAAAACGAGTTTTGCCCGGCGAAAACTGTGTCCCCTAATTATGCCTATAAAAATTGAACTATTGACGAAAGGGACTCTTGTGACGATAATATGTAATTCGCTTCCAACGATTTGGACTAGAGGTCTTCGCCTTGGCTAACATTGCTTCAGCAAAAAAACGCGCCAAACAATCGGAAAAACATCGCGCTCACAACGCGGCTCAGCGCAGCCGGTTGCGGACCTTCATGAAGAAGGTCATCCTGGCGGTAGAATCCGGCGACTTGGAGCAAGCGCAGGCGGCGTTCCGCGCTGCGGTTCCTGTTATCGACTCTTCGGTGAACAAGGGCTTGATCCACAAGAACAAGGCAGCTCGCAGCAAGAGCCGTCTCAACGCCCGAGTTAAGGCGCTGGCTCTAAACGCGGCCGCCTAAGCGTCAGGCGGAAAGATGAGGCGGGCCTGCTGCCTGCCTCTCTCACGCCAAGACCAGATTGTCGCGGTGAATCAGCTCAGGTTCATCGACGTATCCGAGCAGGCATTCGATTTGCGAACTCGGTTGCTGCATGATTATCCGCGTTTCATCGGCGCCATAATTCACCAATCCGCGCGCTACCTCGTTTCCACCAGTATCTACGCAAGCTACCAAGTCGCCCCTGAGGAAGTCGCCGTCTACGGCGGTTACTCCGATGGGCAAGAGGCTTTTGCCGGATTCCTTTAAGACCCGCGCAGCACCTTCGTCCAAATACAGTCTGCCTTTGAGTTTCAGCTGTCCGGCCAGCCAACGTTTGCGGGCAAGCAGGGGAGACACGTCCGGGATCAGGAATGTGCCCAACTCTTCGCCCTCAATAATCCGTGCCGTGACGTTTTGTTCGCGCCCGCAGGCGATGACCGTTGCCGTTCCGGAACGGGAAGCCAATCGAGCTGCGCGCAGTTTCGTGATCATGCCGCCCCGTCCGAGTCCGCTGCGGCTCTCGCCCACCATCTCGCCGAGACGCGAATCATTGATGCTGGCTTGGTGAACGAGTCGGGCGGTGGGATCTAGCGTCGGATCGCGCTCGTAAAGTCCCATTTGATCGGTCAGAATAACCAGTAGATCCGCTTCCAGGAGATTCGCCACCAGGGCCGCGAGCGTGTCGTTGTCGCCGAAGCGGATTTCCTCGTTGGCCACCGTATCGTTTTCGTTGATAACCGGTACCACCCCTAATTCGAGCAGAGTAAGCATGGTGCTTCGGGCGTTGAGGTACCGCTGCCGGTCCGACAGGTCGTCGTGAGTTAGCAGAATTTGGGCGGTATGCAGGTTATGCTGTTGAAAGAGGGATTCATAAGTCTGAATCAATCCCATCTGCCCTACGGAGGCGGCGGCCTGTAGTTCGTGTAAGGAGCGTGGACGGGTCTTCCAGCCCAGCCGGCACATGCCTTCGGCGACCGAGCCTGAAGAGACCAGGAGGACTTCAACATTTTGGTGGCGAAGGGCGGCAATTTGGGCTACCCAATCACCGATCGCAGGCATGTCCAGTCCGCGGCCGCCCCGGGTTAGCAAAGAGCTGCCGATCTTGATGATGATGCGGTGGGCGTGGGCGAATTCAGTCCTGTTCTGCATCTTCTGTCTGGTCCTGCTCCAGGAACTCCATAATGCTGTAGATTAGGTCTTTGAGGCCGTCGCGGCGGAGTGCGGAGATCCTGAAGATGGGGCCGGTCCATTCGAGAGCTTCGATAATTTCGCGGCAGCGCTGTTGGGCTGCGTCGTCCTCAAGCCGGTCGACTTTGTTTAGAATCAGCCATCGCGGCTTTTGGTCGATCCCTCGGCCCCAGTGTTGAAGCTCGGCGATAACTTTCTTGGCCGCTGTGACTGGGTCTTCCATGCTTTCATAGGGTTCGATGTCCACCATGTGCAGCAGCAATTTGGTGCGGGACAGATGCTTCAAAAATTGTACCCCGAGGCCCGCACCTTCGGATGCTCCCTCGATGAGTCCGGGAATATCCGCCATGACGAAGCTGCGTTGATCGTCGACGCGTACGACGCCCAGGTTCGGATACAAGGTAGTGAAAGGATAATCCGCTACCTTGGGTCGTGCCGCCGAGACGCTGCGAATCAGGCTGGATTTTCCGGCATTGGGCATGCCTAGTAGTCCGACATCCGCGATGAGCTTCAGCTCCAGGCGTAAAGCCCGCTGCTCGCCCGGTGTTCCACTGGTGGCCTTACGCGGTGCACGATTGACGCTGCTTTTGAAGCGGGTGTTGCCAAGACCGTGATAACCACCTTGAGCGACCAATAATTTTTCGCCTTCCTTGGTCAAATCGCCCAGCTTTTCGCCGGTCTCAACATCAAAAATCTCAGTGCCGGTCGGCACGTGGACAATGCAGTCCGCTCCTGAGTGGCCTGTGCAGTTTCCGCCCGATCCATTCTCGCCTCGGGCGGCGCGAAATCGTGAGTGAAAGCGGAAATCGACAAGCGTATTGAGATTGGTGGAGGCGACCAGATAAACGCTGCCGCCGTCACCGCCGTCGCCCCCGTCGGGTCCCCCGAAAGGAACATATTTTTCGCGACGAAAGCTGACGCAACCGTTGCCGCCATCGCCTGCTTCCACCCGAATTTCCGCTTCGTCAACAAACTTCATGGTAATGACAAAAAAGCCCCGTCACGGACGAGGCTTCTTCCTGCTTAAAATTGGCGGCCGATAAGCCGCTTTGATCCTTAGGCTTCGCTCTGAACAATACTGACGTATTTGCGTTTGAGCGGGCCTTTCACTTTGAACTGAACCTGTCCGTCGGCTAAGGCAAAAAGCGTATAGTCTCTTCCGCAGCCTACATTATCTCCGGCGTGGAATTTGGTGCCGCGCTGCCGCACGATAATGCTGCCGGCCTGTACGAATTGACCGCCAAAGCGTTTTACGCCAAGTCGTTTGGATTCCGAATCGCGGCCGTTGCGCGAACTGCCGCCTGCTTTTTTATGCGCCATCGTAATTCCTCGCTATTTGATTAAGCAGAGATGTCGGTGATCTGAATTTCCGTGTAATTCTGCCGGTGGCCCGCTTGTTTCATGTAGTGCTTACGCCGGCGAAACTTGACGATTTTTATCTTCGGGTGTCGGCCATGGGCTTTGACGGTTGCGGTCACCTTGCCGCCATCAATGAAAGGTTTGCCTACTTTTACGCCGGAATCCGATTGAACCATCAATACCTTGTCGAATTCGATTTGCTGGCCGGCTTCGGCGCTCAGGGTTTCGACTTTAACAACGTCGCCCTGTTTCACTCGATATTGCTTGCCGCCCGTTTGTATAACCGCGTACATTTTTGTTGGCTCCAACGCAGAAAATTCTTTTAAACGACGAATGATAACCGTGTACTCCTAAGTCCGTCAACCGCTTGAGTTTTTTGATTGCCTATGTGAGTGCGCGGTTGGCGAAGACAGTTTGTGGAAAATGCGTGGCGTAATGCATGATTAGACGGCTATGAGTATTTCACCTTTGCCCAGTCCGCACATGTCTCCGGCATAGCGTCGCACCCGCCTAAGCGGGCCGGACATGTCGGAGAAGCGAGTCTCCAGCCCTTGAAAACCTTTCAGAAGCAGCGGTATGAAACCTAGCGTATGGGTGCCGCAATCATTGAAGGTAGGCGGAATGGATGTGGGTACTTGGGCGAGCAGTACGGTGCCGCGGCCCATGCCATACCCGAGATGATCCCCGACTTTGCCCAGGACGGCAATGGTGCCCGCCGTCATGCGGGCGCCAAGGTAACATCCGGCATCGCCCTCGATGAGGATGGCGCCGCGTCTCAGGTGGTCGCCCACGCGGTCGCCGGCATTTCCTTTAACGATGACTACGCCGCCGGCCATGCCTTTCTTGTTGCCGGGAAGGCAGGCGCCGAGAAAATCGCCGGTGTTGCCGCGAATCAAAATTTCGCCGTTTTTCATCTCGCAGGCGGCATACGCGTCGACGTTGCCGCTGACAACGACGCGTCCGCCCTTGAGGTGCATGCCTAGATAACTGCCGGCATCGCCCTCGATGTGGATTTCGCCCCGGCTCATGCCCTTGCCGATATAGTCAAGCTTGCCGGTAGCGCCTCGAAACACCAGGCTGTCGGAATTTTGCCCTTCGATGGAAAACAGCTCATCGGTACGGATCTGCCGGTTGCCGCATTGCAGCAATTCGGCTCCGACTTCACTCGGCGATTTGCCGGTGAGTCGATCCGGCGTCAATGGGGACGCATCGACCCGTTGTTTGAGTTCGGCCTTCAGGGTGAAGGTAAGCGCCGTCATGCCATGATCTCCTGAAGATGGAAAAGGAAAGGACCCAGTTTGCCGCCGTAATTGCCGGCGCTGATGCGGCGAATGCCGTTTTGGGCGCCCAAACCGCAGGCTGCTTCAATGCCCACCCGCATGGCCTTTTTGATGTCCTCATCGGTCAATCCGTCGATGACGATTTCCATGACCGATTCGACTTCTGGGCTTAAATCCGTCTTGGTCTGGCCCTTGAGCGTGGGGCAGAACGCGTCGTTGGTCGATGCGGACAGTGCTTTGTATTTCGAGCCGACCTTGGAGCCGGAGCGCACCACGCCGCCGGGGAAAGGCATGATGACGTTAGGTATCTTTTTCATCGCTTCGATGGCCGCCTCACAGGCGGCCAAGGCCTGAGGCTGGCTTTCCGCCAGGATCAGGAAGTTGCCGCCTCCCACCGCCTTGACCGTAGCCGTGGTGTCCTCACAAAGGAACTCGCCGTCCATTACCGGGACGCGCCAATACCGTTTGCCGTTGATGCGCTTGGATATCTGAAATCCGTCGCCGAAGAAGCGGAGGTTCTTGCCCAAGGGAATTTTTTCGCCCTCGGCGATGCCGGCGAACAGTGCCGAGGTGGGGGCGGTCAACACGCACTGGCCAGCACGGGTTTCCACCTGCTTGGCTAAGCCCTTGCCACCCATGGCGAAGATCAATACGGAAATGCCGGGCCGTCCGTCCGGCGTCTCGTTCGGATCGAGCTCGCGTTCGATGCCTGCTTCACAGCCACAGGCGATGACCGAGGTGGCAAAGCCTGCCATGGCCTGTGCGGCGTAATAGGCCCATTTTAAGTTTTGGGCGGTGATGACGACCCGTGTGGCCCTCATCGGGAAGGCTTCGGCGAAAGTCGCATCGATCTGCACGCCGTTAATATTCATACGATTCCTCACGGCTTGTTTGTTCTATTTGTAGGATATTGGTTTCGACCCGGGGCATGGCGGCAAAAGTCATGATGCTTCAATCGTTTTCGTATCGCCCGCTTCAGCGACTTCACAGGAAAGAGTGCTTCCAGGAGCGGCTCGAGTACTTCGTTTCTCAATGGAGAGAGGATTCCCGTGCCATTTCTCGCTAAGCCTGCCCTTGGCAGGGATGAACGAGGATCTTGCTGCGTCCGTCGCCCTCGATTTCCCAGTCGCGGATGATGAAATTGTCCATCTTCATGGTATGGTAGCGGTCGAAATAATCCCGCAGCAGACCTTCAATGCCGGGGCGATCGAATTCCGGCTTGACCGTGTGCACATTGCCCCACACGACCTTGACGACTTCGCCATTGCGTACGACCAACTCGCCATCCTTGAATACATAATCCGGTCTGGTAAACATCGCCTCCTTGTCTTCCTGCTCGGTGTATATCGTAATGTCTGCGGCAGCCCCGGCGCCTAGATGGCCCCGGTCGCCGAGGCCCAGAATCCGGGCGGCGCCGGCGCGGGTCATGATCGCGATCTCGTATAGGCTGTACTCGCGGTCGATGGAGCCGAGCGTGCTCAGGGCGGCGGCGTCGGGGTTGATGGTTGAGAGCATATCGTTGCGGAAGCTCTTGTCCATCAGCAGCCGGATCAAATGCGGATAAGTGGTGAACGGTGCACCGTTGGGGTGGTCGGTGGTGAGGAAAATGCGCCAGGGGTCGTCCACCAGCAGGAAAATTTCAAGACCGATACACCATTGCAGCGCGTTGACGAAGTTCTGGTCCCTGTACTTGAACGGCACGATGCCGCAGCCGGCATCACACTCGATATCCATGCACACCCATTTGTTCGGGTGGGCGTGATGGGCGTTGGCGAACTGGCGCATGGAGTCGCCCGATGCGGTGACGGTCTGGCCGAATAGAACTTGCCCCACGTCCGCTGTGATATTGCGATGCTTATTGATGGCTTCGGCGATCTGAGCCGCGCCGGAGGAAAACTTGCGGTCGCCCTCGGTGCCGTAGCTGTGGAACTGGATGTGGGTCAGATGCATCGGCAAGCCTTCGATGCCGGTGATCGTGTTCAGCGTGGTCTCCAGGTTGCCCGGCACCCCCAGGTTGCAGCCGTGCACATGCAGGGGATGGGATACGCCCAATTCGTGAACCGCCCTAGCCAGCTTCTGAAGGATTTGGCGCGGCGTGACGCCGTAGTGGCAGTGTTGTTCGTCCAGGTCCAGCTTGCGCTGGTTGAACTTGAATGCGCTGATGCCGCCGGGATTGACTACTTTGATGCCGATGCATTGGCTGGAATGTAGGGTCCAGGCCACGTAATTGTTGATGACTTCCTGGTCGGCTCCGGACGAGAGAAGGCGCAGAAAGAAATCATCGCTGCCGAGCATGGCGTAACCGCCTACGTCCATAAGAGGCACGTCAGCCATTTCCATGTGGGCTTGGCGGGCATTGATGGGCAGCACTGCCGGTTCGAAGCCCGTGGTATAGCCCATTTCCGCATAACGATAGCCGGTGGTCAGTGTGGAGGGCGCGGCATGGCCGCAGCCGGCGCGCTTCAGTCCCGAGCGGGGCGACGGATCGGCGCGGTGGTCTTCCGGCAGGAGGTTGCGGGCGATCGTTACCTTTCCGCCGCCTATATGCGTGTGCATGTCGATGGCCCCGGCCATGATCACCTTGCCGCGGCAATCGTATTCCTGATCGGGAGTCACGCCATGGACATCGGCATGGGCTGTGATCCGTCCATCGCGGATGTAAATGTCCCGCACTTGGCCATTGATGCTGTGCGTGGGATCGTAGACAGTGCCGCCCGTGAGTTTAATCAGCATGAAAGAAGCTCTCCTGTGGTTTATTACCGCAAGCTGATACCGCTGGTCCGGTCACACCCCGTGGCCGCCGTTAGAAACAGTCTCAGCGGATCGGCTTTGCCGCCGCGGTCGTTATGCAACGACGCTGGAGACCGATGGACAGGATGAAAAGGCGGTGCTGGCATCGATTTGATGAAATGGTCTTTGTAGAGCCATCCCTGACCGCAGAAGGCTAATTGTGTCTATGTCGCTAAAAGCTATCCACCATTTTTCCATCGATGGATACACTTCTTCGCAAAATCATGTGAAAACACGCGATTCGTCAGATTCCGGAAATGGACGGCGGAGGAATCCGAATCAATCTGACACAATGCCCCTTCCGCAGGCTCGGTTCAGCCTGAAAGAATAAGCAACCCGGTTTAACTTTTCAACTCGACGGCATCGAGTAAGACGGAAAAAGGCCGCGCCAGCGAAGAATGGGGAGGCGCTGTAAAGGGTAAATTCCGTGAGGTGCGGAGGGGTTGATTCCGAACGTTCTCCCTGTTTGCTCCGGGGTGCGGCGGGGCAAACAGGGGGGCAGAGAGCAGTCGGGGTGCCGCTAGACGGTTGTGCCGAGCGCTTGTTCGATCGCCCGCAGCACATCGGAGGCCTTGAATAGGCCGGCCTCGCGGATTTGGTACAACGGCATGGCGACGACATTGTCGCAACGGTACATGTGACCGGCTGAGTCGATGCCGGGCACGCCCACCGGGATAAATACTTCCGGTTCGGATTCGAAGCGCATTCCGGAGCGGCCGATGACCACCGTGGGCACTTCGCTAACCGGAGGAGGCGTGAGGCTCAGGCTTGATACCCAGACCAGGGTGTCCGCTTCGCCGCTTGCCAGGAGTCGCGCCGCGCCGTTGTGGTAAGGGTCGTATTCGGGGTAGCCGCGGGCGTAGCTGACGCGCGTGGGATAACCGCTGATCCATGAGCACACCTGGCTCGCGGTGCGATCGCCATCCTGGCCGCCCAGCGGCAATGCGGCGATGCGGGTGTCTTTATTCAGCGTTGCCACCATCTGGCACAGCTGCTGTACGGTCAATTCGGCGTTGGGAAACGCAAGTTGTCCCGCAGCCCAGGTCACTACGCTGTAATTTGCTTGGCGTAGCCGATCCACCACGGATTGAAGCTCTGCGACGGGAATGCCGGCGACTTGTTCCGCTTGCAGTCTTGCGCCTTTGGCCAGGGCTGAAAGCGCCGCCGCCACTTCCGGCAGGCTCTCTTGGGCGCAGGGGATGACTTTCGGCAAGCGACCGTCGGGGGCAATGGCTGCCAGGCCGGCGGGCGCGCGGCCGATGAAGATGATTTCGCGCTTGCCGGTATCCCCGCCGAACAGCGTTTCCTTGGTCCAGATGAAGCGTTCGAAGAAGCGCGGGAAATTGAGCTCGATATCCGTGCCGAACGAAACCAGAACCTCCGCCCGGTTCTTGAGTTCGCCTAAGGTTGTCGCCATCCAGCCGGAATCCGCCAACACCAGGAGGTTGCGCAAACCGCCCTCGGCGCGCATTTGATCGAATACGCCACGGCAACGGTCGATTAGGGATAGCGCAGCGCGGGTTTCGCTGACATCGGTGCCGAAGCCGCTGAATACCGGGAGACGTGCGCTTTTCAATATTTCTGCGGCGCGTGCGACAGCTTGGTCCAGCGTAGCCGGTTTTCCGGCGATGCGCGGAACGGTGTCGGTGATCGGTTGCTCGAAGCCGGGTATCGTTACGGCGTCCCCGTTGTTGAGTACCTTGACCTGTCGGCCCTCGACTTCGATTTTCAGATCGTCCGAGGCGATGCCGCAAAATGGGCTGGGAACGTTTTCGAAGCCGCGGGTTTGGGTGCTTTCAGTCATGCCCTTTCCCTTTGTACGTTAGTTAAATGGTAATAGAACGAATGGCGCAAAGGCTGGAGCCCCATGGGCAAGGAGGCGTCGGAACTAGCAAAGCATAGGGGCTTCGGCGGGAATTTTCAACTTGAGATCGGCGGCGGCACTCCGGTGAAACGAGGCCGACTGCGGTCGACAAACCGAGGACCATGCAATAGCATGTCCCTTTTAGTTGCTTTTTAAACGGAATTATCCGTCGCCCCCCGGAAGTCGTTCTAGCCAATGTCAGTCAATTCCTTATTCGACCATAAGCTTCGCGCCCGAGTTATCGCTCCGGCACGTTTGCATATGGGCTTTCTCGATCTAGGCGGTTCCTTGGGGAGGCGTTTCGGCAGTATCGGCATCGCCGTCAATGAAATCGCGACGAAACTGTCGCTGACTCCATCGCACCGGCTGACCGCCCATGGGCCCGGTGCGGACCGGGCAATTGCCGCCGTTGATAAGTTTGCCGCCGCACTGGGGCGAAATTTCGAAACCGAGATTCATATCCAGGATGTCATACCGGGACACATCGGACTCGGCTCCGGTACGCAGCTTGAACTGGCTGTGGGTATGGGGTTGTCCCGGCTTTACGACCTCGACTTGGCGGTGCGCGATATCGCTCCGATTGTCGAGCGAGGTGCGCGCTCGGGTATCGGTATCGCCGTATTCGAGCAGGGAGGTTTGGTGGTCGACGGCGGGCGCGGCGAAAATACCGTAATTCCGCCGGTCATCACCCGCCTGGAGTTTCCCTCGGACTGGCGTTTCATTCTGGTTTTGGACGAGCGGGATCTGGGGTTGCACGGAAAGGAAGAGATCGAGGCATTCCGATCCTTGCCGGTCTTTCCCGCCGCGGAGGCCGCACATCTTTGCCATTTGCTGGTGATGAAGGGGTTGCCTGCATTAGTGGAGCGTGATATCCGAGGCTTCGGCGAGGTGATCGCGGAGTTGCAGCGTTCGGTGGGCGATTATTTCGCACCGGCTCAGGGCGGACGCTTTACCAGCACCGACGTCGCCAACGCGCTGGCTTTTCTCGAAGCGCAAGGCGCTGTCGGTATCGGTCAGAGCTCTTGGGGGCCGACCGGTTTTTGCCTGGTTGAGGATGTGTCTCGCGCGGAAACTTTAGTAAGCGCTGCGCGACAGCATTTCACGGGTACGACCGGTCTCCGGTTCCTATTGGCCAGCCCGCGCAATAAAGGAGCGGACGTCGTGTTGGAGCGGGCGGTTGTGGAAAATCAACGTGTCGAAGCCTCGCGAGAAAAGGCGTTTCGTTTGTAGTTCCGGTGTCCCGCGCGCCGGTCGCGCGAGAAGGAGCGTTTCCGTCCGTGCGGCCGCTGACAATCATCGGGGAAATCCTTGATGTGTGACATGCCGGAACGCCTGCTACTGCTCGGCTGCTCGGCAAGGATGCTGGCGCAGTCGGCGGCACGTGCCGGGATTCGGCCGGTCTCGATCGATTTTTTCGCCGATCAGGAAACACGCGCCTGTTCCGAGTATTGCGCGGTGGTGAACCCCGCCGAAATCGGTTTTGAGCGGAAATGCCTCCTGCAAGCCGCCGAGCGGCTCGCCCCGGCGGATCGGGCGTTTGCGCTGGTCTACGGTAGCGGTCTGGATGCCGACCCCGGTATTTTGGAAGAGTTGGCGCGAGGGCGAACGCTGTACGGCAACCCACCCGAAATTCTATATCTACTAAAAACTCCGGATACCTTTTTCGACCTGCTTCGACGGCTCGATATTCCATACCCGGAATCCGTCCGAATGCGGCCGTCCGATCCGGAAAACTGGCTGCTGAAGTCCGGTTGCAGCGAGGGTGGCAAGGGTGTACGCTTTCCCGCCCAAGCGGAACCGGGCGCGACCGACTATTACCAGCGCCGGCTTCCCGGCAAGGCCTTGTCCGCCCTGTTTCTGGCAAACGGCCAAAATGCCGGCATAATCGGTTTCAACACCTTGTGGACGGCTAGCCATCATGTTGGCCAGCCGTTTTTATTTGCCGGCGCCGTCAATCGAGCCGATATCACTCCGGAACAGCGGTGGCAGGTGCAAGCGTATGTCACGCGTTTGGTTCGCGCGGTGTCGCTTAAAGGGCTGAATAGCCTGGATTTCATGCTCGATGGCGAAGTGTGCCGGGTTCTGGAAGTAAATCCAAGACCGAGCGCTACCATGGTTTTATACGACGGGGATTTTCCTCAAGGGTTGTTGGCCGAACACATTCGGGCGTGCCGCGGGGAATTTCGGGATACAGGCAGGCCCGGTGATACCGTGCGGGCTTTTAAGGCCTTTTTCTCATTGTGGGATCTTGAGGTGTCGGAGGCCATGGCTTGGCCGGATTGGTGTGCGGATCGGCCGGTTCCGGGCGTTTGTATCGGCGTCGACCAGCCGGTATGTACCATTCACGCCGAGGGAGCCGACCGCCGGAGCGTCGAACTTTTGATCGAACAGCGGAAAAGCGAGTTGCTCAAACGATTGCGGGCGGCTAATTGCTAAGTTAAAGACAAGTTTTTATCCAAAGGGCAAGAGGGTAACCATGCAACACACAGTCAGCGTGAATGCGCACGCGCTTCCCATCGTCAAGTATATGATCGCCAATGCCGACAAGCTGCGGCTAAAGGTCGATAAGCTGGAGAACGGCTGCACTGTTATCGATGCCGGTATCGAGGCGGTGGGAGGACTCGAAGCGGGGCGCTTGATCGCGGAAATTTGCATGGGCGGACTGGGCACCGTCACCCTGACTCACAATCCGACGTTTAGCCGTTGGCCCGTCACGGTCAACGTTCATTCCACGAATCCCGTTATTTCCTGCCTGGGCAGCCAGTATGCCGGATGGAGTCTGTCCCACGGCGAGGGCAAGAGCGCTTTTTATGCTCTAGGGTCCGGCCCGGCGCGGGCGATGGCGACTAAAATCAAGGACGGCAACGAGGAACCTGTCGAAGAGCTTTATAAAGAACTGGGCTATCGCGATTATGGCAACGAGACGGCCATCGTGATGGAGGTGGACAAGGTTCCGCCGGTTGAGGTTATCGAGAAGATCGCCCGGGCCTGCAAAGTGGACGCCAGCGGTGTCAACGTTATCCTGACGCCCACCTCAAGCCTCGCCGGCGGGATGCAGGTCGTCGGCCGGGTGTTGGAAGTCGCTTTGCACAAGGCGCATTCGCTGCATTTCCCGCTGGGAAACATCATCGACGGAACCGGGTCCGCTCCCGTTCCGCCGCCTCACCCCAATTTCGTCAAAGCCATGGGGCGGACCAACGATGCCATTCTATTCGGCGGCACCGTGCATCTGTTTGTAAAGGGCGGCGACGAAGCAGCCGAGATGCTGGCCAACGAGCTGCCGAGCTCGGTTTCCAGAGATTACGGCCGGCCGTTTGCCGAGGTGTTCAAGGACTACAAGTACGACTTCTTCAAGGTCGATCCGATGCTGTTCAGCCCGGCCAGCGTAATCGTCACGGCTGTGGAATCCGGCCGCAGTTTCCACGCCGGCAAGCTGGACAATGAGCTCCTGGAGCGTTCCTTCGGAGAATAATTTGGGCCGCATCGCGATCATCACCGACGATCCCGGCTGGCACGGTAAGCGCCTGCGCGAGGCTTTGGCCGCACGGGGCTACGACTACCGCTATGTGTCCCTGACTGCCTGCGGGATCAATCTCGAACCCGACGGATTGCCGGTTATCATGCCGGGCTTCGAGGGCCGTCTGCCCGATGGGGTGTTCGTGCGCGGCGTGCCGGGAGGATCGCTGGATCAGGTGGTGTTTTACCTGGATGTGCTGCACGCATTGAAGCTGCTCGGGATTCCGGTATACAACGACGGCCGGGCGGTCGAACGCACTGTCGACAAGGCCATGACCAGCTTCATACTGCAGCGTGCCGGCATACCGACGCCGCCTACCTGGGTGCTGGGCAATCGCGATGAGGCGCTCAACCTGGCCGAGCGGGAGCTGCGCGAGGGGCATCAGGTCGTCTCCAAACCCTTATTCGGCTCCCAAGGGCAAGGTTTGCAACGTTACGAAAAGTCGGAGGATCTGAAGGGGCTGAGTGACAGCAACGGCATTTTCTATATGCAGCGCTTCGTGAGTTGCGGTGAGCAACCCCACGATTTTCGGGTATTCGTCATCAAGGGAAAGGCGGTGGCCGCCATGCGGCGCTGCGGCGTTACCTGGCTGAATAACGTCGCTCAGGGTGCTCGTTGCGAGCCGGTGCGGCTTGATGATCTGCTGCTGTGTCGGCTGGCGGAAGATGCCGTAAGAGTTTTGGACATGGGCTACGCGGGTGTCGACATCATCCGCGATCATCACGGCCGTTACAGCGTGCTTGAAGTCAACAGTATTCCGGCATGGAAGGGTTTGCAGAGTGTCAGTAACGTATCGATCGCCGATTTATTGGTCGACGACTTTCTGTCTCTTTGCCGTCCTCCGTCCCACGAGGAAATCCGAGCGCGGTGACGTCGGTGCCGATCCTCACTCAGCGGAACGCTTTGCTGTCCGCTTACCTTCAAGCCTGTGAGACGGAACTCCGCGCCTTCAAGCCGGGCAACGTCAGTGTTTATTCTGAAGCCCACGATATGACCGTGGAAGACTTCCGGCATAGCGCGGTGGCCAGCGGGCCTTTTCTTTGCAATCCGGATCTTTCTTTGGGCGAGAAGATTTTCCAAGCGACTCGGGCCACCCGCGAAGTCATCCACTGTAACACCAATCTTGGTATCGTTCTGTTAGCCGCCCCGCTGTTTCAGGCTGTGCAGGAGATTCGCGAAGGCGAAACGCTTAGGAATGCGCTTCAGCGGGTTCTCCGCGCCACGACGCAGGCCGATGCGGATTGGACGTATAAGGCCATACGGTTGGCGCAGCCCGGCGGGTTGGGCGGATCACCGGATCAGGATGTTCGAGACGCGCCGGAGGTCACATTGCTGGAAGCCATGCGCCTGGCGGAGAACCGTGATCGTATCGCTTATCAATTCACTAATTCCTATGCGGATGTTTTTGATTTAGCGATTCCACGTTATCATATTGCGTTGTCCCATTGGGGCAATGAGGAATGGGCGGCAGTGGCGGTATTCGTAGGATTGCTAAAGCGTATTCCCGACAGCCATATCGAGCGCAAATTCGGCACTCGCGTTACAGGGATGGTTGCCAGCCGAATGATGCAGATCGATAAGGCGTTATCCGTCTCCGATAGACCGGAACAGGTTACGCCACTTCTACAAGAAGTGGATGCCGAGTTTAAGTCTGGCGGAATAAATCCGGGTACGACGGCCGATCTCACAGTAGCGTGTTTGCTGGCCGTGCGCCTGGAAGCGCTGCTGAGCAGGTGCAAGCGGAAGACGGGTTGTTTTCCGGAAACATAGAGGCACATCAGCGCAACAATAAGGATATTGGTTTTTATACTTCGCTTGGGGAGACATGGCAATGTCGTTACTTCAGAAGTTTTTTTCTTTCTTTACCAAAGAGGAGATCGCAATGGGAAAAATCGATAAGATGTTGGTGGGTGAAGCTTTGTGTGGTGGCGGCAACGAAATCGCCCACATCGACTTGATCATGGGACCGCGTGGCAGCGCCGCCGAGACTGCTTTCGCTAACTGCATCACCAACAATAAAGACGGATTCAGCAGCTTGCTGGCGGTAGTAGCACCGAACCTGATGGCTAAGCCGAACACCGTCATGTTCAACAAAGTTACCATCAAGAACGGCAAGCAGGCTACCCAGATGTTTGGGCCGGCGCAGCGCGGTGTTGCCATGGCTGTGGCCGATTGCGTCGAAGACGGCACCATTCCTGCCAATGAAGCCGATGACATCTTTATCTGCGTAGGCGTATTCATCCACTGGCTGGCTGAAGACGACGCCAAGATTCAAGACTACAACTACGAAGCCACCAAGCTGTCCATCAAGCGCGCCGTTGCCGGCGAGCCGAAGGCTGCCGACGTTGTGGCTCAGAAGGGTCAGATCGAACACCCCTTCGCTGCGCACAAATAATCGCGCTAATCGAAAAACGTTGCCCCGATATCGGGGCAACGTTTTTTTTTGCCCATAATTCTCGGATTCTCTCAAGATCCCCATTCCGAATCCCGAGCCGAACGCTCAATCATCCGCGAGTCCACGATGCCGGAATGCAGGGCGCTGGCGATTAACACGCCGGCCGCTCCCATGGCTTTAAGCCGTCTCAGATCTTGTTCGTTCCGTATGCCTCCAGCCGCAATGAAGCGTCGGTGGGAATGCTTCCGGCTAAAGACCTCCAGACGGTCGAAATCGGGGCCGGTCGTACTGCCCACATGGGACAGGCTCATCAAGATCACGCTTTCCGGCCAGAGCTCGGGGCTATCTAACAGTTGCTTCGCCCCTAACAGGCGTTCGTCGAGAAAGTCCAGCGATAAAACGAACCCCGAACGTAAGCTGGCCAGGAGCGGCACAGATTCCTCAGAGAGGGATTCACTACCGACGACCATGCGGGCATTATTTTCAGATGGAAAAGAAGGGATCTTGTCGTGGCGCGGCAGCCCCTGATCTATCCAGAATTCGACCTCCGGAAAGGTGCGCAGCAGATCGAGCAGCAAATCGGCTTGGGAGCCTTTGTCCATGAGCGCGTCCAGATCGGCAACATAAATCCTTTTGAAAGGATGCAACCTAAGCAAGCCACGCATGACAGAGTTCGGTTCGGCAGTCGAACACAAGACGCTTTGCAGCGGGCGGTAATGCTCGCGCCGTCCCTCCTTGGCGTGTACGGCGACGCCGCTCATGATATCGATAACGGGTATGAGTTCCATCGGATGAGTGAATGAAGATACTGGTCTTTGAATATATTACCGGCGGCGGGATGGTCGATGAAACGATTCCGCGCTCCTTAGCGCGAGAGGGGGAAGCGATGCTCGCGGCACTCCTGCGGGATTTGTCCGAATTGCCGAATGTCCGTCCGGTGGTTTTCAGGGATGCGCGGCTACCCCTTCCGGGGCCAGGGTTGGCGGATGCCGCATGGGTCTTTGTCGATCTCAAGGATGAACTTGAACATCACCTTAAAGATCAGATCGAGCGTTGCGAAGCAGTATGGCCGATTGCCCCCGAGACCGGCGGCATTCTGGAGCGTCTTTGTCGCCGCGTCGAGATGGCCGGCAAGGCGCTGTTGACCAGTTCGGCCGACGCCGTCAGTGTCGCGGCAAGCAAACTGGCGACGGTGAGGCGTTTGGAAAGCGGGGGCGTGCCGACCGTTTCGACATTCGCTTTGGACGAATCAAGTCCCTTGGAATTCCCTTTGGTAGTGAAGCCAGACGATGGTATCGGTTGCGAGGGCGTCCGCATCATTGAAACTGAGGGCGGATGGAAGACTTGGGCTGCCGAAATCGACGATGTCGCTCGATATGTCGTCCAGCCGTTGATCGGAGGCGAGCCGCTTAGCCTATCCGTCCTATTTGCTCATGGAAATGCACAACTACTGAGCTGCAACCGGCAACGGATTATCAGGGCACACGATGGTTTTGCCCTGCAGGGCTGCGAGGTCGGCGCTATTCGGGCCGATCTTGTCATGTATCAAGTATTGGCCGATCAGATCGCGCGAGCCATGCCGGAGCTGTGGGGCTATGCAGGGGTTGATCTAATACAGTGTGAACAAGGGCTACGGGTGCTGGAGATCAATCCGCGCTTGACCACCTCGTACGCCGGATTGCGGCAGGTGCTGGGCATTAATCCGGCCGCTCTCATTCTGGATTTGTGGCGGAGTGGAAGGTTGTCCGAGTTTGACCCGATTCCGGGAAAACCTATTGAGATTCATTTGGAGCCGTGGGATGAGCATTGAAGTGATCGGCTGGGATATCGGCGGAGCCCATCTCAAGGCGGCGGCGCTGAACAGTGCCGGCGAAATTGTCGCGATCATTCAGGAGCCCTGTCCTTTGTGGCAGGGCTTGGATCGATTGCACGACGCCATAAGCCGAATATTGGGCGCTATTTCGCCGGGACATGGTTGTCGGCATGCGGTGACCATGACCGGCGAATTGGTCGATTTTTTCGAGAACCGGGAGCAAGGCGTTTTCGCCCTGGTCGAAGTGATGACTCAGCGTTGCCCGCAGTACGCGGTACGCATTTTCGCCGGACATGATGGATTTCTCGATTCGAAGGCCATCAAGCCGGAAAATGCTTCGAAAATCGCCTCGGTCAATTGGATGGCAAGCGCGCTTTGGGTGGCGGAAAATCTGCGCGATGCGTTGTTCGTGGATATTGGTAGCACCACCACCGATATCGCGCTGATTCGCGATCGTCAGGTTAAAACTCGGGGCTATGCCGACTACGAACGAATGCGTTACGATGAATTGCTTTACACCGGGGTAGTTCGTACCCCGGTCATGGCGCTTGCCGATCATGCGCCCTTCGAAGGCGAATGGGTCGGCGTCATGGCCGAGCATTTCGCTACCGCTGCCGATGTCTACCGGCTTTGCGGAGAATTGCCCGAGCACGCCGACCAAATGCCGGCGGCCGATGGCGGAGAAAAGACTGTTCAGGGGAGCGCTCGTCGCCTGGCCCGTTTGTTCGGGCGGGATATGGAATCCGCGTCGTTGAAGCAATGGCGACAGGCGGCGCGGTTCTTTCGGGAGCGGCAACTCGCGAAGCTTCATTCGGCTCTGGAGCGCCAATTTTCACATGCCTCGATCAGCGACGATGCCCCCTTGGTCGGTGCTGGCGTGGGACGATTTCTGGTGCGAGAATTAGCGGTGCGATTGGGTTTTGCTTATAAAGATTTCAGCGAATTGTTTTCCATGTTGACGCCGCAGAACGATTTTCACGCTTCGGATTGCGCTCCCGCCGCAGCCGTGGCTTATTTGGCGATGCGGGAGGTGGGTTTGAAATGACGCCTAGAGTTGAAGAGCTGCCTTATTTCGAGGACAGCGCCGCTTTGTTCCTTCCTTGGGCGGAACGGCGCTGGGCGGTTTTTCTGGACAGTGGATTTCCCCATAGCCGGCAGGGACGTTACGACATCATTGCGGCGGATCCTATTAGGACTCTCGTCACCCGGGGACCGCTCACCGAGATTCGGTCGGATGGCGCGATCGCGCTGTCACCCAAAGATCCATTTGCTTTGGTCAAACAATACCTTGGCGAAAAGGCTCCGCAATTGGCGGACTTGCCCTTTTGCGGCGGCGCTATCGGATACTTCGGCTATGATCTGGCACGGAGGCTGGAGAGACTGCCCGACAGGGCGGCGGATGCGGAGAACATCCCGGAGATGGTCGTAGGGATCTACGATTGGGCGGTAGTGGTGGATCACTGGGAGCGCCGCACCTGGCTTGTGGCGCAGGGGCGTGATCCCGCCATCGCGGTGCGCTGGCCCCACCTGGTTCAGGCGTTCAGCCAAATCCAGACCATCGGGTGGCAGCAGGCCGATTTTTATGTGCTCAGCGACGTCGTCTCGAATATGAGCCGTGCCGATTATGGACGGGCTTTCGGGCGCATTCTGCATTACATTCGCGAGGGCGACTGCTATCAGGTCAATTTGGCGCAACGCTTTTCGGCCTATTGCACCGGAAATCCCTGGTCGGCTTATCAACTCTTGCGGCCTTACAATCCCGCTCCGTTCAGTGCGTATCTCAATTTTCCACAAGTTCAGGTGCTAAGCTCCTCGCCGGAACGTTTTCTCAAGGTGACCGACGGCATGGTGGAAACCAAGCCTATCAAAGGTACCCGTCCCAGATCGCAGGATCCGGTGGCAGACGCGACCCAGGTGCAAGAGCTTCGGGACAGCGCCAAAGATCGCGCTGAAAACCTGATGATCGTGGATCTCCTACGCAACGACATCGGAAAGAATTGCGAGCCGGGCTCGGTTCATGTGCCCAAGTTGTTCGAGATCGAGAGTTACGCCACTGTGCATCACTTGGTCAGTACCGTGCGTGGCCGGTTGTCCGAAGGGCACAGCGCCATGGATCTTTTGCGAGGCTGTTTCCCGGGCGGTTCCATCACCGGGGCGCCCAAGATTCGCGCCATGGAGATCATCGAGGAACTTGAGCCCCATCGTCGGGGCGTGTATTGCGGCTCTATCGGTTACGTCGGCTTCGACGGCAACATGGACAGCAATATTGCCATCCGTACCTTGGTGCACTCGGACAATACGATCCGCTTCTGGGCCGGCGGCGGTATCGTGGCCGATTCAGTCCTGGACCAGGAATACCAGGAGTGCTATCACAAAGCTTCGGCCTTGTTACAGCTGCTCGATCAATTCCAAGTCAAGAGAATCGGTGCCGATCACATGGGTCGTTAAGCTGGGCGGCAGCTTGGCCGAGTCGGATGCTCTCCCGTTTTGGCTGGAAACGTTTGCGGATGCGAACGTCGTCATCGTGCCGGGCGGCGGGCCTTTCGCCGACCAGGTTCGGTCGGCGCAGCAACGCTGGTCGTTCGACGATCAAACGGCCCACGCCATGGCGCTCTTGGCCATGGGGCAATACGGGCTGATGCTGAAAGGATTGTGCCCGAAGCTCGGAATCGCGAGCGATGTCGGGGCGCTTCGGACTTCGATAGAATCCGGCCGTTCGGTGGTTTGGCTGCCTGATTTATCCCTGATGAACGATTCGGAAATTCCGGCTTCCTGGGATGTGACCTCGGACAGCTTCGCGGCTTGGTTGGCCGAGCGTTTGAATGCCTTGAACCTGCTCCTCGTCAAATCGGCGGCGATATCTTCAGACAATGTTTCATATAGCGGACTTGTCGCGCAAGGCATGGTCGATGCCGCTTTCGAGCGTTTTTCCGCTGACGCGGCTTTCGCAACGTGGATATGTCACCGGCAGGACCACCCGCGCGTGTGGGAAGGTCTGAGAGAGCCCTGCAATGTCTTTGCGCGTGTCAGATCGGTTCGCGGATAAAAAAGCACCGCTTTTGATCGAAATGGAAATAAACGCCCTTGGATAGCCTATACGTCCGAGCAGCCGGAACATGCCGAGCTACAGCAAACCAACATATTCTGCTCTCCGTCAAATGGCGCGTTTTCACAGGGCGGCGATTCTTGGATAGTTTTGTTTTTCGTAAAAAAAGAGATTGAATCGCATGTCGATCAGAGTGCGCTATTTTGGAAGCCTGCGAGAAAAGATGGGGCGAGTGGATGATAGTCTCGCTCCGGAAGATATCGATACGGTAAATGACGTATGGAAAGCGGTGAGCGAAGGGCAATACCTGCCGGATCGCATCCTCTGTGCCGTGAATATGGACTATGCCGATCCGGAAGCGCCGGTTAAGGATGGCGACGAGGTGGCGTTTTTCCCGCCGGTTACCGGGGGTTGAGGTGTTGATCGCACTTCGCCCAACCGGATTCGATCCCTACGCGGAACTATTGCGCTACCAAACGGAAATATTGGGCCATGCCGGGAAATACGGCGCGACCTGCTCGTTCGTCGGCACGATGCGCGATTTCAACGAGAGCGAGACGGTTCGGCACATGTTCCTCGACCATTATCCCGGCATGACTGAGAAGCAGCTCGAGAAGATCGTCGAAGAGGCCCAAAGCCGCTGGAGCTTCTTGGATGCACTGGTAATTCACCGCGTAGGCGAGATTCTTCCCGACCAGCCTATCGTGCTCGTAGCGGTATGGTCCTCCCATCGCGGCGCGGCGTTTGACGCCTGCCGTTACATCATGGAGGAGTTGAAAAGCCGCGCGCCGTTTTGGAAGAAGGAAGCTTTGGAGCAAAGCGAGCGCTGGGTGGAGAAGAATACCAGCGGGTATTGACGAGACCTGCCGGGATGTCCTGTTTCTAAGCGTTTTTTCATCGCGATTTAGCGGCGTGAATTGGGACGTCTCTCGCACACCCAAAATGTAGGCCGGAATAAGCGTCAGCGTTTCCGGCGTTTTCGTCCGTTGAGCGCCGGGAACGGCTGACGCCTTATCCCCGCCTACCATCCGTGATCGGAGCAGTCGTAGATCGGCAATCCTTTGCCGATAGATCGGTCTGGGGGCGCTACACTAAACCAGAAAATAGGCTAGCGGCTGGATTCGATAGCGGAGCGGCCAAGACCATTACCCAGTAAGGCGAGCCTCCTCCGCTTACCGAACAAGCGACGCCGATTTCGTCGAAATCCTTTTCCATGATGTTGGAACAGTGTTCGGGGCTGTCGAGCCAGCTCCGTAAAACTTCCCCGACCGTGCGCTGCCCTTCGGCGATGTTTTCGCCATAAGCTTGCCAGGTGTAGCCGGCTTGGGTAATTCGGTCCCCCGCCTTTCGGCCGTCCCGGCTTTTGTGCGAGAGCCGGTCGTTGCGGCTCATTTCCTTGGCGTGTTTTTCCGCGGCTTTGAACAGCTTTTGATTCCACCGTAGCGGTTTGGCGGACCCCGATCGCTTTCGGCCGCAGTATCTCGGTTCTGCACGCACGGCTTTTAGTTCGTCGACGATTTCGCGCTTGATGGTGTCAACGGACGGGCACCCGGCGGCTGATGGGGCTTCGCGGGCGAAAGTAGGGAATGCCAACCCGACACTCAAAGCGAGGCTAAGGACGAGTCTTGTCATATCCGCTTTTGGGCTTCGCCATCTCCAAATACTGTTGTTCGACGTTCAGAAAAGCTGTTCCCAGCTCGCCTACGGCTCGATAAAAACAAGCGAACTGGGCCTCTGTTAGATCGGTAAAGAAGCGCATTATCCAAGGTGCGAGATGTTTGGCGAAAAAATCTGCTTCGCGTCCCTCGGCCTCGATAATCAGAAGGCTCATCACTTCGCACAGCGCGGCGACATGATCCTCGGGCTCCTTCGCCGATGCCTGCCGTTCGATGCCAAAGCTCCGAAGCTCGTTGCGCAGGGCCGCCAGAGGCTTCTCCATGAGAAACCCGGTGAGATACCAGGAGGCATAGGGCAGCAACTCGCCCCGAGTCGGGCCTATGAATAGCGTTTGATATTCCTCGACGAGATCAATGTCGTCGGCATCGCGTGCAGAAGCCGCCAGCCTTTTCCAGGCCCGCGCCAGCGGCGGATCGTCAGGATTCTCCCCACACGGAATGGCGGCGAGCCGGTTCAGCAGTTCCCGATCCGGTACAGAGGCCAAGAGCCGGGCCAGCAGGCTGTAGGTTTCCGCCCGCCATAGATCCTCTTCGGGAATGTGCGAAGCCGCGGTGTCGTTCATGGCTTCTGCAAGGGCTGCCCTAAATGAGCCTTGACCCGGCACTCTTCGCACATCAAAAGTCGGCGTAGATTGTCCCCCTGAAACATCGGATGGTTCTGCAAGCGCTCGGTGATGGTCTTGATCATGGCGGCGGTGGCGAAAGGTTTGTCGCACTCGACGCAGCGGAATACCGCCTCCTCCTTGAGTAGTCGGATTTGCCGGGATTGCTGCGCATCGAAAAGGTAGCGCGGCGCCAATGCCATGGCGTCTTCGGGACAGGCTTTCTCGCACAGCCTGCACTGCACGCAGTTGGCCTCGATGAATTTGAGCTGCGGCTGGTCGCGGCCGTCGGCCAAGGCACGTTCCGGGCAGACGGATACGCAGGCGAGGCACAGCGTGCACTTTTCTTTATCCACCCGAACTTCGCCAAACGGTGCGCCGGCGGACAAGACCACTGATTCCGGTTGCCATGGCGTTTGCCGGTAAAGATGTTCGACGGCCAGACGGATGACGGTGCGCTTGTCGTCATCCGCCGCGAAACGGGCGTGGGCGCGGCGTAATGCAGCCGAAGGCAGTTCGGGGGCTGTCAGCGAGTTGCCCGCGCGAACCAAACGTATTAGGCCGCGAGGATAGCCCATGCCGGACAGGATTTCACCGGCATAACCGACTTGCGCGACCAGAACTTGGCGGGTCGGTTCGGTCAACTTTCCGGCCGTCAATAGGGTCACGCGCCCGACACCGTAAGCCAGGGCCGCGAGCCAGAAGTCCATGCCGCATGATCCCAGTGCCTCCAGCTCATAGGGCAGGATGTGCTTCGGCAGCTCGGTCTCGTGCTCGTTAATCCATGCGGCGCCTTCGTTGCTGTCGTGCAATAAAAGCTCGGGTTGCGAGCCGCCCGCCCCAAAAAAAGCCTCCAGCATGAGCCGCAACCGCTTCAAGCTATCTTTCCGGCGCGGGTAGGCGTAATTCATTGCGCCCGAAGGACAGACCGTGGCGCACTCGCCGCAGCCTTGGCAGCGATAGGGGTCGACCGCTACACGATCGCCGCGGGATTCGATGGCGCCCGTCCCGCAGGCGTCGAGACAAGCCCTACAGCCTTCGATGCGGCTCGCACCATGGGCGCACAGTTCGGGCCTGTATTCGAAGAACTTCGGCTTGTCGAATTCGCCGAGCAATTCGGCGAGGGCATCCAAGGCCTGTTTCCGTTTTATCGAATCACCTCCGGGGGCGAAATAGCCGATCGGCGGAACTGGCAGGCCGATTGACGGCGAGTCCTGCAGATCCAGTATGAGATCGAAAGCGGTGTTCGGCGGCAGCAGGACGGCTCCGACATTGATGCGTATTCCGCCGCATCGCGCCTCCACCCGAAAAGCCCCCAAATGGCCTTCGACGTTCGTGTCCGAGCATAGCTCCAGATAGGCTATTTCTCGACTTTTCAATAGTTCGGCCAGCGTGTCCGGCGGACTGTCTGTAAACAAGACAAAGCCGCGGAGCGTGGCCGGGAGGCATTCCGTTACCGAGACAACGGCATCGGCGTCTCCGATGATCAGCAGACAGCCGTTCGAGCGGTACGATACCAACCCGGTCGGTTCAACTTCGTAAGCAGATGCCACCTGTTTGGTGGCTTGCCGGGGACTCGGTCGGTAACTGTCGGGCGCTTCGAACATTCGGGGGCAAAATCAGCTTGAGGATTCGGTCTCGGCTCCGCTGTCTGGGGCGTTGTAGGCCATCACCGGCGTGGCGGACGATTCTGGCGAGCCGGTATCCGCTGCATTGGACGAGGGCGCCTGGGCGCGTTCCAAAGCCCAACGCATGTCAGAGGTCATGAGTTCGCCGCGAGGCTCGAAAGCGGTATAGTCGCCGTCGTAGTCGTCCAGCCCGTCACGAACGGAAAATTCCGGCTGCCGAAACAACTCGTGTAGGGCCTGTGGGTCGAATGATCCGTTCTCCGAACTCTCGGTCAGCCCATCGTGAACGACTTTCGGTGGCCCGGCCAGTTCGTTATTCTCTTTCGCGTTCAGCTTGTTTCTTGCCCAACGCTTGAAGAAAGAATCGTGTTTCTGCATTTCGGCAAACTTGCGGGTTAATTCGGTCTTCGCGGTCATCGAAATGGATTGGCCTATGGGCAAAGGGAGTCCGGGCACGAACACTACCACCATTGCTGTGGACCTGGCAAAGACCGATTTCGAATTGGCGATCGCCCATCCAAACCTACTGTGCAGCCTTGTATCGAAGGAGTTCGCTTCATGCCGTTCGGCAAATCCATCGCCCGGCACGTTTATTTCCACGTAAATCTGCTGAAAACTTTAGAGCCGGAATTGCGGGAAGCGATTTACGCCGCCGGCCGCATTGCCCAAGTACATCCTGGAGAGGACTACAACGTCGTCAAGCTGAACCAGGACCGAAACGGTGTTTCGCTGCTCGATTATCCGGGTTTTCTCGAAGAAGGCTTTCCGGTTCTCAGCCGCTACTGGACGGTCGATCTCGACAAAAACACCGCCCGCTTCCGCACCTACGAAAACTCCCTCAACCCGCCGATACTGCACCGCAAGGAACTGCTGCTGCCCGCAAGTCATCCGCATCGGGAAACCTTCGAGGCGTTGACCGCCGCCGCAGAACAAATCGGCCTATTCGATGACCCCTGTCGTATCGGTTTCAAGCAAGCTTGGGAAATGCTGCTGTCACAGCGCGGTTATCGGGTAATGGGGCATGAACTGGTGCCTATCGGCAATGACGAATCGGACCTTGCCGGTTCTTTCTTGTCTTCCGATTTCATCGGCGTCGCCCGCTATCTCACCGCCTTAACCCGCTACGGATTTTCCGCACCGGTCCAAACCCTCGCCCGCTTTGGCTTCTTGGACGGCTCCAAAACAGTGTTCGACTACGGCTGCGGACGGGGGGGCGACGTGCGCGGTCTCAAGGAAAACGGCATCGAGGCCGCTGGCTGGGACCCGTATTACGCGCCCGACGAAACCAAGCGGAGCGCCCATATCGTCAACCTGGGTTTCGTGATCAACGTCATCGAGGATATGGACGAGCGCATCGAAGCCCTACAAGGCGCCTACCGGCTGGCTGAGGAACTGTTAGCGGTCTCGGCCATGCTGGCCAACCCGGAGGCCTTGCGCGGCACGCCATACGGCGACGGCATTCTGACTTCGCGCAACACCTTTCAGAAGTACTACACCCAGGGCGAACTCCGCGCCTTCATCGCTGAGGTGCTGGACGAAGAGCCCCTGCCGGTCGGCCCCGGTATCTTTTACGTCTTCAAAGACAAGGATGCCGAGCAGCGCTTCATGGTCGGACGGCTGGAGAATCGGCGGAATACATTGCGGCTCTCCCATCTGTCGCACCCGACAAGGCCGGCACGGATCGACAAGGTGGAAGCCAGGTACGAGCAACATCGGGAACTCCTTGAATCGCTGTGGGAAAGCTGCCTAAACCTGGGCCGTGATCCCGACCGTAGCGAGTTTCCACACCCGGACGCCGTCGCCATCCATTTCGGCTCGCTCCCGGCGGCCTTGCGCTTCATCAAATCCCGCAAGGACAACGCCGAGGCTGTCCTCGAACACGCCCGGCGATCCCGCATCGACGACCTTCGCGTCTACTTCGCGTTGTGGCAGTTCGAAAAGCGCAAACCTTACCGCCATTTCGAAGCCCACCTGCAAAAGGACATCAAAGCCTTCTTCGGCGATTATCGCGCCGCCCTCGAATCTGGCCGGGAACTCCTGTTCGCCGCCGCCAGTCCTGAGGCCATTGAACGAGCCTGCCGAGAAGCCGCCGAGCAAGGCGTCGGCTGGCTGGAAGAAGGGGAATCGCTGCAACTGCCCACATGGCTAGTGGTGCAACTGCCCGCCATTCTGCGCGCCTATGTCGGCTGCGGCGTTCTCCTCTACGGCGACGTGAGCAGCGCCGATCTCATCAAGATTCATATCCGTTCCGGCAAGCTCACCCTGATGAGTTTCGACGATTTTTCCGGCAAACCGCTGCCGCGTCTGCTGCAACGGGTGAAGATCAACCTTCGCACCCAGGAACTCGACATCTTCGACTACGGCGAGCAATACGAACCGCCCTATCTCTACCGGAAATCCCGCTTCATCAACGAAGAGTTTCCGAACTACGCCGAACAACTGGCTTTCGACGAAGCGCTGGAAAACTTAGGACTGTTCGATTTCAGCGGCTACGGCCCCAAGCCGACGGAATTCCATGCCCGGCTTGCAGCCGCCCGCTGGGCCATCGACGGCTTTCGCCTCGTCCGCAGCCGCGCCACTCCGGATTTGGATGCCGCCTGCGGGCGTTATTTCATCTACCGCCAACTGATCGAATGCGGCGAAACTCAAGCCCGCACCGGTTTACCCAACCTCCCCAATGAACCCGACAGCTACACCGCGCTGTACGCCCTCGCCGTCAACATTCTGGACCCGGTGGTCGACTATTTCGGAATGATCGAACTCACCTACGGCTTCTGCTCGCCGGAACTCGCCAGACAAATCCCCGCCCGCATCGCCCCGGAACTGGACCAGCACGCCGCCCACGAACTGAGCCGGAAAGGCAGCCCGATCTGCCCCCGACTCGGCGCGGCGGTAGATTTTTTGGTGCGGGATGAAAACATGGAAGAAGTCGCCCGCTGGATCATGGCGAACCTCCCCTATGATCGGTTGTATTACTATGGCCCGGATAAGCCGGTGCATGTCAGCTATTCGGAGCGTCCGGCGGGGGAAGCGTACGAAATGAGGGTGGTTGGAGGGAGGAGGGTGCCGAGGGTTTTCAGATAATGGGCGTGGGTTGACTCCTGTCCCCCTTCTCAGAATCCCTGGAACAAAAAATCCAATGCCCCGGTAATAGCGAACTGCTGGTCGGCTAGCGACCCGACTGGCGTTTTCAACAAACGCAATGGCACGGCAGCAAGTTTCGGGGTTTCCAGAACGCACTCGATATTCTCGATATCGAATACCGGCATGAGATTCGCGGGGATTTGTGTCTCCGGGAAGCGGTCTCGCCGCCGTAGCGGTATTACTACGCGGGTTTCCAAACCTTGCAGCAAATCGCTCTGCACCTCGACCAGATAAGGTACATCGGCGGCATGAGCGCCGCCGTTGCGGTACACGTCGAAGCGCGCCATGTTAGAACATCCGCCATTCGTCCAGCGGCAAACCTTCGTCCGCCACGGTGCGGTTATAAGCGGCGATGAAGCCGGCATTTTCCTCCCGCCAGCGCCGCTCGCGTTCGCGCCGCACCAAATCGCGCAGAAATTGATCGCAGGCTTGCGAGATGTTGATGCCCAGTGCCTTGGCCTCGCTCAACACGTCGGCGGAAAGAGTGATATTAGTGGCTTTCTTGGGCGCTGTGACGGTGGGTGCCATGGCCCGATCTCCGATGATGTTTTGTATTCATGCGCATGATAATGCAACAGTCATGCTATTGCCACTCAGCGTAAGATCAGCCCAAAAGCCTTGGGAATAGGCTTCAGTCCATAACCGAATCCGAACGGATTCATAGGCTTCCAAGCTGCTATTTGAGAGCCTAGGAATTCCAACTTCCTTGAATCAAGATTACGTGGTAATCACGTCGTTTAAAAACGATTTAAGTTCATCGGGCACCCGCCCAGCGCGTCTGATTTCCTCAGCCAAGTGTCCGAGATGATCGCAAACTTTCCCTGACAAGGAATGGCATGTGACTAGCCGCGATAGCAATGCTTTACCGTGAACACGGCGGCGTAGCCCTTCGAAACGCTGTTGATCTGTGCCACTTTGATGATCAAACCGGTCCACTTTGTTGATGTTTTCGGAATAAGTAGCCTGTTCAATGGAGGAACATCCGGAAAGCATCGCGCTTTGGATATGGTTATCCACCAATTGTCTGTTGGGAAAGCAGTTTGTTAATCCATCGCCAGTTTGCGATCTGCCGAATTGGTGTGCCATCGCATTGTAGGCGGCATGGGGTACCAATGCCTCACAGTGCGCTCGAAACTCCTGATGTATTTGGGTTGCTGGTCGCACCACTCGTAACTTTGCCCGCGCGAGATAAGCTTCGCAGACATCTATATCCGCCAAGTAATTTTCTAATTCCCATAACAGAGTAGCTTTAACGTAGGGTCCAAATGGAGTAGATAGGCTGAATTTGACATCATCGGTCTCCCAAACTAAATCCCACTCTCCCTTGGCCATCAGCGCGTCCCTATCTACTAAACCCCAAGCCAAATTACCTTGCGCCCGCTGGTTTCGCACGTGATTGATAACGGCTGTACACCCTGAAGTGCCGGCCTGTTGATTTACCGCCACAAACTCGACCTTTTGCTGGTTATCACGAAACCAGATTTCGGCGTAGATATACCGATCGCTTTCGGATTCCAAGTACAAAACCGGTACTCCACCATACCGGCGAGTAAATCCATCACTCTTCAGTTTGTCTTGTTGCTTCAACGTTGCCACGATTATTCAACCCCCCATAAATTTCCGCAGCTTCCCGCGCAATTCGCTCCGCGCGCGATTCTTCTCCCACCGTTTCGATAATGAAACCACCTTTGCGCAGCCCTTCTTCTTCGATATCGTGGGCGAAGGCTTTCATCATCCGTTCCGAATGGGTAGCCAGAAAGACGATTAATTTCGGAAATGCTTGCTTTGCCATCTTCATAAGCGAAAACAGCACGCCGTATTGCCAATTCCGGTGCAAATGTACTTCGGGCTCGTCGATAAGCAGAAAAGTATTGCCGGTCATGTGAGCCCCCAGGCGCAGATAGATTTGCACTAGACTTTTCTCGCCACTGGAGAGGCGATCGAGCCGATGCTCATGGCCCTCATTGACAATGATGCCTTCCGGCGGGTCCTTGCGGACGCCCTTGAGAAATTTGGGAGTTTCCGCAAATACATTGTCATTGACCGTTTTCACGGCCTGTTCGAAACGCCGATCCTCCAGCCACTTAAGCCAGACCAGCAGGTTATCGAGGGAATCCCGCCAATCGCGGCCTTCGATGTCGAACACGTGGACGGGGCGATAGTTCCAATCCCGCGGAGCAACGATCGACCGTTCGATATCGGGGACCCGCTGAATATTGCGGTAAGCGGAGAAATAGATCAGCGTCGGATAGGTCAGTGGATCACCCCCGAATTCTTTCAGGGGCATACCGACAGCGTTAGCTATCAAAGCATTGAAATCTTTTGCCCAATCGCTAGCGCGCAAAGCCACTAAGCGTCCGGCGGCGGTCCGTCGGAAACCCAAGCGGTGCCATTCACCGGCACCGACCCGGCGCAAATCTTCCTCGCCCCAGGCCTTGAGGCTGTATTCCTCACCGATTTCACCACCGATCAGGGACAGCACGTAGGATTTTGCACTGTAGCCCGTTTCGCCCAAAGTAACCTTAACGTCCAACTGCGCACGCCCTCCTTCCCGATCCAGCGGTTCGAACCCGAAGGATGGCAGTTCCTCGCGGCCCAGCATATTCATGAGGGCCACCAGCAATTCGAACACGGTGGTTTTGCCGCGCCCATTCTTCGAAACGAACAGGTAGAAATTGCAGGGCTCGTTTCCGGCGTCGGTAAGATCGAACTCCTCCACACGGTCCTGAAACGGCCCCACGCGGTCCACCGTCAGACACAAAGGAGCGAATTCGTGGATCAGAGTTTCCGAAGAAATCATGCGGACCTCCCTTGGCGCGCTTCACGCACCGTTTGAGCAATGTCGTCGCGGCTGATCCAAACCCCATGTACTCGCCTAGTGTCCTGGCCAATCAATTTGAGCAGCATGTCACCGCGTCCCAAGAGTTTTTCTGCCCCATTCTCATCCAAGATAACGCGGGATTCGGCACCTTTAGCTACGGTTAAAGCCATACGGCTGGGCACATTGCTACGGAGCAAGCCACTGAATGTGGCTGCGTCTGGACGTTGCGTAGCCAACACCAGGTGTATGCCGGAAGCGCGCGCCTTCTGCGCCAAACGGATGATGGAGTCTTCCATCGTTCGATCCTGCATCAGGAGGTCGGCTAACTCTTCGATACAAACCACGATGAAAGGTGCATCGATCCGCCCGTTAGCCAAACCCTCGGCCCAATCACGGGCTTGACCAGCTGCCAGCAGTGCCTGACGAGACTCCATCTCGACGACCAGTTCTTCCAAAACAGTTTTACCCTGCCTGGTTCCGGTGATGACTTCTCCGTTCCACAAGTAGGACAATTCCCGGTATGGTGCAAATTCCACTTGTTTCGGATCGATCAGAACCAACCGCACCTGGCTGGGAGAGCAAGTTTTCAACAGGGACAGAATCAAGGCATGTAACGCCACACTCTTGCCACTGCCGGTGGTGCCGCCGATCAACAGGTGCGGTGCCGCCGCCAAATCGAAGCCCACCGGTTCGCCTGCTTCGTCGACACCGGGAAACACCGGCAGACGCCAGTCCGAAGGTGCCTTTTCCAGCCATTGCCACAGATCCCGCCCAACCGGCATGCGCCAGGTTTCCGGACGCCTCGGAATAGTCAGAAACATAGTGCGAGCCTCCCGTCCGGGAGCGGTGAAAACGCCGGCTTCCCCCAATCCCAACACAAACGCCAGCTTTTCGACGCCTCGTTGCAGAACAGGCAAATCGTTGGCATCGGGAAGCTGTATCGTGTAGCGGGTTACGCGCGGACCTTCGCGACACTCCAATATCTCGGCGGTAACACCGATTTCCCGCAAGGCGGCCAATACTCGCCCAGAAACATCCTCGAGCGGCTTGGCCATAGCGACATCTCGGGCAAACCACTCTTGATAAAGAAACTCATGGAAATCATGGCCCTCCCGCCAGGAACTGCGAAACTCCCGTAAACCGCGGCGAATATGCCGTTGCAGATAGCGAACGAATATTTCAGGGTCGGAGAACAAATTTTCGCTGTGATATACCGACAGCAATACCCGAAACTGATCGGTAAGATCCTGCCCATCCGGTTTTCCTTCGCCAGTCACTACATCCATGGCGTATTCGCTTCCAATGTCGTCTCGCCGGTCCAATCCATCATCCGGTGGCGTGGGCAAGCGTAGTGAATGCGCCAAAGCGAGTCGTAATACCATCCATTTGTGTCCCGTGGCACGTAATCCGTTCTTTTGTAGATCCTTAATGGTGTCTTCGTCCGCCTGACTGGTGTAAACCTTGGCCATCAGGCAACCTCCGGGTACATCGACGCCTCGATTGCTCGTGTAGACTCACCGTCGAGATTTTCCAAGTGGTACTCTCGGCAGACGTAAGGTTTCAGCAGCGCGTATTTGGTCGCATCCAGTTCTGAATCAGTAGGCAAAATAATCACCTGCTTCGCTACCGCCGGATAGTAATGTCGCAATAGCCGCTCTTGGTGTTCCCGATCAATACGGGCCAGAGGCGTGTCGATAATTACAGGCGCGGCACGGTGCGCCACTTCTTTGAGTGCCCAAAGCAAAGCTTGCGCGACTAGTTGTTTCATACCTGCCGATAAGCTCCCCATGCCGATAATGCTGCCGTCAGCAGTGTGATAACGCATTTCGAAACGCTCACCTAGTGAGATTCGGTCAATCATGCCATGGGACGTCATTAAGACTTTGAAGTGGCGGTTTAGAGCCTCTTCGATATCCTGTCGCCGTCTATCCCGCTGCTCAGTGCGATATGCGACGAAGAGGCGGCGCAATTTATCGCCTAAATCCATACGAAGTTGAGCGCGACGGCTCTGTACCCGAACTCTCTCCATTTCGTTGAGATCCTTTTGCGCTCTTTCGACATCCTTTCCGGCCTTTTTCAATTGGTCATCCAAGCGGCCCTTGTCCTGATTCAGTACTTCGAGTTGATCTTTGCTCTGACTCAATTCTTCCTGTCGAGCCATGAAGCGCGCTCTCTCTTCAGGAGCTAAATTGCTTACATCGTTAAGCTTGGCCTCTACCTCAACCAAATCTCGTTTAAGCTTGCTCAACTCCCGCAACCGGCGGGCAAACTCGGCACGGGTGTCGGCTTTGTGTTGGTAAGGAACCATCCGCTCCATCCGGCTTGCGGCTTCGTCTGAGCGCATACGAAACAAGCCGTCTCGAATATGCTTAGCTTCGGTCTTGTACTGAGCCAGCAAGGTTACAAGGCGGTCACGCAAGAAATCACGTTGTGCCGGAGAAATGTCCGGTACCGGATGAGGAGGTTCGTCGAACAGCCTTATCGGCAAGACTGTCAGAATACGATCAATCTGCGCATTCAGTTTCTGGTTCGGATGCTCGACAAGCTTTTCCAATTCATTGACTGCGCGAGCTACTAATTCCGGATTGACCAACAATGGCGACATAGGACTGATCTCGTCGAACAAGGATTGCCCTTCCGCTTCGATCCGCTCCCTAAGAGAGTCTCGTTTCTCTCGAAGCCGGCTTTCCTCGTTTTGCAATGCCAGCTCCCGTACTCCTTTCAGCAACCGTTCCAAGCGGACAATTGCTCGTTTAGTTTCAGTGATTTCCTCATCTTTCTCGCCCATTTCATGTTCGATGCGCTCGTATTCCGCTTGCAGTTTCGCCAATTCCGCCACTTTTTCGCGCACCTTGAATTCAACAGCAGGATCGGCTTGCCGTCTTACTTGGGCTATCGCTTTGCCCAGGTAGTCATCCAGCCGGTCGATCAGCGTCAGGTCCAACAGCCGTTCGATCTGTTCGAGTTGGCCTTCTCGGTTGGCTTCTGCAATTTCCTGGACCTTTTCGCCATCGTAGAAAAAGAACGGTACGATACGCGCCGGCAATCGCGTTTCCATAAATCGGTCCGCGTCTTCGCCGCGCAATGGAAGGTCCTCCTCCATCGGAAATTCCGGCATGATTTCAAATACTTCCTCACCACTTAAGGTCCAACTGCGGCTCAGTGATACCCGGCCCTGCTCCTCCCGCCAAACAGCGGAGATGCCATAGCGACTTTTCGGGTCGGTGCGCGCCTTCCGGTTCAACACCCCCAACCATTCGTCTTCCCAACCGAGCAGGTAGGCTCGTGGATTGATTTTGCGCCCTCCCTGCACTTCGCGTCGCAACTCATCCCCGGCACCAAAACCGGCACCCAGGAATAACAGCTTTACGCTATTGATGAAACTGGTCTTGCCATAGCCATTACGTCCGGCAATTAATACTACGTTACGGTTGGGATCAGCGGGAGTAAGGTTGAAAACCTGTTTCCCATGATAGGAAAACAAATTCTCGATAGTTATTTGTTCAAAGATCATGATAAGAAGGGATCGGCAGCTTCGATTTGAGCCACAGCTTTTTCAATGAGGTCAACAATATCCCGCTCCAAACTGGGCTTGGCGCCGTAAACGTCCAATGAAGGATATTTTTTTCGCACCAAATGGAGTAATTCAAACGGCAGGTCCGGGTGAACTTCGAACTCTTCCGCCAACTGCTCCAGTAACCGGTCTTCATCAGCCAAACCGGTCGAACGGCGGGCAATCTCCATAGGCACATCCCTCCCGTATTCATGGGCAATTTTGTAGGTGGTTTCCGAGAAATCGAAATCCTCGGACCATTGCGATTGAATTACCGCTAATTCATCGTCAGAGATAATGGTTTGGCCGATCTTTTTTTCCAGATCCAACACCTCCCGCAATAACTGCTGGCGCGCTTCCGGAGTAAATGGGCCGGGGCGGGGAGTGCCGTCCCGCTTTACCTTACTGCGCATACCGGGTGTATCACGATAGGCGGCCAGATTGTTGCGGAATTCAAACAGGGGCACAAGCTGTTCGTCGCCTGTCTGAATAAACCCCTGCATGGACTTGTCCTCCTTAACCACGGTACACGTCCAGCAGCCGAAACGGCTTCCGCCACAGGAGGGTGTATTCAAATCAAGCACTACCGGACATTCACCCCCTGCGGCTTGGCGATACAGGCGGATCAATTCACCATGATCGCCATTCCAAGGTGGTGGAGTAGTGGCCAGATACTCCCATACATCGTCTGTACTCCAGGCGGAAATAGGCGTAGCAACCAAGGCATTGGGAATTTCATGATGTGGATTGAGACCACGAGCATTGAGCTCCCGAGATGTCATGGCGTTACGTCTCTGCGTGCTTTCGTCCAACCGAGTACCCAATAATAGAATGACGCTGCCGTAATTTCGGCCAATCGTTTCGATTACCCGGCGGGCGGGCTTGATTTTCAGATTGCTGGTGCACCAACGGAACCAGCGGCTGGGAGGCGGATATCCTTTACCGATCAATTTGGCCCAGTAGCTTTCCCGAGCACTTGGCTGTTCCAGGCGAACGGAGATTGGCAATGATTGAGCCTGCGCCCAGGATTCAATACGGACCAAATTATCCGCCACATAACGCGCTACTTTTGGGGCCTCTACCCGTGTATCCGTTGAAAGCACAAATATCTGTTTTTCGCGCAAAGGTAAACTCAGCAAGAACTCGCAGATTAGCTGAAGCAACAGCGTCGAATCTTTCCCTCCAGAATAGGCCACCACCCAGGGCCGTTGATCCGCTTGGTAGAGTTCTTTTAAAAAGGTTCGAGTCTCGTTCAAGGTTTTAGTCATAAGAAATATTCATCAGGTTGTCGATGCAGCTAACGAATAGCTATATGACACCTTTCTTACATTCAGAAAAAAGCACGATTAAGGAACTGATGAGCATATTGCATTCATGTTGTTTATTGGCCTGTGTACAGGGTGGGCCGAAGGTATGGTCGAGGGCATGATAAGCATGGCCGATTCGTGGAACAGGGAAAATTAAAAACTGGCTCGTGGCTTAACGGACCGGTGATTATCCCTAAGAGGGACCTTCTGATCCATGATGTTGACCTGCACTCTTCGGCTAGATACCGACAATCAGGAGGGAACATGCCATAGCAAGAGAAAATGCCAAGCAAACTTGGCTCTCTTTTTTCGGCTCTCGTCGAAAGCTTTCGGCTGGCGTACGTCGCTGCTCACGGATATGAGGGACACAAATTTTCAATGCCGGCCCTGACCGGCAGCAGGAGGGGAAAGCTGAGATGTTTCGAGTTTCTGCCGGGCGGAAACGATACTTGGTTTTGCCCAGTTGAGCCGAGTTCGATCAAGACTCGTTCTGCAACGGCGAAAATACTTGACAAGCAAGCTCGGAATTTGACCCGGTGTGCCGCAAATTGTTTAATTGACGCAATTGTTTACGGCTGTCTTTGAGGCTTTTTCATGAGCGATTCAAACCCTCCTCCCGTGCCCGAAGCTCGCCGAAGTTTCATCCGGAAAATGATGGCTTTGGCTGGAGGGCTGTTTGGCTCGGCTGCCTTGCAGCGTGCCGCTCGTGCGGAGCCAATCGGGGCATCGCAAAATCCCGTTGTCGAATCCGGCAAGAAAGGGTACCGGGAGACCGAGCATGTCCGCGCCTATTATGATGCGGCGCGGTTTTGAGCGCGGTGTGTTTCGGTCCACTTCTCTTAAGGAGGCTCTGATTAACTCTCCGTTCGGAAGAGTTGCGATTAAAGCAACCGTTTGCGATTGGAGTAACTGACTTGGGTAATTGTCTGACGCAAAAGGCCCTCACCCAACCCTCTCCCAGAGGGAGAGGGCTTTTTCAAAACTTTCTTAAGAATCGATCATGAAACTGTTCAAACGGCCTCTTCCTGGAGCCGATGCATTCTCCACGGCACAAACTTCGGGTCACGGTATCGACCGGCGCGAATTTCTCCGTCGTTCGGGGCTTTCTGCAGGCGGCGTGGCCTTGGCCGGAGCGGTGCCTTTGTCGATGATGAAAAAGGTCGACGCGACAGCCGCACCCACTTCTGCGCAGCCGACTGGCGAGCTTAAAAGGGTGAAGAGCGTTTGTACCCATTGCTCGGTGGGCTGCGGGGTTATCGCCGAGGTGCAGAACGGCGTGTGGATCGGCCAGGAGCCGGCTTTCGACCATCCTTTCAACCTGGGGGCGCACTGCGCCAAAGGCGCGTCGGTACGCGAACACGGCCATGGCGAGAAGCGGCTCAAGTATCCCATGAAGCTGGTCGACGGAAAGTGGCAGCGCATCGGCTGGAATCAGGCCATTGACGAACTGGGAGACAAGCTGGCTGCTATCCGCGAGCAATACGGTCCCGATTCGGTTTACTGGCTCGGGTCTTCCAAACACAACAATGAGCAGGCTTATCTACTGCGGAAATTCGCGGCCTTGTGGGGCTCCAACAATATCGACCATCAGGCTCGCATCTGCCATTCGACCACGGTCGCCGGCGTCGCCAACACCTGGGGCTTTGGGGCGATGACCAATTCCTACAACGACATCCACAACGCCAAGGCGATTTTCATCATCGGCGGCAATCCGGCGGAGGCGCATCCGGTTTCGATGCAGCATATCTTCCGTGCCAAGGAACGCGGCGCGCCGCTGATCGTGGTCGATCCGCGCTTTACCCGCACCGCGGCTCATGCGGATTTGCACATCCGCATCCGGCCCGGAACCGACGTGCCGTTCATTTGGGGCCTTTTGTGGCACGTCGTCCAGAACGGCTGGGAAGACAAGACTTTTATCGAACAGCGGGTGTTCGGCATGGACGACGTCCGCAAGGAAGTCGCCAAATGGAATCCGGCGGAAGTCGAGCGGGTCACCGGAGTGCCGGAAGAACTGGCGCATAAAGCGGCTCGGATCATGGCGCAAAACCGGCCCGGCACCTTCATCTGGTGCATGGGCGGGACGCAGCACACGGTCGGCAACAACAACACCCGCGCTTACTGCATCTTTCAGCTCGCGCTCGGCAACATGGGCGTGGAAGGCGGCGGGACCAACGTGTTCCGTGGCCACGACAACGTGCAAGGCGCTACGGACGTAGGCCCGAACGCCGAGAGCCTGCCGGCTTATTATGGTTTGAGCGAGGACGCCTGGCGGCACTGGGCGAAAGTGTGGGGCATCGATTTCGACTGGCTGGCCGGCCGTTTCGACCAGAGCGAGTACGGCGCCGGCAAGACGGTCAAACCCATGTTCAACAACGGTATCCCGGTCTCCCGGTGGGTGGACGGCGTTTTGGAGACGAACGAGAACATTTCGCAGCGGAATCCCCTCAAGGCGATGGTGTTCTGGGGCCATGCGCCCAACAGCCAGGTGCGCGGCCCCGAGATGAAAGCCGCGATGGAGAAGCTGGACGTTTTGGCCGTGATCGACCCGTATCCGACCGTCACGGCCGTGATGCACGACCGCAAGGACAATGTCTACCTGCTGCCGGCTTGCACGCAGTTCGAGACTTACGGCTCGCTCACCTCGTCCAATCGCTCGATCCAATGGCGAAGCCAAATCATCGAGCCTCTGTTCGAGTCGCGGCCGGACCACACGATCATGTACCAGTTCGCCCGCAAGTTCGGGTTCGAAAAGGAACTGACCAAAAACATCGAAGTGGAGAACGACACACCGCTGATCGAGGACATCCTGCGGGAGATCAACCGCGGCGCGTGGGCGGCGGGCTATACTGGCCAAAGCCCGGAGCGGCTTAAAGCGCACCAGGAGAACTGGCACACCTTCCACACCACGAATTTGAAGGGCCAGGGCGGCCCCTGCGACGGCGAATATTACGGCCTCCCCTGGCCCTGCTGGGGTACGCCGGAAATGAAGCATCCCGGCTCGCATATCCTCTACGACACCAGCAAAACGATAGCGGAAGGGGGCTCTCCGTTCCGCGCCCGCTTTGGCACCGAATACCAGGGGCAAAGCCTTTTGGCGAAGGGATCTTTCAGCAAGGGCTCGGAAATCCAGGACGGCTATCCCGAGTTCAGCGCCGATCTCCTCAAGAAGCTGAACTGGTGGAACGATCTCACCGCGGCCGAAAAAGCCCAAGCCGAGGGCAAGAATTGGAAGACCGATCCCTCCGGCGGCATCATAAGAGTAGCCATCCAGCATGGCTGTGCCCCTTACGGCAATGCCAAGGCGCGCTGCATCGTCTGGAATTTCCCCGATCCGGTGCCGATCCACCGCGAGCCGTTGTACACGCCGCGCCGCGATCTGGTGCAGCAATACCCGACCTACGAAGACCGCAAGCGCTTCTGGCGCTTGCCGACTCGTTACGCCTCGATCCAGCAGCAGGATTTCAGCAACGATTTCCCGCTGATCATGACCTCGGGACGCTTGGTCGAATACGAAGGCGGCGGGGACGAAACCCGCTCCAATCCCTGGCTGGCTGAGTTGCAGCAGGAGATGTTTGTGGAAATCAACCCGCGCGACGCCAACAATGCCGGCGTGCGGCACGGCGAACAGGTCTGGGTCGCCGGTCCCGAAGGCGGGCGCATTAGAGTCATGGCTTTCGTCACCGAGCGAGTCCGGCCGGGCGTGGTCTTCATGCCGTTCCATTTCGGCGGGCATTACGAGGGGCGGGATTTGCGGGCCAAATACCCGGAAGGCGCCGCGCCGTACGTGCTGGGCGAATCCTGCAACCTCGTGTTTACCTACGGCTATGATTCGGTGACGGCGATGCAGGAGACCAAGGTTTCGCTGTGCCGGATAGAGCCGGATTTGATCAGCGAGCGAGCATCCGGTCGAGTATAGATAAGGAGATAAGGAGATAAGGAGATAAGGAGATAAGGAGATAAGGAGATGAAGTCCGCGCAACAGCCGTCGACTCCATCGCTCTACGACGCCTTGCTCGCCTTGCCGGAAAACTTGGTCGGGGAGATCCTCAATGGCGAGTTATATACCCAGCCTCGTCCGGCCGGGCCGCATGGACTAGCCGAGTCCGGGCTCAACATCGAATTGGGCGGCCCTTTCCATAAGGGAAGAGGCGGCCCCGGAGGCTGGTGGATTCTGGTGGAACCAGAGGTCCACTTCGTCCGAGATACCGAGGTCGCGGTGCCTGATCTGGCGGGCTGGCGGCGCGAGCGCATGCCCGAGATTCCGAGAGATCATCGCTTCGAAGTAGTGCCCGATTGGGTGTGCGAAATCCTTTCGCCCGGCATCGAGAAAAAGGATCGCGCCATCAAGCTGCCCCTGTATGCCCGCTACGGCGTGGCTCATGCCTGGCTGGTCGATCCGCTAGAGCGGACTTTGGAAGCGTTCGAACTGCGCGAGGGCTATTGGGTGCTACTGGGTACGCTGAAAGACGAGGACCCCGTGTGTCTGCCGCCCTTCGATGCCGTCACCTTTTCCCTGGCCGAGTTATGGACGTAGTCTAAGGCCGACCATGATTCCAAAGAGCAAGTCTCGTTATATCTAAGCACGGTTGAACTATGGCCCGAATGAAGTTTCTCTGCGACGAAGAACGCTGCATCGAATGCAACGCCTGCGTCACCGCTTGCAAGAATGAGCACGAGGTCCCTTGGGGCGTCAATCGTCGTCGGGTGGTCACGATAGACGACGGATTGCCCGGAGAGAAAACCATTTCCGTGGCGTGTATGCATTGTTCCGATGCGCCTTGTCAGGCGGTCTGCCCGGTGGACTGTTTTTACACTACCGAGGACGGCGTCGTGCTGCACGACAAGGACTTGTGCATCGGTTGCGGTTACTGCTTCTATGCGTGTCCGTTCGGCGCTCCGCAATACCCGCAAGACGGCGCTTTTGGCGCGCGCGGCAAGATGGACAAGTGCACGTTCTGCGCCGGCGGCCCCGAAGAGGATCATTCCGAGGAGGAATTCAAGAAGTACGGCAGGAACCGCCTGGCCGAAGGCAAGCTCCCCCTCTGCGCCGAAATGTGCTCGACTAAGGCCCTGCTTGCCGGCGATGCGGACATGGTGGCCGATATCTTCCGCGAAAGGGTGGTTCGCCGCGCCGACAGCGACAACCCGGATTTACAGCGCCGGCACCAGGGGAAACCGTGGGGTTGGGATGCGGCTTACAAGGATGGGTGAGTGAAATGCGATGGGTTTGCCTGCTGTTGCTAATCGTTCCGGTATTGTCCGGCTGCTACGAAGGCTCGGACGTGACTTTGCACGAGGCACACAAGTATAAAGGCAAGGATGATCGCCATGTGGGCGATCCAGGCTATCGGCGGGAACAGCTGAAACTGCGTTTCGAGACGGTACAGAGTGATCGCTAGACATGATGGCTCAGGTTGAAAGAACGACTCTTTGGCGAATTCTGCTGGCTGTGGCGTTCATGCTGCTTTTGCCCTTGGCATCCGGGTCGCTTCAAGCCCACGAAGGCGAGAAACACGAACTGCATGAGACCGGGTCGGTGGCGAATCCCAAGTCTGGCTATTGGCGGCAGGTGCGGGAAGGGGGGCAGGGTTATACGGCAGTCAAGGGTCAAGAAACCAGTGTTCTGATACAAGGCGGCGGGCAGAATTGGCGGCAGCTTCGGAACGGTCCCCTTGCGACTTACGGCGGAGTCTTTTTGGGATTGGTGGTTTTCGCGATCGGATCGTTTTATCTTTGGCGCGGCCAGGTAAAGCTCAACCATCCCCGGTCCGGAGAAACTGTGATGCGCTGGACGTTCGCCGAGCGCATCCTGCATTGGTATACAGCCCTGTTATTCGTTTTCCTGGCGATCACTGGGCTGAGTTTGCTCTACGGCCGTGCGCTGCTTATCCCGGTGCTAGGGCGCGAAGCCTTTTCCGCCTATGCCGAGATCGCCAAGCTGCTGCACAATTTCATCGGCCCGCTGTTCATCGTTGGCTTGGTGCTCATGATCGTTTCATGGGCGAAAGACAATCTTCCGGATCGAATCGATATCGAATGGTTTAAAGCCCTCGGAGGGATGGTCGGCGATCGTCACCCGTCCGCCGGGCGCATGAATGCTGGCGAAAAAATGTGGTTCTGGCTATTGGCGGTCGGCGGACTAGCTGTGAGTGTGAGCGGTCTGTTGCTGGATTTTCCCAATTTCGGTCAGGAACGCTGGCTTCTGCAAGGTTCGCATCTGATTCACGTTTTTTTCGCATTCGTTTTGATGGCGGGGGCGGTAGGACACATCTATATCGGCACCATCGGCACGGAAGGGGCTCTTGAAGGTATGGTGACCGGTAAGGTCGACAAGAGCTGGGCGATTCAGCATCATGATCTGTGGTACGAGAAATCAGCCGACGCCGAGTCGGGATCTTCCATTGCCAATCCCGAAAAACCGCTGATTCCGAAGACGGGTGGCGTCGCTTCTTGATATCTTGCACTTTCCTAAACCTGTAAGGAGTAATACCTATGACGGATCGTGTCTACAAGCTTATCGAAATCGTCGGCACCTCGCCGCACGGGACGGACGAGGCCATTCGGAACGCGATAGAAAAAGCGTCGAAAACCATCAATCACCTGGACTGGTTCGAAGTCGTCGAAATGCGGGGTCAGATTGCCGAGGGCAAAATCGCCCATTATCAAGTGATATTAAAGGTCGGATTTCGGATCGAGGATTGAGCGATTCGGTCGACTTGGTATGGGATATCCGCAGTCCTTTCATGGCCAAAAGCTTCCTAACTTTTTGGATTTCACATGGTTTTCAAACCTAGACTTTATTTTCTCGCCGGTTTCTTGTTTTGTGTCGGGCTGCTGGCGGCGGCCCTTTATTTTCAATTCTCCGGCGGGTTGGAGCCTTGCCCGCTTTGCGTGTCTCAACGCATCATGATCTTCGCCGTTGGATTGGTGATGCTGATAGCCGTGCTGCACAATCCGAGAGGTTCCGGCGTTAAGGTTTACGCTATTTTGGGTTTTGTCACCGCGGTGCTGGGCGGGAGTATTTCGGCTCGGCATGTTTGGTTGCAGCATTTGCCGCCGGAGGAGGTGCCGGCCTGCGGTCCGGGACTTGAATACATGTTTCAGTATTTTCCCTTGGGCGAAACTCTCAAGGCGATGTTGAACGGGACCGGCGACTGCGCCAAAGTGGATTGGACGCTGCTCGGACTAAGTATGCCCGCCTGGGTTTTGATCTGCTTTTTCATTTTGGCCTTGCTCAGTCTTGCGCAACTCTGGAACAGTTCCGATACCTACGGAAACCGAAGGTATTTCTCGACGAAGGGTCAATCGCTATGGCCATGAAATCTCTTTGATGAAGCATTATGAATAGCGCCGGATCTCAGCAAGAGATATTTGGTAATTATCGGTACTGTGGCCCCTATAGAGCGTCACATAAAGGTCACATTTGCAACGTACATTGAGCGATTATCCGAAATAGCGAGAATCGAGAATGTCTGCGATCAATGTGCTTGTCGTCGAAGATGAAGACGCCATTCGTGAAATGCTCGGAATGGTGCTGGAGCAGGCCGAGTTTGCCGTCCAAGCCGTTGCGGATACCCACCAGGCGCAATCGGCCTTGAACGACTTGATTCCCGATCTGATTTTATTGGACTGGATGTTGCCTGGTTTGAGCGGGGTCGAATGGGCGCGCCGCCTCAAAAAGGACAAGCATTACGGCGAAATCCCCATCATTATGATTACCGCTCGTGGTGAGGAGGAAGATAAAATTCGGGGCTTGGATGTCGGCGCGGACGATTATGTCACTAAGCCGTTTTCGCCCCGCGAATTGATGGCGCGGATCAAAGCCGTGCTACGGCGGAGCAGCAAGTACGGCAAAGGGGGGAGGATCGAAATCGGCGGAATCGTGTTGGACACCGACGAGCACCGAGTCAGCATCGCCGACAGCCATGTTGTCTTGAGTCCGACCGAGTACCGATTGTTGGAGTTTTTCCTCACCCATCCCGACAAGGTCTACAGCCGCGGCCAGTTGCTCGACCAGGTTTGGGGCCGTAGTTCGTTCATCGAGGAGCGTACCGTCGATGTCCACATTCGGCGGTTGCGCAAGATTCTGGCGGAACATGATCGCGAGGAGATCATCCAAACGGTACGCGGCTTCGGATATCGTTTTTCTGAGAGCTTGTGAAAAACCTACTGCGCGGTTCGAGTCCGCGCCTGCTCAACGTACCCGATCTAACTCAAGCATCGCGTAAGCGATTCTTTAAATCTCCCTCTCCCTTTTTGGGAGAGGGCCGTACGCCTGCGCTTTTCATGCCGCACACTCCCTGTGCGGCACCCGCTGGGCAGTTCTGCTGTGCAAATCGGCTGTCCTGCCGATTTGTCGGCGCGGATTCGAACCGCTCGCGACGGTTTTTTCACAATCTCTGAGCAAGCCTAATTCATGTCCAGCCCCTGGCGATCGGAATTCTCCTTCATTTTCTTAGCGCTCTTGGTGGGCGCTTTTCTCGGTAAGGTCCTCAACAGTTTCGTTATTGCGCTCTGGTTTTGTTTGCTGGCGTATCTGGCGAGACATCTTTTTTACGCAAACCGGCTGCTCGTTTGGCTGCACAGTGGCAGATCAGGTCAACCGCCGCAGGGCGATGGCGTCTGGGAAGAAATCTATTACCTCATTTTCCGGCTAAGGCGGCGCAATAAACGACGCAAAAAACAGCTTATTCGGATGCTGGAGCGCTTCCGGACGGCTACGGCGGCGTTACCGGACGCAACCGTGGTGCTGGGGCCGCGGGATGAAATCGATTGGTTCAATGAGGCGGCCGAGCGCCTGTTGGGTCTGCGCCGCGGCGATATCGGGCAGCAGATCGGCAATCTGTTGCGTTATCCCAAGTTCAGCCATTACATGCAGAATGCCGATTATCGCTCGACGGTCAGTATTCCATCCCCGCTCGCCGACAACATCCAGCTGGAAATTCGCATTGTGCCCTACGGGGAAGATCTGCGCCTTTTGGTTGCCCAGGACGTGACGCAGCTGCGCTTTATGGAGCGCGTGCGCAGTGATTTCGTGGCAAACGTGTCTCATGAGCTTCGTACGCCGCTGACGGTTTTGAAAGGTTATCTGGAGACCCTAAGCAATGCGGACAAGCCGATGTCGGAGTCTTACCTGAAAGTGTTTCGGCGCATGGAAGAACAGACTATTCGGATGGAGAGCTTGGTCGACGGCCTCCTTTCTTTGACGCGACTGGAGTCGGCGGCACACCAGGTGGTGCAGAAGCGGGTTGACGTGCCGGCCATGCTGAAAAACATTTGCAATGAGGCCGAACTCCTGACTGAAGAGCGTCCCACCATCGAGCTGGTTCTTGAAACCGACGCCGATTTATTGGGTGCCGAGCAGGAATTGCACAGCGCATTTTCAAACCTGATCCTCAATGCGGTGAAATATACGCCGCCTGCCGGTCGGGTTGTCGTGCGCTGGCGTGATGACGGCAAGGGCACGAGATTGGACGTCGAGGATACGGGGCCTGGAATTGCGCAACACCATATTCCACGGCTTACCGAGCGGTTTTACCGTGTGGCCGTTGATGGATGCAAAAATAAAGGTGGCTCCGGGCTGGGATTGGCCATCGTCAAGCATGCTCTTTCCCGGCACGGCGCCGAGCTCAAAATCATGAGCGCTCTCGGGCGAGGCAGTTGTTTCAGCTGTTGCTTCCCCGAAGAGCGAGTCGTGCGGGGCGCTTCCCAGGTCGATGCCAAGCTTGCTCAGGGACTCTGACGCCGGATCGCAGATGGGCGGTCCGGATGGCGGGTCTGTCCGTTTCGATTTTTGCCGACAGTGGAGCCGTTGGTTTTCGAGTTTGATAGGGTGCGGGCTGCATCTTTTCATAATCGCCCTGCTTTTAACTGGGAAAGTCGACGCGGTTGTTCTACCGCAATCATCGGGGGGGCTGGCGGCCGGTGGTGAGGCCGGTATGGCAAGCGATGAGTTCGCGTCGAGTGATCTCGGCGAGTTGATTAGGCATTGGACCGATGCGTTTCAGCGGGATCATGCCGGGGCCGCTATTCTCTTGCGTCCGATCGGCTCGTTCGCTTCGCCAGCCGCGTTCGACGAGACGCATGGCAATCTGATGTACGTTGGATACCGGTTGAACCCTGAAGCAATCGGTGTCTTTGCAAAAAAGTACGGTTACAAGCCCACGCCGATTCGTGTCGCTCTCGACACTGTAGCTATTTTCGTGCACCGGGATAACCCGATCCGAGGCATGACTCTCGCTCAGGTCGGCTCCGTTTTCTCGTCATCGCCAAGATGTAAGGATGTGCAGCAGGCGGCCACCTGGGGCTTATTAGGCTTGACGGGAGAGTGGCGAGCACGGCCATTACAAATATTAGGTGTCGGCCCTGCTAGCGATGTGCACGATTATTTTAGAGAGCAAGCTCTATGCGGAGGCGAATTGAGTAATTTCGTTCGAACGCAGCCTGATTCAGCCTCCGTTGTTCGTGCTGTGAATGGGGCCTTGAATGCGATCGGTTATGGACGCGGCGGTGCGTCAACTAAGTCGGTGAAAACGGTGCCTTTAGCTGTGGAGGCGAAGATGCCTTTTGTTGTACCAACTGAGCGCAATACCGTCAACGGCGCCTACCCGCTGACGCGGTTTTTACATATTTACATCAATAAACGTCCGGATAGGTCGCTGACAGAGGAGCAAGCAGATTTCGTCCGATTTGTGCTATCCGGGAAAGGGCAGCAAATCGTTCGGCAAAGTGGATATATCCCGGTAACCGAAGACATGGCGAAAACGGAACTAACTTTCATCTTCACAAAACAGTTTTAGGACGGAGTTTGAATTTCTCGCAAATTTAGTTGCGTCTTGGCAAATCCACGGCTAAGATTAATTTTGTTGCAAGTTTTCAAATCTTGTTGGTATTCCAGCTACAGGGAGATGGAGATGTTAAGAAAAATTCTAATTGCCTTAGGCATTGCAGGTATCGCGGCTACTGCGGTACAGGCCGACGAGCATTTTGACGACCATTTTATGGATGATCGGTGGTATGTCGCCCCGTTCGGCACGTACTTCAATCCGGGCGGCGACCGCAATGCGAAAGACGATTGGGGTGCTGGCTTGGGGATCGGTAAGATCATCAACGAATATTTCAACGTCGAGGTCAGGGGCTTTTGGCAGCATCTGAACGGTAATGGTTATAACGGCGATCTTACCGGCGGCACTGTCGACTTGCAGTACTATTTCATGCGCGATGTTTTCTCGCCGTATGCAGTCATTGGTGCGGGTGGTATGAACACCAGCGCGGCCGGTCGGAGTGGCGCATCGGTCATCGGCGAAGCCGGCGTCGGTGCGACTTACGAGTTGCATGATAACTTCCTGCTCCGCGGCGACGTCCGCTATCGGTACGTTTACGAAGGAAAAGGCGGAGTATATCCGGCCGAAGACGACTTCCATGATATGGTCGTCAATCTTGGCTTTGTTGTTCCCTTTGGCGAAAAGCCGAGAGCTGTGGCCGAGGCACCCACTCCGGCACCTGCGGATGACTGCGCTGCCCGCGATTCGGATCGTGACGGCGTAAACGACTGTGACGACAAGTGTCCCGGCACCATGACGGGCTCGCAAGTCGATGATCAGGGCTGCCCGATCAGAATCGAGCTCAAAGGCGTCAACTTTAAGTACAACTCGGCCGATCTCACCGAGAACGCGAAAAGCATTTTGGATGGTGTTGTAGAGCAGCTCGTTGCTTCAAACGAATTGCGCGACATCGAAGTTCAGGGACACGCCAGCAGCGAAGGAAGTTCTCAGTACAACATGAAGCTTTCTCAGCGTCGCGCTCAGGCGGTGGCCGATTACCTGAAGTCCGCAGGCTTGAAGAACAAGCTGTATGCGAAAGGTTACGGCGAGGATTATCCGATTGCCGATAACAGCACGGAAGCCGGCCGGGAGAGAAACCGTCGCGTGCAGTTGATCTTTATGGGTGAATAATACGCCGCGATTCTAAGCAACTTGGTTGCTTGGTAGAAATCGGCGTTAACGAAAAAACCCGCTCATACGAGCGGGTTTTTTTTGCTCGTTTAATAATAAAATGTTCTGGAGCTGGGCTGCTATGCAAGCTCATTCCTCGTGCAACTCATCCGCAGGTAAATTGTGAATAAGCATTCTATTTTCTTCGCTGCGTTGCTTGCAGCGCCTCTGATGGTGCAGCCTCTATCGGCTGCAGAAGCGCGTGGCTTTGCGCATATCAACGGCTCGAATACCGTAAGACCGTTTGCGGATGCGGTGGCCGACCGAGTCGGCAAGTCCGGAAAGATCAAGCGGCCATGGGTTGAATCGAACAGCACCAGCGGCGGAATCCAGTTGTTTTGCGAACCCGAAAGCGGCGAGTCTCCCGATATCGTCAATGCCTCCAGGCCCATGAAAAAAACGGAGTTCGAGGCCTGTGAGGCGTCAGGCGTAAAGGACATCGTCGAAGTGAAGATCGGCTACGGCGGCATCGTGCTCGCGTACTCAAAGAAGGGGCCGGCACTGGATATTACCCGCAAAGAGCTATTCCTGGCTTTGGGGAAAAAAGTGCCCGACCCCAAATGCAAAAATTGCGACACGCTCGTGCCGAATCCCTATAAGACCTGGAAGGAGATTAATCCTTCGCTTCCCGACACAAAGATTGAGGTCATTGCTCCACCGTTCGGTTCCGGGATACGAGAACTGTTTGAGGAGTCTGTGTCCAAGGCGGGGTGTGAGAGTTTTCCCTTTATTGCTGCTTGGAAGGAGACGCAGAAGGCTAAGTACAAGGAAACCTGCTTCACCGCCAGGACCGATGGGGCCTATGTCGAAGAAAGCGGAGAGACGGTTGTGGGTATGTTAGCGAAGAGCCCCGGCGTGGTCGGTTTTGTTCCTTACATCCAATACGCCAACAACACCGGCCGGCTGAATGCGGCCCGTATCGACGGAGTCGTTCCGAATGCCGAGAGCATTGCGGCGAATCGTTACCCCATCACCCGACCTTTATTTTTCTATATCAAGGGGAGTCGCGTCGATAAAGTTAAGGGACTAAAGCAATACATTTCCGAATTTACCAGCGATAAAGCTTGGGGTGAGAAAGGGTATCTTGTGTCATTAGGGCTGCTCCCAATGTCCGCCGAGGAGCGTAAGCTCTATGCGGCAGATGTGAAGAAGCTGAAGTCCATGCCGATACCCACGGATTCCATGGCCACAAGTCGAGTTTTGCCTGATGCGCGGCAAAGCAAAGCGGAACGCTAAAGTCGTTCTGCTTATCAGCGCGGCTGTAGCGTTGGGAGGAGGAGTTTCTATGGCTGCGGTGAAGATTTCTGACTGTCCGTCGAGTCCCAATTGCGTGTCCAGCATCGCTCAAGACCAGGATCATTACGTGAGTCCATTTCATATGGATGTCGCGCCTGATAAGGCCTGGGAGGCGCTCAAACGGGCTGTGGAGGCGGAATCCCGTACCCGGATCGTCGAGGAGGACAGGGGGCGCTGGTATCTCCGCGCCGAGGCGACGAGTCGGATATTCCGATTCGTGGACGACTTGGAATTCCAGATCATTCCGGAGGAGCACCTCGTGCATGTTCGCTCCGCTTCCCGCGTCGGCTACTGGGACTTGGGCGTCAACCGCCGGCGGGTCGAGCGTTTGCGCGAGGCTCTCAAGAGTGAAGGCTTGTGGCGGTAGCGGCGAAGCGGCGGGACATGCGATGCACCAGCTCGATTTAAGTGAAATCGACCGTTTCCTAGAAGAGGATGTCGGTCCGGGCGATTTGACCGCTTTGACCGTTCCCGCGAACGCGGCGGCGATTGCGAGGGTGATAACCCGCGAACCCATGGTGCTGTGCGGACAGGCTTGGTTCGCCACCGTTTTCGCCCGACTCGATGCCTCGGTCCAAGTCGATTGGCAGATGGCCGAGAGTACCCAGGTCGAGGCGGGCGCCGAGCTGTGCACGATGCAAGGCCCCGCCCGGGCGCTTCTAACCGGCGAGCGAACGGCGCTCAATCTCCTGCAAACTCTCTCGGGTACCGCTACCTTGGCGCTCGACTATGCCAAAGCTGTGGAAGGCACCGGAGCGAAGGTACTGGATACCCGCAAGACCATTCCCGGCCTGCGCAAGGCGCAGAAATATGCCGTCCGCTGCGGTGGCTGTCATAACCACCGGCTAGGACTTTATGACGGCATTTTAATCAAGGAAAATCATATCTTAGCTTGCGGATCCATCGAAAAAGCCGTACATGCCGCGAAAGCCTTGGGCGCGAGCGTGCCCATCGAAGTGGAGGTGGAGAATCCGGAAGAACTGAAACAAGCGCTGGCAGCCGGTGCCGAGCGGATTCTTCTAGATAATTTCACCCTTGCTATGATGCGGGAGGCGGTGACTATAACCGCAGGTCGCGCGAAGCTTGAGGTATCCGGCAATGTGACCTTGGATACCGTCCGGCAGATCGCCGAAACGGGGGTGGATTATATTTCGGTCGGTGCTTTGACCAAGAACGTCCGTGCAATCGATTTGTCGATGCGAATCGTGATTACCGGCTGAGCGTTCGAGGTTAATCGGCTAACGGCAGCATCTTGTCGGGATTCAAGATGCCATTCGGATCGAACTGGCGCTTGATGGCGCGCATCAATTCCAAGGCGCTGCTGTCGATCTCCCGATCGACGTAATCCCGCTTCTCGAGGCCGACTCCGTGCTCGCCGGACAAGGTCCCTCGAAGTCGCAGCACTAACGAAAAAATCTCACTCAAGCACTCATGGGCTTTTTCGTTTTCGCCGGGTTTGGCGGGATCGAACAGCAGGTTGACGTGAATATTTCCGTTGCCCGCGTGGCCGAAATTGACTATTGGCAGACCATAGCGCTGCGATAGCTCATTCAAACCGGAAATCAGCTTAGGCAACTCGGTGACGGGCACCACCACGTCTTCGTTGATTTTCTTCGGTGCGACCTTGCGCAGGGCTGGCGACAAGGCCTTACGCGTTTGCCATAAGGCTTCCACTTCATCGGCGGTTTCCGCGACGCGAAACTCCAAAAGTCCCTCGTTTTGAGCGGCTCGCCGCACGCTCTCAACCTGAACGGCCATGCCTTCGGCGAATCCGTCCACTTCGATCATCAACAAGGCGCCCGCATGCTCCGGTAGATCGGCGCGAGAATAACGGCGAATCAGCTCGATTGCATTTCCGTCGATGAATTCGAGGGCGCAAGGAATGGCGGGTTGCGCCATGATGCGGGTAATGGCCGCCGTGGCATTGTCCACGTCGGCATAGATCGCCCGCATCGTAGTTTTGGCTTCAGGCAGTGGCGTCAGCTTGAGCGTCGCCTCGGTAATCAGCGCAAGCGTACCTTCAGAGCCTAATAGCAGCCGGGTCAGGTCATACCCGACGACACCTTTGGTGGTGAGCACACCGGTACGGATCTCCGTTCCTTGGCCGGTGACGACCCGCAACGCGAGGGTGTTCTCGCGAGGAGTACCGTATTTCACCGCGCGGGGGCCGGCGGAATTGTAGGCAAGATTTCCGCCTATGCTGCAAAACGCGGCGCTGGTCGGGTCGGGCGGCCAGAAAAAGCCGTGCGGCTTTAGGATGTCTTGTAGGGCCTGATTGGTTAGGCCCGGTTCGACCACGATGAAGCGGTTGCCGGGCGAAAACTCGTGAACCCGGTTCATGCGTTCGAACGAAGCCACCACGCCGCCCTGTAAAGGTACCGTCGCGCCGGTCGTGCCGGTGCCGCGGCCTCGTGCCGTCAAAGACACCCGATGTTCGTTGCACAAGCGGGCCAGTTCGACCGTCTGGGCGTGGCTGGTGGGGAAAACGACCGCCTCCGGCAAGGCTTGGCGACGGCTGTTGTCGTAGCCGTAGGCCCAGCAATCGGCGGGGTCCGTGTAAAGCGATCCGGATGGGAAGATTTGCGCCAACCGGTTCAGAAAGGCGCTGGATAAAGCCAAGGAGTCAGTCCCCGAACAATTGGTGATCGATCAAATCGCACAGGCAGTGCGTGATAAGCAGATGGACTTCCTGTATCCGGGCCGTAGTTTCAGAGGGCACACGGATCTCGATATCGGTTTCCAGCAGCAAGGGAGACAGCGCTCCGCCATCCCGACCGCTCAGGGCGAGCACCGACATGTCCCGGTCATGCGCTGCCGTAACTGCACTCAAAATACTTGTGGAGTTGCCGCTGGTGGTGTAGACGACGAGAAGATCGTTACTGTGGCCCAGCGCTCTAATTTGCTTGGCAAAAACGTCGTCGAACCGATAATCGTTGGCAATCGAAGTCAAGGTCGAGGTGTCGCAAGTGAGTGCGATAGCGGGTAAACCGGGGCGTTCCCGCTCGAAGCGGTTCAGCATCTCGGAGGAAAAATGCTGCGCTTGCGCTGCCGATCCGCCGTTACCGCAACAAAGGATTTTGCCGTCGCTGAGCAAGCACTGAGCCAGTCTGACCCCGGCAATCTCGACGATTTCACCGAGCCTGGCCAGCGATTCGCGGCTTGTTTCAACGCTGGTCTCAAACTGACGAAAGACTCGTTCTTGTAAATTCATTCACTAAGCCGCCTGAAAAGCATCTTTCACCCATTTTACAGTAAGCCCGCCGCTTGCGGGGGACAATGCCGCCACATCAAAACGCGCAGGCCGGTCCATCCGCTTTTCGCGGAGGAAATAGGTGGCGCTGGCCAATAGCTTTGCTTGCTTGCGCCGGTCCACGCTTTCCAGCGCACCACCGAACTGGAGACTGCCGCGATAGCGAACTTCCACAAAGACGATGGCGCGCCCGTCTTCCATAATAAGGTCGATTTCGCCATACCGGCAGCGGTAATTGCGCTCGATCAACCGCAAGCCATGAGTCTGCAAAAAAATCAGCGCCTGTTCCTCGGCGATACGCCCTTTGGTCTGTCCGGGAGTGGTCATGCTTACCGTCTTCACCGGAACCCCGGAGGGCCGGCACTCGGTCGCAGCAGCGGTGCGATTCCCCGGGGTTGCGGAACGCCGCCCTCGAATTGGGAACAATGGAGCTGGCGTTGGATGCGGTTGCCAGGCTCCAGCGAAAGCGTCCCGGTCGTGCCCATGTATCGATACTGGGGATCGGTTTTGAGCCGTTCAAGCTCCGGGAGCAAGCGGTAAGCATCGATTCCAAGCGCGATAAGTCTCAGATAATCCGGCGGGGTTTGTTGAATCTGCGATTTAAGTGCTTGGGCGGATAAGGGACCGCTTTCGGACGGATCGAGTAACCACGGGATGTCGCAGAAGATCAAGCCGTTTAAATCCTGATCGGCTTGCGAGTCGGCCCGACCGCCGTATACGTGAGACGTCGCATAGACTGGAATGTGATCGCCTTGATGAAACGCGAGCTGAGGCAGAATCAGGTGAGCATCGCGGACATCGCTGACGAGAAAGATGAAATCAGCGCCCTGTTTCGTGGCGGGAGCAGACGGAATTGGCGAGGTGGAAAGCTCGGCATGCGTAGTGGTGGGCGCTGCCGCAACAAGCTCCTTGACCGAAGCGGTGAAATCCTCGCCGTGATGCGGATAAGTCTTGATGGCTCGAATTTTTCCCCCGAGCTGGTTCCAATAGGCCACAAAGTGCTTGATCATGCGTTGACCGAATTGATTCGCCGGAGCCAGCACCAGCGCATTCTGGCGACCGTCGAACCATGCGCTCCCGGCGGCTTGCTCGACCTCGTGTTCCGGGGTAAGGCCAAACTGATACACCCGGTCGTTGCTGGTCTCCGGGATTTGATTGAGCCCTAGGACCGGTACGGGCAGGTCTCCCGTTTTGGCTAAGGTAGTCACGTTCTCCTTGATTAAGGGACCTACGATGATTTTCGCGCCGTCGTCAGCCAATTTCCGATATAGCTGATGGATGTCCCCCGATTGGGTATCGATAAATCGCAAGGGTGGTTTGGCCGCGTTGGCATCCGCATAATAGGCCGCAATCATTCCAGTGCGTAGGGCTTGGGCAGCGGGAGCATAGGAGCCGGACAAGGGCAGCATCACGCCGATGAACGAAGCTGAGGACGTCGCTGCCGACGATGTCGGAGCGCCAGGTTGAGGTTGGCCTGGAGGGATGCTTTGAGTCGCCTTGTCCGGCTGTTGCAAAAGTCCTTGCAGGAATTCGCCGTCCGCGGGATGTCCGGGAAAACGAGCGTGCCATTTGGTCAATTCCGAGTTCAATCCGGCCGGAGGCGTGGTTTTGATAATCTGGGTCAGATTCATCCAGCCACCCAATACATCGGGCGGAGGCGGCTGCATGCCGGCCAGGACTTTTTCGGGAACCCGGGCGAGCGCGTCATAAATGGCCTCATTGTTTTTCTGCACGGCATCGGGGTGCGTGAGCATCTGGCCGAGTTTGACCCGCTCCCGGGCGCTCTCCAGCATGTTGCCCAATTGGTTGTAGGCGGAGGCGCGCAGTGTGTGATAATGCGCTTTTTGCGGTGATTCCAGCCGACTTGTGGATAGGCTATCGAGCTTGGCTAACGCCTCCCGAGCCCGGCCCACGTTAAGATCGAGTCGGCTTTGCAGGAGCGTGTAATCGTGTCGGTCCGCGGTTTCCAGTTCGTCGGGATCGATCGCGTCGGCCAGCCGTTTTGCCATTCTGCCGTCGCCGGCCCGGAGCGCCGAATCGGCCGCTCTCAGCCGGTAGTAATCGGGATCGCCCGAAGTTTCTGCAAGCTGCTGAAATAACCTAATCGCCCCCGAATAGTCTCCGGTCTGGAGCAGGCTTTCCGCCTGCGAGGCGCGTGCGGCCGTGCCGTCCCGCTTGGCGAAGTCGCGGGCGCAAGCGGCTACCGTTAACATGAGGAGAGCGATACAGAGGCGGATAAATAGAGGCATAGGCGGGATTCCGTTCGAGAACGCGAGGATTTAAGAGTGACGCAAACCGAGCCCGGCATACTATACCTAGTAGCGACACCCATCGGCAATCTAAGGGACTTTACGTTCCGCGCCGTCGAAGTCCTGCAAAGAGTTGATCTTATCGCCTGCGAAGATACCCGTCACAGCCGGCCGCTCCTGGACCACTACGGTATTTCCAAGCCTACGGCGGCATTCCACGAACATAACGAGGACGCCGCTTCCTCGCGGTTGATCGAACGCTTGCGACAGGGAGAATCCATTGCCCTCATCTCGGATGCCGGAACGCCGCTAATCAACGATCCGGGATTTCCCTTGGTGCGATCGGCCCGGGCCGCCGGTATTCAAGTCGTTCCCGTGCCCGGACCGTGCGCCCTTATCGCGGCGGTTTCGGCGTCTGGCCTTCCTGCCGACCGTTTTGCCTTCGAGGGATTTTTGCCTCGGAAATCGTCGGCGCGCAAGGCTAGCCTAGAGGCCTTGCGGGATGATTCGAGAACGCTGATTTTTTATGAATCCAGTCACCGCGTAGTCGAGTGCGTAGCGGACATCGCGGCGGTTTTTCCGTCCAAGCGGCGATTGGTTATCGCCCGAGAGCTGACCAAGCTGTTCGAAACGATAGTCGACACCCGAGTGGGCGAAGCCCTCTTGCTTCTCGAAGGCAATCCGGATATGCGAAAAGGTGAGTTCGTCCTGGTGCTGGAGGGCGCAGCCGATGGCGGTCAGGCAGAGGGGCTTACAGTCGAGGAGATGCGGGTGTTGCGGATTCTGCTTGAGGAATGTTCGGTTAAAACGGCGGTATCTTTGGCCGTCAAGATTACCGGAGCGCGTCGGGAAACGGTTTATCGGACTGCGCTCCGACTGACTGAAAGGCGGCGTGAAACCGATTGACTACAGCGGTTTTCGATCGCCTGTGTGGAACCGGGGTTTGGGGATGGAGAGCATAGGCCAATTTGGAGGTGCGGTCGATAGCCACGAAGAGATAGAGCTTGCCCTCCCCCGCACGCACTTCCGCAATGTCGATATGGAAATAGCCGATCGGATACTTCTTGAACTGCTTCTTGGCAGGCTTTTCACCTTCCACTTCCGGCAATCGGCTGATGCCGTGGCGCTGGAACAGCCGGTGCAGGGCAGACCACGTGAGCGTAGGGATACTGCTTTGCAGCGCATATAAGCAATCGTCCAGCGGCAGCAGCGTCATCTTCCGGAAAGCCACGCAGGCGGTCTCCTCCCCTGACGTCAGAACCGTCGAGCGCCGCTCTTTCGGTCCCATTGGCGCGTCATGCACGAAGCTTCGCCTCTTCCACTTTGCGACCGTCTTGGGATTGATTGCGTAGTGCTCCGCAAGCTGGCTTACTCTCTCTTGACTATGCTGGATCGCTCGACGCACCGCCGCTGTCGTCGGGGCGCTTCCATGTAATACCTGTCCCATAGTTCCTCCTTGGTAGGCAAGTCAGAATACTTTACCCCATCACACTGTGGGACTAAACACCTAGGGAGCCTCTGAACAATTCCCTGTGATAGGCTGACCGCATCGATTGCTTTGGAACCGAGCCCATGAAGCAAATGACTTTCGCCGCGCTGAGTTTCGACGCCAAGAAGAAAAAGACTCGCTAAGAACTCTTCCTGGCGGAGATGGAGTAGGTGGTGCCCCTGGCCGGAGCTTTGAGCGGTTATCGCGCCCCACGATCCCAAAGCCGTACCCATCGGGGGGCAACCGATGCCACTTGTGACCATGCTGAAGATCTATGTTCTGCAGCAGTGATACAGCCTCTCCGATCCAGGCATGGAAGAGGCGCTCTACGAGATCGAGTCGATGTGTCGGTTTGCCGGGCTGGAACTGGTGGAAGGCGCACTGCCAAGTTGATGAACACGATCAATGACGTGCGGGAGCAGAAGGGGCTGTTACTTAAAGGCGGCACGCTGGTCGACGCCACGCTCATCCAGGCCGCGCTATCGACGAAGAACCGGAAGAAAGCCCGTGATCTCAAGATGCATCAGACCAAGAGAGGCACTCAATGGTATTTCGGCATGAAGGTGCATGTCGGCGCCGATGCGAACAGTGGGTCCGCTACCGAGACTTGGCCACGTGCCGTCCAAGTCTTTTACCTTGATCGGGCTGGTCAACCTGTACCTCAAGCGGCAGGCCCGGTCATCCTGCTCCGGAGCCAAACAGCGGGATCGTGTATGACGTTGAGTGACCTTTTTACGGCATTTTACCGTGATCGGTACTTCTCACCCGGCCTGGCGTTGTTCAGAGCTTTCTTAGGACGTCCATTATGACTTGACCACGCTAAAAATGTAGTGATACAGTCGTAATCGAACGACAGTAGGATTCGTTCCGTTGCGCGGCACCTGGACATAGATGCCTTGGTATAGCTAACGCAATAATTATTCTGTCGGGTGAGAAAAAGGGGGGGAACCCCAAATCTGGTAGAGACGTAGGATGCGGAATAATTAGTATTTTGCAGGGCGGTAGCATACCTGCTAGTACGACAAACACCCGCTTCGCGACAATAAATCTACTTCGTACGGTCCAGATAGTTTCTCATCAATCCTTATATCTCCTTAGAATTCCAGAATATCGGATGGAGCCAGATAAATATGGAAGACTATGCGCCTATCAAAAATCTAATCCTTTCAAACTTAGAGGCTTCGGTGACATCGGAGTTCCTCAATCTCTACGTCTCCGCCTCAAGGCTTAACCGCTTTCTCCTCCGCCATAGAACAGGATCTCTCAAGGCGCCGCCGCTCCGACAAGTCACCCATCCCTTTCAAGACTTCCAAGCCGGACTTCCTTTCCACCCATGCCAAATACCTCCCGCGATCGAGGGCGAATTGCGGTGCGACCTGTTTGTCGCCGTAACCGGACCACCCGATAAATCTACGCGGTCCTTGAGATCCACCGCACCGCCTATCACCTCGAAATCTTCTTGAAAGCCGTAATCCTGCTCTCCCTGTATTCAAAAGTGCCTGACTGACAATAGTTTTGACAAAATTGATGTGGGAGATCGAACTATTGGCGCAATAGCCGTATAGCAAGTCCTATACGTCCTGGTAGACATACGATCTGTTTCGTAGGCCATTTGTTTGGCGCGAATCCAAATTAACGATGCGAAGTTGTGGGCGGATTCAAGTAAGTGCTTAAGATATATGGAATAATTATTATGGATAATATTGTTAGACAGTGGTATCTGGTATATACCAAGCCTAAAAAAGAAATTACTGCAAAGTATAATCTGCAGCGTCAAGGGTTCGAAATTTTCCTGCCTCTCATTCAGCAAGAGCGGCGACGTGGAGGCCGCTGGGTTAAGGTCATAGAACCATTATTCCCGCGCTACCTGTTCATCCATCTCAAACTTGGTCACGACAATTTGAGTTCCATACGATCTACGATCGGCGCGCGCGGCTTAGTTCGCTTCAGCGAAGAGCCGGCAGTCGTACCCGAATATATCGTCACTTCGCTTAAACTTACCGTGGATGAGAATTCCGGTCTATACCGAGTTACGACACCTGCATTCAGTAAAGGTGATATGGTCTTTATCGAGAGAGGGCCATTGGCTGGAATACATGCAATTGTTTCGGCAGAGACAGGAGAAGGACGAGTAACTATTTTGTTTAAAATGCTGGGAAGGGAAAACTGGACTACCGTTGATCGCGACACGTTGTGCTTGGCGTAGATAGTAAATTTTCGGCTTGAACTGCATCGACTTTTGGATGCGTAGTTGTTCCTCCTCCAAGTCCAACTAATTTTTAGGGTCCATCCCGATAAAAGATAAGTAGTCGGTCTTGAAGAATTCGATTTTTCTTTGAAATTGTAAGCTGGTTAGGTTGAGCTTTCTCCCATAACCGGGCCGATCAATGGTAGTGATATCCTTATGGATTCTCTGAGCGCGGACATCAGCCAGGCATAAAAAGCCCTCAGGAAGGCCAGCAACAGCCGGATGTTTTGGCCGACGCCGACCAGGACGGCATTGATGGCATCACCCATGGCGCCTTTGAGCCAGTTCCTGGCCAGATGACGCCCATCGTTTTTCATGTGGCCGATCACCGCCTCGATCATCGATCGTCGGTTCATGGCCCGACGCGCAGCCCGGCTCTGCTTGCGCCGCCCGGGTCGGTGCATCGTGACGTGGGCGGGCACATCCGTATTGCCGCGATAGCCCTTGTCGGCCCAGGCCTGCCATATGGTGTGGTCGGTGAGGATTTCCGCCTGTTCGATGACCGTGCTGATGGTATGACCGTCATAGGGATTGCCCGGCAGCGACCGGCAGCCGACGACCCAACCTTCCCGCGCAGTCACCGCCACGCCAACTTTGACGCCGAACTCATAGGGCGTTCGCGCCTT
>Ga0196971_1000111_pt1 | contig 80306 bp, 64 predicted proteins | sample S1v_1013CmetaG_FD_148660 | JGI IMG/M metagenome (GOLD analysis project Ga0196971, IMG submission 148660) | Soil microbial communities from Anza Borrego desert, Southern California, United States - S1+v_10-13C | ecosystem: Environmental > Terrestrial > Soil > Desert | place: USA: California...
CCCTCGGCGCCAAATAACGCTTTGCGCATCAGAAGCGACCGGTTCAATCGGATCGGAAGCGGACACCGGCGGCCGCGTCCTGCTGCCAGACGAGCTCCACCCTCCGCCGCAATTTCATCGTGGGCTCGCATAAGATGAAGGAGCTCGGCAACAGCCGGCGTTGAACAAACTCTATCCGCGCCCCTTCATCGCTGAGGTCGCGTACTACGACACTGACGCGCTCATCATTGGGCAGTATCACTGTTGCGTTTTTGAAGACGCCGCGGCGAGTTTTTCGCGCCGCCTGCCGCGGCGCTGGACCGGGTGTGGGATGATAACACCGTTCTTGCGTCACTTGACGGACGCGCGCTTGCAGCCGCCCACTCGGAGGAACTTTGCCAAACATGTCGCCGGCGATGATAATTCGGTGTGGTTAAACCTTAGCTGACGTTCGCGGCGCGCGTGGTCGCGCAAGCGGCTTTCGCTAACTCTCCAACCTCGCCGTTCCACGAAACGATGGCCGTCGCCTCGCCCTATATCGCTACGCTCTCTTCATCAGCAGTTGGCTGCATTAAGCCTACTCCGCTGCATCGGCGCCCCTCGAATTCGCCTTCAACTCGCGCGAGCTTTAGCGGGCGGCGAGGTACGAACTTGCCGGACATCCGCACCTTCAATGTGTATGAATAGCCCGGCAGAGCCGCGAAGGTGACCACTGGGCGTGGATCGACCGCATATTCGGCGGCCACGACCATGCCGTGCTGATTGACCACGGAAACATCGAGATCGCGGTACGCTTCATCGCAAAAGCCGACCACGGTCACGGCGCCGCGCCAGTCGCCTATGAGTGCAGAACTCCGCTCCTCGCCCGCACTGAGAGCTCCAACTTCTCCGGGGCTGTAGACGTGGCCCTGCCTGCGGGTTGATCGCGTTCGCGCCGTGCGGTCTCCTGCGTGATCGCTTCGAACAGCAGCTCTACCCGGCCGCTCACCTGCGCTTGAACCGGACCGGTAAGCGCCATCACCGCCAATGTCGTGACCGCCACTGTCAGAAGCGTTTCTTTTTCGGTGGAGAAGTTGAGCCGCGCGCATTGCACACGGGCGTTTCGCTCGGCCGGCCGATTACGCCAGCCCTACACCCTGCTTCTGTTTCTGCGCGCCGAGTCACCGCGACCCCTCAAATGGAGAAGCGCATGTATCATCGCACCGGCCACGGGAAGCCCAGGAAGCCAACCAATGTCGATGGCAGCGGCCAGAATGGCTGCCAAAATAAAAACTGGCGCCCAAATGAGGAATATCGCCAGCAGGCCCGCGCCGCGCTTCGTCATAGCTATCGCCTGTCATCCTGACGTTGATTGCCTGGGAAGCCCATCGCTCCGGCAGGATCGCGTATGAAATCTCGACCCTGTTCGCCGAAGTTTCTCGCGCCCTCGTTCGCGCGGTCAACCTCATCGCTGACATCAATGGTAGCCGACGACGTGATCGTTGTGGTGGTCTCACCAAACGACGCGCCTGGGGGGCCAAATCCTCCTTCCAGCGAGAAGGTCGGTTGGCCCGACTCGGTTAGGCCACCTTCTCCAGTGAGCGATACTCCCTCTGCTCCAAGATCAGCTTCGAGAGTATTCGAACGGCCAGCGAAGTCCTCTGCACGTCGCCATGCGTGTAGCTAATCACCCCTGAAGCCGAGAAATCCTGGCCAACGGCGTCGCCGCGAGGCGATGCGAAGCGCCTCGCGATGGGCCTTCTCTACTAACATCTGAGAGGCGAGTTAGCAGGAAAACTTCAGCCACGGGTCATGAGAGGGTTGAGGGCCTCCATCTTACTCGTCCTTTTCCGGCGCCTGATTGCCGCTCGTCGAGTGAAGGTCTATTTCTGTGATCCGCAAAGCCCGTGGCAGCGCGGCAGCAACGAGAACACCAACGGTCTGCTGCGCCAGCATTTTCCAAAAGGCGCGAGGTTCGCGAACATAACTCGGCCGAACTCAACGCGGTCGCGTGCGAACTCAATTCACGCCCGCGAAGAACCCTTGGCTATAAAACCCAAGCCTCTATCTTCGCCTAGGCCGTTGTCGTGACTGGTTAAATCCACCGCGTCACTCTTTCTTCTTGTCTAGAAGCGCTTCTCGGCCCTCGTACGGGTCGCGCCAGAGGCGGTTCGGAGCCCAGCAACATTGCTCACGGACGCGACGTCCGCCCCGAAGCGCTCGCGGCCCGCCCCCCGAACCGTCTACTGAGGAGCCAGCCAATCACACCTGCAAGCACTACAATCCGCAGCATGACATCGAGTGTGAGAGAGGGAATGTTGTACGTCGTTGTAAACAGTAAAACGTATGCGTTGTAGGAAAGGTGCGTAATGAGACAGACGCTGAAACCCAACACCGGCTTCTTTCTCTGCAGCCAAATCCAAAGAACCAGACATAAGACCACGTGAAAAAGAACCGCGACGGACGCACTGACGTAACCCAAAATTCCAACAGTTCGTACCGCGCCGGTAGCTAAAGCGATCCATCGAGGAATTGCCTCTACAAGCCCGAATCCGAGACCTAACCATGCCGCGGATTGTGCTGTTGAACCGGGCCGCCTGGCCAGCACTGTTAGTCCCGCTACCCGCGCCATGTCTTCACCCAGCGAAGATAGCGCAATAGCGGCCCAAGTATTTCCCACTGGAATCGCAAAAAGCCACACGGTCGCGCGCCAGACCCCAGCGACGGCCACTCCAAACGTTGTGTATGCTAGGGCAGCACGCAGAGGCATAATCTCGACAACCAAAATTGACGCGCGGGACGGTCATTATCGCCGTCGTTCGTACCTATCGGGGTTCGGCACGGGCGGCCCCTTAGTCATAAACTCGTGAGCATTCCCGCCTTGCTCAGTTGCTATCGCATTTACGCCCGAAGCCATACCTTCGGCAGTAACGGCCGCCGCTTCCAGGATAGGTTCACCAACATCCCACACGACACACCACTCGCCTCCTCGACGACGATATCCCTCATCACATCCTTGATAGGACTCTTAACAGGATCTATTAGATCGACCGCGCCGCTGGCGGCTGCTTGAAACGCATCGCGAGCCGGATCGATATTTTCACCCGCAATACGTATGGCCGCATTGTCAACACGGACGGCCTGCGCCTGATCGGCCGCCTGCTGATCGGCTCGAACACTGCGATCGACGTACTCTTGTTGCCGTTCGTACGTGCTCGCGTCAGGCGGCACATAACCTCCAGCGGCGTGCGCAGCAATCATATCCTCATCAGGTGGGCGCCTGCCGCTTGGATCCGCCAAATTGACCGGATCATTCCGCACATACTGATAGAGGTTCAGGTCGTCTTGGTATCCAATAGGGTCAGTTTGCAGGAACTGTCGGTCCTGACGCGCCCGATCATAGCGATGCGAAATTTTCCTATGTGAAGCAAAGCGATGCGCGCGCGATCGGCTCAAGTTGCGCGATGCGGAAAAATTTCGCCTAGAAGCGCTTTCTGGCGCGTGCAGCGGTGATGCTATCGCTTCATGGAAACGGATTGCCGCGCTCATGAAAGCTCTATGCCGCAGATTGGCCAGAGATCAAAGTATCGGGGTCTCAATCTGTGGCCCTGGCCTCGCGCTCATCTTTCAATTGATCGATCGCCGCAAAGAACGGAAACACGTCGGCCACTTCGAAGGGGTATTCCCGGTCGGTGCGCTTCTCATTGCCCCTATCGCGTTGAACATCGGCCAACATCCAGCCGGTAAAGCTCTCGGTGGCGGCGTGATTCATTGCGTCGAGGAAAGTCTCTTCGCTTCCATCCATCAGCGTCCGTTCAAAATCGAAGATCGACGCAAACACGATTGGCCGCTGATCCTCCTCGCGAATAGCCGGCTCGCCCTTTGCCAATTCCTTCGCCGCAGCGATCACCTCCCTCTTCAAGTCCCCCGACATGGCAAGCCAGGTGTCGAGCGTGAGCAGCAAGCAGCGAACAGAAGCGTCGGCGCGTTTTGGAGCCGCGCCCATTCTGGAATGGGCCACGAAACGCCAAAGCTGGACGACGCCCTTTGCGAGTTCCTCGTATCCGCGCTTTGCGAAAGCCGCCGGCGTCTCGGCGAACTGCGCGTCGTAGGTTAGCTTTGAAGCTTTGCACTCAATTGCGACCAACACGGCGCCATTGCGTTCGCACAAAACATCAGGCGTGCGCCAGTTGCGCTGACCAACGCGATACTCGATCTCGTCGCTTACTTCGAAGCGTGTGGTCCTTCGGACGAAGTCCGCGCTATACATCTCGAAGCGTTTGCTCGCTTCATTGCGAAGATGGGACGGACCACCGACCAGGTCGTAATAGAGCCCGGCCGTGGTTCGTAGAGCGACAAGCTCCAGCAGCGGACAATACATCACGCCATTCTCCAACTCGACGATTGGCCCGCTTACGCAAGTAACTCGGGCGATAGGCGACGGGCGGAGAGAAGCCCCAGTTTGCAGTGACTTTGGCGATGTCCTGCCTATGCTCTTCTCGCGCCCGATCAAGCGGAGCACAGAGCAAGCGCACAGCATTCTGGACCGCTCTTTGATCGATACCAAGAAAGGCCATGTCTGGATTGCCGCGAAATCTCGGCTTGTTCAGAAAATGGGATTTGAGCGCGAATGCTGCAAACGCAAAGTCATTGATGGAAACGCCGTGTGTGGCCTCGAAGTACTTCGCGCACTCGGGACCGCCATAGATGAACCCGAACCGATAATACTGCGCCTTGTTGAAGAAGCCTGCCTGAACGGGAAATTGGCGCTGCGCGATGCGATGCATCTCGTAGAGGATGCCGCACCGCTTCAGATAGATTCCAGCGTCGGCGTTCTCCAGGTCGCGAAGTTCGTTCACAAGGTTGGCGGCCGCATTGTAGACTTGGCAGTTGAGAATCTTCTGCAACCCCTCGTCGGCCGGCACGAATTTGGGCGCCAGGAGACGCTCTGACACCAACGTTTCGATCTCCCAGGGATAGACCGCGTATTTCGAGCCATAGCCCGCGTTGGCCGCCTCCTCCGAATACGTAAGATATCGTGCGGCGTTCTCACCCTCGCCGCTCAGGAGCATATCGAGCGCCCAGCACATATCGAGGAACGGTCCCTCCGGACACATTCCCAAGTATTTTCGAAGCTTCTTGAATGCACGATCGCGCTTGGTGTGACTCACGCGGGCAAACTACCCGAGTCCCTGGCGCCTATCGAGAGTGGTCAGCCCGGTATAACGCCGCGTCACGCGGCTCGGGCGATCCTCAGGTCCACATGAAGGCCCGCGGCGCTCGCCATATTGATCAGCATGTCAATGCTGAACAAATCGATCTTCCCCCGAACGAGGTCCGAAATGCGAGGCTGCGTCACGCCCATAAGCTTCGCTGCCGCCGCCTGGCTCAGCTCTTCCTTTTCGATGTGGTTGATGATGGCACGCATCTGATTGAAGAGGTCGTCAGCGGACGCCGCCAATCGCTCCACTGTCCGACAGCGAGCTGACTCGCGTGGCACGACACGACCGGAGGAGCGCGCACATCGCCCCCCCCCGGCGTTATCGATTAAGGAAAATCGGCCGCGCACCGATCAAGAAAAGCAGGAGAAATATCTCAGCCACTTCGACAGGTCGCGGCCGGTACGCTTCTCATCGCAACGGTCCCGTCACCCGTGCGAACGCCGAGATCCGGCTCCAGCCTTTTCTAGAAATACTGTCCGGTAAAGCGTTGCCTCGCCGCGTTAATTTGCCCTAGGGCCTCTAAAAATTCTACCTAGAGCGAGACATGCTATCGCGGCGAAAATGACGACGAAGGAAACAAGCGAAACAAGAAACGCTGGCGCTGCGGCCACACCCACTCCGGGATTTACGTAATCGGCAGTCAAAATCTCGGGATAAAGCGAGAGTACCATCAAATACATAGAGATGGGGATGCTCACCAAACTCGTCGATAAAATGAAACCTGACCGCCACCAGAAGCCAAGTTGTCGAGTCAGGAAAAAAACGCCGGCCGGCAGCGCCATCGGCACCAACAGAGCTGCCGGCCATAGCAGAGAGAGAACGAGGGTCAATTTAGTCAACGCCAACAAGATACGGGTCACGGAGCGGGTTTCGGTTTGGCTCAGTGTCCCCTGGAAGAATGTTGCTTGGAGGAAATTTTGTGTGCGGGTCGAGGTCCGAGCCGACCACAGGGAGTTCGGTGGGTTCAAAACCTCTTGCGGCGGCCATTCCCGCGTTGAGAGCGGGCCGGCTTCGGGCGTCTAAGTCGCGATCCCCTTCTTGCCAGCTATCAGCAATGCCAGCGGCGGACACAAGCGTTCGGGCAAGGCTACCGCCGAATTCCTCATCGTATGAACCCGCCATAAATCCCGCCGTGAAGTTTCCCATTTGGCTCGCGTTCATCTCGGTACCTTCAAAGGTCCACGTATCGTTTCGCGTTGATCCGGACAGGAAGTCATAGTCGTGGCCCGGGGCCATATTGTCTTCGATATTGTGCAAGCCCGCATTCCGTCCGGCAGTGGCCTCCGCGTGCGCGAGCGAAAGCATACTGCGCGTCTCCGCCTCTGAGTAGCTACACACCTCGTCGCTATTGTAGCACATCCCTGTCGGGTCGCTCAGGTTCAACGGATCATTCCGCACGTACGCGTAGAGGTTCAGATCGTCTTCGTACCCGACGGGGTCAGTTTGCAGGAACCTTCCGATCCCCGGATCATAGACGCGCGCCTTGTAGTGATAGAGCCGAAGCTCCGGCAGCGCGGCTTGGCCCGTGTAGCGGAAACGCGAGAGCATCGCGTTCGTCGGGTCAGGACCGTCCCAGTCGGCAGGAATACCATAGGCGTCGTACTGATACCCGTAGGTGCTCGCCGCCCCCGTGCTGCTCGTCGTCGCAATGATCGAGCCCTGCCGATCTGCGATCAGCCAGTTCTGACCTGAAGCGACGCTGGCGCCTTCGTACCAGATCAGCGGCTCATCGACGCCGGGACCGTGCGCGTAGCGGCGCGCGATGTTTCCGGCCACATACTCGGCAACCAGCCGGTCGCCGTCGTACAGAAACTCCGTCGTCGTCCCGCCCGCCGTGTAGGAGCGCAGACGACCCAGCGGATCGTAAGCAAGTGCGCCGCTCACCGATCCTGCCGCCATCAGCAGCCGGTTCTCATAGTCGTAAGTGAAGCCACGCGATCCGTCGGACGTCAGATTTCCGCGTGCATCGTGCGTGTACGTAGCGCCGGCCACGTTAGTGTACTGGTTCAACCCGTTGCGGCTGTAGCTCTCGTTCAGTGCAGGCACCGTCCGTTCGTACACTTGGACCAGCGTTCGCGACGTGACCTGACCGGCGACGTTGTAGCCGAACGCCCAGTTGGCGTCGTTGGTCGTGGTTGCGCCTTCGAGATTGTGGACTAGTGAAATCAACCGCGAAGCCTGGGTGTATCCATAGGTCGTGGCGGCGCCGTTGCCGCGCGAGAGCGAAGTACGCCGCGACATCGGATCATAAGCGTAGTCCGCAACGAGGCTGAGGCCACTGCCAGAGCCGTTCAGTTGCACTTGATCGACCCGGTTCAGCGTATCGTAGGTGGACTGGAAATAGTTCGAGTCCGGATGAGTGATCCGAGTGCGGTTGGAGGCCGCGTCGTACTGAAACTGGAGCCGCCGCCCATAGCTGGTTTCGTACTGGAGCCGGCCTACGGTGTCATAGCAATAGTCGATGCCAGGATTGCCAGTCGCCGTGCAATCGCTTGATGGCGTCAGCGTCGTCGAAAAGCGCGCGAAAGTCCTGCGTCCGGCAAGATCGTATCGGGATGTGACGTCCGCACTCGTTCCGTTCGGGATGTCCTTCAGGATTTCGCGGTTAAGCGCATCGTAAGTGTAACCGATCGTATCGGCATTCCCACTACGAAGTCTGAGCGACGTGCGGTTGTCGTTGTCGTCGTAACCGTACTCTTCGTAGTCGGTCGTGCTGGCCACGCCAGAACCCAGTGTTCCATCCGGGAAATAGAGCCGCCGCAACCGATCGAAATCGTCATAATCAAGGTTCGATAGATTGTTGTTGGCGTCCATCACCGTGTCGAGTTGGCCGTTCGGTGTCCACGTGCGCGTGGCGTAGATTTGCATGAGCGCCGTGCCGAAAGACCGCCGTTCTCGCAAAACTTGGCCCTCGGCGTCGTATTCGGTGCGGGCGATGCGATCGGCGCCGGCGGGGCCTTGCGTGGAGAGCACACAAGCGCTCGACGGCAAGCTGCCATAGACAGCCGCATTCATACGCACTGCAACGCAATCGGGGCGGTTCAACGCATCGTAGCTGTATTGCGTGACGCCGCCGTCGGGGTCGGTCATCCGCTCGGGACGTCCAGTCGGGAGATATGAGTAGGTCGTAGTGGACCAATCGTTCGGCGACGAGAGCCCGGTGGCTTGGCGGACGCGATCGACGAGACCGTCGGCGTTGTAGCGCCACTCCGTGGCCGCGCCCGTGCCGCTTGGTCCGTCATAACGGGTGAGGCGACGCGATGAATCGTAGGTCCCGGTGTGCACATTGCTTCGAGGATCGGTGACGCTGGTGATGTCGCCGGCGCTGTTGCGCCCGAACGTGGTGACGATGTCGCTGGCGCCGTTCTCGACAGTGACGGTCTGAAGGTAGTTGGTCGTGCCGTTGTAGGCGTTGCGGACTTCGCGGCCTGTCGGATCGGTGCGGGTGAGCAACTGGCCGAACGCGTTCCAGGTATAAGTGGTGACCGGATTGACCAAAGCGGTAGAACCCGTCGTGCCGTCATCGACGCCCGGCTGCGTCATCGTCGAGATGAGGCAGCGCCCGCTGAGCAGGCTGTAGGTGGTTTCGTTGCCCCGCCCATCGCGCTGAAGCGTCGGCATGTTGCACGTCGTGTCGTAATCGGTGTGCGTGCTGATCGTGTCGTCGTCCGCCTTGTTGTGGCGAACCTCCTCGGTACGGTTGTGGCGGCTGTCATACTGATAGACGACGTAATCCCCTTCCGGGTTGGTGACCTGGCTGACGCGCCGGAAATTGTCGTACTCCGTCAGCGTATCGAACCCCAACCGGTTGGTGACGCGGACGGGCTGGCTGTGCTCATCGTAGTAAGTGCGCGTGGAGTGACCGAGCGGATCAACCATCGTGCCGATCCGGCCGGTCGAAATGGAGTAGAAGGCGTCGTTGCCGACGGCGTCGGTCAGTTGCCGAACCTGACCGTGCACGCGCGTGTCCGCCGGACAAAGCGCCGGCGGCGATGGGCATGAGGCCCAGAGATATTCGAACGTGACGATTGGACTCGATGGCGCAGACGGCGCGAACACCCGCCAGTTCGCGTCGCTCGATCCATTGTAGACCCAGGTGTTGCCATCGGTGCCGGTGACCGACATCGTGCCTGGCCCCGTGCTCACGTCGAGATTGATGACGGCGGTGCGGCTGGTGACGGTATCGTCGCGAACCGTGTATTGCAGCAAGGGCGGCAGGTTTTGCTGCGTCGAGACCGTGATGCTGCGTCCGAGAGTGTTCGAGAGCGTCGTCCCGTTGAAGCTGACGACAACGCCTTCTCGGAAGCTCTGACGCCTGAACTGCATCCAGACCACGCCCCGAAACGGCGTCGGACTGGCGTTCATTTCGCAAGTGGTGAAGCTGCCATCCCAAGTGCCATAAAACGACGTTGAGCCGTCGCGATTGGTCGCCCGCACGCACATGCGGTTGTAGTAGTAGCGCGGCGGCTTGTAGATCGGCGCGCCGCCCGCTGCATAGCGTTGGCCAAACACCTCGATCTGAGTCGGGTCGCCCGGCTGGCCAAGATACGTGCCATCGGCCAGCCTGAAAAAGCTGCGGTTGTTCGCGCCTTCAACCAACTGAATAGCGTTGTAGCTCAGTTGCTCATTCCACCACGCCATCGTGTGGATGCCGCCAAGCTGGTACTGAAGCGTAGCGAGATCGCTGCCTTGGTCAGAGCTCAAAGCAAGCAGCACGCGGATGGCCGCGATCGTGTCGGCTGCTTCACGCGGTGATTGATCGCCGAAGGCCCGTTGGCCGTCGTTCTCGACCCTGGCTTCATGCATCCAGTTGGACGTCCAGCCGGAGTCGCTGAAGCGCTCCTGATGAGCCTGGATCAGCGGCGGGCCAGGGTCCGCGAAGTTGCGCTGGTACGGCGTGCCCGAACGATACGAGCGCTGGAAGCTCAGGCTGTAGGGATACTCGCCTTCTCCAACGACCAGATCGGGGGGCGGCGTGTAGGTGACGGCGCCCGTCGCCATATCGACATTGTAGGCTTCGGCGCGCGAGGTGAATTGCTGCTCCAGGAAATCTTCCGGGATCGACAATATACGGCTGGGGTTGGTCTCAGCGTCGTTGGTGCCGCCGCCGCCTTTTAGAATCACGTTCTGAGCCGTGACGACGTGAGCCACTCCGGTTGGGCTGATCGCGATAATGGCAGTACCGCGCTCTGGCCCTGGGAAGGCGCATTCAGGTGCGGGGACGGCGGGACCAGAATTGCAAGTGATGATCTCTCTTTGACCTGGGCCGAGATACGAACTGCGCGGCACGATGACGGTGTAACCCGCATTGACGTAGGCCTCAGCCAGCGCACGACTTTCGGCGCCGCCGTAATACCCGTCAGCCTGAATGAGCGGCGACACCTGCGCCCAGTTCGACGAATTGGCCCAAAAGAAGCGGCGGTTCGTCGTGCTGTTCTCGCTTGAACTGCTGAACCAATCGAACCGCGTCGCGGTCGAAACCGTGTTCACGGTATCGAGGTTCTGTTCGACGGCGCTGCCCTCAAGGGCGCCGAGGATCGCGCCTGCCGCCCGACGTGCTGCCTGAGTCTGGCTGGCGTTGGCGAGGTTGGAGTTGGCCGAGATCGCGCCTTCGACGGATATGGCGCCGATCGTACTCTGCGGCGTCGCCGATGTGCCGCCGATCACCGGGATCGTATGCGCCGTGACCACGATATCGTGCACGGCGAAGGTGGCGTCGCCCAGTTCGCCGGTCATGTCGAGCGCCGAACTGAACTGCGTGGCGAACGATGTTGCGTACCGGCGCTTGGTTGCACGCTGCCCGCCAGTGACAACTGGATCGGGCGGCTCTGGCATGCCGGTTGGCTGGACCGAAACGTAGCCTTCTTCCGCCGATGAGCGTGCTTCAAGATAGGCCCCGAAGTCAGGCCGCATGCGTCCGCCGCCAACAATGAATTGGATGGCACCCGCGTGGAACGTGCCGCCGCCGCCCAGCGTGCGATCGAGGTAGGCGCCGCTGTTTGCGGCATAAGGATGATTGAACGCGAACGAAACGCCCGCACCGGCGCCGAGACGCCAAACTGTGATCGGCTGACCGTTACGATGAAATCTGAACTGGACCGGGCTGAGATCGCCTTGCTGCGGGAATATCTCCATCGGGATGAGCGCAAGCTCTTCGCCGTAGAATTCGTCGAGCCGCCAGTTGAAGACATCGGTGACTTGCGGCTGGCTGGAGATGGTTACGGCGACTTGGGTTCTGAGCGCAACCGGCACGTCGTTGTTGAAGGTGGCCCGCACCGTACCGAGCGTGTAGCCGGGCGTCGTCGGGAGCGATCCTTGAAACGGGACGATGTCGCGCCCGCCGACTATGTCCTCGATCTCGTCGTTGGGATGATTGGTGCGGATGTCGTTCAGCAAATTGACCGAATAGGTCTGCAAGCTCGAACGCACGTTGGTGCGGTTGAACGTCGCTACTTGCGGCACGCCGTTGGTGGTCGAGGACGAGGCGCCGCTGAGTGCGCCGCCGCTTCCGGTTGACATAAAGGTCGAGGCGTTGAAGCCCATCACCGTGTCGAGATTGGCGATGCCGGCTTGGACCGTGTGGCTTTTGAAGCTCGGATCGAGGCGATAAGTCGTGCCGCCGATCGTGATCCGCACCAGAAGATGAAGGAGTGTATAATCCGTGCCGGAGGTCGTGAACGGGACGCCGCCGTCGGCCAGTATGTCGTTCAACGCCGTTTGATTGCTGACGCCGAGCCAGTCGGTCATCTGCGTGAGCGTCAACGTGACTTCGCGGAATTCGTACGCCGTGCTGAGGCTGATGCTAGGATTGTGCGCGTCTGCGGCCCGCAGAAGTTCAGCGAGAAGATGCGCCTGATCGAACGGCGTGCAGGCTTTATCGATCAGACACCCGCGTGCGCCTTTCTGCACACCGAACAGCGGCACCACTTCGATCTCGTTCCGGACGAAGGTGTAGATGCGGGTGGGATCGTCCCCCAAGGCTGAAGCGGTGCGGTCGATCAGCGGATCGCTGGATCGCGTCGGACTCGTGCCTACAAGCGGACTGAAGTAGGTCCAGGCATCTGCGGGCGTGATCTGCGACGCCTCACCAATCACCAGCGACGGCGTCGACTGGGCATACGCTTGGTGCGGCGAGACCGCCAACAGCGAAACGACGCCAACAGCAACGCCCAGGGCGCACCGCGCCGCGCTTCGAAGAACCCGCATCCCCGCCTCCGTCCGCAGCACTACGAACGCACGAAGAAAAAGTTGTGCAGCTCATCACATGAAGCAGATCGAAATCGTGGATGCAACGGTAAGAAGAGATGCTTGCGCGATTTTCAACTCTAGTGTTGGATGTCGTGATCGAACCCGCGTGCTGCGCGCGGTTGCTGATTTTGTCGGCTGTTCGGGGGAGGCGTGATGCCCGTCCAACGTCGCATGCTGCTTGCCCAGTTGCTGGCCGGCGCCTCGGCTTTCGCCTTGAGCAGCAGAGCATTCGCGCAAGACGTCAGCTACACATATGACGGGCTGGGTCGCGTCACCAGCGTGACGAACCCGGACGGTTCGACGATCAGATATGCCTACGACGCCGCCGGCAATCGGACCCAGGTCGTACAAGCTGCGAGCACTGGTCAGCCAATTGGCGCGTTCTATCCGTCCCTGTCCTCCATCAAGGCCGGAGCTTCTGTCACGCTCTACTGGACGAGCGCGAATGCAACGAGCTCGTCGATCGACAATGGCGTCGGCGCCGTCACGCCGGTCGCAGGCGGCTCGGTGTCGGTGTCGCCAACGGCGACAACCACCTATACGCTCACGCTGACGGGACCGGGCGGACAGACGACGCTCCAGACCACAATCGCGGTCGCGCCCGGCGGCACGTTTTCGGCCTCGCCTTCGGGGATCGGCGAAGGCGGCTCGACCACCCTTTCATGGTCGAGCGGCGCCGCTACCTCGGCCTCGATCGACAATGGCGTCGGCAGTGTGACGCCCGTGGCCGGCGGTTCGGTGGTCGTCTCGCCAGACACCACGACAACCTACACGCTGACGCTGAACGGCCCAGGTGGGCAGACGACGCTGCAAACCACAGTCATCGTGCATCCGCCTCCGGGCGGGACATTCGAGGCCGCTTCATGGGTGATCGGCACGGGAGGCTCAACGACGCTGTCGTGGACGAGTGAAAACGCGACCTCAGCTTCGATCGACAACGGCGTCGGCAGTGTCACCCCTGTCGCGGGCGGCGCCGTGGTCGTTTCGCCATCATCTACCACGACCTACACGCTGACGCTGAGCAACCCTGGCGGACAAACGACGTTGCAAGCGACGGTCACTGTCAACGCTGATTTCAATCAGACGATCGCTGTCACCGGCGCTGGACCGGTGGACCTTCGGGCGCTCGCTCAGGCTGCCGGCTATGATGGCCTGCGAAACGCCGTGGTTACATTCCAAGTGGGGAGCGGCGTCACCATCACCGGCGCTTCGGGTGGCGGCGTCGCCATCGACACGGGCGCTTGGCCATCGAGCGACTTTGCAATGTCGCTGGCGCTGCAAGTGAGCGGCAAGGTCTATGGCGGCGGCGGTCGGGGCGGCGAAGGCTCCGATATGAACCTTTACGCCGCCGGCGCCGGTGGCGATGCAATCTTATGTCGCGAGAACATCGCCATCACCGTCAATTCTGGTGGTGAAGTAAGGGGCGGCGGCGGCGGCGGCGCTGGCGGGGGCGGCTGGATTTTTCAGACCTCGGAAGGTCAGTGGGAGCCGTATCGTCAAGGCGGCGGCGGCGGCGGCGGTTTCCCCAATGGCGCCGGCGGATCGGGCGTCAACGCCGGAAGCAGCGGCACGCCCAGCGGCGGCGGCGCTGGCGGCGCAGCTTCTGGCGGACCGCGATCGTCTGGCGCTGGTGGAAATGGCGGCGGTGCGGCGGCGGCGGGCGCCAGCGGGTCAGTAGCAACCGGAACGACTTCGTCGAATTTTCAGAAAACGAATCCGGGTAACGCAGGCGCCGCCGGGTGGGCAGTCCGCAAGAACGGCAAGACCGTAAACGTCACCAACAACGGCGCCATCTCGGGGACCGTCGGATAGCGTCGACAAAACCCAATGTAAGGCGCGTTTCGAGCACGACGCCGAAACGGAAAGACTGCGTCACAGAAGCGAGCATCGTGTCCGCTTGTGGGACGCGCTCGGCAACATACGCGCTCCTGGAAGATCCGATGCGCGCCTCACCGCGGTTGCGTCGAATTATCCCAGGAACAGACTCTAACGCCTACCCGTCCGTGAACGGACATCCGCCCTTACAACTGCCGGCGTAACTCAGCTTCCAAAGCGCCCGTCGAGCCATGGAAGCTCTTGATTATGGCGTCTAAGAAGGGACCGTGTCGTAGCCTTGTCAAATCGAGAGCTTGTCCTGCTCGGACCGAGACTAAGCGCAGAAACGCGAGCTGCGTACGACCGTTAAGGGCGCTTGTGCTCCTAAGGGCAGCGGTCGCATTGGCTCAACAGCGCTTCGAACATGAAGCGCAGCGAGTCCAGATATTCGTCTTTACTAGCGGCAGGATCCTTGCCGAGACGCACAAGCCAGCCATCCAGCAAGATGCTCACCAAGTTCACGCGCGACTCGAGACTTGGGTGGTCCGCGCGCACGCCACCGCGCACGAACACATCGCGAAGATGGCTGCGGAAGCCCGCATCGACCCTGAACATGACCGCGCCGACGCGCTCACTACGCGCGGCCTCTGCCAGAAACTCCAGCACCATGCTGACATCCTGACCGTTCTCGAGCTTGTCGACGTGATATCGCGCCAGCGCCATCAACTCATCGACCGGATCGCCGCTGCGGGCGCGCACTTCGGCCAGGCGCTCGGCCCAGTCCTCAAGCTTCGACACGCAGAGCGCCTCGATCACCGCCTCCTTGTTCTCGAAGTAGCGGTAGATTTGGCCAACGCTCAGCTCGGCCTCGGCGGCGATGGACGCCATGGAGGCGGCGTGGAAGCCCTCGCGGCTGAAGCATTGATGGGCCGCGTCCAATATCTGAGTGCGCCGCAATTCTGCCCGGCTGCGCTCGGTCTCAGCCATTTCGGCGGTCATTACGCCTCCCTGTCTTTCTTTTATTGCGTCGCACACTTGACGATACCGGCTTGGTTCCTCATGTCCAGCAATCTGGGAATGAACGTTCATTCTCACAAGATTAGCATTGTTTTTCCACGGCATTCGTAAAGCCGGGTTAACGAACGGGACGGGGACCATGTCACTTCGAGGGATGCGTTGGGCGGCCGTGAGCCTGGCCGCGATGGTAGCGGCGTGTGGCGCCGAGGCCGAACAGGCGGCGCCTCCGGCGCCGGAAGTCGGCGTGGTTGAGATCCAGCCCCAGCCGTACGAGCTGACCATTCAGCTGTCGGGCCGGGTTACCGCGTTCGAGACCTCCGAGGTGCGCCCGCAGATCGGCGGCATCGTCCGCGCCCGGCGCTTTACCGAGGGCGCAGAGGTGCGCGCAGGCCAAGTGCTCTACGACATCGATGTCGGCCCAGCCCGCACCAACGCTGCCGCCGCCAACGCCGCTGCCGCCTCCGCGCAGGCGCGCTATGAGCGCTACCAACAACTCATCGACATCAACGCCGTGAGCCGCCAGGAGCTCGACGACGCGCGCGCCGCCGCCGACCAGGCCAACGCCGCCGCGCAGAGCGCGCGGATCAATCTCGGCTATACCAACGTGCGCGCGCCCATCAGCGGCATTATCGGCGCATCGAGCGTAACGCCGGGCGCATTGGCGACGCCGTCGCAGGCCCAGCCGTTCGCAATCATTCAGAATATCGACCGCGTTTACGTCGATATGACTCAATCGAGCGCCGACCTTATGCGCCTGCGGCGGGCGTTGGAAGCTCAAGGCGTCAACACCGATCGCGTCAGCGTGCGACTGCTTTTGCCGACGGGTGAAGAATATCCGCACGCCGGCGTGCTGCAATTCTCGGGCGTGAGCGTCAATCCATCCACTGGCGCGGTTACGTTGCGCGCCCTCTTCCCGAATCCGGACCACACCTTGCTGCCGGGCATGTTCGTGGATGCGCGCGTTTCGCAGGGCACCGCGCCCAACGCGATCGTCGCGCCGCAACAGGCCGTGTCGCGCAATGCGCGTGGCGAAGCCTTCGTTCTGGTGTTGAACCAGCAGAACGTTGTGGAGGAGCGCGTGCTGGAGACGGATCAGACCGACGGCGCGCAATGGGTCGTTACGTCGGGTCTCAACGCGGGCGACCGCGTGATCGTTGAAGGCGTGCAGCGGGTGCGCCCGGGCGTGGAAGCGCGCGCGGCGACGCCAACCCGGCGCGCGGACGCGGGTCCGGAGCAACCGCTTCGCGGCCGGCAGCAAGGCGGCTAAACACACATGGCACGGTTTTTTATCGAACGGCCCATCTTCGCGTGGGTGATCGCGATCGTCATCGCGCTTGTCGGCGCGCTGTCGGTGTTCACGCTGCCGGTGTCGCAATACCCGCAGATCGCGCCGCCCAGCGTGACGATCAGCGCGAGCTTCCCGGGCGCCTCGGCGCAAACGGTGGAAGACACCGTCACCCAAGTCATCGAGCAACAGATGCAAGGCCTCGACGGCCTGCGTTATATGAACTCGACCAGCGATAGCTCCGGCGCGGCGAGCGTGAACCTCACGTTCGAGCAGGGGATCAATCCCGACATCGCGCAGGTGCAGGTGCAGAACAAACTGCAGAACGCAGTCGCGCTGTTGCCGCAGCCCGTGCAGCAGCAAGGCGTGCGCGTCACCAAGACCGCGAATTCGTTCCTGATGATCGTCGGCCTCGTCGCGACGCAGGAAGGCATCACCGATACCGACCTTTCCGACTTCGCCGCCTCGACGCTACAGGACCAGCTGAGCCGCGTTGAAGGCGTCGGCGAAGTGCAGCTCTTTGGCGCGCCGTATGCGATGCGCATTTGGCTCGACCCGAACCGGCTGCAAACTTTCGCGCTGACGCCGGCCGATGTCGCCGCCGCCGTCCGCGCGCAGAACGCGGAAGTCTCTGCCGGCCAGATCGGCGCCGCGCCTTATGTAGATGGTCAGCAGCTCAACGCCACCGTCTCGGCCAACTCACTGCTGCGCACCACGCAGCAATTCGAGGAAATCCTGGTGCGCACGCTGCCCGATGGCAGCGCCGTGCGCCTGCGTGACGTCGCACGCGTCGAACTCGGCGCCGAAAGCTACGCCGTCAACGCCCGCTTCAATGGTCAGCCAGCCTCCGGCATCGCCATCCGCCTCGCCTCCGGCGCCAATGCCGTTCAGACGGCCGAGCGGGTGCGCGAGCGCATGGACGAGCTCGCGCCCAACGTGCCGCAAGGCATCGAGGTGCTCTACCCCTACGACACCACGCCCTTCATCGAGAAATCGATCGAGGAAGTGGTGAAGACGCTGCTCGAAGCGATCGTGCTCGTCTTCCTCGTCATGTTCATGTTCTTGCAGAGCTGGCGGGCGACCATCATCCCGACGCTGACGGTGCCGATCGTTCTGCTTGGCACGTTCGGGGTGCTCGCCGCCTTGGGCTTCTCGATCAACACGCTCACCATGTTCGCCATGGTGCTCGCCATCGGCTTGCTCGTCGACGACGCCATCGTCGTGGTCGAGAACGTCGAGCGCGTGATGCGCGAACAAGGGCTCAACGCCAAGGAAGCCACCAAACAGTCGATGGACCAGATCACGCCGGCGCTGATCGGCATCGCGCTGGTGCTTTCGGCGGTGTTCATCCCGATGGCGTTCTTCCCGGGCTCCACCGGGGTCATCTACCGCCAGTTCTCGATCACCATCGTCTCGGCGATGGCGCTCTCAGTGCTGATGGCGTTGACGCTCATCCCGGCGCTGACCTCGACGCTGCTGCGCCACGAAGCGCCGCGCCGCGAGGGCTCGCGCGTCGGCGCGGTGTTCAACCGCTTCAACCGCGGCCTCGATTGGGTCTCGCGCAATTATCAGGGCATTCTCGGCCGTACGCTGGCCCCGAAGGCCGGCAAGCGCGTGCTCGGCGTTTACGCCGTCATCCTCGTCGCGCTCGGGCTTCTGTTCACGCGCCTGCCGACCTCGTTCTTCCCCGAGGAAGATCAGGGCTTCTTCATCACTGTCGTGCAGCTGCCGGCGGGCGCCTCGGCCGATCGCACGTCCGCAGTGGTGCGCGAGATCGAAACTTATTTCGCCGAGAACGAAGCCGACACTGTCGCCTCCTCGTTCTCGGTGGTTGGCTTCGGCTTCGCGGGCGTCGGCCAGAACCAAGCCATCCTGTTCAGCCAATTGCGCCCGTGGTCCGAGCGTCCGCACGCGCGCCAACGCGCCGGCGCGGTGGTGCAGCGCGCCTTCGGCGCGTTCAGTCAGATCCGCGACGGCATGGTGTTCCCGGTGCTGCCGCCGGCCGTGACTGAACTCGGCATCTCGGGCGGCTTTGACATGCAGCTCGTCAATATTGGCGGCATGGAGCGCGCGGGCTTCCTCGAAGCGCGCAATCAATTGCTCGGTCTCGCTGGTCAGAACGCCAGCCTTGCCCAAGTTCGTCCGAACGGCATGGAAGACACGCCGCAGCTCGATCTCGACATCGATCAGCACGCGGCGACCGCGCTTGGCGTCTCCGTCACCGACATCAATTCCACGCTCTCAGGCGCGTGGGGCGGCGTCTACGTCAACGACTTCATCGACCGCGGCCGCATCAAGCGCGTCTACATGCAAGGCGATGCGCCGTTCCGCATGACGCCGGACGATCTCGGCGCCTGGCACGTGCGCAGCGCGACCGGTGAAATGGCGCCGCTCTCGGCCTTCACACAGCCGGAATGGATCCTCGCCGCGCCGCGTCTCGAGCGCTTCAACGGTTCGCCCTCGTTCAACATCCAAGGCGGCGGCGCGCCTGGCACGAGTTCGGGCGCGGCGATGGACGAGATGGAATCGCTTGTCCGGCAATTGCCGAGCGGGGTCACCTCGGACTGGACCGGCATGTCCTACGAAGAACGCATGTCCGGGTCGCAGGCGCCGATGCTCTATGCGCTCTCCTTGCTTGTCGTCTTCCTCTGCTTGGCGGCGCTCTATGAGAGCTGGACCATTCCGCTCGCGGTGCTGGTCGTCGTGCCGGTCGGCCTCTTGGGCGCGGTGATCGCGGCCAATCTGCGCGGCCTCTCGAACGACATCTATTTCCAAGTCGGTCTGCTCACGACGATGGGTCTCGCCGCCAAGAACGCGATCCTCATCGTCGAGTTCGCGCGGTCACTGGCGCAGCAAGGCCGCACCTGGGCTGAAGCCGCCATGGAAGCGGCAAAGATCCGGATGCGGCCGATCCTGATGACTTCGTTCGCCTTCACCTTCGGCGTCTTGCCGATGGCGATCGCTTCGGGCGCGGGCTCGGGCGCACAGAACGCCATCGGCGTCGGCGTCATCGGCGGCATGATGGCGGCGACGTTCCTTGTCCCGGTGCTGACGCCGTTCTTCTTCGTCGGCGTCAACAATCTCTTCGCACGCTTCCGCCGCACGCCCGAAACGCATGCGCCGCAAGCCGAGGCTTCGCACTCATGATGAAACGCGCGTTTTCTCTTCTGTCGACGCTGGCGCTCGGCGCCTGCGTATCCATGGCGCCGTCGTATGAACGACCGGATTTGCCGACGCCGAACGCGTGGCCGCAAGGCGCCGCCTACACGCAGGGCGTCGCCGGCGAAGCGGCGCTGCCGGACTGGCAGAGCTTCTATGCCGACGACAATCTGCGTCAGCTCATTGGCATTGCGCTCGAGAACAACCGCGACCTCCGCATCGCCGCGCTCAATATCGAGCGCGCGCGATCGACTTATCGCGTCCAACGCGCGCAAAGCGTGCCGAGCATCAACGCCAGCGCTTCGTCGCAAAACGGCGAGACGCCGGTCGCCGCCGGCGGTACAGGCGAGACCGCGCGGCTGTTCAGCGCCGAAGCCAGCATCACCGCCTTCGAGCTCGACCTCTTTGGCCGCGTGCGCAGCCTCAACAACGCAGCGCTGCAGCGCTACTTCGCCACCGAAGCGGGCCGCGATTCGGTCCAGATCAGCCTGATCGCGGAAGTCGCGACCGCGTATATCGCCTATGCCGGCGACCTTGAGCGGCTGCGTCTCGCCCAGGACACGCTGCAATCGCAGCAGCAATCGCTCACGCTCATCCAGCGGCGCTTCGAAGCCGGCGCGTCGTCGCAGCTCGACGTCTTCCGCGCTCGCACTACGGTCGAAACCGCGCGCGCCGACGTCGCGCGCTACACGGCGCTCACCGCGCAGGACGAAAACGCGCTGACGCTGCTGCTAGGGACGCCGATCCCCGAGGCGCTGCGGCCAACCAGCATCGACGCCATCGCCTTCGGCGCGGCGGAGCTGCCGCCGGCGTTGCCGTCGCAAGTCCTGCTCAAGCGGCCGGACATTGTCGCGGCCGAGCACGAGCTTCGCGCCTCCAACGCCAATATCGGCGCTGCCCGCGCGGTGTTCTTTCCGAGCATCTCGCTTTCAGGCTCTGCCGGGCAGATCGATCCCAGCTTCGACGCCTTGTTCGCCGGGGCCGGCGAAAGCTGGAGCTTCGCCCCGCGCATCACCATTCCGATCTTCGCCGGCGGCGCCAACATCGCCCGCCTCGATGGCGCACGCACCGATCGCGACATCGCCGTGGCCCAGTACGAGCGCTCCATCCAAATCGCGTTCCGCGAAGTGGCTGACGCGCTCGCCGAACGCAACATGATCGGCGAGCAAGTGGCGGCGCGCGAAGCGCTCGCCAGCGCAACCAGCGCCGCCTACGAAATCTCGCAGGCGCGCTATCGGGAAGGCATCGATTCCTATCTCGGCCAGCTCGACGCGCAACGCGAACTCTATGCGGCTCAGCAAGGCCTCGTCGACGCCCGCGTCGCGCGAGCCGCCAATTATGTCGCGCTCTATCGCACGCTAGGCGGAGGCGCCTAGAAGTCCACGCGCAAATTCCACGCTGGGGGGACCTCCTCGTAGCCGCCGCCAGCGCTCTGCTCGTACTCGACGAAAGGCCGCCGGAAGTACGCCCAGCCCCGGCGCTTAAAAGTGTGGTCGGCAGGCGGCTCGAAACCGTGAAGTCCGGCGCCTTCACCGGCGCGCCTTCAAAGCGCGCGGCGACCTCCTCGGTATCGGTGTAGCGGGTCACGCCGACTACTGACGCTTGAGGCAGAATGAGATTCACGCACGCGCCGCCAGGGGACCATTCAGGGCGCATTCCCAGATGCAGACGGATCTCGGCGCGGCGTCGTGGGAAGGACTTTTGCCCGAGCCAAAAAACCCAAGAGCGCCCTCCCCGCCCGCGCGCAAAGCGGACGCTGACGTCAGCAGGTCGCCAGTTGCGGTTATCCCGATTAGCTTCGAAGGGAAGGTGGATCCATCAAGGCGTTTCCCGCCGACTCCCTCTTCCGGGCAAAGGATGCCTTGCTTGGCGCATTGGTAGCTCCAATCACGCAGGCGCGTGCGAGCCGCGGAATCGTTACAGGGGGCGCGCTCGCACGTAAGCTCGGCTACGTGAACACCTTAAGCTCTATCAGCGACAGGTAGCGCTCCCTCTACGATGCAATTCCACCAACATCGAACCATCCCGCGTCCCAATGGCGATGCGCCGTTCCACCGGCCATCGGAATGCGGGCCTAAGAGCCGAAAGATCCCAATAGCGGCCGTTCCTGCTTCGGCGCCGCAAAGCAGACGTCAGCAGTCTGCTATCCGCCGGGAGCCGTCGTTCAATTGAACGTTAGGGCCGCTCCGGAATCACCACGACCGTGACCTGCCCGGCGTCGTCGAGAGAAACCAACGGCGCGGGACAACCTAAGGCGTGTCGAAGCTCGAATAGGACAAGCAGTCGGTCCACGTCGCGTAACCCAACCTGGACGGTGTCGGACATTGAGGGAAACGAGCGCGGAGCGCGTCGAACGCTAGTCCGGTTCACGGCCCTTTAGGGCTTCGACCCCCGACGCGGTGATCGCGGGATTCCAATCGCGGGAGAGCCAAGCAGGGCGGAACGGCGACCACCGTCGCCGTTCCGCGGATGCGCTTCGACCCACTCTGACATCATTCTTTCAATGAGGACGATGGTGCAGATAGTAGCCGAAATACTGGTCGCAAAATTTCATGTAGTCCTCCGTGAAGAGGATGTGCGCGTGCCAGATTGCATCCACGTCCCGTTCTGGCTCAGTGTCGCCGACCTGCAGTTTGGCCGAGTGCAGGAAGGTCACATACCCTGCCCCTGCCGCATGAAGACGATCATGGCTCCATTCAGGGTTCAAGCGCGCAACGCGCGCCAGCACTTTGGATAGGTCCACGGCCGGAGCGGAGCAATCGGCGTCGACGACGCCTAGGTGCGTGCCTTCGCTCCGGACGTTTCCGCAACGCGTGCAATCGCGTTCGCACTTGGCCGTCGACTCAATGGTATTGGAAGCGTTCAACATGTTTGCCCTCCGTTTGTAGGATTGGGTTGAGAATGCAGCAATGAAGTCGCCACGTTCGGAGCCGAACGTCAGACGAAATTTCCTCGTTTTATCCAGTGCATCGAAAGGATCAGGCGCGAGCCATCCTTGAACGGCGAAGCGCGGTGAAAACCTCTCGTATCGAAAATGACGCACGTGCCCTTTGGGCCGACGACCCGAATCTTCTCGAACGTCTTCTCGAGCCGCTCCTGCTCCTCGGTCGACTTCAGACAGCCGCTGTAGTCCGTGAGATATTCGCCGGTGCGGTTTTTGGTCATCGCCTCGTAGACCTCGTCACAATACGGCTTCCTCCAGTCGCCGATATGCGTCGCCTTGAAATACTCCAGCGGTCCGTCATTGCCGGCGACGTCTGAAAGATAGAGGAACACTTTGTATCGCGGCGAAATCGCGTCGAGATGAAATGTCGATATCGGTTTGCCGGGCACGTTCTGATCGATGCGAAGCTGTACGGCGTTCTTCAGCGACACCGCATCGCCTTCCAGAAGGCCGTCGAACAGCTCGGCAAATCCGGCCGCCTTAAAGAAGAAATCGAACGCGGCGACAGTGTTGGCCGCCTGGAACACCTTTCGCACGCCAGGGCGGTCCCTGACGAGTTCGAGCTCGAGCGCCGCGTTGCGGGCATTCTCGACCAGCTCAGAGGCGAACGGAGACGGAAGGATCACTATCCCATCTCTGCAAAGCGCTTCCCGAGACTCCTTCCCTACCAGCGCTTGCGGCCGATCGAGCTCGACCTGGTTCGCGACATCCGTAACGAGCGTTTCGGGTGAGCCGTCGAGCGTTGCGTGCGCCGAGGGGCCGCGCGTGGGCACCGGCCCGAATGGCGGGGATTGCACGTTGTCAGTCATGGCCCGGCCACCCGGGCTTGCCGCAGGTTTCACGTTGCCCGCGGAAGTCGTCACAATCGCTGCAGGCTCGGACTGATTCCTCGTATTCGACCGTCACGCACCCGCAACTCCATTCGGTCTTCCGCGCTCGTAGCCCGCAGCAGCTGCAATGCAATGTATCGCGGTCGATGACGCTGGCCATCGGTTGCCTCCAAGTGTTGAGCGAAAGACCGAGCGGCGCGGGTCAAGGGACGATCCGCGATCGGGTCTTCCATTCCCGCCCAACGCAGGCGGGCGGAATGGACCGGCGAGACTAGTTGGACGCTCGCGCCGGTCCACCATTATGAACTCCAAAATTGGCGAACCCCGTTGTGTACAAGTCTGTCCGGTGCTGATGAGGGACTCCAATATTGGAATAAGCAGGAGGGGAGCGTGGGGCGCCGAAAAAATCCGCCTTGCCCGCAAATGGCGGCCAATCTCAGTCGGGGCATTGAAATGGCCGGCTTTCAGCTGCGCGCTGAGTTTTATCGCGCGATGGAGAGCTGGGTTCGGCGACAGGAGGTTTTGAAGGTATACCTGCCGCTGCCTTCGTCATCTGGCTTCTACGGCTGGGTCGCTAAAGGCAATGCCCCGAAGGGCGGCCAATTGCGCCTCGTCTGCGCCTTCCTTCGCCACGGTCGCAGGCAAGGTCAGGTCACCCGTCGCGAGATCCAGCATCTTGACGACATGATGGATGACCTCCCGAAATTGGTCCCCAGCGAGTTCGCTGCACGCTATTTCGGACGAGCTGGCATCGCGCAACCGGCGCCGGCGGGCCCGCGGACAGCTATGGCCAAGGGCGCCTCCAACCGCCGGGGCGCGCCGAAGGCCGCGCCGGTCGGCGAACTCATGAAAGTGGCGATCGACGCGGTCTCACAGGCTCAACATAAAATCAGCCGTGCGATCAAGCAGGCGGCAAACAATGTCGATCATGCCGAGTACCTTTACGGCAGAATGCTCGCTCACCCAGACACCGCCAGGTCGAAGATGAGCACGCGCTTCGATCAGATTGTTGAGAGCCATGTGCGCGAGTGTTTCGACAGCCGTTTCCCTGACGTGGTGCACGTGCGTGGCGAAGAGGAGATCGGCGCCGCGTGGAACCGAAGGACCTGTGTTCTCGTCGATGGCGTAGACGGCAGCGACATGGTCGAAATGAGCCTCCCGTTATGGTGCTCCGCAGTCACGCTCTACGACTCTCATCTTAGTAGGATCATAGGCGCGGCCGTCGCACTCCCCTCCGGTGAGGTCTACTATGCACGCGATGGTGAAACGCCAATGGTCCGGATCCAGCGCCGGGCGCCGCGGCCCCTTCACGGTCCTTCCAAGATACGGTCGCTGAACGACGCGCGCGTTGGCTATTATGGACAAAAAACGTTCAACTTCCTGGGCGTGACCGCGCAGCCGCGCCTGCTTGCTCGTCTTCGATCGCTGTCCTCGACCGGCAAAGGACCTGGGCTTCGTCTCTACAATTTCGCGGGCAATCCTTTCATCGTCAGGATCGCGGACCGACTCGGTCATGGCCGCGTCCGAGATGGTTTCGACGCTGTGTTCGACATCTCAGGCCAAAAGCCTCACGATTTCCTGCCGGCATGCTTCATCGCTCTGCGAGGCGGCGCCCATATGTGCACGACGGGCGGCAAAGCCATTTCGCTCAAGGATCTCGCCGATTGCGCGGCCAGTCCCGAGGCCGGCGCGCTCCCCTACACGATCGCGGGCACCCGACCACTCGCGGAGGAGCTTTCCAGCTTGCTCGATCCGAAGCTGAAGCGGCGCGGATGATCGGTGCAATCGTTCGCCAGGCGGTCTTGGCCGCAAATAGAAAGCACGGGAGAGAAATAGGCGTTGCCTACGGTGATGTTCGGTCCTTGATCGCTTGCGGCCGTCATGTCTGCGGTCCAACGCGAACGGCTCAATCGCGATTGCCCGCGACTATGACCAACCGACGTGCCAGCTGGAGATTTGAAGCTGGTCGAACGTCTTCAAGGCCAATCGTAGCCCTCCAGCGGCGGACTAGCGAGCGGCTCGATCGCGCCCCTTCCCCGCCGTTTGATCCCATAAGCTGACACGCGCGCTGTCCCCCCAGAAGCAGAAGTGGACGTCAGGCCCCGTCGAGAGCGCTTATAGAAGTCTCCCATCGGCCAACTTTTTTAGCTCTTCGTATTCATCCCGGTCGGCAGCGTCGCTTTGGCATCGGTTAGAGCACGTATCGTGAGGCCCATCTGTCTGACTACTTCGGGATTATCCAGTCCGCTCATGCCCATAATGAATATCGACGGATTCTGCGCGGCGAACCCACGCAGGCGCGCCGCGCTTTGGTCGAGGTGAGGCATCAGAACCGCAATTCCATCGTCAAGAAACCTAGTCATGTCTTGCTCGCTGCCGATACCGTTCATGATGTGACGGATGATCTTCATCTTGAGCTCCAGCAGCTCACCCTCACCAGCGACCGTTCCGAAGTCGCCCGTGAGATATCCACGTCCAGACGTCAGCAGCATATCGCGCACATAACGCACGCGCTCCACATCGTCTTCGATCCCAGTCGGACCGCCTGGCCTTTCGATCAACTTGGCGAACAAGCCGCCCTGGCTCTTCGACACGATATCGATCGCCAGATTGCTGAGATAGGCACCCGGGACCTGCCGCGCGAACGGGTGAACGCGAAACAGCACCTCGCCTAAGTCGCAGATGCGCGTAGCTTCCTCCTGCGCCTTCTCGTTCATCCAGAACAGGTAATCGGCATCCAGCTCGCTCAGCATCGTCGCTAAACGCCCCACGCGGCGGCGCAAATTGTCATCGCCGACGAACATCTCTCGCGGATAGCCAAACAATGAAGCAAAACCCACGGTCAGACGCAGGTGCTCGGGCGTGGATTCTATACGCTGCTTGATTATCTTCAGATCAGCATCGGTCAGCAGCGGGATCGCTTCAGAGACGCGCAGGATCTGCTCGACCTGCGCCCGCAGCGGATCCAGCGCACGATTGTCGACCACCAGGCGGGCGCGAAAGAATCGTGATGCAACGTCAGGCTCACGCGGCAGCCATTGATTGAGGTCAACGGGGCGCAGCAATTTGAAGCGCATCGATGCGAGCGCCGCGCGCACGGTCGCAACCGCTTCGGCGGCATCTTCGCCGGCCAGCGATTTATACTTTTCAATCACTTCGCGCACGGCCGCATCAACGTCGGTGCCCCTCGCCTCACTCACGCGGCGCGGATCGACGAAGAAATCCAACACCGTTTCCGCCGGGTCGTGACTGAGCGTCAAGAAATAAGCTGTTCCGGAGGGAATACCCGCGCCCCTGAGTTCGCTCTCGCGCCTCGCCATCAGCACTGTCTTTGCCACTTCGCGAAAGACTTCGGGCAGACTGATCGCCGATTCCAGCCTCTTGCATTGAACGACGCCGACCACGCCGGCGTCGCCGTGAAGCAGCACGTCGCGGCCAGCATCCTTACCGCGCAACAGTATCGAGGCGTCACTCCAATTGCGGGTCTCCCCAGCCGGAGCGCTTACCTTAAACAGCGCATAAGCTAGGCGCTCGAAGTCATCAGCGCTCAAACGCGTGAAAGGAAATTCGTGTGCTCCGGCTTCGACATCCTCAACCGCGCGCACCTGACTGATATCGGCCTCCGCCACCGCGCCCCGCAAAATTGTCATGGCCTGTCCTCTTGCCGGCACATGGTGCGCCGCCCCCGCCATTTTCGGTCACATCTGAGCGGCTGGCTACGCCAACTACTCGAAATCGTTTTTCCGCTCTGGCTCCCCAAATGGAACACAGGACCGTCGTATGGATGCGTACTCCTGAATCTTGAGCCTGAATGGCCCTTTGTTGCCTTTGAGGATCGACACAGTTAGCCGAAGCCCCGTGTGCGGAAGCAACGATACGGGCATATAGTCGTGCGGGAATGTCGATTGCTTCTCGTTGCACCAAATCCCCAAACGGTTGCGTCGTTGCAGCTTAACCCGTGCGATGTGTGCAACTTTTCCATCGGCAAGTTGTAGTTCGCAATTCCAACTCGTTGATCTTACGGTCGGCAGGCCCTCACCGCCGGATTCGCCATGAGATGGGTGCTCGGGAGTTCGCAGAACGAATACGACGTTCCACCGCGAAAGAGCTAGCCAAGCGCCAACGAGAATGGACAGCGCCAATAGTGTATTGCTCGCAGCGCTAATCCAATCTCCTAGCGACATCGGCATAGTATGCGCAGCCACGCTAGGCGTCAGCGATTAGCGCGCGCCATTCGACGCGCCACTTGGGCTCGCTCTCTGCGGCCAGGTAATAGTCGGGAAACTGCCGATATAGAACGGCCGACTGAGCATCGACCACCTCTGGCCAAAATCCGTGGCGGCAGAGATACGTCATTAGATCGCGATGCCACGTTGGCGCACGAATTCGAACGCCAATTGTTTGGGGCAGAATGGTTCTCTTCATTTCTCACTCCTTCGATATCGTACCACATACGAAACTTACTTAATGATGTCTTAAGCGTAGAGTTGAATCGGGAGAGAGTTCGGGAATCTCGGTCGTGGGCCCCGGCTCAATCGACATCCACCCGGCGCACGAAGCCACGGGTCCTGACTTCATCATAGATGGACAGGGGCAAATCCGCCTTCGGCATTCGCACCCTGCCGAAATCCACCGCGCATGAGGCCGGTATCGCGGGAAACACATGAATGCGCGCGTCGGCACCGTGAAGTGTCTTGATCTCATTGTTCAGCTTTCGAATGAGACCGCGGAATTCAACGAGGTCTTCGGGGTAGCGCATCATATCGTTGCCGGGCGAGACGGCGGTGACAGACCAGATACTCGCATCTCCACCAAGTACGCTTCTGATCCGATCTTCCGTGATGTCGGCGCTTAGTGCCAGCTTGAGGGCGACCACCTTGGATATCGTGCTCGGCCGCTCTACTTTGAATGCAGCGTGTTCGCCGTTCCGCGCCCATATCCATCCGGCGGGCTCACGGTGAAGCTGGTAGGTGTCGATCGGGGTAATGTCTCCGAGCAAGATGCCAAGCCGGATCAGCAACGGAATGGGAGCGAGTGCGAAAACCGAGAGATGTGCGATCTCGCGGGCGCTGATGCGGCTACGAACGTGCAACTCGAACTGTCGAACGAGGTTGTCGACTTCGGTCTGCCAATAGGCTTCTTCCCCATCCGTTGCGATGGAGCCCGTTATCTCGATCCCTATAGATCGACCATCGGCGGGAAACCGGTCAGGCAACATCGCGGTCCGAACCCGCGAGAATGCTAAGACCGAGTCATGATCGCCTATCTTTGCCCCGTAACGCAGAACGTGGGACGCGCGATCGGGCGCGATATCCGTAACGATCTCGATGCGTCGTTCGTGCGCCGCCTTGATGCCGAGAAGTCTGTCCTCCGGGTAGTCTTTCACCTCATCCAGATCAATGAGCTTGTGGTGCACCCCACACATGAGCATGAGATTTTTCGGATCGTCCTCAAGTAAGGGAGATCTGACGGGGTCGCCGCGCGGACCAGTCGGCGTTTCTGCCACGATATGGGCAACGAACCCAAAGTTGGCGTCTTCATTGCCAGCGACCAGATCACCTATGAGGCTCTTGTTGCAGCCAGGAAGATAGCAGCGGCCGGCGCCCTTGCCCCAGATCACCTGTCTTGACTTCACGCTCACCATCGCCCGCCTCTCTCCCTTATCCTACTTCACGACGGAAAAGGCCGCCGGACGAGGCGCCTGCCCGCGCACAAAGAGATTGGTCGAGCATTCGACTTTGAACCAAAACCGAAGGCGCACGATCATCAACACGGCGAATTCAATATCACGCTCGCCCTCCACCAAAGAGGTCATTGAGCGGCAGTCTTCAAGACTCGGGTGTACGGGGAAACTCGGGTGTGAGTGCCATTCGCCGAGATAATTGTAGCGCGCATAGTCGGCGCCAGTTCGCTCGAAGAACGCCGCCAGCGCGATGCGATGATGATCCGGATCGCGCACAAAGTGCGCGAAGCCGCCCGTGAGGTCATCGACAGAGAAATCTACAATGCGGAAGTGACCATCGCCAAACTGCTCGCCCATCAGTACGCCGCCGATCTCACGACTTCTCGCACGGCGCAGCAGGCTACGCATGCGAACGATTACGTCATGATCACCTTCAAGCCGCATCGTCTGCTTGTGGAAAGAGCGCTACGACAAGGCGCTCGAAGTTCGCTTCGTGGTCTTCGTCGAAGGTCGGTCCCCAGTCGCCGCCTTGCTGCAACGCGATTGGGTACGTGTCGAACGGCGCCGCGAATATCCATTCCGAGCTGAGCCCAATTGCGTAGGCCTGCGCGGGAAACATAGAACTGTCAGGCGTGGCGAGGACGTCGAGGGCGGCGCGCGCGAGATGCGCCGCGATCACTGCAACATCCGCATCGCTGGCGATCAGAGGCGCTTCGTCTTCGGTCGAGCCGTCGTAGCCTTGAGCGGCGGCGGTGATGGTCCACGACTTTCCCTGGTCCGCGTACCAGCGGCTGATTTGATCGCGGGCTTCTAGCGGCGTCGGGTCAATATCAGGACGAACTCGCGCAACGAGTCCTCCGATGCCACCCGCGAAAACAGAGCACCAAGCCATTGGCTTGCGTTCGCGGGAGCTGATCGCTGCGCAAAGGTTGAACACATCGGCCGAAGCCGTCGCGTCGACTATGATATCGCAGCCGCCTAGGGTCGTCATCGCGACAGCCGTAGCACCACTGCTTTCCTGCCCCCCGAAAACGAGGTTATCGACTTTCACGTCGGCGCCAGGGTTTACCTCAAGGATTGCTTGGCGCAGCGCCTCTACCTTGCCAACTCCGGATGCGCGTAGATCAAGCCCATTGCGCACGACATTTCCTGGCATGAAGACGTCGCCGTCGACCAACCGAAAAGTAGAAACGCCGCTGCGCGAGAGCGAGATCGCCACTTTGGATCCAACCGATCCACACCCTACGAGGCCAACAGTCTTCGTCGCCAATTCGAGGAATTGCGCCGGCAGCCGCGCAGCAGGCGGCGGCAACTCAACGGTTCTGTAAGCAAACACAGACCGATCCCCTCCTTCGCCGACAATGCAGAACAACCGTTCGTTCGAGGGATCTGAAAGCAAGAAAAATGGGTCGGAGATCTTTGCCGCTGTATCAAATACCGGCGCTACGCCGGCTGCCTCAAAGACGGAGCGAAGGTCCGCAACCGTCGGTTTTGCGGGCAGCGCCAACCCGCTATCCGAACGCAAAATGAGCGCCGTCCTCGTGAACGGTTTTGGCACAAGCGCTCTCTCTGTCCACGACGGCTCGCCTTCGGTGCCAATCCTTGTCAGCGTTGCGATCCATACGCCGGCAAACGCGTGCTCGCTAATCTCAGCCATCCGAATCGCGCCACCGGGTAACTCACGCACTTGGCCCTGCGCATGGGATGAAAAAAGAAAGCGCAGCCACGCTCCGCGCACCTCTTGCCCTAGCGTCGTACGATGCGCCGACGGAACTTCGCCAGACTCGCCGCTCTCTTCAGTCAGCAGCTTGTAGGCGCTCTCGATCATCATCGCCCCGGTGATCGTAGGCGCCCAGTTGTCCGCGCGAAATTCGAGGCAAAGCTCTCCGCCCGTGCCGTACTGGTGACTCGAAAGTCTTTCCCGCTCCATCGGCACGACGGACGGTGGCGTATCTGGGAAGTAATCGGGATAGGTCAGTGAGAGGCGATACACCTTGTCCGCATGGGCGATCTCGAAATTGACCTTGAGCACCAGATTTTTCGGGATGAGCTGCCACTCGAGATTTTGAAGCCAAGGCGCGCGCTCCTGTAGGGCCGCGATCGCAGCGCGTTCTTCGAGCGCGCGTGCCGGCTGGCTGGCCCACCAGATCACGCGAAGCCTTTTGGATCAGTTGGCACGCGCTGGCGATTTGGGAACGACAAGCCGGCCGACGCTGTCGGGGCCGTGGCCCCGCGCAGCAAGCCCCCGCGGGGCGCCGCCCCGCGCTGGGCCGCTCGGTCAGCGAGCGATTTGCCGATTGAAGCCTCGGCACGTTCAAGAATGCGTCCCGCGTCACTGAAACCGGCGAGCTCGGCGAAGTCATGTCGCGCGGCCCTTAGCCATGCAAAGAAAGCGGTGCCGCGCTGCGGAAATTCCGTCCACTTGTCGGCAAAGTTCTCCATCGGGTTTGTCGGATTAGCAATTACATACACGCCGTTGTTGTTCTGGATGTATTTGTCCATGTCTTGCAGGATCGTCAGTAGCGCTTGCGCGATTGAATCCTCGCCTTGGTACGCGTGCGCGGCCAACGTTGTCAGAATGATCGAGATGGGACGGTTCTTCTGCTCGTTGGCGAACCGCAAATCACGGTGACGCTTCAAGATCATGATCGCCGAGTGCAGCGGCGTGCGCACGCGATATTCTGGAATGTCTTCGACCTTCGCATTCGCCGCTTTGGCGAGAATGCTGCGGCGCAGGTCGAATTGCATGCGCCCGCGGAACCAGCGAATGTAACCCTTGGGATTAGAACGACACCAATCGCTATCGACGAGTTGGTAATTGAAGCGTTCGTTGTCCGTGATGGCGATCGCGGTTTGCGTCCACGTCGGCGTGAACCCCGCGCTCTTCATGATCAGCTCTTGTCGAGAGCTGTCCGAAACCGATGGCACGATATCCATGTGGAATTGCGCCCCGTCAGCGTAATCAAGAATCCAGCACCGCCGACCTTCCCGAACCGGCTTCGTCATCGATTGGGCCTTGTGATAAGAAGCGACTTCAGCGCCGAGCAGCTTCTTCAAAGTTTCCTGCGACTGAGAGCCGACGGACAACGCCTCGAATTCGCAGACTGCATCGATATCGTAATCTTCTGCGTCATTGATCGGCCGGATCGCCGTGCCGAGCCCAAAGGAGCCCTGAACGTAGACCTTCGGGCGGTACTTCAGGACAGTCGACGCCGGTCGGTGCAACCAGTCGCCGAAGGACTTGTAGCTGCGGTCGGCGGCCTCATAGCGCGCTTCGCTGATCCCCAGCTCCGCAGCGAGGTTCTCTATGTATCTTCCGGCTTGAGGAGTGAGAGTCGACATGGAGGTCACCGTTTGTATTCACGATTTGTTCAAGGCTGAAGCGGCCCGAATCAGGCATCACCCTTCGCCTCCCCTACTACCACCAGTTATCGCCTAGGTCAAAACGATGCCTATATGTGGGGGTTTCAATTGCCACTCACCCCCTATATGCAGCTGCCGTGACGTGAGCTACTAGGGAGCAAACTCGCCCAGCGCGTGTCCACGACGTCCCTCCCACGCTGCTCAATCAGGATCCTCCCATTGGACCGCAATCGGCTGCTCGGCCGCTCCATCCGAACGTCCGCTTCAGTGGCCAGTATCGTCGAGCCCCACGCCCGCTTTTGCCCCATAGCGGACTCTGTGCCCACGCCGCCGCGTGCGCTAGCACCCGGGACCGCTCACTCCGGAACGCTGTCGCCCACAAATGCCTCGATCAGCGCAAAGAAGGCTTCCGGCCGTTCGAGCCAGGGGAAATGCCCTGCGCCATCCAATCTCGCCAATCGGGCGTTGGGCAAGGCCGCGGCCCACCGCGGCGCATATTCTGCAAACACATCGCCCGAACTCTGCACAATGAGTGCGGGCGCCTCCACTGCGGAAAGACCGCGCTCCAGGTCGAAATCACCGAGCGAGTCAAACGTATGGGCATCGACATTCCCCTTGTTGAGCAGCGCCGCCGGCCCGCCCGCGCAAAAGTCGCCGCTACTTCTAGCCAGCGCGGCGCGGTCGCTCATGAAAGGCAAGAACCAAACGGAGTAGTATGCCCGGCAAAGATCAGCATTGCCGCGGTCGCCCGCCCAGGCCGCACGGGCGGAGCGAAGCTGTTCTCTCTCCTCTGGAACGCGCTCGGCCTCGATGCGCTCAAACGTCCGCAGAAGGTCGGATTGGCGAGGTGGAATGGCGCCAACTAGAATGAGGCGCTCAATGCGGTCTGGGCGCTGCGCAGCGTAGAGCGCGACAAGGCCTGCGCCCCAAGAATGGCCGAGAAGCGTCACCCTCTCCAACCCCAGCTGGAGGCGCACAGCCTCCAAGTCTTCTATAAACCGCTGCGCGTCGAGGCCGCCGGCGTCGCTCACCAAACTGGACTGGCCAGCGCCCCGTTGATCATAGAAGACGAGACGCCGATCCCGCGCCAGCGGAGCGAGGTCCTCTCCAAAGTAGCTCATGCTGAAACCGGGCCCGCCGTGGACCACGATAATGGCGTCAGCTCCCTGCCCGACCTCGCGCAAGAACAATCGGACGCCGCCGCCAGCTTCAACATAGGCCTCCTGCACCGAGAGGCCCTCAGGACTTGTCATTTCGCTTGACCCGCTAACGCAAGCCCCCATCGAAAAGATCGCCATCAACGCCAGTACTGGCGCCGCTCCACCACGTCCGCCGCCCGAACATCCGGCGCCGGCCTTCAAACATGGAAGATCGCCCTCAAGTCTCATCTTTGAGCGCCACGACGAGATCGAGCACGCGGCGGCGCATAGCCGGTGTCATCGCTGCATAGGTCCGCACGAGATCATGAGCGCCTGGCGCTGCGAGCGCTGAAATCACATCGCCGCTTGCGCCGTTTGTCGCCTTGGACCCGGCCACGCGCACGCCCTCGAAGAAGCGCGTAATCGGGGTTTCAAGCGCGTCGGCGATGTCGAGCAAACGCCCTGCCGCGATGCGATTGACGCCCCGTTCGTATTTCTGGACCTGAAACGTAACCCGGATCCGCTCCGCTAGCTGCTCCTGGCTGACCTCGATTTCCAACCGGCGCGCGCGCACGCGTTCGCCAATCTTCCGATCGACCGCATTCGCTGCGCACTCGTCGCCCACGTTCCGATCCCCAGTTAGACTCCCGATGCTAGGCATGCGAACAGGCTCCGCAAGTCATCGCTCCGGCCCGACGCATGCCCCTCGCACGGGAGTGCGACGCGCAAATGCCCGCGCGCCCATTGGATGTCGAGCCCGCAGGGCGAACTCGACCCTGCCCACTCCCCTATCCACTGTGACGAGTGAGACGTTCTCTCCCGCGAGAGGCCATCACCCTGAGCGCGCTCACTCCAAAAGAACAGAACGTGGGGCGTCTATGACTAAGGCAAGCGGAGCAGCACTCTGTCATAGACGAGTATGCGAGCGCGCTCTTCATTACAACGCTAATCCGCCTCGATGTTTGCACCGCGCTGGCACGCAACGCCCTTCCTTGAACTGGCCGAATTAAAACGTCGAGCTCAAGCGGTGCGGGCAACGTAGTCGACATCAGCGCGGGCGACGGGTGACGCAAACAGCGGCGTTCGCGTCCGCGCGCACGCGACCTTGCGAAAATATTCATTCACCCAAGCTTGTGCGCCATCGAAACGACGAAGCGCATCGCCGCGCCAACTCGCAACGTGACGGCGCCGCGAGCGGAGGCGCGTAGCGATGATACATGTTCTCGAATGGGCGCCCAGCGCTCACCAATCGATTGCGTCGGCGAGACTTTCCGCGGCTCCGTCGCCCCAGAACGCCGGCGCCGGGGCCGATGCCGGCGAAGTCGAGCGCGGCGAATTAAGCGCTTCTGGGCGCACTTCGGCGATGGCGCCTGCAGTTCAGCTCACTTTCCCTCCTGAGTGTGACCCCTGCGTTGCAGGCCAACGGCCTGGCTTTGCCACTGACAAAGCACTCCACCTGGATATCGCGAGCCCTGCATGACCGAGCAGCTCTATCTGGCTGAAGATGTCTATGTGTGCGTGACCGAGGGACACGGCGTCTTCCTCGATTTGAAGCAGGACAAGTATAGCGCCTTGATGTTTGACGGCGCTTCTGCTGCCCCTGGCGGCGAAAACGCGACAGACAACGGCAGCGCTTCCACGCTCGCCGAGAAGCTGGCGCAACAAAGCGACGCGCTGCTTGCAGCAGGGCTGCTCACCACAGATAAGACCAAAGGCAGAGCGATCGAACCAACACCAGTTGAGCGGCCACAAGGGCATATCTTCGGGACCGATGACCAGCGGGCTTTTGGCCTTACGGGCGAAGCGGCCGCCGATCTAAAGATCGCGCCCCGGGACCTCTGGGACTTCTTCGCAGCGTCGTGGAAGGCGTCGCGCGAACTCAAAACCAAGCACATCGCGCAAGTGGTGGAAGGAGTGCGTCGGCGCAAACGTGACGCGCGCAGCCGAACCACCAATCTTGAGGAACTGCACAGGCTAACTGCGATCTACCGCCGCCTCAGACCGTGGTATCCGCGGAAATATCTCTGCCTCTATGATTCGCTTGCGCTCGTGGAGTTTCTGGCGCGGCGCAATCTCTACCCGCTCTGGATTTTTGCAGTGCAGGCACAGCCCTTCGGGGCGCACTCCTGGGTGCAGGAAAGCCAGTTCGTACTAAACGAAAGCACTGAGTACGCCGGGCAGTTCACACCAATTATGGCCGTTTGAACAGGACGAGCACATGGATCGCTTTGTTGCTTTGGCCTGGGACCCCGCGAATGAAGGCCGCATCTGGCAGATGAACGATTGGTGCGAACGGCTCCAGCGCGCCTCGCCAGCCTGGCAGTGCGTTGTTGATTACCCTGGATTTCGAGTGCTGGCACTGATTCAGCGCGGTGACGCGCCAGTTGTCACCTACTTAGACGGTCAGGTCGGCGTAGTCGTGGGCTGCCTCTTTGAGCGCGATCACGAACAACGGGGACGCGTGCGTCGCCTCGAGTGCGAAGACGCTCTTAGAGTCGTAGCAACGGGCGGGGTTCATCTCACCGAGGCCTATTGGGGCAGCTATGTCGCTATCTGGCGCGATCCCGCAACGCAAGCTGTGAATGTCTTGCGAGACCCATGCGGCGCCCTTCCTTGTTTTCAGACCCAGACCCGTGACACGGCGCTCTTCTTTTCACACATCGAAGACATAGCCGATCTGCCAGGCCTCTCTTTCACGATTGATTGGGATTACCTGCGAGCGTTCCTCGTCTTTCGCTATTTCATGACGGAGTTCACCGGCCTACGCGAAGTGCGGGAGATCGGCGCGGGAGCGCGGCGCCAGATTACGCCTCGAGGCGAGTCACAGACGCGCTGGTTGTGGAGCGGAGCACAAATCGCATCAGAAGCGGCCGAAAATAGATTCGAGAGCGCCGCTCACGGGCTTCGCGACGTCGCGACCAGATGCTTCGCCGCTTGGGGGCGGGAGTATCAGACGATCATCCTATCGCTCTCGGGCGGACTTGATTCATCCATCTTGGCCACTCTTCTGCGCCAAGTCTCAAGCGCCAAGATCGTCGGACTCCATTATGTCGGTCAAGGCTACGAAGCCTTCGAATCGCAACATGCGCGACTTGCGGCGGCGGCGGCCGAGATAGATCTTGTGGAGGCGCACCAAGATCCCGAGGCGGAGTGTTTGCACGAACTCCTGGCTGCTCCACGATTCGCGCGCCCTAAGGTCAAATTACTCTCCTACCAAGTAGACGCCATTGCACGACGGACCGCCGATCGCTATGGCGCGGACGCGTTCATGCTAGGTCAAGGTGGCGATAACCTTTTCATTCAACGCGGCAGCGCAAAGGGCACGCTCGACGATTACATCTGGGATCATGGGCTTGGCCCTCAAGTTCTGCCCCGCGCGCACGACGCAGCAATTCTCCAACGGCGCTCCGTTTGGGGGGTTTTGGGCGATGCTCTATCGCTTCGGCAAGTTCATCCTTATGGGTTCCTCGAAAGCGATGAGTGGACGCGAGACCGACCGCTGAGGCACGAGTCGCTGCGCAGCGTCGACGACGCGTACAGGATTCATCCCTGGCTCACGAATCTCTCCGATTTACCTCGCGGCAAAGCCGAGCACTTGCGGAGCTTCATCTCGCTTTACGACTACCATGTCCACCACGGTCGTGGCATTAGACGTGACGTCGTTTACCCCTTCATCTCTCAGCCGCTCGTCGAGTTCGCCCTTCGCACGCCAACCTATGTTCTTTGTCAAGGCGGACTAGACCGCTCCCTCGAACGGTCGGCGTTCCGCGATTTAATACCGGACGAGATTTTCCGGCGCACAGGCAAGGGTGTCGCGACTCACTACCTTCTAAAGAGCATGAAAGCGAACCATGCCTTTTACCGAGAAATAATCTTGGGCGGCGTCTTAGTACAACAGGGTTGGCTCGACGAAAAAAAGCTCAGTCAACTCATGTCACCCAGTTATGTCGTGAACGGACGCGGACAGAAGTACATTCATCTGCTGGCTGCTGCAGAGATTTGGCTGCAAAGCTGGCAACACCACAGCGCTCGAGCAGCGGCATGACGACAACATAATATTAAGAATATTGACGGCCGCTGCGGCGCTCAACCGCGATACAACGCTGATGCCGCACACGCGCGGCGATTGTTGCACGATGGAGAAAAGCAATGATTGATCTCGGCTATGTTTCGAAAGAGACCAAGGGCGAATTCAACCCCACGACTTTCGAACTTGAGATCGAGGACGCGTTCCCGGTCTGACGGAAGCGCGTAGATCGAGGTAACTCGATCTCCTAAGATCGCTTCGGGATGCGCGGTCTACGCCGCGCATCCCATCGCATTTGAGATCAGCATGTACTTCATACCCCGACTCGGCAGTGTGTCAGCAGATACCCAATGCACACCCGGCCCTCTCTTTGAGGTTGAACTATATCCAGAAGGTCGCTGACGCGGCGCACCGTTTTAGTGCGTGCAGATGCGCTGCCGCTCGTCTTGCACACGAGCTCTTTCTACGCGAGGCCGCAACGCCTCCCATCTTTCGTATTGAGGAGAGAGGCCTGGTTCCTCCCGCCTTCTCCCACGCAGCCAAAAGTTCATCCAATCTACATTTCGACGATAAATCGACAGACGGTGCGCCGGCTGCCACTTAGTGTGAAACTCGTCGGGGAACACGAACATCTCGACCGCTCGGTCGGCCCTATCGAGGGCCGTGAAGACCGGAAGCGCGGAGCCCAATTCGCGATCGGCAATATGCAGCAAGAGCGGCGCGGATACGCTTTCAACGTTTCGCGTAATAGAAAGATGGTCCCACCGTTCGCTCGTCGGCGTATCCAATCCCCACGGGATGAGCACACGGCGCCCTGACGGACCGTAGAGATAAGTGCTTGCAGGTCCAACTTCAGTGCCGCTCGCGATCGCGGCTCCGAGTCTCGGGATGTTAAACAATGCGTAGGTGACCGTCTCAGCGCCGAAGCTGAGGCCGGTGAGGCCAATTCGCCTTGGATCTATGATGCCTCTCGCGTCCAGATCGCAAAGTGCAGCATTCAGCGCTTCCTGCGTTCGCCGCTTCTCAGGATCGCCGGGGCCCCTGAGCCAGTTCTGATAGTCCGGCCAACTCATGGACGCCAGCCGATCCATGTCCAAGGTCGGAGCGTCGAAGCAAAAAACTGCAAAGCCTTCCGCAGCGAACGCATATATTGGGTATTCATCGCCGACGCCGCCACGCAAGAATCCAGCACAGCGATACGTCACCACGATGACCGGCAGAGGCTCCCTTGGTGTTCTGCCTGGTGGCATCACCAGATAACCCCACGCAGAGACGCCTGTCGGCGTCTGGATGTCCACGAAGGTTGGCGGTTGGCCAAGATCAAATTCGGCAAAGTCTGGGTTCGGGTCGAGGATAGTCTCGACAGCGCCTGAGGTTGCATCAATTGCCACCAGCCGCCGGGGATAGTTTGGCTGCTCGTACAAGCAAACGAGCCCATATCGCGACGGACCGCATTCCCACTGAAAGGATGTGAACACGTCTCGGGTGCGCAATACGCGGCGCACACGACCGCTCGTGGGCTGCCACGCATAGAGGGCGCGATACTCCAGAGACCGGCTCTCGCGGCGAACGAACAGTACTTCGCCGTCATTGCCGAACCACACATCGTCGAACATTTCCCCAATGCACTCGTCCGCGACGCAAACAACCGGAGCTGAATCGCCGTGCGCCTGGGCGACGAGAGCGACCGGAGCGAGGCCGCCTTGAAGGTGTTCGTGGAGCGGTTCAAACCAAGCTCTACGCCCGTCCGCCGCACGAGTGGCCGGTCGGCCCAGTGGGCCCTCATCATCGATCGCCGCCCTCAGTGCTGAAAACTCGTCCCGTTCGCTGTTGGAGGCCCGCCGTTCGCCGCCTCCTGCGGCGTCGACGACCCAAATGTTCTCCTCCCACAGGATCGGCGTCGCACTATAGTTCGGGAAGTATCGGCCGTCGTAAAGAAAACCGCTGAGACCCTCCGTCTCAAGGCGGCCCCTCAATTGCTCATCGCTCAGCTCGGTCGCAAACAAGATCCGGCTACCATCCTGCGAAAGATAGGCCGAAGTCACGCTGCCTGGGTTGTTGGTGATTTGCGTGTTGTCGGCGCCATTTGCTCGAGCACGCCACACCTGTGCCCCTGCGCTATCGCGTCGGAGATAGAACACCCATTGGCTGTCAGCGGACCACACCGGCGCAGGCGTTCGCATCGCCCCGTTGATGCGGCCGCGGCGACTCGGGAGGATCGGGGCGCCGGCGGGAAAGGTTGAGACTGTACTTCCGTCCGCGATCTCAACAACGACCCACGATTGGTGGTATCGATTGGTTGCCGGGTGCGCCGTGCGAATCTGGACAATCGCCATTTCTCCATTGGGAGAAACCGCCAAGCCGTCGATGTCGCGCAAGCCTGCAAGGTCCGCAATTGTGATCTGCCGAGCGGCATCGGCCGCCGATGCCGCGGGGCCAAACAGACTTGCCGCGATAATGAACAGAACTGAAGCCAGCCGCAGCACCGCCAACCCCTACCAGGCCTGCGTTATGCTGAGCGCAACGACTCGGCCGAGCGGATTCGCATTTGCCGGATCGAACGCCGGCGAAAACTGCAATGTCGAGCCGCGGCTAACGAACGGCGGGTCGCGATCGAATACGTTTTGAATGGTTAAACTAAGACGCGTACGCCCCCAGCCCTCGAATTGCAGATCTACCGCCGACGTCCAATCCAACGTGGTCCAACTGTCGACCTCATGGGGTCCTCCCGCTGAAGCAAACGCTAGAGGATTGTCGTAGCCGTCGACGTAATTCGCGTTGAGTGATGTCCACCAATTGTCCCGGCCAAGCATGACGCGAAGTCGGCCTCGCAGGTCCGCAGGCCTACCCACCGTATCCACGACCGAAACGGTCGGCGAATTCTCCGACGCCTTTTCAACGAACTCAAAGATCTTGGTGAAGTCTACGCCAAGCGTCAATTCGCCGATCGGCGTCTCCGCCCGATGTTGTAGGCTTATGTCGATGCCCTCCAACGTTGAGACTGACAGGTTTCTGGTTTGAGAGTCGACGATCCAAAGATTGGGTAGGCGGGCAAACAGCGCCGCCGCAGCCGCTTCCGGATCAGCCAGCGAAACCCCGGTGTTGTTGAATGTATTGGGCAGAGAAGAGATGATCTCCTCTAGCTCGTCCGCCGAAACGGGTCGATGAATGAGCTCCGGCCATGCACTGGGATTCGCTCTGGCTGCCGTCGTGCTCGGCGCCGCCACCCGATCCGAGTAATCGATACTGAAATAGGTGCCGCTGAGTTCAAATCCCGACAGCCAGTTGGGGCGATAGTCAAAACCGATTGTGTACGTCTCGGCGGTTTCTGCATCGAGTTCGTCAGCAGGTCCGCCGAGGGCCACCACTGTCGAACTCACGCCCCCAACGGCTGCTCCTTGTTGCAGCGTAAACAATCGTCCTGACGGATCCATTTGCGAAAGCGAAGGGGCGCGGAAGGACTCTCCGTAAGTCCCGCGAAGATTGAGCGTCTCGAATGGCGACCACAGTAACCCGATCTTTGGGCTTACCCGATCGCCGAACTCTTGGTCCGCTCTCGGTTCGCTCGCATCCTCGTAGCTCGTGTAGCGCGCAGCCACGCTGAACTCCAATCGATGGGCAAGCGGTGCGTCTTGAGATTCGCCGATCAGGGGCAGAAGCAGTTCGGCGAACGCAGCGCTCGTAGTTCGCCCCAGCGTCCGGCCGCTTGGCGTAACGCCATTCGCGGTTGTCGTTCCAAGATATTCTTCTTCTTGATAAGACGCACCAAACGCGTAGCGCGCGGATCCGGCGGGCGTCGCGAACAAGACTCCATTCAAAACAGCCGTTAAATCGAACGAAGAGTACTCGGTGTCGATAACAGCTCCCGCACCATATGAACTGTCGACATTGTTGGCAGAGTAGGTGAGCGAGACGCTCGCCGAGAGGTTCTCCGCCAGGTCAGCGTCCAATCCGAGGTCTGCAAACGTGTGAAAGGTTTCGCTGCGATACGCCGTAGGAGCGCCGAGCGCATTTAGGAGCGCGACATTCTTCACATCGCGCATTGCGAGTGCGAGTAGCCCGCCAAGCCTCAGATCCGCTGTCAAGTCCTGTGAAATTGATCCTAAAGCAGTCTGATTTTGCGTAGTGGGCGTGAGATCCGCTTGGCCAAATATCGAAGTGTCTGCGTAGTCTCGGTCAGATGCGGACAATGACGATGCCGAGGCGTAGTCGAGCGCGAGTAGGCCGTTTCCATTCCCCCACTCTCGCCCCACGGTCTGGCTTATGTTGCCGCGCCGCAGGTCGCCTGACGTTACGCCGCCATAGCTGACGCGTGTTTCCGCACCATCGAAATCGTCTCGCAGCACGAAATTGACGACGCCGCCGATAGCATCTGACCCATATAAAGCTGATGCCCCGTCTGTAAGAACCTCCACTCGCTCGATCGCTCCAACGGGAATAATCGACACGTCAACTGTCTGCCCAAAATTCGCCGGCGCGATACGGCGCCCGTTCAAAAGGGTTAGAGTCGTGCCAACTCCCAATCCTCTTAGGTCGATGCTACTCACCGCCTCTCGATTGAAGGAGTTCGTCGTCGTGGCAGTAGATGCGTACTCGGTCCGCGTCCCCACGTTCTGGGGCAATCGCTGTATGAATTGCTCAGTTGTGACGGCGCCGCTCTGTGCGATGTCCTCAGCGCTGTAGATTTCCACGGGCGAGGACGCCGGATACGCACCACGGATTTTCGTCCCAACTACAACGATGTCCTCTTCCGTGTTTGGTAGTTGTCTCTCTTCCCCACGCAATAAGATCGAATCCGGCGCTTGAGCGAAGGCGTCGTCCTCGTAATCGGGCGTCGAGCCTTCCTCCGCCCTCTCGCCTGTTTGCGCCACTCGGCTGAGTCTGACAGCGCCATTCTCAAATCGCGCCCGATATCCCGTCCCACGAAGCAATATTGAAAGCGCCTCCTGCCTCTCGAACACCCCACGCACAGGATTGGCCCAAGTGGTCCCAACAGCCTCCTCGGTCATGACCAGCTGAACGCCCGCTTGGCGCGCGTACGCCACGAGCGCTGACCCCAGGGGCTGCGCGGGAATGTCGAATTCGACGGCTTCGCTTTGCGCTTGCGCGGCGGCTGGCGTTGTTATTGCGATCGGGGAAACCCCCGCGAGCAACGCTACAAGCGCTGCCGCAGCGCGCCGCGATGCGCCCCCTCGTTCCTTACCCGAGCCAAGACCCTTGCCCATCGAACCCCCTCCCCCGTCGTCGGCGATCGATCCATCGCTCGTGACAGTACGGTGACGTTCCAGGCGACGACGTGGATATGTCCAACGGCCCAAAAATCCTAGTTCATCAAATCTTCCTCTCGAAGAAACAGCTCTGCGGCCGCCAGAAGGGCCCTGGGATTCATCTTCAGGACACGGGCGATGAGGATCACCTCGAACACATCCGCTCTACGTCTGGAGTTCTCAATCTTGGAAATCGACGATTGATGCCATCCTAACTTGTCGGCGACGTCCTCTTGGCTGAGGTCAAGGACATCTCTTCGCTGCGCGAACAGTTCTCCGAGCCTGCGATTTGCGCTAGTGTGCAGCGCTCGCAAGCTCCCCTTCCGGACATCGCGTGACATTGACGGAAACTGTAAGCCTATAATGGCATTATGCCATTTTCGGCTAGAGGAACTCGAGCACTGCCGGAAGCTAGAAGACTAATCGGCCAGATCACCGTCCCGGATCATTTGGGCTCGCGCCTCTCGAACCAGCCGGACAACATCAAACCCGATGACTTGAGCGAGCCGAATCAGCTCGATTACATCGATGCGCCGTTGCGCGCCTTCGATCTTGGCTACGATTGACTGGTTCCAGCCAAGTTGATCTGCAACCGCTTGCTGGCTGAGGCCCGAAGCCTTCCGGCGCTTCACCAGCGCCTCAACGAACCGTTCGTATGCCGGCTCGTGAAGCGAAGTTACCCGCAATTTCGTGGGTGGACGGCCCATGTCAAAGGGGTTAAGTCGAATTTGGGATTATGCCATTTTCGGCTTGCTGAGTTTGCGATGACCTGGCGACGCCCTGTCCTGGCCGTGGTTTCACTACTGATTGCCCTGTCTGCGTTGTCGGCGACAGCGATGTCGTTTCGCCAGCGATTCAGCATCTCGCAGCAAGCGCTCTCGTCAGCCTTAATCGAATTCGCGCGCCAGGGACGTCTTCAACTCGTGACTCCACTGCGCCCGCTTGAAAGCCTGCGCTCGAACGAAGTGCGCGGCGTACACGGAGCTTCTGACGCGCTCGATCGGCTGCTTGTCTGCACCGGACTTGAGGGACGCATTGATGGCAATGTCATTCGCCTTCGCGAGCTGCCGCATGGTCCCGAACTTTCTTGCGTGATCACAGCGGACGCGCCGATCGCCCTATCGCGTGCAGAGGCCGCTGATCGTCTGCCATGGCTGGATCATGCGCGCGAAGGTTGCAACGCATCTTTCCTCGCGCCTTGCGCGATTGGCGATGTAGGCGACACTGACGCGTCGCCACTTGCTATTACTTCTGACGCGGCGTTTGCTGAGGCGGGAGTTGGTCAAGCTGCGGCGGGCTCGGGGTGAAGTGACGACCGATTACGTCTATTCGCAAGCTGAAGAATCCAGCGTCGGCGAGTCTGCGCCTGCAGAGAACGCGCGTGCGGAGAGCAGATTTTCGCGCTTCTTCCGCATCGAAGCGCCGCGCCTTGTCAATTATCTGCGCCGCTTCGTTGCGCCCGACGCCGCCGAAGAACTGGCCCAGGAAGCATTCGCGCGGGTCTATTCCGCGCAAGGCGAAGTGCGTTCGCAAAGCGGCCTTCTCTATCAAACCGCACGCAATCTCCTGATCGACCGCAAGAGACGCGAGCGCACGGCAAGCAAGGTTCTCGAAGACGGCGCTGAAGCGGAATCGGTGCCGGACGCACACGCCTCGCCCGAAGATCAGGTTCTGCTGCGCGAGCGGCTCGAACGCGCGGCTACCATGATCGAGCGCATGCCGCCCAAGTGCCGCAAAGTGTTTTTGATGCAGGTGCTCGATGGCGCAAGCTATGCCGAGATCGCAGCTTCCATGGGGATATCGGTCGCCACCGTCAAAATGCATCTGATGCGCGCCTTCGAGATTTGCGCTGCGCACGCTGAGGCCGAAGGCATCACCGATGGGCGCCGCGCCAAGCGCGATGCGGACAAAAAATCATGAGCGCCGCAGCTGCTCGATTGATCGAACGGGCCGCCAGCGAATGGTTGGTGCGCCTGCGCGATGAGAGCGTAACCGCCGAAGATCACGCGGACTTCGACGCCTGGCTCTCAGCCGATCGCCGCCATGGGGAAGCGTTCGAGCGCGTGTCGACAAGGGTGTCGAGCCTTGCCGCTTTAGGTCCTGCCCTGAAGGATGCGCTAGCGGCACGGAGCGCCAATGCGCGCACGCTGAGCCGTCGCGGGTTTTCAATGGGCGGGCTTGCCGTTGCAGCAGCTGCGGGTTTTGCATTCCTGGGCTTTAGCCTTGCCGCGCCGCCAGTTTACACAACCGCGGTCGGCGAGCAGCGCAGGATCGAGCTTAGAGACGGCAGCACGGTTGAACTCAACACCGATTCAAGGCTGGTTGTGCGCTTCAGCAATAACGCGCGAGAAATCGAACTGACGCGCGGGGAAGCGGTTTTCGATGTCGCTCATGACGCCAGCCGCCCCTTCATCGTCGAGGCGGCCGGCCAAGAAGTGCGGGCGATCGGCACCCAGTTTGCCGTACGCCTCGATGGGAGCGATGTCAGCGTCTTGGTTTCAGAGGGGGTGGTCGCTGTCTCGCCGGCCGCGGCAACCGCGCCGGTAGCAGCCGAACCCACTCGGCTTGCGGCCGGTCACAAGCTGGACGTTGGTGCGGACGCTGCCGAAGTGGCTACGCTTGCGCCTGGCGAAATCGAGCGTCACCTCACCTGGCGCTCAGGGATGCTTCAGTTCGACGGCCAAACGCTGGCGGAAGCGGTTACGGAAGTCTCGCGTTATACAGGCGCGCGCTTTGCGCTTTCAGGCGAAGAAGTACGCGAGCTGCGCGTCTGGGCCTATTTCCGGGCCTCCGATCTTGATGGGTTTTTGACCAACCTAGAAATGAACAATCCATCGCTTGAGATCGAGCGAAGCGCCGACGTTGTACGCATTTCTAAGCCAACTCGGTGACGCTTGCGGGAGCGGCGGGCCGCCCCCTCTCGGCGCTTAGCCGCCGACAACCCAAGCAGCCGACACACGCTTTGCCGTTGCGGCCCTAGCGCCTGCTGCGCTCGCGAGCCGCGTCTTGCGCAGCGCTTCCGGTAAGAGAGCGTTCACCAACAAAGACCAGCGCCGCTAAGCGTCTGTAAGGCTTATTTCGTTAAGAGCGTGGAGCGCTCACAGCTCTCAGCGGAAAGTTCAAGCCTTATGGTGCGCGTCTTCGCCTGCGTTTTCGAACAGCACAATTTGTGGCTGGTCGGCCTGGCCGCGCTTATCTGCGTTTGCGCCTGCGCGGGGGTATTCTTCGTCCTGGACGGTCTTGGCGCCGACACCGCAGCCAAGAGACGCCGGCGCTGGCTCTTTCTTGCCGGCGTCCTCTGCGGCGGGGGCGTTTGGGCGACACATTTTGTCGCCATGTTGGGCTATGAGCCCGGCTTGCGCATGGGTTATGATCCTGGCCTGACGTTTACTTCTGCTCTGATCGGCGTCCTCGGCGCGTGGGGCGCGCTCGTCATCTTCGACCATTTCAAGGGTAGCGCCGGTCGCATCGCAGCAGGCCTTGTGCTCGGCGGCTCCATCGTTGCGCTCCACTATATCGGCATGGCCGGGGTCGAAGCCCCCGCGCGCCAGGAATGGGCGATCGAACTCATCATCCCCTCCTTCCTGCTCTGCGCAAGCTTTGCGATCGCAGCCCTTCACGCCTACCAAATTGCTCCCAAACGCTACCGCGTCGCAGCAAGCGCGGCACTGCTGCTCTTATCGATCGTGTCGCTTCACTTCACGGCGATGGGCGCGCTGACGTTGATCCCCGATCCGCGCCTCGCTTTGCCGAGCCAGGCGCTCGACCGCAACATGCTGGGCGTGACAGTGGCGTCGGGCGCCGCCGCCGCTCTCTTCATGGGCGTCTTGATGGCGATCGCCGATCGGCGCATCACCGCCACCGAGCTTGCCGCCGCGCAGCGGACGGCGGCGATGGCGCTGCACGATGCGCTGACTGGGCTACCCAACCGGCGCCATCTCAGCGCCGCACTCGATCGAATGCTTCAGAAGCCGCAAGCGCGCTTAGCCGTGGTCGCCGTCGACCTCGATCGGTTCAAGCCAGTGAACGATCTCTACGGCCATCGGGTGGGCGATGAGCTCCTCGTTGCTGCCGGGCGTTTGCTCGCCGAGGCGGCTGCGCCTCAGGGATTTGCGGCTCGCATCGGCGGTGACGAGTTCGTATTGGTGCTGCCGTTCACGAGCGAGGAAGATCTCATCCCTCAGATGACGGCGCTCGTGGCCAAGTTTTCGCGCCCATTACGGCTGGAGCACATCGATGCGCCGGTCGGCGCGACATTCGGCGTGGCGCTGGCGCCGGCGGACGGAATTGAAGCGGACCTTCTACTGCGCCGCGCCGATATTGCGCTTTATCGCGCCAAGAGGGACGGGCGGGGTCAGTTCTCCTTCTTCGAGCACGGGATGGACGTGCGGGTGATGGAGCGTGCCGTACTTGAGCGTGATCTGCGCGCGGCGATCGCGAGCGATGAGATCATTCCCTATTACCAGCCTCTCGTTCAGCTCGCCTCGGGCCAAGTTGGCGGATACGAAGTGCTGGTGCGCTGGCCGCACCCAGAACGCGGGCTAATTCAGCCGGACAGCTTCATTCCGATCGCCGTGGAAACCGGCCTCATCAACGAGATGACCTTCAACGTGCTGCGCCGGGCCTGCCGTGAGACGCTCAACTGGCCTGGCGGACCCTCCATCTCGCTCAATGTCGCGCCCGTCCAGCTGCACGACCGCGCCCTGGCGCAGAAAGTGCTGCAGGTCTTGCTGGAATGTGGCTTTCCCCCTGGCCGGCTAGAGATCGAGCTCACCGAAGATGCGCTGATTGGCGATCTTGAAGCAGCGCGCGCATTGCTCGCCTCGCTCAAGAATGTCGGCGTACGTATTTCTTTGGACGATTTCGGCACTGGCTATTCCAGCCTGCGTCACCTGCGTGAGCTGCCGTTCGACAGCTTGAAGATCGACCGCTCCTTCATTCGCAACATGTCGGATGACGATGAAGCTGCGGCGATCGTGAAAACGATCGTGCAGATGGCCAAATCGTTGGGCCTTGCGGTCACGGCCGAGGGCATTGAAACCGAGCGCCAAGCGGCCGATTTGCAGGCGCTCGGGTGCGAACGCGGACAAGGTTACCTTTTGGGCCGACCGGCTGAGAGCTTCCGAGTAGAGGAGCCTGGGCGCTCGATCCGGGCGCCGGCGCGCGCCCACAATTGAATAGCACGTGGGCACGCGAAAAGCGCGGGAGGCCTCATCGCGCGCATCCGGTCTGGGCCGCGCTTGGGAAGCGTTCTCGTTAAAGCGCCCCCATCAACGAGCAGGGGCGTTCGACCAATCCCAAAGCGTCCGAAATCGTCTCATCCTCGCCGTGTTCGCTTTTAAACCTCGTCGAAATGACGAGGCGCGAGAGGCGACGTTTCGCCCACGATGCGCCGCGCTGACGAACGTGCGGGCCACCTTGATGGCAGGCCCACGCGAACGTCTTGGGTGGTTCGAGGAGCAACATGAATCGCTTCGCGGCGATGATCTGGGATCCGGCGGTCGAGACACGCACAGCGCAGGTCGAACGCTGGAGCAAGCACTTTTCAGAGGGACGCTGGAGGCGTGTGTATGATCGGCCGGGGCTTTGCGTCTTTGCCCTCGCCCATCGCGGACCTCAGCCCGTCACCGCAAACATCGCCGATGCGGGCGTCATCATAGGCCCCCTCTTCGCGCGCGGCGGCGAAGCAAAAGGACGCGTGCGCCAACTCTCGCCGGCGGACGCACGCGCAGTCATCGCGGACGGCGGCCAAAGTCTCGTTGTGAGCCATTGGGGCAATTACGTCGCCTTCTGGCGCGATCAAACCAAGGCTTCGACATTCGTGTTGCGCGACCCCTGCGGCGGCGTTGCTTGCTTCACCACCGAGGCGCTCAACGTTACGCTCGTTTTTTCTCACGCCGATGATGTCGCGCGGTTGCCGGGTATCTCCTGGTCGATCGATTGGACCTATCTGCAGTCCTTCCTCGTCTTCAATTATTTTGTGACGCCGATGACGGGACTGCGCGGGGTAACAGAGCTGCTGGCCGGTGAGCGCCTCAGATGCGCGCAGCGCCTGCCGAACGAGCGCGCCTTTGTCTGGAATGGCGCGGCCATCGCCTCATCGCCCCATCGCCTGGACTTTGCCGCAACATGTGAGGAAGCGGCCAGCCTTGGCCGCGCCTGCTTCAGCGCCTGGGGCGGCGAGTATCGCTCGATCCTCGTCTCATTGTCGGGCGGGCTCGACTCTTCGATTCTCATCAACCTCATGAGGCGCACATCAAGCGCCGAGTTGGCCGCGCTCCATTATGTTGGCGCAGGCTATGAGAGCTATGAGCTAAAGCTCGCGCGTCTTGCCGCTGCGCACGCAGATGTATCCCTCATCGAACTGGAGCAAGATCCCGCGCGCGAGATGCTTACCCGCACGCTGACGGCGCCGCTCCTTGCCCGGCCGAAAGTCCAGTCGCTCGCCGTCTTGATCGACGAGCTTTCGCACGAGCTTGCAGAGCGGCTTGGCGCCGAGGCGTTCATGCTTGGTCATGGCGGAGACAATCTCTTTCTGCAACGAGGCGCGGCGCTACACACGCTCGCCGATTATGTGCGCCTTGAAGGTCTCGGGCAGCGCTTCTGGCGGACCACCTACGATGCGGCTTGTCTTAAGCAGCATTCGCTCTGGCATGTTCTTGCCGAGGCGATCGGCGAGGGCCTCAATGGCCGGCGCTGGCGTCCCTACCAAATACTTGAGCGCGGCGATTGGACAAGCCAGCGCCCGCTTACCAACACAGCGGCCCAAGCGCTGCCGGACCAATACAAAATCCATCCCTGGCTCGCCCAAGCAGCACGCTTGCCGGCTGGAAAAGGCGAGCATCTTTCCAGCGTCGTTGCGCTCTACAATTATCATTTCCATCATGGCCGCGGGCTGGAACGCGATGTCATCTATCCTTTCTTTTCTCAGCCGCTGGTCGAACATTTACTCAAAACGCCAACCTACGTGCTGGCGCATGGCGGGCTCGATCGCGCGGTTGAGCGGGCGGCCTTTGGCGATCTCATACCAAGCGAGATTTTGCGCCGCACGGGCAAGAGCGGCGCCGATCACTACTTGCTCAAAGTGCTGCAGCATCACTTCGCGTTCTTCCGCGAGCTCATTCTGGATGGCCAGCTTATCCGGCAAGACTGGATCGCGCGCGACAGGGTGGAAAAGATGCTTGCGCCAGGCTTCGCGAGCGAAGGCGGCGGCGCGCTCTTCATTTATCTATTAGCCGCGGCGGAAGCTTGGCTGACGAGCTGGCGCACACGCCTTGCTGCGCCAGGGCCGCGTCCCATCGCAGCCGAGGTGTAAACCGCTTACGTCTTCAGACGTCCGGGACGAGAAATTCTGTAGGCGATGTCATTTCAAACCCCTACCCGAACTCAACCTTTTGGTGTAGTCATCACGTGCGCGCGAGGGCCCCGCCTCAGCGGGAGTCGGCGCATGATTGTGCAGAACGCGCGATGGTTTTTCGAGCGGAGGAAGCATTATGGTAGTTGAACTCGGCGCGGTGTCAGCAAAGACCAAAGGCACAATCTTCTTCATTTGGCTGGAAAACGGACTTTTTCCGCTTCTGACCTTCCCCGCCTGAAGATTTGAGTTTCAAGCAGCCAGCCGTCGCGCGCAGCGCACGTCGATCACGGGCGTCGTGCGCGACTGTCAAAAATTCAAGGTCGGCGCAAATGTGTGTGACGCCGGCCTCTCACATTATCGGGGGCCTTTCATGCTGATTTCGCTTGGCGCCGTTTCGGTCAAGACGCGCGGCACGATCTTCTACATGTGGCTTGAGAACGGCCTCTTTCCGCACCTGACGTTCAACGCCTGAATAGCGCCGACGGCGTACAACAGGTCACCAGCGGCGCACCAGTTCAACAGCGATGAACCTACCCACGGGGTCTGCGTTGGCTGGATCGAAGCCGTTGCGCGAGCGCAGCCCCTCGCCTTGCACGCCGCTGGTGGCCGCAAACGGAGCCGCCTCGTCGAAAATGTTGCGCACATTGAAGGAGAGCGTCGCCGGCGCTCGGCCTTCTCCATCCCGATCGCCTAGGTCGAGTGAAATGCGCGCGTCGAACGTCAGCCAACTCTCGATACTGGCCGGTCCCCCCGGCGCATAGGGGTTATCGTAGCCGTCGACATAATTCATGCTGAAGACGGTTTGGATCTCGCTCGTGGCGAGCGATAAGAATGCGTGAGCGCGCAGATCAACCGGATAGAGCACCGTGTCCAGCACCTCGTAGCTCGGCCCGCCTGGCGTTCGCTGTTCATCATAGGTCATAAGATAGGTGAGCCGCGCGCCTGCGCTCAGATGGGCCCAATCGACATCCGCCTCATAGCCCAGATCGAGATCTATCCCTTGCACATGGGCGCTGCCCAAATTGCGCGTCCTGTTGTCGAGAATGCGAAAGTTCGAAAGCGCAGCGAATGCCGCCGCCGCGGCGGCAGGATCGCTGAGATCGACCGACGACGCGTTAAAGACGTTGGGGCCGTGTCGAACGAAGGCCTCGATCTCTGCCGCATTCGCCGGAGCGTAAAGGACATCGCTATAGTTCTGCGGCTCGGCGAGCACGGCGGCGAGATTTGGCGCGCCCACCCGCTCTTGGTAGGCGATGTCGAAATAGGTGGCGCTTAACGAGAACGTCCCGTTCTCAGGCGCAAAGTCAAAGCCCAATGTCGTCGTCGCCGCCGTTTCAGGCCCGACATCGCCTGGCCCGAACACGACAAGCGCCAGGACCGGATCGCCGGCAATCGGCAGCGGAAGCACTTGGGTAAAGCGCCCGCCAGGATCAAGCTCGGTCCAGGAAAAGGACGGCGCGCGGAAGGATTCGCTATAGGAGGCGCGAAGGCCAAGCCAGGGCGCGGCGGCCCATGCGAGTCCGATTTTTGGGCTGACGCGCTCGCCGAAATCTTGTCCTGCCTCTTCAGCGTAGACGCTGTAGCGCGCCGCCAGCGTAAGTTCCAGCCGCCGGCGCGATGGCCCATCGCCCAGGAGCGGCAGCGCCGCTTCGCCAAAGAGATAGCTGACTTCGCGCGTTAGATCAGATTGCGTCAGCGCGCTCTCGAAATTCTCGCGCATCGCGCCTGCGCCAAGGGAAAAGCGCCCGCGCCCGCCTGGCAAAGCGACCGCTTGGCCTTCAAGCTGCACTGAAGCGTCGAGCGCGTTATAATTCGTGCTGGGGTCAATGGCCTGCACGACCGGCCCGGCGATCGCGACGATTTCGTTCTCGCTCTCATTGTGCGTGAAGCTTGCATAGGCTGAAGCGCGCCAGGAGCGAGAGAGGCGATAATCGCCCTCAAGCGCCAGCAGATGATTGTTTGCCTCGGTGTGGTTGAACTGGCGGCCGCTGCGTTCGATGACGTCGTATTCTGAATCGACTTCGCGCCGGCCGAGCACAGCAAGTCCTGAAAGGGACAGACGCTCGCTCAAATCCTGGCTGACGCGGCCGATGAAGGTGAGACGTTGGTCTTCCGGCGAGAGTTCGCCCTCGCCTCCGCCTTGCGCGAAAAAACGCTCGCTACGCTCGAGCGCCGAGGCCGAGCGCAGCGACAGCGAAGCGAACGCCTCGCCTTGCGCCCAGGTGTCGCCGAGTGATAAAGACGCGCCGCCTTCGCGCAGCCCCCCGTGCGTGACGGCGCCAAAATCAGCGCGCGCTTCGCCGCCGTCGAGCCCACGCCGCAGCACGATATTGACAACGCCTCCGACCGCATCAGAGCCATAGATGGCCGAGGCGCCGTCGGTCAGCACTTCGATCCGCTCTATGGCGCTCAAAGGCACGAAGGAAAGATCGGCCATGCGCCCCTCCGCCGCGAGCGGCAGGCGCCGGCCATCGACCAGCACCAAGCTTGTGCCGACGCCAAGCCCGCGCAGATCGATGCCGTTGACGCCTTCCTGATTGACCGCGTGCGCAGAGCCCGGTCCAAATTGGGAGCGGGTCGCAAGGTTCTCAGTCAAAGTCGCTATAAAGCGCTCGCTCGTTGATGCGCCGCTGCGCTCAATCGCCTCGCGGTCATAAATTTGCAACGGGTAGGCAAGCGGATAATAGCCGTGAAGGCGGGTGCCGACGACGACGATATTGTCAATGTCTTCGGGCCCATTCATCCATCGCCGGCGCCCCTCGCCTTGCGATCGGCCACGCGCTTGCCGCGTCCTCGGCGCTAAAGGTTCAAGACGCAACGCGCCCGCTTCGATCACGCCGGCAAAGCCGCTGCCTTCGAGCAAGCGGTCGAGCGCCCGCGCAGAGGTCATGCGCCCGCTTACCGATTGCGAACTGACGCCCTCAAGCGGGGTTGCCGGCGCGATCACTTGCACGCCGGCTTGGCGGGCAAATTCCAATAAGGCGCTGGCGAGCGGCTGCGAGGGGATATCAAAGGTACGCGCCTCTTCGCGCGCGGACGCGTTAGTGGGGAAAAGCAAAAACGACAAAGCTCCGGTCGAGGCAACGCAGGCCGCAAGAAGGGCTGCAGCGCCGGCGCACGCGTTCCCTCGTCGGACGGGGCGCCGCCGCTTCATATCGCCCCGCATGAAAAGGCCGCACCCGATTGCGACGGCCTGCTCACCGTCCGCTCTCCGCCCGCGCGAGAACGATGCGCTCGCCGTCACGTTCGACGGAAAGCCCGTAGCTCTGCTCCAGAGCATTGAGAAAACCCTCAAGGTCGTTAGCGCGAAAATAAGCGACGAATGGCTCGCGCGCGATCTCGGCATCGGCGAACTCAAAGCGCGCGCCGGTGTGACGGGAGACTTCAGCGGCGACGGCGGCGAGCGGCTGGCCGTCAAATTCCAGCATGCCGTGCCGCCAGGCCGAGCGGCGGCGCAATTCAGCGGCTGAGACAGCGCTGTGCTGAAGCATGCCCCGTTCGAGTTCAACCGTTTCACCGGCCTCCACGAGCGCTTCGGCGCCATCCGATTGGGCGCTGATCCGCACGACGCCCTCGCTGACGATGAGCGTAAGAGCCTCACTATTATGAATGCGTAGCATGAACGTGGTGCCCACGACGCTGATGAGGGCGCCATCTGCCTTAACTTCGAAGGGACGGTCGGGATCTGCCGCGACTTCGAACAACGCCTCGCCGCGCTCGAGCACCAACGAGCGGCGCTGGCCGAAAGTCATATCGGCCCGCCGATAGGACACCGCGCTATCGGTATTGAGCTCAATCCGGCTCCCGTCGGTAAGCGCGATGGAGCGTTGCTGGCCTATGGATGATGACGCTTCGACTGGAGCAAAGCCCCACCAGCCGCCGGCGGCAAGCAGCGCGCTCGCTGCGAGCGCCGCGGCCATCGGCGCGAACCCAAGGCGCATGTGCGCGCGCGGCGCGTCCGCGGCCTCGAAGTCATGCGCGGCGAGGAATGGGGCAAGACCCCGCACAGCGTCGACTGCGGTTTTCAATCGTTCGAACTCGGCGCCGTGATTGGAATCACGTGCGAGCCAGGCCTCAAACCGCTCGCGCTCACGCGCAGTCATATCGCCGGCCTGCAACCTGACCAGCCAGCGGGCCGCTTGCCGGCGCACCGCATTGGCCATGAACTCCCTCCCCTGCCAAATCGGCCGTTCTCTAGTCGGCGTGCGCGCGGCGCTCGCGCTCGGCTCCTTCGGCTAAAACCTCGAATGCCCGCAACAAGTGCTTTTCGACCCCCGTCTGCGTCATGCCGCAACGCGCGGCGATCTGCTCATAGCTCCAGCCCCTCGCCACGCGCAGCAAGAATACGCGCCTCACCTTCGGCTTCATGCGCGCAAGGATTGTTCTGATGCGTTCAAATTGCAGGCGCCAATCCACCTCATCCTCCAGCAACGCATCGGCCCATATGGTGCGATCTTTATCCGGCGCCGGAAAGCCGATTGCGGGCTGCCCCTTGCTTGGCTCGCGCGCGCAAGGAGCGCGAGCCGATTGCGGGGGCAGATCAAGCGGGGCCTTTACCTGACTTCGCTGCACATGGCGCGGCAGGCGCGAAAGCAGGCTCTCCGCCCCAGCGCTCATTTGACCCGAGGCGAACGGACGCTGCGAGGATTTGCCGATTACGCCGATGGCCTCGGCGATCAACTGGCGGGCAAGCTTAGACTGGCGCATGGCTCACCAACTGCGCGGACGGCCGAGCCGTCCGCGGGAGAATAATTGTCCGGTTTCAAGCATGCGCCAAACCGCTTCTTCCTGGCTGCGCGCGCCCAGCCTTGAGCACGCACTCTGGCGAAGGCTGCGCACCGTGGTAACGCGCACGCCGAGGGCCTTAGCCACCTCTCTGGGGCGCAGGCCCCCTAGCGTCGCCAGCGTGAGGCATTCGTGTTCGCGCTGGGTGAGGAGTTCGGTCTGCGCCAGCTTGGGCCGTTGCAGCGCAACAATGTGGTGGAAGGCGTAAGCGGCCATGCGCATCGCCCGGGCGATCTGCGCCGCTTCAGCGGGCGCAGGGGCAAGCGAGCACGACGAGGGCGCGATGGCGCCTCTGACACGCTGTGTGACGCCGCGCCCGATGGCGGCTTCAACGTCCTCGAGCCAGCGCCGAGCGGGCGCGTCGAGGCGCGCTTTGGCGCTATCGTCGCTCCAGAAAAACGCCGCGTCGCTTGCCTCGGCCGCCTGGAAGAGCGGATTGCGCTGGCTTGCTCTTCGCTCGGCAAGCAAGTCTGCGCGCTCTTCGCCCCAATTGTGCACTTCGACGCTGAGGCTGCCCCACTGATCGGGCGCGCCGTGCGTCATCAACGCCACATAATCAAAGCCGGCTCGGCGCAGCGCCTGCACCAACGTCCGCCCTGCAGCATTGGGCGTGCGCGCGCGATCGCATTCGTCAGCGAAGGCCTCGAACGCCGATTGCGTCTGCGTTTCGCTAATGAGGGCTTGCGCCTTCTCAAGCGCGCCCGGCGCCTCGGTACGCTCCGGTGTCTCCTCGCCCTTGCTTCTGCCACCGGCTTCATCCGGCGTAAGCTGCGGCGTCGACTGCATCAGATGAGCTCCGCTTGTCAGGCACTTTAACGGGAGCACTTCGGCCGGTACAACATTAAATTGTAGCATCAGCCCGGCTCCGTTCGTGTTGCTTCAGCCAGAGCCGCGCATAAAGCCCGTGCTCTGCGAGCAAAGCGCGATGGCATCCCTGTTCGACGACACGCCCGCCGTCGAGCACGACGATATGCGCGGCGCCGGCTGCGAGCGCGAGGCGATGGGTTATGATGAGAGCTGTTCGCCCGGCGGCGGCTTCAAACATCTCCTTTGCGACCTCGGCTTCAGTTTGCGAGTCGAGCGCCGAGGTAGCTTCGTCGAAGACGAAAACCGGCGCATCCTTGAGCGCGGCGCGGGCGATGGCGACGCGCTGGCGTTCGCCGCCCGAAAGTTTGAGCCCACGCTCGCCAACGAACGTCTCAAGGCCATGCGGCAGCGTCTCCAGAAGCGGCACGAGCCTGGCGCGCGCGGCCGCCGCTTCGATGCGAGCTTGCGATGCGCCCGGATCCGCCAAAGCGATGTTGCGGCCAAGGCTTGCGTTAAAGAGCGCGGTATCTTGCGAGACGACCGCCACCATCGCCCTCGCCTCCTCAATGTTCATGGCGGAAATATCGCGCCCATCGAACAAGATCCGGCCAGAACCTGGCGCATAATAACGCAACATGAGCCGGACCAGGGAGGATTTTCCTGCGCCTGAAGGGCCGACGATCGCGGTCGTCTTGCCCGCCGGCGCGGCGAAGCTCACATCAAAGAGCACCTCGCGTTCATCGGAGTAGGCGAACGAGACGTTCTCAAATTGAATCTCGATCGGCGCCGCGCTTGCGTTAAGAGCGAGGTCCGAACGCTCCGGCTTCGCCTGCGCTTGCTTTGCGGTCCGTGGCTGTGATTTGCGCTCGGGCGCAATGCGCAACATGGCGAGGGCGCGTTCAAGGTAGCCCGCGCCTTGAGCGATATCGCGCAGTGAGAACCCCAGCATTTCGATCGGGCGGACAAGCTGGAGCATATAGGCGCTTAGCAGCACGAAATCGCCGATTGATATCCCGCCAGCGCTGATGGCGCGCGCACCGGACGCCAGAACGAGACTGAGCGCTGCAGCGAAGACAAAACTGGCCAAGACGCCGTTCTCGGCGCGGCGCGCATGAAATGTGCGCCATTTGCGCTCCGCTTCGCTCAACAGATCGCGGTAACGGCTTTCAATTTGCGGTTCAGCCCCGAACGCCTTCACCGGCTCCACATTAATAAGCCCGTCATTGAATTGCCCGCCTGCCTCCACCTGGGCGGCCGATACCGCGCGCGTAGGCGCAGCCAGGCGCTTGACGCCCCAGGCAAAGACGAGGCCATAGCCGACGAGAGCGGCAAGCACGATCAAGGCGATCTCGCCGCCAAAGAATGCGAAGATGACGCCGGTTGCCAAAGCCGCCTGCACCGTCACCGGGAACAGGGTAAAGACCGCATGATTGAGTATGAGGCGCGCCCCTTGCAAACCCAAGGTCAAGGTCTGCGCGACCGCGCCTGTTTGGCGATCGAGATGAAAGTGCATCGGCAAGGAAAGAACGTGCGCAAATAGCAGCGCGTTCAATCGCTGTTGTAGGCGCTGCTCGCCAGTGCCGAAGAGATAAGCTTGCGCCTGTTCGGCGACGCGCCCAGCCCAGAGCGCGCCCACATAGAGCATGATGAGCCCACCCGAAGCGCTCGCGGCGAGGTTCTCCCCTGCCAAAGCATCAACAATGTGCTTTAGTGCAATGGGTGCGGCAATAGCGAGCGCCGAAGCGGCCAGCGCTGCTAAGACCGCTCCGCCCAGGCGCAAAAGACTTGTCCGATCGAGCGCACGTCCCATGAGGGCGGCGATGTCGCGCACAAGACCCTTGTGCAGACGGCCATCTTGGTGCGGCCGGTCCGAGACTGCGCTCGCCGTCATGTGCGCCAACGCCCTTGTTCGAAGCGCCACGGGCGATGGCGGCACAAGATGCCATCATCAAAACGGTCGCCCAAGACGCACTGCTTCATCGCATCAGATCACGCAAAGGCGCCTCTTGTTCTCATCGAAACGACGATGTCTGCCGCCCACGACGAGAAAGATCTGCAAGGCGCGCGCGGGCGCCCGCCTCGAAACGAGGATGAATTGAACGCGTCGAGCGTCCATAGCCAAGTCATGCTGGCAGGACATTCCTCACGCGAGGGCGATCGTTTTGCCTCTCGAGCACAATCGGCGGCCGAGCGGGCTTACGAAGAGATCAAAGCGCACGCGATGGAAGGGCGCCTCAAACGCGGGCGAATCGATTTGCAGCGTCTTGCCGACCGCTTGCGCATGAGCCAAACGCCAGTGCGTGAAGCGCTCGCACGACTGAGCGCAGAGCGCATCGTCGCCGCCATGCCCGGACAGGGCTACATGGCCCTCATCCCGAGCGCGCGGCAATTGCGCCAACTCTATATCTGGAGCGGCGAACTCGCCGGCCTGGCGCTTGCCGACGCGCGCGTTTGCGCCCCGCCGGCGCAGACGGCGGCGCCGGAGGCGGGCCAGCCTCTGTGTGGCCCCTATGCGGGCAGATGGGCGCAATTGCTGAGCGCGATCGCCTCAGCGCACGAGAGCGGCGAACTTTCCCTGCACACTCGCCAAACGGCCGAGCGGCTTTACCAGGCGCGTGCGATCGAGCCTCTGCTGTTCGCAGACGCGGAAGGCGAGCTTAGCCAATTCTGCGCCGCTTGGCGCGAAGATCGTCGCGACTGGCTGCGCGCCGCCCTCGCCGCTCATCACCGCGCCCGCGCCAACGAGGCCACCCGTCTTTCCGAAGCGCTTGAGGATCGCTGCGAGCACGGGCTGCAGACCTGGCCATGAATGCTAGCGATCGTGCATCGGGGCCGTGAACTGAGGCAGACCGCTGAAGCGCTTTGCGACGGCGTCTTCAACTTGTACTTGAGCCTTGTGCACAAGGTCCCCGCGCGGATCCAAATGCTCAAGCAATTGGGGCCAAGCCGAAAGCTCTCGGGCGCAAACACGCAGAAGATAGTCGGCGCGGCCGATGATGCGCCGCGCCTCAACGATCTCGGCCCGGGTTTGAAGCAAGGCTTCGAAGCTGGCGCGCAAGGAGCGGCCCTTCGGGGATAAAGAGAGTTCGGCCCAGAGCACAAGCCACCCTTCGAACAAGTGCTCATCGATATCGGCGATATATCTGCGAATAATTCCGCTCCGCTCTAGGCGCTTGACGCGGTGGAGCGTCCCGCTTGGCGAGAGGCCGATCGCGACTGCCAGTTCTTGGTTCTACATGCGGGCGCGAAGCTCGATGCGTCGCAAGATTTGCTGATCGAGTGCGTCAAGGCGCCCATGCGAGGGGTTGCGCAGCTTCATCGACGCCCGCCTTCGCACGAAAGCGAGCGATCTTGCGCTTGGGCCTTACTCAGAGGTCGTGAGGTAAAAGTCATATTTGCCCGTCCCAGGATTCTGGGCCGCAGATCGTCATCGAAATGGGGATGACAGCGCCGGACGTCGCGCCCCGCGCGCACGCCTAAGGCGAACGCTCCACGCCGCGTCATTGCGTCGCTGCTTTTTAGTTTGATGCGGCCTCCTGGGGGGCTGGCCTCAATCCGTTTAATCTTATGCGCCGCCATTTAAATCCAATTCGGTTATCGGTGACCGCTTCTGACGCGCGGGCCCAGCCTCTCTTCTCAATCGGCGGGTAATGAGCTGCCAGTTGCGTTTGTTGAGGCTTCCAATCCTTCACCGACGAACGGGTGAAGCATTGGACCTAAGAAAGATCATACTTGCTACTGGCTTTGCGGGCGCGGTCCTCATTGCGGGCGCCTCGAGCGCAACCCAGATCGCCGCGGCGAGTTTCGCACACCAGCGCGCGCTCGGTCCGCGCCTTATGCTGGCGGGCCATTCGATCTATCCCCCGTTCGCCATTGTCGGATGGTCGGAGCGATGGTCCAAGCCTTATCCGCGCGCCCTGGCCATACCGAAGCTCATCTTCATGCTGACGCTTCTGAGCTCAGGCGCGGCCATCCTCATCGCGCTTCGTCCCTTAAGCCCGCGTCAGCGCCCCTTTGGCGCTGAAAGCTGGGGCGGGCCGAAGGACGCTGCTGCGGCCGGCTTGTTTGCTGCAGGCGGCGCCATAATAGGCAAGCTCGGCGGCGAGATTCTCGCCTATGACGGCCCGCATCATCTGCTGCTCACAGGCGGCACGCGCTCAGGCAAGACCCGTGGCAGCGTCATCCCGACTTTGCTCGCCTGCCCACATTCAATCCTCGTCCTGGACCTGAAGGGCGAACTCCATTCCGGCGACGCGCGCGTCGATTTTCCCGGCACCGCGGGTTGGCGCACAAAGCTCGGCCCCGTGATCCGCTTTGCGCCAACCGAAGCAATCTCCGACCGCCTCAATCTCCTGGATACAATCCGGCCGGGCGCCCAGGAGGTTCGCGATGTTCAAAACCTCGTTGAACTCATCGCCGACCCTTACGGCGACGGGCGCTTCCAGGAATTTTGGGACCGCGCCGCCAAGCAAATCCTTGCCGGGCTCATCATTCACGTCGTCTACGCTGAACCACTTCCAAGCAAGACACTTGCGCGCGTGTTCGAGCTGCTCGCCCGCTTCGACGACACGGCAAAGCTGATGGAGGCGACGCTCCATCGCAAGAACGAAGAAAGCGGCGAGGCTGAAACACACCCCGAAGTAAAGCGCGCCGCGCGCTCCTACGCCGCCTATCACGAGAAGCTACGCGCCGGCATCAAGGCGACGGCCGAGAGCTATCTTGGCCTCTTCGCCGATCCGCTCGTGCGCCAGAACACGGCCACCTCGACGTTTCGGATTTCAGACCTCATGTGTGCCGAAGAGCCGGTGACGCTCTATTTGTGCTGGCCGCCGAACGACGCCAAGCGGGTCAAACCCCTCATTCGCCTCGTCTTCGGCGCCGTGCTCCGCGTGCTGATGGAGCATCAAGAGCGCGCCGCCGACGGACGCAAAAAAACGCGCAACCTTCTCCTTTTGCTCGATGAGTTTCCCCAACTCGGCAAGCTCGACGTGTTCGAGCAATCGATGGGCGCGATGGCCGGCTACGGGCTCAAGGCCTATCTCGTCACCCAGTCGCTGCATCAGGTCACGCAAGCCTATGGCCGCTATCACACGATTCTAGACAATTGCCAGATCGTCACGAGCTTCGCCGCCACCGATGTCGAAACGGCCGAGACGATCTCCAAACTTGCCGGCGACATCTTCGAGATCCGTCCCCAAGAAACTTGGTCGGGCAAGCGCCAGCTGTTCGGGCTCGACCATCGCGCCATCACTTATCGCGAAGAGCGCCGTCCGCTGCTGTTGCCATCTGAGGTGCGCCGGCTCAGCGAACGCGAGGAACTGATCTTCGTCACCGGCGCAAAGCCGCTGCGCGCACAGAAGCTGCGCTACGATGAAGAGCCGGTCTTCCGTGCACGGCTGCTAGCCGCCCCGCAGGAGGCGCGCCGGCGCGCGCTGCCTTCACCTTGGACGAGCATCTCGTCACTCGGTTTCGCACAACGCCGGGCGCCCGACACGCCGCCAGGACGTGATGGCGCGGTTCAACGCGCGCTCACACAGAAAACACCACTGCGCTCGCGACCGGCGCCCGAGCAACAACAGGGCGACCTCCTTTCGGCGTTGGAGGGGACGCACCCGGACCAGAGCAGCGAAGCTGACCCTTCATCCACAGCGCAGGCTCCGGCGCCAGCGGCCTCCCGCTTTGCGCTGCGTCCGTCTTCCAACGATTTTGCCCGCGAGGCGGGCTCATGAACGCCAAGCCCAAGAAGAAGATCACGATCTATCTTGAGCAAGATCTCGCGCGTGCGCTGGACATGGAGGCTCGTCTACGCGGTCTTCCCACGACGCGGGCGGCCGCCGATGCGCTGCGACGCGTCTTCCTTGATGAAAAAGATGAAGCTGTCGCAGACACCGTGAAGATGCGGTTAGATCGTCTCGAAAAGCGCGAGGTGGTGCGCGAGCGCGAGATCGCCATCGTCAAAGAAACACTGCTTCTATTCATCCGCGTCTGGCTGGAGCATACGCCCCCGCCGCGTGAAGAGACCCTTGACGCCACAAACGCAGTCGCCGAGCGGCGCTTTCAGTCCTTCCTTGAACTCCTCGCCGAGAGCATGGCGCCTGGCCACACGCTCTTTCCATACGCTGCTCATGGCCGTCAGACCGGGAGCACCGCCCCCTTCAATGGAGCGACCGAATGAATGAGACCGCACCTCCGCAAGAACGAGTCGTCGCCAAACGACGGCTTGCTTCTCTGACCGGGGCGCTGGGTCCGCTATTACAGGCGGCCCTGGCTGACGACGCCGTCGTCGAAGTGCTGATCAATTGCGATGGCCAGATGCGCGTTGATCGTGTCGGCTGCGGCATCGAAACGACCAGTACCCGCCTCAGCGTGGCAGAGCGCGAGACCGCGATCCGCCTGCTCGCGGCAGAAGCCTTTGAGACAATTACCGAGGACCATCCCTTTCTTGCCGCGACCCTCCCCGGCTCCGGCGCGCGGGTGCAAGCGCTTATCGCGCCCATCGTCAGCGCGCCGGTGTTGGCGATCAGGAAGCGCCCGAAGCTCATCTACACGCTCGACGACTACGTCCGCGCGGGCATCGCCTCACCAGCGCAAGCCGCAAAGTTGCGCCAGGCGATCATCTCGCGGCGCAACATCGTGGTCGCCGGCGGGACAGGCTCGGGTAAGACGACGCTCCTCAATGCATTGCTCGCCGAGCCCGACTTCTCCGCCTCGCGCCTGCTGATCTTGGAAGACACCGCAGAACTGCAGTGCGCCGGCGCCGATGTGGTGCAGCTCCTCACCAAGCGGACGCATCCACAAGTCTCGATGCGCGATCTTGTGCAAATGACCTTGCGCCTGCGTCCTGATCGGATTGTCGTGGGCGAAGTACGTGATGGCGCAGCACTCGAAGTGTTGAAGGCCTGGAACACTGGCCACCCCGGCGGCCTCCTGACCATTCACGCCAATTCCGCCGCCGATGCGCTGCTGCGGCTTGAAGATCTTTGCCTAGAAACCGGCGCTGCCCGCCCCGAGCGGCTGATCGCGTCCGCCGTCGACACCGTCGTCTTCATGTCCCGCACGGCGCAAGGGCGCCGCGTCGAAGAAATCGTCAACTGCAAGGGAGACCAGCGATGAAAGCATCACGTCTGAATGTCATCGCGGCCGGCGCAGTGATTGCGTCTGCGCTTTGCATAGCCGGGCCGGCCTTCGCCTCGGGCTCGGGCATGCCGTGGGAAGCGCCTCTGCAGCAAGTAGTGGACTCTATCACGGGCCCGGTAGCGCGCGCGGCAGCCGTCATCGCCATCATCATCTCGGGCGTTGGCATCATTTTTGGCGAAGGCGGCGGCGGCATCCGGAAGCTCGCATTCGTGGGTCTCGGCATCGCGATCATGTTCGCGGCCGTTTCCTTCTTCCTCGACTTCTTCGGTTTCGCCGGCGGGGCGGTGCTCTAATGCTTGAGGAACCGGAAGGCTATCGTATCGCCTTGCGCACCTCACTGACGCGCCCCCTTCTGCTTGCCGGCGTGCCGCGCACATTTGCGATCATGAATGCGACGGTTGCCGCGGCTATCGCGTTCGGTTTGCAACAGCCGCTGATCGGCATTCCGCTTTGGGCGATCATTCAAGGCGCCGGCGCCTACGCCTCCTCGCGCGATCCTTGGTTCTTGGACACCTGGCCGCGCGCCATGGCCAAACCTTCCTTCTTCAGCGCGTGAGGCGGCGATGATGGATCTTCGCGCCTATCGTCAGAACGAAGCCCGTCTCGCCGATTGGCTGCCTTGGGCGGGTCTCGTCGCCGAAGGTGTTGTGGTCAATAAGGACGGCGCCTTCCAGCGCACGCTCACTTTCCGTGGGCCCGATCTCGACTCCTCGACGCTGTCTGAGTTGATGGGCGCCAGTTCCCGGCTGGACAACGCTTTGAAGCGCTTAGGCTCGGGATGGTGCCTGCATGTGGAAGCGCGCCGCACGCCAATTGGCGACTATCCTGTTAGCGACTGGCCGGACGCGCTCTCATGGCTCATCGATCAGGAACGGGCGCAAGATTTCGTGGCCGCGGGCGGCCGCTTTGAAAGCGCCTATTACCTGACCCTCGCGTGGCTTCCACCGAGCGAAGCCTCCGGCAAATTTGAAGCCGTCCTCTTCGAGAATGGCTCTCACCACGCTGGCATCGGCATCGACTATAAAGCGTGTCTCGAAAGCTTCCTCGAGGAGACGCGTTCCTTCAAATCGTTGCTTGAACTCGTTATGCACGAGGTGCGCTTTCTCGATGGCGCCGAGACACTGACCTATCTGCATTCGTGCATCTCCGACCGCCCGCACCCGGTCGCCGTTCCGACGACGCCATTTCACATCGATGAGCTTATTTCGGATTCGGCTCTTATCGGCGGCATCGCGCCGAAGCTTGGCGAACTGCACGTCAAGGTGCTCTCGGTGCGTGCGTATGTGAGCGAGACCGAGCCCGGCCTTCTGGATGCGCTCAACCGGCTGGGCGTGCCCTATCGGTGGGTGACGCGGGTCATGCCGCTCGACCGCGAAGAAGCTCGGAGCGAGATCGAGAAAATACGCAAGCGCTGGTTTTCCAAGCGCAAAGGCATTCTGACGCTGCTGCGCGAAGCGCTCTATCGCGAAGAAGCAACACTCCTCGACAACGATGCGACCGCGCAGGCGGAAGACGCCGATCTCGCTTTGCAGGACGTGAACGGCGAAGCCGCAGGCGCGGCGTATGTGACGCTGACCATTACCGTCGCTGACGCAAACGAGGCCATCGCGTTCGAGCGCATTCGTCAAATTCGCCAGGTCGCCGACGGCATGGGCTTCGTCACCGCGCTCGAAACCATCAATGCGGTGGAAGCTTGGCTCGGCTCCTTGCCAGGACAACCCTACGCCGATCTCAGGCGCCCGATCGTATTGACGCCGTCACTTGCTCATCTTTTGCCGCTCTCGGCGGTATGGGCCGGGGAGCGCCACAACAGACATCTGAACGGGCCTCCGCTTCTGGTGGCTGCGACGGACGGGGCAACGCCTTTCCGTCTTAACCTGCATCATGGCGATGTCGGTCACACTCTAGTCGTCGGCCCAACTGGCGCGGGAAAATCCGTCCTGCTGGGCCTGATCGCCGCGCAATGGCGCCGCTATACCCACGCGCAAGTCTTCGTGCTCGACGCTGGCCGCTCAAGCCGCGCGCTCGTGCTGGGGCTTGGCGGCGCATTCGTGGATCTAATGCAAGACGAAGCGCAAACATCGATCGCGCTGCAGCCGCTGGCGCATATCGATGACGAAACCGAACGCGCATGGGCGCGCGACTGGCTTATGGCGCTTCTACAGCGCTCCAGTATCGCCATCGATCCAGCGCGTCGCGAAGAAATATGGGCGGCACTCTCAGTGCTTGGAGAAAGACCGGCAAACGAGCGAACACTCTCGGTACTGTCGGCGCTCATCCAGGACGGCGACATTCGCACAGCGCTCCAGCCCTTTACGCATGCTGGACCCTGGGGACGCTTGATCGACGCGGACGAAAGCCATCTGGCCGAGCACGACGTGCAGGCCTTCGAGATGGGCGAACTCATGCCCCGCGCCGATGCCCTTGCGGGCGTGTTGCCGTGCCTCGTGCATGCGCTCGAAGCGCGCTTCGACGGGCGCCCCACCCTGCTCATTCTGGATGAAGCCTGGGCCTACCTGCGTGATCCGACCTTTACCGGCCAAATCCAAGCGTGGCTGAAGACGTTGCGCAAGAAGAACGTCGCCGTCGTGTTCGCCACACAGGAGCTGGCCGATGTCGAAGCCAGCGCAATAGCCGCCACCATTCTCGAAGCCTGCCCTACACGCATCTTCTTGGCCAATGACCGCGCTCGCGAACCGCGAACAAGGGCGTTCTATGAAAGCCTCGGCCTGAACGCCCGCCAGATCGCTTTGATCGGGGAAGCCGCGCCCAAGCGGGACTACTACGTACAGACCAGGAGCGGTGCGCGGCTCATCGACCTGGCGCTCGGTCCGGCTGCGCTGGCCTTCCTCGGCGCCGCAACGCCTCAAGATCAGCGCGCCATCGATGCCGTGCTCGCTGAAGCGGGTTTAACCGGCTTCGCGTCGGCCTGGCTCGACCACAAGGGCCTCGCCGATGCAGCACTTGCACTCAAACGCATTGCGCCCGCCGCCCCGACTCACCACGAACTTCAAACGGAAGGAACTCTCACATGAAGCGCTGCAAAGCCCGCCTTTTGGCGCACGCTATCCTCACGGCCTCCATGGCGACAGCGCCGATCGCTGCGCCAGCACAGGCTCAGGAAGTCGTTTATGATCCAACCAATCACGTCGAAAACCTACTGCAGGCCGCGCGTGCCTTGGAGCAGATAAACAATCAGCTTTCGAGTCTCGCCAACGAGGCGCGCATGCTCACGCAGCTCGACCTTCAACTCTCGCCTGAATTGTCGCGATCGATAGGCGCTGCGCGTCAATTGCTCGAACAGGCCCGCGGCATCCGTCAAAACCTCGACACCATCAGCGCCGATATGGAAGCGCTTTACCCCCAAGACTTGAGAGGCCTCGATCTCGAGGGCTTGCTCCGGCAATCGGATCGCTGGGTCGAGCAAAGCCGCGCCAGCGTCGAGACCTTGATGGAAGCGAGCGCTGCAAGCACGGGTCAGCTCGGCGATGCGCAATCCACCATGGACCGGGCGCTCACCGCGAGCGCCAACGCCGAAGGCCAAACCGGCGCAATCCAGGCCTCGACGCAGGCGCTGGGGGTCCTTTCGGCACAAATGGCGCAATTGCAGCAGCTCCAAGCGGCGCAGGCACGCGCGCTTGCCTCAGAGCGCCTCGAACAGATCGCTCGTGAGGAACGCGCGCGCGAAGTACGTCGCCGGGCATTCCCGACGGAGGTATCAAGTGATGCGCCCGCCGTGCAGCCGCGCTTCTGATCAACATGAATACCAGCAGCGTCAATTCCTTTCTCGATCGCTTTCTCGGTCTCGCCGATCGCGGTTTTGGATTAATTCAAGGCGATGTCGCGTTCGTGCTGAACGCGCTCATCGTCATCTCGGTGACGCTGGCTGGCGCTATGTGGGCGCTTAAAGCGGAGGCGCCGATCGCGCCTTTCTTCCGCAAGGTGCTGTTCGTCGGCCTCTTCGCGTTTCTCGTAAACAATTGGAACGCGGTCGCCGGCGCCATCAACCAATCGGGCGCGGCGCTCGGTTTGAAGGCCGGCGGCTCAGGCATGAGCCTCGCACAACTTCACGATCCCGCCCGCGTCGCGGTTCAGGGCAAGGAGCTTTTCGGCCGCGTCATGGAATTGGGCGATGGTATGAACATCTTCACTGACTTCCTGACGCTCGCCACTATTCTCCTCGCGGGCGTCATCATTCTCATCGCCTTTTTCGTGCTGGCGCTGCAGATTTTCGTCCAGCTGATCGCCTTCAAGCTTGGCTCGTTGGCGGCATTCGTCGCGCTGCCCTGGGGCGTGTTCTCGGGCACCGCTTGGGCGGCCGAGCGGCCGCTGGGCTGGGTCGCAAGTTCGGCGATCCGGCTCTTCCTCTTGGCCTTTGTCGCGAGCGTGGCGCTGAGCTTCGTCGCCGAATTGCCGCAGACGATGACGCTCGCCAATGGTGGCGCGCTCGATGTGCTGTTGTTCGGCCTCACTATTCTTGCGCTTTCATTCCTCGCGCCCGCGCTTGCCAGCGAGGTTATGCAGGGCAATCCCAGCCTCTCGGCTGCGCAACCTATTCAAGGCGCAATGGCTGGCGCCGGCATGGTGGTTGGCGCCGCCGTCACCACGAAGCTCATGACCTCTGGCCGCGGCGGCGCACGCGCGCGTCCGGCGCGTGGACGCAGTTCAAGCGGCGGCGCACGCCCACGACCCAATTATGCGGCGATGCGTCCGCGCCAGAAGTCCTGACATGGAGAAGGCATCGTCATGAACTTTCCTTTTCGGCGTCCTCCCCGGGCCTACGCGGCAGAAGCGCCAGACACGCCTTTTGCGCGCGCTCAACAAGCATGGGATGTGCGCATGGGTTCGGCGGTGCAAGCAGCCGTGACCTGGCGCTGGCTCGCGTTCGGTCTCGGTCTGCTCGCTGTCGTGCTCGCGGCCGGCCTCACCTTCGTGGCTCTGCAGAAGCGCACCTTCGTTCACGTGGTTGAGGTAAGCCCGCAAGGCCGCGTGCTCTCGGTCGAACCACTGTCCGGGCGCTACACGCCGACCGACGCGCAAGTCAGCTACTTCCTCGGCCATTTCGTTCGACTGGTGCGAGAGATTCCAACCGATGGCGTGGTGCTGCGCCAAAACTGGTTCGCGGCATACCGCTTCCTGACGCCGCAGGCGTCGCAGCAGCTTAATGATGTCGCGCGCGAGGACGATCCGTTTGAGCGCTTGGGCACGAGCGCGCGCACCGCCGTCATCACATCGGTTGTGCAGCGCTCAGAGGCGACATGGCAGGTGAGCTGGATTGAGGCCACCCACGGCGCCGGCGCGCGCTCGGCCCAGAGTTTTACCGGGCTCTTCACCGTGCGCTTCGACCGCCCGCGCAACGCCGATGCGCTGATGCACAATCCGCTGGGGCTCTTCATCACCGAATTTTCAATGTCGCCTGAAACCCCCGCCTCATCCTATTCGCGGGTGCAGCCATGAATAGAGCCGCCCTTCTTTGCTTCGCGCTCACGAGCCTAGCCTGCGCGTCCGCTCAGGCGCAAAATTCGCGGGCCGTAGCGCCGATCGCCGCGCTTGCGGAAGCCAACGCCGAAGCACGCCGGCGTCCTGACCCGGCTAACTTCACCGACGCCACCCAGATATACGATTACGCGCCGGGCGCGATTTATGAAGTCTACGGCGCGCCTGGCTTCATCTCGACCGTGCTGCTCGAACCTGGCGAGGCGATCGTCACTGTCGCAGCGGGGGACACTACCCGCTGGATGGTTGAACAGGCGGTTGGGGGCGACGTCGTCAACGCGCGCGCCATGCTGCTCATTAAGCCGACGCGCGCCAACATCCGGACCAACATCGTGCTCGTCACTGATCGGCGCAGCTATGCCATCGAAGCGGTCGCAACCGGAGGTCAAACCTATTCCGCCCAGACCGCGTGGCGCTATCCCGCCGCCGCAGACAACGAATTCGTAGGCGCCCCTCCCGCATTGGCGACGCTGAACTTCGACTATCGCATCCGCACCGTGCGCGGCTTCAATCCGCGCTGGCGGCCCGTGCGTGTCTTCGACGACGGTCGCAAGACCTACATCGAGTTTCCACCGGCTATGACCACGAGCGAGGCGCCGCCGCTCTTCATCATCGAGAATGGCGAGGCAGGTCTCGTCAATTATCGAGTCTCTGGCGGCCGCTACGTAATCGACCGGCTCTTCGACATCGCCGAGCTTCGCTTGGGCGCCGAGCGTCCTCAAATCGTGCGCATCAGCCGCGACGACGCGCAAGCGCCGCGAGCGGTGCGCCGCGGGAGACGCCCATGACCTCTCCCCAGCCGACCGCAACAGAAGAGGCGCGGCCGTCGCCTGCGCCAATCACCTCAATTCGCGCCGCGCCGCCAAAGCCGCGACGGCTCTCGCGCAAGACCTTGATGGCGGGCGCCCTTGGCCTCGGCGCTCTCATCGCCTTTGCGCTCATCAACGGACTGTCGGAACGAGACCGCACGCCAGCTTCCGGCGAAGATGGCTCACAAACCCTCCAGGCCTCGAACCCGCCAGAGAACATTCGCGAAGCCCCGGCAAACTACGATCTCGCGACGTTGCAGCCGCCCGAGGAAGGCCGCGATTACTTCTGGGGCGATCACGCGCCTTCCGATGCGGCTTTGGCGGCGCCGGACGACGCCGGCCCCGCTTCATACGAGCCAGCTCGCCCCTCGCCGCTCGAAACGGAGGCCGACGCGGCGCGCACGTCGTCCATTCTCTTTTCAGAGCGCCGCGAAGGCGCGGCGCCAGCAAGAGAGCAGAGCTTTAGTGAAAACGGCCGACGCGCCGCCTTCCTCAATGGCCAGCGCGGACGTGACGAGGGCGTGCTCGACGCAACCTATGCGCCGCCCCGCTCGCCTTACACGGTGCAAGCCGGCGCCACGATTTCCGCTGCGCTTATCACCGCGCTCAACTCCGATCAGCCTGGGCGCGTCATTGCTCAAGTGAGCGAGAACGTCTTCGACAGCGTCACGGGCGAGATACTGCTCATCCCGCAGGGCGCGCGTCTGATCGGCTCTTATGATTCGGATACAGACTACGGTGAGCGGCGCCTTCTGGTTGTCTGGAACAGGCTCATCATGCCGAACGGGTGGTCTATCCCGCTGCGCGCGATGCCCGGCGCCGACGCCGCGGGAAGCGCAGGGCTGACTGGCGATGTCGACGCCCACATTGGGCGTATTGCCTTTGCCTCGCTCATCTCCGCCGCGCTTGGCGTCGCCGCCAATGAAAGTGAGGACGAAGACGACGCCAGGCTTTCGCAGAGCATCGGCGACGCCGCCGCCCAGCAAGCAGCGCAGACAGGTTCGCGCCTCATCGATCGTGAACTGAATGTGCGCCCGACACTGCGCATTCGCGCGGGCGCGCGCGTCCGCGTGCTCGTCAGCCAAGACATTCAGCTTCGCCCCTACCCGCCGTGAAAAAGCAACGCTCCCCAGGAGAGCGCTTGCCGCAACCCGACCTTTTCGGCGACGCCGTCCCGGCTGGCGCCCCGGCACTGGCGCGCAACACGGCGCCACCTCGGGCACGGACCGCTACGCGCGCAACAACGCCTATCGTCACCCCGCCAGCGATCTTACTCAATGTTCGTCAGGCGGCAGCGCGCCTTGGACTTTCCAAGTCCACGCTCGATAAGATGCGCTGTGCTAGCAAGGGCCCGCGCTACATCAAATCGACCGATCGGGCAGTACGGTACGATCCCGCTGACCTCGAGGCCTGGATCGCCGCCCGCAAGAAGCACTGACGTACACCAATTGGCTGAGGCGATAGCGATCGAAGCCCGCAGGGCCGCGACGCGTACTCGCTTCATGTGCACGCGGCTCGTTTCACGAGAGCGCGTCCCCGCGCGGATCGCGCGGGTTCGCCTATGCTTATGAAATCTTCTTCTTCGGCTTCAGCGTTTCCAAGCTCACGACCAGAGCATCGATATCCGTGGCAGTGAGCGCCGCCACCTCCGCCTTAGTGTAGAATGGCCGTGAGACTTCGACGTATACGCGCGGCGGACGCTTCCTGTGCTGCTTGCAGAACTTGCACGACAGGCGCTTCGCGAGATCGGCAACGCGCCCCTCCGTGCCGTAGAGCTTCACTAGTTCGATCGCCGTGAAGAGCGCGCCGCGCCCGCATCCGCTGCAGCCGAAATAGAGCCCGCTCAAGCGCCCGAGCTGGCCAAACTTCACCGGCACTTTCTCCTCATAGCCCACGGCGCGCGCTCGTACTTCGAACAGAGGGTCCGCCTCCTCGCAGAGACCTCTTGCACGCTCAACCAATTTGTGCTTGTTTTGTTCTCACACCTGGGGACCGTTGGCGCGCATCGCTTGCGAGCCAATCACGTCGAGACATCAGCGCCCTTTTCTTCAACGCTTGAAGAAGGCGCGTCTCTGCCCATGAGCCGTCTCTATCTGACCGCGCGCGAGTACGAAGCGCTGCTCAAAAAGCAGAACGGCGCCTGTTGCGTCGAGGATTGCGAAGAGACCGAAGGTCTGATCGGCGAGCATTCGACGCCGAACACGTGGCGGCGCGCCAAGCCCGATCAGCTCATGTGCAAAGGCTGCCACAAGATCAAAACACTGCGCGACATCAAGAATATCTGGAAAGTGAAGCGCCTCAACGGTGAAGCGCTTTCGCAATACGAGCGACGCAATCGCTATGGGGCGCAACTCCGCAGCCGCGCTTTTCCGGAACGAGAACCAGTCCGGCGAGGACATCCATGGCGGTGATCCTTCTAGTCTGCATGGCGATGGCCATCGCCTGCGTGCATGTGGTCTGCGAAGCGATCATCGCGCTCGCATGCTGGGCGCTTGGCCGACAAGGCTCTCACTTTTGCGCTGGCAGCATGCGCTTCTCGGACCGTGCAGTTTTTCACGCGCCTGCGCGCCTGGCGGTGACTGAGGGCGCGTTGACAAGATTCTGGCGCCCGTTACAGCCGCTAGTGATGATCCAATCGCGCACTGCCGCCGCCACGGCTCTACTGGCCTTTCTTTTTGCGTGCGCAACGCCGCCAGCGCCCGCGCCTACTCCGCCGACGATCGTTACGCCGCCGCCTGTCAGCGCACCGCCCAGCATAGAACGCTGGAGCGCTTCGCAGGACGATCCACATTGCTTGTCGGGCTGCCCGCGCTCACGCAGTGTGCGGTGGCGTGTCGTTCAGCGTGATCTCTACGCGCTGGGCAATAACGGCGAGACCAAGCTTGCTGATTGGGTCGCCTACATCGTCTCGCCGGCGTTGAGCGGCGGCCCTGATCGGCCGCGCAACTGGCGCGCCGATCCAGAGCTTCCCGATGCGGAAACACTTGAGCCCGGTGACTACAGACGGGCGTCGGATGCCGATTACGATCGCGGCCACCTTGCCCCGCTTGAGAGCGTTTCCGCATCACCGTATTGGGCTGACGCCAATCTGCTGTCCAACATCACGCCGCAAAACGCCAACCTCAATCGCGGACGCTGGTCGCGCCTGGAACGCGCCGAGCGAAGCCTTGCGGCCCGGCTCGACGCAGACGTCTATGTAATTGCCGGGCCGCTTTATGAGACAGAGATGCCGTCACTGCCCCATGCCGACGAAGAGATGACGACACCTTCCGGTTATTGGAAAGTGGTGGCCCTTGCCGATGGCAGGCTCTCAGCCTTCATCTTCGACAATGCGCCGGCGCGCCAGACCTATTGCGAAGCCGAGCGCAGCCTCGAAGAAATTGAAGAGCGCAGCGGCCTCGACTTGCTGCCGCACATGCCCCAACAGCCTATCGCATCATTGACCACTGAACTTGACTGTCGCTAACGGTCCGCGGCGTTAAGTTGCCCCGTCTCGCCACGCACGCTCGGCTTCGTGGGCGCCTTTGACGGCCTTTTCACGATGCTCATCAAATGCGCTTCCCACCTCTCAAGTGCTTCGCGCTTTTGTGGCTCGTAATCGAAGCGATTGTAAATCTTCGTCACCTGCGGGCCAGGAGGCGTGTGGTTCAGTATCCGGCTGATCACATCGCCAGAGACGCCGATCTCCGCCATCATGGTTGCGCCTGTCCGGCGCAGGTCGTGAACCGTGAGATCGCCCGCTCCCACGTCTTCCCGCAATCGAATGAACCCACGAGTGAGCGCGTGTCCTGACGATGCGATCTGACGCTTTCGGCCCGCGAACGCCTGATCCGTGCCGGTGTGTTCAAACCCCTCTTCGATGATCTTCAGCGCCATCGGCGCAAGCGGCACGACCTGCGGAGATTTGTTTTTTGTTCTGTGTCCAGGGATGGTCCAGCGCTTGGCGCTAAGATCGATCTCCGGCCTTGAGAGCCCAGCCACCTCGCCGCGCCGCTGAAGGGTCAGCAGCGCCAGCTGCAATGCCTGCGCGGTCGACCGGCCTTGCGGGTTGTTGGCCATATCCACGAGGCCCCACCAGACGAGCTTCAACTCATCCTGTGTCGCCACCCGCTCACGACTGGCGATGCTGGGGCCAGGATAGCCTGCGAGCACATTACGTTCGATCAGCCCCCGCTGCAGCGCGAACGCCATAAGGCCCTTCAAGGCCGAGCAAGCGCTCCGCGCCGCCCCTGGCCGTCCCGAATCCTCGATCTCTTCGACGTATCGGCGGACCTCCTCCAAGGTGACGAGCCCAATGCTCTTCTTGCCGAACTTCGGGGTCACATGGAGCCTGATCGTCGACTGCAGGCGAACGATCGTGCAATCGCGCATCCTCCGCTGCGCGTCCGCCATGTAAGTCTCCAGCACCTTGTCGACCGTGCGCTCTCTGCGAATGGCGTTAGTGCGCCGGGCCTCCTTACGCTCCTTGGCAAGGTCTCGGCCTTCGAGCCGCGCGCCGGAGCGCACCTTGCCGGCATAGTCGCGCGCGGTCTCAGGAAGCACGCCGGGATAGTCGCCAAGCACGACCTCTGTCGGCGACGCGCCTTCTGGAGTGTAGCGCACCGACCAGGTCTTACGACCCGACGGCATCACCATGATCGAGAGGCCCGCTATCTCGGTATCGAGAACGCGATAACGCCGACCTTCCGGCTGCAATTCTTCGATCGCGCGACGCGTCAATTTGAGCTTGTGGTTCGATGGTCTTGGCAACTGATACGCTCCACTGCATCCCTCAAATCCCGTTCCTGTCCCATTCGCTGCAGAGGGAGGCATAGGGACCGGTAGGGCTCGGTAGGTTCAGCTAGTGAGGAAAAGCCAAGCACGACAAGGGCATGCGCCGCGCGCGCGGAAAAACCGCAAAGCGCCGCAAAAACCCCGAAAATTACTCAATGTCTGCGAGGATCGCTCGAATTTCGCGAGCAAACTCAATCGCTTTCGAACGAGCGCATTGCACATCCCATTCGTGTCCCAATCGTGCGCGAGCGCGGCGTAGGGCTCGCATTTCGTGGCACATGTATAACGTCACCGAGGACGCCGATCTCGGCTATCGGCTGGCGCGCGACGGCTATCGCGCCGACGTCATCGGCCCGCCCACGTATGAAGAGGCGCCGGTGACATTCGGCGCATGGCTCAAGCAACGGACGCGCTGGATCAAGGGGCACATGCAGACGTGGCTCGTGCTGATGCGCGATCCGGTGCGCACTTTGCGTGACATGGGGTTGGCGGGCTTCCTGACCATGCAGTTGACGCTCGGCGGCGGTCTGGCGGCGGCGTTTGTCCATGGACCGCTGGCCTGCGTCGTGCTGATTGCAGCGCTGTCGCCGTATGACTTGCTCGGACGCGCCGATTTCGTGCTGGCGCTGTTTGGTTATTGCGTCGCCGTCTTCTCGGCGCTGACGGCCACGGGCGTCAGCGGCAACGTCAGTCATATCCGCGCGGCTTTGACGATGCCGTTCTATTGGCCGCTTTCGACACTCGCAGCGGTGTGTGCGCTGTTCGAACTGATCGTGCGCCCGCACCATTGGGCGAAGACGGCGCATGGCGTCTCGCCGCGGCGCCGCTCGATCGACAGGACCGCAGCAGTCGGCGCAAGCGATCAGCGCAGCGATTTGAGCAGCGCCGCCATCTGATCGACCTCGGCTTCGTTCTGATTCCACGAGACGACGAGGCGGGCCTCGCCGGCGCCTTCCGCGCCCCAATCATAAAATTCTGCGCCCGCTCCGCGAAGCTTCTCCAGCGCCGCTGCGCCCGGCTTGATGAACACCTGATTGCTTTCAACCGACACGGAGAGGTATGGGCCGGCCGCGTCGCCCAAGCGCGCTGCGAGCGCGTTGGCGCGGGCGGCAAGTCTCAGCCAGAGACCGTCTTCGAGATAAGCGAGGAATTGCGCCGCCGGGTAGCGGCCCTTGCAGAACAGGTGCCCGCCGCGTTTCCTGCGCCGTGCGACTTCGTCGGCGCGCGCCAGATCGAACACGACGATGGATTCCGCCGCCAGCGCGCCGTTCTTGGTTGCGCCGAACGAGAGCAGGTCCACCCCCGCCCGCCATGTGATGTCCGCCGGCTTGCATCCTAGCGCGGCCACGGCGTTGGCGAACCGCGCGCCGTCCATGTGCATTGCAAGCCCCGCCGCATGCGCGATCTCACCCAGCGCCGCCACCTCATCAGGGCGATAGACAGCGCCGCGCTCGGTCGTTTGCGAGATCGACACCGCGGCCGGCTCGACCGAATGAATGCCGCGCGCATTGCGGCCGATGGCTTCGCGCAGCGCATCCGGCGTCACCTTCGCCGCTTCGCCGTCCATCAAGACGAGTTTTGCGCCGCCCGAGAAAAATTCCGGCGCGCCGCACTCGTCGCATTCGATGTGCGCTTCGCGATGACAGAGGATCGCGCCCCAAGGCGGCGCGACGCTGGCGAGCGCGATCGAATTTGCCGCCGTGCCGCTCGCAACCGTGAACACACGCACGTCGCGCTCGAACAATGCGCTGAACGTTTCATCCAGTTTGCGCGACCAAGGATCATCGCCATAGGCGCTGGCGGGGTGTTCGTTGACCGCTGTTAACGCGGCGAGAATTTCCGGCGCCGCCGTCGCGGTGTTGTCCGACTTAAAATTCATCCGCCCTTCACCTTCCGCGCGTGTGCAAGCTTTCGTTCACGCATTCGCCGCGTCTTTGTAGCCGAATGCGTTTCAAACCAGCACATAAATACCGTTGCACGAACGCTTGCTTTACGGAGCCGCGATAGCCTTACCGGGAAATTAGCCAATGGGGACTGGCGTGCAACACTTCATCAACCGTGCTGCGATGGAACGCGCGGCGGCTGAAGTCTTTTCCAGCGAGCGCGCCCGCTACTATTTGATCGGCGTGCTCGCACTCGGCGTCGCCGCGGCGATCGATGCCGCGGTCGCGGCGATTTGGTTCGGCTTTGCCCTGCTCGCCGACGAGGCGCGCAAGGGCGTGCTGGCGCGCGTCGATACCTTCAGCACCCGCCGAGCGCGCGCCGCCCATCTCGCACTCGATCTGATGTCGGCAGCGACTCTGTCGATCGCTCCGGCGCTCAGCTGGTTTGCGGGCGGCAACGCACTTGCGGCCGCTATGCTCGGCGCGCTCACCGTGAACGCCGCGCTGAATGCGCGCCATGGCCGTCTGCAGACAATCATCGCCTGCCTGCCCTTCGGCATTCTCGGCTTCATGTTCATGCTCGACGCCGGCGCTTCGCTCGCCAACGTCGCTGCTATTCTGGCGACCATCGGCTTTGCCGCCGCGGCTTGCCTCCATCAGGTCCATCGCGCGTCGCACGCGCGCGTGCAGGACGCCGAATGGGTGCGCCAGCTCAATATGAGCTTCGCCGGCGCTGGCGCCGCGGCTTGGGAGATCGATTATACGCGCGGCAAATTGGTCGGCGGTGAACGGCTCTCGGCTCTTTTGGGCCGGTCCGTCACGGCCTCTGATCTGATCGAACGAGCCTGCTTCGCCCCGGCGCACGATCGCGCGCTGGTGACGGCCGCGTTCTCCCCCGTCGCGGGCGCGGTGCGCCGCATTTCGATCGAGCATGACGTCATGCGCGCGGATGGGGCGATTGTTCGCGTCCGGCACCAAGGTTTTGTGCGCACGACGCCGGACGGCGCGCCGGTCCGGCTGACCTGCATTAGCAGTTTGGCAGAGGCAGCCGCTGCACCTGAAACTGGCGCCGACACTGCGGCTGAGCATGCGGCGCGAGACGCGCTGGCATTCCAGGCGGCGGCGCTGAAGACGCTGAGCAACGAGCTTTCGACGCCGCTTTCCGGCGACGCCATCGGCGAAGGCCTCGCGGCCATGCTGCGCGCGTTGGTCAACCGCAGCGACGCGATCGAACGCGGCATCGATGCGTTGGCGCACGCGCGGCACGGCGCCGAGAGCGCGAATCTCGCCAAGTCGCAATTCCTCGCCAATATGAGCCACGAACTGCGCACGCCGCTCAACGCCATCATCGGCTACGCGGAGATGTTGCAGGAGGACGCGGCAGACGCCGGCGATAACACCGCGATCCAGGATCTGAACCGCATCCTGACGGCCGCAAAGCATTTGCTGAGCTTGATCAACGAAATTCTCGATCTTTCCAAGATCGAAGCCGGCCGCATGGAAGCGGTCGCCGCGCCGTTCGAGCCGCATGAGATGCTGGATGATCTGATCGAGACTGTGCGGCCGCTTGCGGAAGCGAACGGCAACGCGATCGCTTTGATGGGCGCGGCGCCGGACGGAATGGCGAACACCGACGCAATGAAGGTGCGTCAGTGCGTGCTGAATCTGCTCTCGAACGCTTGCAAGTTCACGCGCGACGGCAAGATCGACGTCGGCTTCGAGCGGCGCGAGCACTTGGGCGTCGAGCAAATCTTCATCACCGTGCGCGACACCGGCATCGGCATGTCGAGCGAGAGCCTGGCGCGCCTGTTCCAACCATTCGTGCAAGCCGATCCAGGCATCACGCAGCAATATGGCGGCACCGGCCTTGGCCTCACCATCACGCGGCGTCTGGCGCAATTGCTGGGCGGCGACGTGCAGGTCGAGAGCAAGCTCGGCCAAGGCTCGATGTTCACGCTGCATCTGCCGGCGGATTTTGCCGATGCGAGCAAGGCTGTCGGCGCCGCCGCGCAGATCGATGAGATTCAAGGTTCGGCCGAAGGGCCGCTCGTGATCGTCATCGAGGATGAGCCGGATGCGCGCGAATTGGCGGCGCGGTCGTTGACGCGCGCGGGCTTTTCCGTGCTCGGCGTTGGCGGCGGCGAAGCGGGGTTGGCGCTGGCGCGCAGCAAGTCGCCGGCTCTGGTGCTGCTCGATATTTTCCTCCCCGATCGTTCTGGCTGGCGGGTGCTGCAGAGTTTGAAGCACGACCCGAAGACGCAGGACATTCCGGTCGTCGTGCTCTCGGTGAACGAGGATCGCGCGCATGCGCTCTCGCTCGGCGCCGCCGAGCACATCGTGAAGCCGGCGGACCGCGATATGCTCGCAGCCACGGTGATGCGCTATGCACGCAAGCGGCCGGCGCCGGCGATTAACGCGAGTGCGCCGATCGCCAACAAGGCCGCAGGCTAACGCACGGCGTGCGCTGCGAGCACGCGGGCGACGACTTCGGTGACGCGCTTGCCGGTGGGAATGTGCAGGAATTCGTTGGGCCCGTGCGCGTTCGAGTGCGGGCCAAGCACGCCGGTAACGACGAATTGCGCCTCCGGGAATTTCTCCCCCAGCATGCCCATGAACGGAATCGAACCGCCCTCGCCCATCATCGCGACGGGATTGCCGAACGCAGCGTGCGAGGCGTCTTCCAGCGCAGATTCCAACCACGGCGCGACTTTCGGCGCGTTCCAGCCTGAACCCTCTTTCTCGCCTTCATAGGTGACGCGCGCGCCGTAGGGCGGATCGCTTTCGAGCAGCGCCTTCATGCGCGCGCTGGCTTTCTTGCCGTCCACCGTCGGCGGCACGCGCATGGAGAGCTTCGCTTCGGTGAAGGGACGCAGCACATTGCCGGCATCGAGCGGCGCGGGCGCGCCGGCGAGGCCGGTGACTGAGAGCGCTGGCCGCCAAGTGCGGTTCAGCACCAATTCGGCAAGGTCCGCGCCGTTCGGCTTCATGCCGTCAACGAAGGGAAATTTGGCGTAGACCTGATCGCCGAGCGCTTGCGCGGCGACCTTGGCTTGCTGCACGCGTTCGGGCGGGATCGGCGCGTTGAGTTCTTCGACGATCACCTTGCCGGTGTCGACGTCTTCCAGCCGCGCCAGCAACTGGCGCATCACGCGGAAGCTCGACGGCACGACGCCGGACGCGTCGCCCGAGTGCACGCCTTCTTCCAGCACGTCGACGCGCAATGTGCCGCCGACCATGCCGCGCAGCGACGTCGTCACCCACAGGCGATCGTAGTCGCCGCAACCGCTATCCAGGCAGACGACGAGCGAGACATTGCCGATGCGCTCGGCCAGCGCGTCGACGTAGAGGGGCAGATCGGGAGAGCCGCTCTCTTCGCTGGCTTCGATCACGATCACCGCGCGCGCGTGTGGGATGTTCTGCTCTTTCAGCGCCAGTAATGCGCCGAGCGCACCGAACATGGCGTAGCCATCGTCGGCGCCGCCGCGGCCGTAGAGTTTGTCGCCTTCGAGCACGGGGATCCAGGGGCCTTTGCCTTCGGCCCAACCAGTCATTTCCGGCTGCTTATCGAGATGGCCGTAGAGTAACACCGTATCGCCGTCGCGCGCTGTGCCAGGCACGTCGATGAAGATGAGCGGCGTGCGGCCGGGCAGACGCTCGACCGATAGTGTGGCGTTCAGCGCCGGCAGCTTCTTTTCGGCCCAGGCGGTGAATAGCTGGACGGCTTTTTCCATGTGGCCAAGCTTTTCCCAGTTCGGCTCGAACGACGGCGATTTGTTCGGGATGGCGATGTAGTCGACGAGCGTCGGCACGATTTCATCGCGCCAGATATCGTCGGTGAATTTGCGCAGCGCGGTGTGTGAGAGTTCGGCCATGAGCGGGCTCCTTTTGCCGCGTTCTAGCTCCGAGCACCGCCGGCTTCCAGCCGGCATCCCCGATTCATCCTGTATGACGAAGCATTGTATGCCGGCTGGAAGCCGGCGGTGCTCGGCGCGCAATAGGCGTGCGTCATCGTTTGCTTCCGCCTTCGCTGAAGCTTCGGCGGACAGGCCGGCGGGGCGCTCGCGCGAGAGCGGAGAGCCGGGGACGCGGGTTTACGCGTCGAAAAAAGTGCGCCGTTGGATCGGCGCGTTGTCACGCGGAAATCCGCGTCCCCGCGAGAGATTTGCATCGGCGCGGTCGCCAGGGGTCTTTCACCCAAGTAGGCGGCTCGGCCACCAATCGATGCGCAGCATCGATTGGCTCTTTTTGCTCAGAAGCGCGGCTTGGCGAAGCCAAGCCGAGGGGCGTGCGGGGCGTTGTGTT